>Ga0137432_1000021_pt1 | contig 147259 bp, 128 predicted proteins | sample EasRivERMZT820_2_FD_102337 | JGI IMG/M metagenome (GOLD analysis project Ga0137432, IMG submission 102337) | Soil microbial communities from meander-bound floodplain in the East River, Colorado, USA - East River MetaG ERMZT820_2 | ecosystem: Environmental > Terrestrial > Soil > Floodplain ... | reverse complement strand
TTACAGGGGTGAATGGCGCGCCATACTTCCTGCCGATCAAGGTGGACACGCTCGACGCCAATGGCGAGATGGGAATGAAGACCACGGTTCCCTCGGGCCTGGCAGGCGCCACGGTCACGCTGCAGTCGTTCGCGCAGCACGCCGCCGGCAAGAAGGGTTACATCGACAGCGATCGGGAAACAGTGACGATTCACTGAGCGAGCATGGTGCGCTCGTGCGTCAGTGCCCCGCGCGGAGCGCCTTCGCCTGCTCGGTGAGGGCGGGCAGGACCTCGTCGACGTCGCCGACGATTCCGTAGTCGGCGACCTTGAAGATCGGCGCCTCGCGGTCCTTGTTGATGGCGACGATCGTGCGCGCGGTGCGCATGCCGGCGAGGTGCTGGATCGCGCCCGAGATGCCGCACGCGACGTAGAGCTTGGGGGCGACCGTCTTGCCGGTCTGGCCGACCTGTTCGCCGTGCGGGCGCCAGCCGGCGTCGACCACCGCGCGCGACGCGCCGACCGCTCCGCCGAGCGCGGCGGCGAGCGGCTCGATCAGCTTCGCGAAGTTCTCCGGCGTCTTGAGGCCGCGGCCGCCCGAGACGATCACCTCCGCCTCGGTGAGCTCGAGCTTGCCGCCGCCCGCGTCGACGCGGCCGGTCCGCCGCGCGCACTGCGCGGGCGCGGCCGCCGCCGCGATCGCCTCGACGCGCGTCGTCTTGCCGGCGACCTTCGTCGCCGCGAAGACGTTCGGGCGCAGGCTCGCGAGCGCCGGCGTCGCCTTGAAGGCGACCGTGAGGATCGCCTTGCCGGCGTAGACCGGGCGGCGCGCCCGGAAGGCGCCGTTCGCGAAGGAGAGCGCGACGCAGTCGCTCGCCGGGCTCGACGAGAGCAGCGCCCCGAGGCGCCCAAGCAGGTCGCGCGCAAACGAGGTCGCGCCGATCAGCAGGAGTGCGGCGCCCTTCGCCCGAGCGACCGCGGCGAGCGCCGCCGCGTACGCCTCGCCCGAGTAGCTCGCGACCGACGCTCCCTCGATCGCGCCCGCGCTCTCGACGCCGAACGGCGCGAGCGCCGCCGCGGCCGCCGCCGCGCCCGGCCCGATCGTGAGCGCGACCACCGGCAGGCCGCTCGCCTGCCCGAGGCGCAGCGCCTCGCTCGCGACCTCTCCCGCGACCTTCTTCAGCTTCCCCTCGGACTGCTCGCACACGGCCAGGATGCAGGACATCGATCGGCTCCGGTTCGGATTCGTGCGTCTCGGGATCGGGCGGGCGCGCCGCGGCTCAGAGCGCGTTCGCCTCCTGCCGCAGCAGCCGCAGCAGCTCGGGCACCGCGGCGGCGCCTTCGCCGACGATGCGGCCGCCCTTGCGCTCGGGCGGCAGCTCGAGCGACTCGATCGTCGAGGCGGGCGCGGCGGCCGTCGCGGCGACCGTCGTGATCGTCTTCTTCTTCGCCGCCATGATCCCCTTCATGTTGGGGAGGCGCGGGTCGTTCAGCCCCTTGTGGGCCGTGACGACGCACGGCAGCGGGACCTCGTAGGTCTCGACCGCACCCTCGACTTCGCGCTCGACCGTCACGGCGCCGGTGCCCAGCGTCAGCTTCGTCACGTCGGGCACCGCCGGCAGGCCGAGCAGCGTCGCGACCATGAGGCCGACCAGCGCGCCGTCGTCGTCGACGGCCTGGCGGCCGAACAGGATCAGGTCGGGCGGCCCGCCCGCCGCGCCGCGGATCGCCGCCGCGATCATCTGCGCCGTCGCCAGCGGATCGCGCGAAGCGGCGTCACCCGCCGGCGCCGGCACGTGCAGCGCCGCGTGGACGCCCATCGCGAGGCAGTTGCGCAGCTCCTTGGTGACCGCGTCGGGGCCGAAGCTCAGCACGGTCGACTCGCTCGGCGGCGTGGTGGCGGCCTTCTCGCAGATCCGGAGCGCCTCCTCGACGGCGTACTCGTCGTAGGGGTTGAGCACGAACTCGACCCCCGCCTCGTCGATCGACCGGCCGTCGGCGCCGATCCGGATCCGGGCGGCGGTACTGGGGACGCGCTTCACGCAGACGGTGACCTTCATGCGAGGAGACCCGTGCAGGAGGGGGGGGCGGGCGCGGCTGCGCGACGCGCGGTGGCGCCGCGAAAGGCGAAGGAGGCTAGGGCGCCTGCGCGGGCGGTGCAAGGGAGGCGCCGCCGTGCGCGGCGTCGGCCGCGCCGTCGATCGCGTGCGCGGCGACCCGCCTCAGCTGCGCCCGACGCGCTCCGCGGACGCGGCGACCTTGCCGCGCGTCCCCGCCTCGGCCTCGTTCTCGCCGACGTCGGCCGTCGTGCCGCGCCAGGGCGCCGCGTGCAGCAGTTCGATGAACGAGCCGACGATCTCGCGCGGGAAGGCGCTGCCCGACTCGCGCTCGAGCGTCGCGCACGCCTCGCGCATCGTCATCGGCTTGCGGTAGGGCCGGTCGGACGTGATCGCGTCGTAGTAGTCGGCGATCTTGACGATCTGGACGGTCAGCGGGATCTGGACGCCGGAGAGGCGATCGGGATAGCCGGTGCCGTCGTGGTTCTCGTGGTGCCAGCGCACGACCGGGATGTAGGGGCGCATCATCGCGATCGGCTTCAGGAGTTCGGCGCCGCACACCGGGTGGTGCTGGACGATCTTCCACTCCTCGGGCGTGAGCCGCTCGGGCTTGTCGATGATCTGGTCGGGCGTCCCGATCTTGCCGATGTCGTGGAGGCGGCCGCCGGTCGTCACGATCTTGAGCTCGCGCGACGAGATGCCGAGCTTCTGCCCGAAGTGGCGCGAGTAGATGCCGACGCGCTCGCTGTGGGCGCGCGTGTAGGGGCTCTTGGCGTCGATCATCGCGGCGACCGAGACGAGCACCTCGCGCTGCAGGTCCTTCAGGGCGTCGTGCTTGAGCTGCAACTTGTCGAGCTCGCGCGCCTTGCCGAGCAGCTTGCGCCGCTCGACCGCGCGCTCGACCGCGTGCTTGATCTCGTCGAAGAGGAACGGCTTCTTGAAGTAGTCGGAGGCGCCCTTCTTCAGCGCGTCGATCGCGAAGTCGAGGTCGAGGTGGCCCGTCATCAGGATCACGTCGACGTCGGGCGAGCGCGCCTTCACCTTCGTCAGCAGGTCGAGCCCGTTGGTGGTGCCGGGCAGCGCGATGTCGGAGAGGACGAGGTCGAAGTCGTGGCGGTCGAGCAATTCGACCGCGGCGTCGGCGGTCGCCGCCTCGTTCACCTCGTAGCCCAGGCGCTTCAGGAACATCGACAGCGACTGGCGGATGCCGGGCTCGTCGTCGGTGACCAGGATCCGGCCGCGGTTCTCGGCGACGGGCGCCGAAGACTTCGGGGGCGCCGACTGTTCCGCGACGATCGTCTGGCTGCTCATCGAGCGCTCCTCGGGCCCGCGACGGAGGACCGCGCCTCCTATCGGCCGGGCGTCGCGGCGAAGCGTCGGGAAAGTCCGTCCGATTTCGCGATCGGACGCCGGAATCGGCAGCGATCAGCGCAGCGCGTTCGCGCGACCGGCCGTTCGCGACCGTTCGTCCGCCGTTCGCGCGCCGTTCGCGTCGGGGCGTCGCGCCGCGGGGGGACCCAGGGCCGGCGCGTCAGGGCGCGGCGGAGGAGGCCTCGCTGCCGAGGTAGCGCCGGCGGACCTCCGGATCGTTCTGGAGCTCGTCGGGCGGCCCGTGGCGCAGCACGCGGCCCTCGAAGATCACGTAGGCGCGATCGGTGCTCTGCAGCGTCTCGCGCCAGGCATGGTCGGTGATGAGGATCCCGATGCCCCGCGCGCGCAGCCCCTCGAGCAGGCGCTGCAGCTCGCCCACGACCTTGGGGTCGATCCCGGAAAAAGGTTCGTCCAGGAGGATCAAGGTCGGCTCGATCGCGAGCGTCCGGCTGATCTCGAGGCGGCGCCGTTCGCCGCCGGAGAGGGTGTCGGCGCGCTGCTTGGCGAGGTGGGAGAGGCCGAGCTCCTCGAGCAGCTCGGCGGCCCGCCGGACGCGCACGCCGCGCGACAGCGACCGCATCTCGAGCACGGCGAGGACGTTCTCCTCGACCGTCATCTGCCGGAAGATCGACGGCTCCTGCGAGAGGTAGCCCATGCCGAGCCGCGCGCGCTGGTACATCGGCATGCGCGTGACGTCGCGCCCGTCGAACCAGACCTCGCCCTCGTCGGGCGAGATCATCCCGATGGTGGAGCGGAAGCTCGTGGTCTTGCCGGCGCCGTTCGGCCCGAGCAGCCCGACGATCTCGGCCGCGTCGACCTCGAAGCTCACGCCGTCGACGACCTTGCGCCGGCCGTAGAGCTTCACCAGTCCGCGCACCTCGAGGAGCGCCACGTCAGCGCACCCACTTGAGGCGCCAGGTCGGCGAGAAGGGCGGCAGCGGCCAGAAGACCGCGAGCGCCTTGCCGAGCAGCATGCGCTCGGGCACCGAGTGGACGTCGGTCGTCACGTAGTCGCCGCGCTCGGCGGAGCGGGGATAGACGTAGTCCTGGCCGAAGACGTTGCGGAAGTGGACGTCGGGGCCGGCGTGGTCGGGGTTGCTGTCGGCCGAGTTGCCGAACGCGCTGAAGTAGTTGCCGGTGATCTTGCGGCCGCCGGCGAGCTCCAGGGTCGCCGCCACCCACTGGCGGCAGTCCCACGAGTTCTGCGTGTTGTCGCCGAGCACCATGAACTCGTCGTCCGGGACGGTGTAGGTGGCCGAGCGCGCGCTGCGGTTGAGGTTGCCGTCGGAGAGGTAGTGGATGTCGCGCCAGAGGCCGACGTCGGAGAGCTCGACCGTCCCGCCGCTCGCGCCGGCGACCACGCGCGTGCCGCCGTCCCGCCCGCCCGGTTCGCCGTCGGGGTCGATCCCGCGGGTGACGTAGGGGCGGCGCAGCGCGACCGCGCCGTCGATCTCGACCACCAGCTCGTCGTCGACGTTGCGCAGGGAGACGCGCGTCGAGCTCCCGGCCGCGAGCGCGGGGAGCGGGGCGGCCTCGCCCTCGGGCTCGAAGGAGCCCGCCCCGGCCTGCGTCACGAGCGAGCCCGGTCCCGTCCCGACCGGCAGCTCGAGGCGGTGCACGCGGCCCGCCTCGCGGATCTCGACGAAGAACGCCTGCGCGCCGGCCCTCGGCGTCACGTCGGCCGCGAACTCGACGTCGGTCACGTCGTCGTTCCCGATGTGCGCGTACTGCTTCTGCATCAGGAACGGCGTGGAGGGGTCGAGGTAGGCGCCGACCCACTTGGAGTGGTAGCCGTCGAGGTAGTGGTCCTTGACCGGCGCGCGCGTGCGGATCGACGCGGTCGCCCCCTGCGCCGGCTCGAGCCGGACGTCGCGGCCGGCGAAGCGCGCGTGCCCCTCGATCTCGAAGGTCTGCGACAGCGGCGCCGACTCCGGGAGGAGGTCCTTGCGGACCGCGCGCCACACCGGGTCGGGCTTGCGGGCGACGTGCTCCGCCTCGGGCGCAGCGCCCGGCGGCGTGATGAAGAGGTCGCCGTTGCGGATGCAGACGCGCTCGCCGCCGAAGGCGACCAGCCGCTTGATGTAGTTCTGCCGCTGCCAGAGCGGGTTGCGGAAGACGACGACCTCGTAGCGCTGCGGATCGCGCAGCAGGTAGACCAGTTTGTTCACCAGCACGCGGTCGGAGATGCCGACCACCTGGTCGCCCATGATCTGCGGCTGCATCGAGCCGGTCGGGATCTTGTAGGCCTCGATCAGGAAGTACTTGAGGATCAGCGCCATCACAACCGCGATCGCGAGCGCCTCGACGTTCTCGAAGGCGGCGCGGACGAGCCCCGCGCCGCGCGCGGCGCGGGCGCTCGCCGGCCGTTCCGCGACGGGGGCGGTGCCGGGCGAGGGCGTCATCACCGCTCGACCTGCAGGACGGCGAGGAAGGCCTTCTGCGGGATCTCGACGTTCCCGACCATCTTCATGCGCTTCTTGCCTTCCTTCTGCTTCTCGAGCAGCTTGCGCTTGCGCGTGATGTCGCCGCCGTAGCACTTGGCCGTGACGTGCTTGCTCAGGGCTTTGATGCTCTCGCGCGCGACGATCTTCCCGCCGATGGCCGCCTGCAGCGCGACCTCGAACATGTGGCGCGGGATCTCCTCGCGGAGCTTGATCAGGAAGGCGCGGCCGCGCGACTCGGCCTCGTCGCGGTGGACGATCACCGAGAGCGCGTCGACCTCGCTGCCGCCGACCAGGATGCGCAGCTTGATCAGCGGCGCCGGTTCGTAGCCGGCGAATTCGTAGTCCATCGTCCCGTAGCCGCGCGTGTACGACTTCATCTTGTCGAAGAAGTCGAAGATGATCTCCGCGAGCGGGATGCGGAAGCTGACCAGGATGCGCGTCGGCGAGATGTGCTCCTGGTTCTTGAGCTGCCCGTGGCGGTCGATGGCGAGCTTCAGCACGGTGCCGATCGAGTCGGACGGGATGACCAGGCGCAGGTCGACCATCGGCTCGCGGATCTCGACGATCAGCGACGGGTCGGGCAGCTCGGCCGGGTTCGACAGCCGCTTGACCTTGCCGTCGGTCGTGACGACCTCGTAGGTCACGGTCGGCGAGGTCTGCACGATGTCCATGCCGGCGTGGCGTTCGAGCCGCTCCTGCACGATCTCCATGTGCAGCAGGCCGAGGAAGCCGCAGCGGAAGCCGAAGCCGAGCGCGTCGGAGGTCTCGGGCGCGAAGCTGAAGCTCGCGTCGTTCAGGTGGAGCTTCTGCAGCGCCTTGCGCAGCGTCTCGAAGTCCTTGTTCGCGGTGGGGTAGACGCCGCAATAGACCATGTGCAGCGGCTCGCGGTAGCCGGGCAGCGGCTCGACCTCGACGCCGCGCTTGGCGACGGTGTCGCCGATCTTCAGCTCTTCGAGCAGCTTGACGTTGGCGATGAGGTAGCCGACCTCGCCGGCGAGCAGCTCGTCGCACGGCTCCATGTGCGGTCGGAAGCGGCCGAGCTCGAGCACCTCGTACTCGGTCTTCGCGACCACCATCCGGATCTGGTCGCGCTTCTTGATCGAGCCGTCGAAGATGCGGAGGTGGGAGATGACGCCGCGGTAGTCGTCGAACTCGGCGTCGAAGACCAGCGCGCGCAGCGGCTTGTCGCGGTCGCCCTTCGGCGGCGGGATCTCCCGGATGACCGCCTCGAGCACCTTGTCGATGCCGATCCCCTGCTTCGCGCTGATCGGCAGGCAGCGCTCCTTCTCGAGCAGGAGGAGGTGCTCGATCTCCTCGGCCACCTCCGCGGGGCGCGCGTGCGGAAGGTCGATCTTGTTGATGACCGGGACCAGCTCGAGGCCGAGGTCCTGCGCGAGCTGGCTGTTGGCGATGGTCTGCGCCTCGACCCCCTGCGACGCGTCGACGAGGAGCAGCGCGCCTTCGCAGGCGCGCAGGCTGCGCGCGACCTCGTAGCTGAAGTCGACGTGGCCGGGCGTGTCGATCAGGTTGAGCAGGTAGTCCTGCCCCTCGAAGCGGTAGTTGAGCGCGACCGCCTTCGCCTTGATCGTGATGCCGCGCTCGCGCTCGAGGTCCATCGAGTCGAGCACCTGCTCCTGGCCGGCCTGGTTGCGGCGGATCAGCCCGGTCGTCTCGAGCAGCCGGTCGGCGAGCGTGGACTTGCCGTGGTCCACGTGCGCGATGATGCAGAAGTTCCGGATGTGCGACGCGTTCACGCGCCTGGCTCGCTCACGTTTGCACCGGGGTGCCGTTCAGGAACTCGGCGAGGCGGGCGAGCGCGCGACCACGGTGGCTCACGCGGTCCTTGGCGGCCGCGGGCGCCTCGGCGAACGTCTGCCCGAGCTCCGCGGAGAGGAAGAGCGGATCGTAGCCGAAGCCGCCGCTCCCCCGCTCGGCCATGACGATGCTCCCCTCGGTCGTGCCGTCGGCCTCGAAGACGACCTCGCCGCCGTCGACGAGGCAGATCGCGCAGCGGAAGCGCGCGGTGCGGGCCGGCGGCGCGACGGCGGCGAGCTCGCGCAGGAGCTGCGCGCGGTTGTCCGCGTCGTTCGCGCCGGGGCCGGCGTAACGCGCCGAGTGGACGCCCGGCCGGCCGCCGAGGGCGTCGACCTCGAGACCCGAGTCGTCGGCGAGGCAGACCGCTCCGGTGCGCTCGGCGTACCAGAGCGCCTTCTGGCGCGCGTTCTCGGCGAAGGTCGCCCCTTCCTCGGGCGCGGTCGCGACCTCGGGATGGAGGTCGAGCCCGAGCAGATGGACGCCGGCGCCGAGCTCCTCGCGCAGGATGCGCTCGATCTCCGCGAGCTTCTTCTGATTCTGCGTCGCGAGCAGGAGCACGAGGGCGCCGGCGCCGCGGCGGGGGCCGCCCACGTCAGCTTCCATGGGCCGGCTTCGCCGTGGGGGCCGGCTTCGCCGTGGGCGCCGGCTTCTCCGTGGGCGCCGGCTTCTCCGTGGGCGCCGGGAGGGCCGCGGCGAGCGCGCCCTCCTGCAGCTCGAAGACGCGCTGCAGCGCCGCCTTGGCGGCCGCGAGCATCTCGTCGAGCTGCGCCGCCGTGAAGGCGCCGCGCTCCGCGCCGCCCTGCACCTCGACGAAGCGTCCGTCGGAGGTCATCACGACGTTCATGTCGACCTCGGCGGTCGAGTCCTCGCGGTAGTCGAGGTCGACGCGCGTCGTCCCGCCGACGATCCCGACCGACATCGCGCCGACGTTCGTCGCGAGCGGCCGGCCGCGCAGCCAGCCGCGCCGCTCCATCTCGCGGAAGGCGTCGACGAGCGCGACCATCGAGCCGTTGATGGAGGTCGTGCGCGTGCCGCCGTCGGCCTGGAGCACGTCGCAGTCGATGCAGACGGTGCGGCCGGGGAAGCGCGTGGCGTCGACGGCGGCCCGCAGCGAGCGGCCGATCAGGCGGCCGATCTCGAGCGAGCGTGCGTCGGGGCGCGGGCCTCGGTCGCGCTGCTTGCGGTTCGGCGTCGAGCCCGGGAGCATCGAGTACTCCGCGGTGAGCCACCCCTGGTTCGTGTTGAGGAGGAACGGGGGGACCGTCTCCTCGACGGTGACGGTGCAGAGGACCTTGGTCTGCCCCGCCTCGGCGAGGACGGAGCCGAGCGGCGCCTTCGTGAAGCCGCGCGTGAAGCGGCAGGGGCGGAGCTCGCTGTCCTGGCGGCCGTCGGGGCGCACGCTCGATCCTCGCGGGGGGGGCGGCGCCTGCGGTTGCGCCGGCAAAAGGGCGGCGATCTTACTCGGCGGGGTCGACGGCGAGGGCGACGACGTGGGCGCCGTGCAGGGAGCGCTCGCCGCCGGGGCCGGAGAGCCGCAGGCGGCCGTCGACGCCGATCGCGACGAGCCGGCCGCGCTCCTCCCGGTCGGGCAGCGTCGCGACGACGGCGCGACCGATCAGCCCGAGCCGGTCGGAGAGGTCGCGCACGAGCTCCTCGGGGTCGTGCGCAAGGCGGCGGTCGAGCGCGGCGAGCAGCTCGAGGTGCGCCGCCTCGAGCGGCAGCGCGACGCCGTGCAGGAGGAGCGACGTCGGCGGCCAGCGGAACTCCCCGGCCAGGTCGGCGGCCCCGTGGCCGACGTTCACGCCGACGCCGAGCGCGGCCCAGGTCGCGGCCGCGGCGCTGCGCGCCTCGACCAGGACGCCGGCGAATTTTCCCCCGGCATCTCGCGCGTTCGGCTCATCGGCGTCCGGCGCGGTCGGGCCATTCCCGTGGAGCAGCCCGTCGTTGGGCCACTTGATCGACGCGACGAGCCCGTGCGCGAGCGCGAGGTCGGTCGCGGCGACCACGGCCGCCCAGGTCGCCAGGTGGGGCGGCCGCTCGTCGCTCGCGCGCAGCAGCGCCGTCAGCGCGATCGACTTGCCGGGGAGGTGCGACCAGGCGCGGCCGCGACTGCCGCGCCCCGCCTCCTGCCGCTCGGCAACCAGGACGAGTCCGTCGCACGCGACGCCACGCGTCACGCGGCGCAGCGCTTCAGCGTTGGTCGAGTCGACGACCGGCAGCACCTCGACCGGCCCGAGGCGCTCGCCGCTCCAGTCGCGCAGGCGGGGGAGCTCCATGCCTCCACTCTGGAGCGTCCCGGAAATGAATCAAGGCCGGCGCGGCGCGCCGACCTTGATCGGAGGAATCTCTCCGCGCGCCTCCCTTCCCAGGAGGCCGCGGCTTCAGTTCACAGGACCAGCTTCTTCCGCATCTTGTCGAGCTGGATCTTGAGCTTCGCCATCACGTTCGAGCGGATCTGGCAGACGCGCGATTCGGTGAGGCTCAGGATGTCGCCGATCTCGCGCATGGTCAGCCCCTCGTAGTAGTACATGATGATGATCAGCTTCTCCTTCTTGGTGAGGCTGCGCGTGATCGCCCGCAGGACGTCCTTCTGGTTCAGCGTCTCGATCGGATCGAGGCTCGCCTTGTCCTCGAGCATCTCGATCTTCTCGAGCGAGTCGTCGTCCTCGTTCTCGTCCCACTTCTCGGAGAGCGAGAAGATGTTGCAGACGGAGGCCTCGTCGACCATGCCGGAGAGCTGGTCGATCGTGACGCCCATCTTCTCCGCCATCTCGAAGTCGGTGGGCTCGCGGCCGAGCTCGATCTCGAGCGTCTTGTACGCCTTGCTGAGCTGGTGCGCCTTGAGACGGACGAGGCGCGGCACCCAGTCCTGGCTGCGCAGCTCGTCGAGGATGGAGCCGCGGATGCGCGTCGTGCAGTAGGTCTTGAACTTGATCCCGCGCTCGAGGTCGAAGCCGTCGATCGCGTCCATGAGCCCGAAGACGCCGGCGCTCTGCAGGTCCTCGACGTCGATCGACTTGGGGAGCGAGACGAGCAGGCGCTCCGAGATGTAGCGGACGAGCGGGAGGTAGCGTTCGATCAGCAGATTGCGCAGGTTCGGGTCGTTCGTGTCCTTGTAGGTCCGCCAGATCTCCTCGATGTCCGGACCTTCCGAAACGCTGCCCTTCGACTCGCGCTCCTTCTTCTTCGGAGCTGTGTCGACCGGCTTCGGAGCTGCGACGACCGACCCGATCACGGAACCCTGCGCCATGAGAATCGCTCCCCCGTAGGGGGCGCGCGCATCGACCGCGTCGGGCGGGAGCTTGGAACAACGACTGCGCCCGCGACGAGCCGGTGCGGCAGCTGGCTGCCATGCCGCGGTTCGGTTCCAGAACCTCCGGAACCCCCCGCGGGTCAGGCCCTGTAGCTTTGCGCCCCTTCCTTTCGGAAAGTTTGCCCTTGGTCCCCGGCGAAGCGTGTCAAGTTGTTCAACTTGGGGCGAATGTACAACGTAGATAGGTGGTGTCAAATAGAAAAATCTACTAGGGCAGAGGCCCCGCCGACCCGCGGTTCCGCCCCCCCTCCAGATCGGGCGCCGAGCGGCCAGGGGTGAAACGAAAGCGCGCGCGTCGAGGCGACGCGCGCGCAGAGGAGCGGGGAGGGACGCGGCTTCAGTTCGCGGTGTGGACCGGGGGCGCCGGCGTCTTGGTCGCGAAATAGTCGGTCGCGAAGCGGAGCAGCTGCGCCTCGGCGAACTTCTTCAGCCGGGCGACGTCCTCGGCGTGGTCGAGGTTGCCGGTGTCGGACGCCTTGGAGAGGTCGCGGTCACGGACCGTGATCTTTGCGGTGATCGCAAAGGTGCCGTCGGCCGAGCACGGATCGAGGAGGAAGTTGATCCGGGAGAAGTGCTTCCTCAGGCCGCGCGCCTCGTCGAGGAAGGGCTCGTCGTAGGAGATCGAAAGGGCGTACTTTCCCTCGAAGAAGCCGTGGCCCATCTCGAACGTGGGGGCCTCGGCGATGAAGTCCGCGAGCATCTGCTCGAGGTCCTTCACCAGGTGGGCGCGGACCTCGAGACGATGGGTCGCCGGCGAGTCGAGCCCGAGCTCATGGTCGGTCAGCGGCACGCGATGCCGCATCCGCTCCTGCTCGGTCGCCCGGATCTCCCTGAGCTTCTCCCGGAAGTCCGTCATGTCGCCTCTCCGGTCCCTGGCACCCGGCACGGCCCGTCTGCGAGTCTCATCGGCAATTGGGGGGTCGCTCCCGACTCGAATGGCCTCGTCGGCGCCGATCCCTAGCCGAAGTTTGCCATGAAAGCCAAGGGACGCCTAAGGGTCCAACTTCCAAAAATGGAAGCTCCGAGCACCCCTTCGGGAAACGCCTTCCCGAGCGTGTCCGCGGCTCCGGACCTTCCCGATCCGGCATGTCCCTCGCCCTTCGCCTCAATCATAGATGAGAAGCGATTCCACCTTTCGTCCACCCAGCCGCTCGCGCCCCTTCAACGCTGCGAGCTCGATCACGAAGAGGCAGGCGACGACGGAGGCGCCGCACCGCTCCACGAGCTTGCACGCCGCGCCCATCGTCCCGCCGGTGGCGAGCAGGTCGTCGACGAGCGCGATCCGGTCCTCTTTTCGGATGGCGTCCTCGTGCATCTCGAGCGCGTCCGTGCCGTATTCCAGAGCGTAGCTCTCGCGCACCTTCGCATGCGGCAGCTTGTTCGGCTTTCTCAGCGGGATCAGCCCGAGGCCGAGTTGGAGCGCGAGCGTCGCCGCGAACAGGAACCCGCGCGACTCGATGCCGACGATCGCGTCGATCTGCTGGCCCTTCAGCCGCGCGGCGAGCTGCTCGACCGAGGCGCGCAGCGCGGAGGCGTCGCGTAGGAGCGGCGTGATGTCCTTGAAGAGGATCCCGGGCTTGGGGAAGTCGGGCACGTCTCGGACGAAGCGCTTGAGGTCCAAAGGTTCGGCTCGCAGGTCTCGACACGGCGGAGGGACGTTCGAAGGCCCGGCATCTTACGGCGACCGCGCGCGCGGGCCATCGGTATGCTCCTGCACGCTCGTCCATGCACACCAAGGATCCGTCGCCGAACGATCGTCCCCGCGTGCGCACCGTCGAGGTGATCCCCTACGACGAACGCGGCCATCGCTCGTTCCTGCTGCACGATCCCGCCGGCTTCCTCGAAGTCCCGCTGCAGATCAGCCCCGCCGCGCTCGTGCTCTTCTCCTACGTCGACGGCACGCGCACTCGCGAGCAGGTGCGCGACGACTTCGAGGCGCGCACGCACCAGAAGCTCGGCGCGGAGGAGCTCGAGGAGTTCCTGCGGACCATGGACCGCGCGCTGCTGCTCGACTCGCCGCGCTTCGCCGAGCACCGGCGTGGCCTCGAGCTCGAGTTCGAGCAGCGGACCGTCCGGCCCGCGATGCACGCCGGCGCCGCCTATTCCAAGGAGCCCGAGAAGCTGCGCGCCGACCTCGAGAGCTGGCTCTCGTCGGGCGTGGCGGGGGGCCGGCCGCAGGGGCGGCTGCGCGCCCTGGTCGCGCCCCACATCGACTTCCACCGCGGCGGCACCGGCTACGGCAAGTCGTACGCGGCACTGCGCGGGCGCGAGCGGCCCGACGTGGTCGTCGTGCTCGGCACGGGCCACGCGGCCGATGAAGGGCGCTTCATCGTCTGCGAGAAGAGCTTCGAGACGCCGCTCGGCGCGCTGCCCGCCGACCGCGACTTCATCGGCCGCCTCGAGAAGCGGACCTCCCGCTGCCACCGCAAGGGGCAGCTCGCCCATCGCTGCGAGCACTCGATCGAATTCCAGGCGCTCTGGCTCGCCCACCTCTTCCCGTGCGAGCCTCATCCGTCGATCGTCCCGATCCTCTGCACCAGTTTCGACGACCTGATGGCGGGGAGCGGCGGGCCGCAGGGCCAGCCCGACGTCTGCGACTTCCTCGGCGCACTGCGCGAGACGTGGCGCGAGGAGCGGCGCAAGGTGCTCGTCGTGGCCGGCGCCGACCTGAGCCACGTCGGCCCGCGCTTCGGCGACCCCGATCGCCTCACCTCCGCCTTCCTCGACGAGGTGCGCGGCCGCGACCTCGCGGCGGTGGAAGGGGCGCGCAGCGGCGCGGCCGACCGCTTCCTCGGCGCCGTCGCGGCGCACCGCAACCGCGACCGCATCTGCAGCGTCGCCGGCATCTACGCCGCGCTCCACACGGTCGGCGCCGAGAGCGGCGACCTGCTCGCCTACGACCAGGCGGCCGACCCCAACGGCAACCTCGCGGTCACCTTCGCGAGCCTCGCGCTCTACGGACCGGCGCGCGGTCCCGGTCTCGGCCGGCTCGAGCCGGGCAAGCGCATGTTGAAGCAGGGGTCGCGCGGGTGAGCGGAATCGGGCGCGGCGTCTTCACGAGCGAGGTCGCGAACTGCCGCACTGCCGGGCGCGACGGCTGGCTGCTCACGCTGCGCCTGCCGCGCGAGCGCGCCCTCCCGCTCGAAGGCGGCCACTTCTTCATGGTGCGCACCGCCGGCCCGGACTTCCCGTTCCTCAACCGTCCTTTCAGCGTCCACGACGCCCGCCTCGACGGCCGCTTCTGGGAGCTCGACTTCATCTTCAAGTCGGTGGGGCGCGGCACCAGCTGCATGGCGCGCGCGCGGCCGGGCGACCCGATCACGCTGATCGGCCCCCTCGGCCAGCCCTTCCCGCTCCCGGGCGGCGGGGAGACGACGCTGCTCGTCGCGGGCGGCGTCGGGCTGCCGCCCCTCTTCCTCCATCTGCGGCGCCGCCTGGAAGCGGGGCGCCGCGAGGCGGCGCGCCTCCTCTATGGAGCGCGCTCGTTCGACCAGCTCTTCGAGCTCGCCTCCGCCGAGCGGCTCGGCGTGCCGGTCGCGACCGCCACCGAGGACGGCAGCCACGGCCTGCACGGCCGCGTCGACGCGCTGCTCCAGAAGACGCTCGACGAGCTCGGCGGCGCGCCGGCGCGCATCCTCACCTGCGGCCCCGACCCGATGATGGCGGCGGTCGCGCGCCTCGCCCGCGCCCGCGGCGTCCCCTGCTTCGCGTCGCTCGAGACGGTGATGGCCTGCGGCTTCGGCGTCTGCAACGCGTGCGCGGTCCCGGTCGACGACGGGCGCGGCGGCGTCGCCCGCTACGCCCGCGCCTGCATGGACGGTCCGGTGGTCGACGCGGCCCAGGTTCTCTGGCACCCCGCGGGCGGCTGAACTATCCTCCCGCCCCCGATTTCCCGCGGCCAAGAGACCATGCCCGCATCCACCCGCGAACCCTCCAAGCTCTCCCACGCGCTGCGCCGCGCCATGGAGGGCACCGTCGGCAAGAAGAACCCGCGTCCCGCCGTCCTCGACGAGGCGCGCGACGTCGCACGCGAGCTCGCGCAAGCGCTGCGCGGCGCCGACGGCAAGCTCTACGAGAAGCGCTACGCCGAGCTCGACGACGACCTTCCCGCCGACCTGCGCGCGTGGCTCCTCGAGCTGCCCTCCTTCCTCTCGAAGAAGGGGCGCCGCGAGGAGGGCGTCGCGCTGTGCGCCTCGTTCGCGCCGCTCCTCGGCGACGCCTACCTCGACGCCGAGCGCGCCGTCGTCGACTGGGAGGCGGGCGACCGCGAGCCGGGCAGGAAGGGGCTCGAGGCGGCGCGCGCGCGCCACGCCGGCCACTGCTGGCCCGAGCTGCGCTCCGGCTACGTGCTCGAGCAGGAGGGCCGCTTCGAGGACGCGCTCGCGCGCTACGAGTCCGCGGTCGAGGCGGCGCGCAAGAGCGACAGCAAGAAGGACCTGCGCTTCTGCTGGGACGCGGTGGTCCAGTACCACTACAACAAGGGCGACCAGGGCAAGGCGGTCGAGGCGTCGCGCAAGATGCTGGAGGAGTGCCCGGAGCTCGAGGAAGAGCTGAAGGTCGAGACGATCCGCAACGAGGCAGACAAGACCGGGCGCAACGAACCGTGCACGTGCGGCAGCGGCAAGAAGTACAAGAAGTGCTGCGGCGCCCCGAAATAGCGCGACGACCGAAGCGGCGACGCGCGCCCTCGTGATCGAGCTCGACCGCTTCTCCAAGCGCTACGGCGACCGCGCCGCCGTCGCCGAGCTCTCCTTCGCCGTCTCGCCCGGCGACATCCTCGGCCTGGTCGGCCCCAACGGCGCCGGCAAGACGACGACGCTGCGCGCGATCGCCGGCGTGCTGCGGCCCGGCGGCGGGACGATCCGCGTCGGCGGCTTCGACGTCGTGAAGGAGCCGCGGCAGGCCAAGCGGGAGCTCGCGCTCGTCCCCGACACGCCCAATCCCTACGAGCTGCTCACCGTGCGCGAGCACCTCGAGTTCGTGCGGCTGGCCTACGGCGCGACGCGGGACGGCCGCGACCCCGAGGAGCTGCTGGCGAAGTTCGAGCTGGAGGACAAGCGCGACGAACTGTGCGGCTCGCTCTCGCGCGGGATGCGGCAGAAGCTCGCGATCTGCTGCGCGCTGCTGCACCGCCCCAAGGCGCTCCTGCTCGACGAGCCGCTCACCGGTCTCGATCCGTACGGGACGCGCGTCATGCGCGAGGCGATCCTCTCCGCCGCGGCCGAGGGCGCGGCGATCATCGTCTCGTCGCACCAGCTCGAGCTGGTCGAGCGGCTCTGCACGCGCGTGCTCATCGTCCAGCGCGGCCGGAAGGTCGTGGAGGGGACGCTCGAGGAGATCCGCGAGGTCGCGGCGCTCGCGCCCGACGCGACGCTCGAGGAGGTCTTCTTCCACTTCGTCGAGGAGTCGCGGTGAGCGTGCCGCTGCTCGCGCTCTGGTGGCTCGGCCAGCGCGCCTGGCTGCGCCACCAGGTCCGCCGGCCGCGCCGCCTGCTCGTCATCGTCGTGGTGATCGGGCTGCTCGTGCTGCGCGTGGTGACCATCCGCCAGCACGCGCCCCTGCTCGGGAGCGACACGCAGTCCCCGCTCCTGCTGCTCGGCTCGATGCTGTTCCTGCTCTCGGTGGCGTCGGGCTTCCTGCAACAGGGGCCGCGCTTCGCGCCGGCCGACGTCGATTTCCTCTTCCCGGCGCCGGTCTCGCCGCGCGGGCTGCTCCTGTTCCGGCTGCTGCACCTGTGGCCGGCGGCGCTGCTCTCGAGCGCGTTCGTCGTCCTCATGTTCGGCGACACCGTCGGCTCGCCGTGGCGTGTCTTCGTCGGGCTCGGCGCGCTGCAGGTGACGGCGCTCCACCTGCAGCTCCTGGTCTCGATCCTGCTCACGCGCGCCGACGACGCCGTCGCGAAGCGGCTGCGCGGCGGCGCGCGCGTCGTCCTGCTGCTCGTCCTGTTCGCCGGCGTCTTCGCGCTGATCGCCGCGATCAGCGAGCACGGCGGCCCCGGCGCGGTGATCGCCGAGGTGGCGCGCTCGCCGGCGGCGCGCGTGCTGATCTTCCCGGCCACCGCGTGCGCCGACTTCGTGGCCGCCGACACGGCGGCGCGCACGCTGGTCGCGCTGCTGCGCCTCGCGCTCGGCGTGGCCGGGACCTTCGCGCTGCTGATGGTCCCGGAGATCGACTTCCGGGAGGAGTCGATCGACACGACGGCGCGCGTCGCGCGGCTCCTCGCGCAGCGGCGGCGCGGCGAGACGGTCATCGACCTCGACGGCCGCCGCGTCGCGTCGCGCACCGGCCGCGCGACGCGCCTCTTCTCGGGCGCGGGCGCGATCCTCTGGAAGAACTCGATCGTCCTCTCGCGCTCGCTGCGTACAGTCGTGCCGGGCATCCTCTTCGGGCTGCTCTTCGTCCTGCCGGCCCTCTTCGCCTCGCGCCGCGACGTCCTCGGCGTCTTCCCGGCCATGATGGCGATCACGATGGCGACGCTGTTCGGCTCGAACGCCTTCAACTTCGACCTGCGCCGCGAGGTCGAGCGCATCGACTCGTTGCGCGCGCTGCCGCTGCCGGCGGCGGCGATCGTGCTCGCCGAGCTGGTGACGCCGTGGGTGCTGAGCGTCGGGTTGCAGGAGCTGCTGGTCGCGACGGTCGTCCTCACCGTCGACGTCGACCGCGAGTGGTTCGGCGCGCTCGCGCTCGCCCTGCCGATCGTCACCGCGGTCCTCGTCGTGATCGACAACCTCTCCGTCTTCCTCTTCGCGCCCAAGCCGGGCAGCGCCGACGCGCGCGCCGGCGCCGGCAGCGGCGCCGGATCGCCCGCCCAACTGCTGCGCGTCCTCGTCTGGTTCGTCGCGCTGCTGCCGGCGGCCGGCGCGCTCCTGGTCGCCCGCCTCCTCGACGCGCGGCACTGGGTAGGCCTGACCGCCGCCGCCGCCGTCGAGCTGCTGGTCGCGGTGGCGCTCTTCGTCGCGCTCGTGCGCTGCTTCGAGCGGCGCGAGTTCGCGGCGGGAGAGTGAGCGGCGCGCCGTGCGGTGCGCCACCCGCGTTCTCGCGGCCGCCGCGCTGGTCGCGGCCGCCGCCTGCTCGCGCGAGGAGGCGTCGAAGAACGCCGCCCCCGCGGCGACGCCGCCGCCGTTGACGAGCGCCGGCCCGCCCGCGCCGCTCGTCGATCCGTCGTTCCGCTTCGTCGAGTGCGCCGCCGGGTGCGGCGTCGAGTTCACGCACTACTGCGGCGCGACCGGCGAGTTCTTCGATCCCGAGACGACGGCGGGCGGCGGCGGCTTCTTCGACGCCGACGGCGACGGCAACCAGGACCTCCTGCTCGTCAACGGCTGCAGCTTCCCGCCGAAGGCCGGCGATCCGACCCACGCCTTCTTCCGGAACGACGGCCGCGGCCGCTTCACCGACGCGACGAAGGAGGCGGGGCTCGCGCTCGTGCACTTCGGCATGGGCTGCGTCGCCGCCGACGTCGAGAACGACGGCGACCAGGACCTCCTCGTCACCGGCGTCGACCGCACGCTGCTCTTCCTGAACCGCGGCGACGGGACGTTCGAGGAGGTGTCGCGGCGGGCCGGGATCCCGCAGGAGGGCTGGACCACGGCGGCGGCGTTCTTCGACGCGGACGGCGACGGCGTCCTCGACCTGGCGCTCGGCCGCTACGTCCGGTGGAGCGTGGCGATCGACCGCAAGCTGACGGAGGAGAAGCGCTGCGTCTATGCGCGCGGCGTGCGCGACTACTGTCCGGTCCTCGCCTACGACCCCGATCATCCGAGCTTCCTGCACGGCAAGGGCGACGGCACGTTCGAGGACGCGTCGCGAGCGGCCGGCTTCGCCGACGCGATCGGCAAGGCGCTCGGGATGCTCGTGGTCGACGCCGACGACGACGGGCGGCTCGACGTGATGGTGGCGAACGACACGCTGCCGACGCAGCTGTTCCGGAACGGAGGCGACGGCACCTTCGTCGACGTCGCTCTCGAGAGCGGGCTCGCGCTCGACCACTGGGGCCGCAGCACCGCCGGCATGGGGGTCGCCGCCGACTTCACGAGCGACGGCGCGCTCGGCATCGCGATCGGCAACTTCAGCGGCGAGGCGATCACCTACCACCGCCAGCAGCGCGACGCCGCCGGGCGGCTCGCGTGCGACTTCACCGAGATCTCCGCGAAGAACGGCCTGCGCCGCCCGACGCTCAAGGACGTGATCTTCGGCATCGTCCTCGCCGACTTCGACCGCGACGGCGACGACGACCTCGCCTCGTGCAACGGCCACGCCGGCCAGATGGGGGAGGTCGAGGGCGTGCCCTACGCGCAGCCGGCCCGCCTCTTCCGCCGCGACGGCGAGAACTTCACCGAGATCGCGCTCCCGCCCGACGGACTCGCCAAGCCGGTGGTCGGGCGCGGCCTCGCGACGGGCGACTTCGACGGCGACGGCGACGTCGACCTGCTGCAGCTCGTGAACCAGGGGCGCGCCCGCCTCTTCCGCAACGAGTGCGGCGTACCCGGCGCAAACGGCGCGAGCCCGCGCGCGGCGCTGCGCGTGCTCCTGCGCGGCGGCGCCGGGACGACGCCCGAGTCGCGCCGCGGCTGGAGCAATCGCGACGGGATCGGTGCGCTCGTGACGGTGAAGGCCGGCGGCCGCGTGCAGCGCAAGCGGCGCATCGTCGGCGACAGCTTCCTCAGCATGAACGAGCCGGCGCTCGCCTTCGGGCTCGGCGACGCGCGTGCCGCCGACGAGGTCGAGGTGCTGTGGCCGTCGGGACGGCGCGACGTGCTGACCGGCGTCCCGGCGGGCAGCGTCACCGTGGTCGAGGGGAGCAGCGGCGCCGCGCCGGCCGCGCCCCCCGCGCTGCGTCCCGCCGCGCCCGTCACGCCGTCGCTCGACGCGCTGCCGCTCGCCGACCTCGAGCGCCTCTCGCGGGAGCGGCCGAACGACCTGCCGCTGCAGAAGGCGCTCGGCGTCCGGGCGCTGCGCGAGCTGCGCCTCGACCTCGCCCAGCGCGCCCTCGATCGCGCCATCGAGCTCGCGCCCGACGACATGCCTGCCGCGTTCCAGCACCTGCGCGTCGTCTCGATGCGCGCCGACGCTGCGACGCTGCGCGCGCGGGTCGCGGCGCTCTTCGATCACTTCGGATTCGACGCGATGATGCTCGGCGGGTGGAGCTACCTCGCGACCGAGAGCGCCGACGTCGCGGCGGCCGCCGTCCTCGACGAGGCGCTGGCGCGCCGTCCCGACTCTCCCGCGCTGCTCGCGCAGAAGGCCGGCAACTTGCTCGCGCAGAAGCGGACCGCCGAAGCCCTCGCCGGATTCAGGCGGGCCGCCGCGCTCGACCCGACTGCCTGGCGCTACCAGGTCTCGATCGCCCGGATCGCGCTCTCCGCCGGCGACGCTCCCGGCGCCGAAGCGGCCGCGCGCACGGCGCTGGCCCGCGAGCCGGGCGCCGTCGAAGCGCTGCACCTGCTCGCGCAGGCGCTGCACGCGCAGCATCGCGACGACGAGGCGCCGCGCGCCTACGAGCAGCGCCTCGCCCAGAGCCCCGACGACCTCCCCGTCCGCGCCGACCTGATCCGCCTGCTCCAGACTCTCGGCCGTCCCGCCGCCATCGAGGCCCAGCTCCAGGAGCTCCTGACCCGCCACCCGAAGGACCCGCGCGCCTGGCGCATCGTCCTCGACATCCGCCTCGAGTTCTCCGACGCCCGTGATCTCGCCGCCGCCGCGAAGCGGGCGCTCGACGCCTGCCCGGACGACGCGGACGTCCTGGTCCGCGGCGCCCGCGCGGAGCTGCGCCTCGGCAAGAGCCGCGACGTCGCGCTCGCGCTGGTCGAGCGGGCGCTTCGAAAGGACCCGACGCACGCCGAAGCACGGGCGCTGAAAGACAAGCTCAAGCCGTAGAGTCGAGACGCGCGACGCATCTTCTCACGCGCTCTTCCGCGCCGAACTCCAGAGCAGCCACGCGCACGCTCCGACGATCGTCAGCCCGAGCACGCTCTCGACTGCCGTCGCCGCCGGCACCTGAACGCGACCCGCTCCCGAGAAGAACGCGTAGCCCGCGAGCACGACGCCCGAGAGCCCCTCGCCCGCGACGAACCCCGACGCGCAGAGCACGCCCGACTCGATCGCCGTCGGATCCCCCTTCGCGCGGCGCTCGACCAGCTTCCGCACGCAACCGCCGACGTAGATCGTCATGAGCGTCGCGAACGGCAGGTAGATGCCGAGCGCGACCTGCAGCGCGGAGAGGCCGACCAGCGTCGCGACCAGCGAGACGCCGGCGCCCATCGCGATCAGGTCCCACGGCGGCTTGCCGCCGAGCTCCGCCTCGACCACCGTCTTCATCAGGTTGGCCTGCGGGGCCGGCATCGCGTTCGGCCCGGTGAAGCCCTGCGCCGGGTCGTTGCCGATGGCGAGCACGACGGCCGCGACGACCCAGCACGCGACCGCGGCGGCGAGCAGCTGCCCGAACTGCTGCAGCGACGGCGTGGCCTTCACGAGGAAGCCGGTCTTCAAGTCCTGCGAGATGTCGCCCGCCTTCGAGGCCGCGACGCAGACGACCGTGCCGACCGTCAGCACCGTCGCCTTCGCCGTCACGTCGCCCGCGCCGCGCAGCAGGAGGAAGAAGCCGCCGGTGCCGATCAGCGTCACGATCGCCATCGCCGAGGTCGGGTTGTTGGAGACGCCGATCACGCCGACCAGCCGGGACGAGACCGGCACGAAGACGAAGGAGAAGACGAGCACGAGCACCGTCGTGAGCAGCCGCTCGCCGAAGGAGAGGTCGCCGGCGAGCAGCCCCGGCGTGAAGCCGAGCACGCAGGCGACGACGACGAGCCCGCCGATCAGCACCGCCGGCGGCACGTCGCGATCGATTCGCTCGGCCGCGCTGGCGCCGCCCGCCTTCGCCCCGCGCACGCCCCGCACGACCGCGAGGAAGCTCTTCGCCATCGTCGGCGAGGTCCGGATCACCGTGACGATGCCGGCCGCCGCGACCGCGCCGATGCCGAGGTAGCGCACGACCTCCTTCGCGCCGCCCATCGTGAGGAGCTGCGCCTTCGCGCCGGCCGCGACCATGCCGTCGGCGTGCATGTGCGTGACGAGGGGGTAGAGCACGAACGCCGCGAGGATGCTCCCCGCCACCATCACCGACGCGGCGCGGTAGCCGACGATGAAGCCGACCGCGAGCAGCGCGGCTCCGACGCTGAGCTGCACCGTCCCGTTCGGCAGGCCCGGGATCGCGAGCGAGAGCTCCTCGGGGACGTGCCACGCGACCGCGCCCGACTTGGCGAGCAGCAGCGGCACGCCGGTGATCAGCAGCTTGACGAGCGCTCCCGTCGCGAGGCCCACGAAGATCCAGCGGCCGCCGCTGCCGCCGCGCTCCGCGCTCCTCAGCACCTCGGCGCACGCGCGCCCCTCCGGATAGGGGAGCTCGGCGTCGGCCTGGACGATGAGCAGCCGGCGCAACGGGACCATCGCGAGGATGCCGAGCACGCCGCCGCAGCCGGCGAGCAGCGCGACCTGCACGTAGCCCGGCGCGATGCCCCACATGAAGAGCGCCGGGATCGTGAAGATCGTGCCGGCCGCGAGCGAGCTCGACGCGCTGCCGATCGTCTGCGAGAGGTTCGCTTCGAGGATCGACCCGCCGCCCAGGAGGCGGAAGGCCGCGGCGGAGAGGACGGCGATCGGGATCGAGGTCGAGACGGTGAGGCCCACCTTGAGCCCGAGGTAGGCGTTGGCGGCGCCGAAGAGCGCGCCGAACACGAGGCCGCAGACGACCGCCTTGAGCGTGAATTCCCTGACCGTGACTTCGCGCGGCGCGTCGCGGCCCATTCGCGTCTCCCTCGAAGGTCACGACTCGCAACTCGACGGCGTCCGCGCGACACTACCGCGCCCCGCGGGCGATCCGCATGCGGCCCGCATGCAGCCCGCGTGGACGAAGGAGAGACCGCTCCATGTTCCTGCCCGTCCTCGCGCCGTGGTCGGCGGCGCTCGCGTTCGCGCTCTCGCCGGCCGCGCTCCAGGAGCCGCCGCCCGCCGCGCCCGCGCCTGCGGCGCCGGCCGCGACGAGATACGAGTTCCCGACCAAGCTCGCGCCGGGCGAACCGCGGCTGATCGAGATCCGGACCGCGACGAGCTCAACGTTCAAGATCGAAGGGGCGGGCCAGGCCACCGATTCAAAGGAGCGCACCGAGTCGTCGACCTGGATCGTCGACACGCTGCTCGATCCGGCGACGCAGCCCAAGGACCACGTCTGGTCGGGGCGGCGCCGCTACGTGAAGGCGCAGTCGACCAAGGACGGCGTCGTCGACGATCCGGAGGTGAACGGGCTCGAGGCCGACGTCTGGGTCGACGACACGAAGCACATCCACTTCCAGTCCCTGAACGAGCGTGCCGCCTCGATCGCGACGTTCGACTCGCTGATCGCCGGGGCCCAATCGTTCGGGCTCTGCGCGGGCATCACGTTTCCGGCCAGTGCCGCGGTCGGCGACGAGCTGGAGATGCCGTTCGCGGCGCTCGCGAATCTGTGCCTCACGGCGGATGGACAATTCCCCAAGGCGAGCGCCCAGCTGCGCTTCGAGTCGGTCGATCCGAAGAAGAACCTCGCCCGCTGGAAGGGACCGGTGCACGTCGAGGAGACGTTCGAGAAGAGCGCGGAGCAGCTCGCCGCTCCGTACGGGATGAAGGCGACCGCGACCTACGACGGCGCCGTGTCGATCGAGTACGACGTCGCGGCGCAACGCATCACGCGGATCGTCTGTCGCGCCAAAGGGGCGATGCAGGGCGAGTTCGTCGGAGACGTATCAGCGAAGATAAGCGCCACCCTCGTCATCGAAACGACGATCACCTGCTCCGTCGGCGCGCCCGCCGCCTCGGCGCTGTTCGAGAAGACGCAGTTCCGCGACGTACCCCACGAGGTCAACAACGCGGGCGTCTCGATCGCCCTGCCGAGTCACTTCACGAGCTTCTACCTGAAGGGGCTGACGCGCGGGGCGTTCCGCAGCCTGCTGCACGGCAAGGACGCAGCAGTGACCGTCATCGTCTTCCCACTTCCGTTGAAGGGGAAGAACCTGAAAGAAGCGGGCGACGCGACCCGCAAGGACCTGGAGGGGACGGCCGGTGTCACGGTGAAGAACGCGACGGCGAGCGGCGGACTCGGCGCCGCGAGCGCGTGCGAGTACACGATCCGAAACCTCCACGGACTGAGTGCCGTCTTCCAACTGGAACCGGGTCGATTCGTCGTCGTGCAGTGCGAGTGCTTCGAATCGGCCTGGGCCGAGCGCTCGAAGGAGTTCCCGAAGTACTTCCAGTCGCTGAAGAAGCTGCCCGCCGCGAAGTAGGCGGCGCCGCGCTCGCAGACGTCAGCGCAGCAGGAAGCTCAGGTCGTCGCCGGGCGCGTGCTCGCTCGGCTCGCGGCCCTTCACGAACAGCCGCGCGCCGCGCGCGCCGCCGAGCGTGCAGCGGTCGTCCTCGACCTCGAGCCACGACCCTTCGCGCAGCCCGACGACGGGAACGTCGTTCATCTCGTGGAACTCGCGCAGGCGCTGCTCGCGCGTCTCGCCCATGTGGGTCGAGCTCGGGTCGGGGTCGAGGTAGTGGGGGTTCACGTTGAAGGGGACGAGGCCGAGCGCGGCGAAGCTCGGCGGCTGCACGATCGGCATGTCGTTGGTCGTCTGGATCGAGCGCGTCGCGACGTTGGTCCCGGCCGACGCGCCGAGGTAGGGCATCCCGCCGAGGACGCGCGCGCGCAGCGGCTCGAGCCAGCCCCTCGTCTGCAGCGCGTGCAGTAGCCGGAAGGTGTTGCCGCCGCCGACGTAGACCGCCGCGGCGTTGGCGATCGCCCGCCCCGGTGCACCGTCCGCGTCGTCCTCCTCGAGCGCGTCGAGCGCGAAGTCCATCGCCGCGAACCGCTCGCGCAGGCGCGCCGCGTAGCCCGCGCGATCGTGCAGCGCGTGCGGCACGAACAGGACGCGCCGCACGCCCGCGAAAAACTTCCGGATCGCCGCCTCCGCGTGCTCGAGCGGCCGCGCGCCCGGCATCGTCGAGTTGGAGAGCAGCAGCAGCCGGCGCGCCATGAGACGCTTCAGGCGAGCGCCGTCACGCTCGGGACGGGCAGCGGGGTCGGCGGCGGCGCCGTGTCGAACGTGAGATTCGCGAATGAGTCGGGCGCGATGCCGAGGTTCGCCGGCGAGTTCAGCGCCTCCTCGTATGTGACCGCCTTGCCGGTGTAGGCCGACATGCGGCCCATGATCGCCATGAGCGTCGAGTTGCACATGTAGCCGCTGTCGTCGATCGCCTCGCCCTTGCGCAGCGCCGCGAAGAGCGCGTCGTGCTCGTTCTGGTACATGTCGTCGGGCGCGCCGTCGTCCTTCCAGCGCCACGCCTGCTCGCCCCAGATCGTGGCGGCCTGGATGTTCGCCTTGCCCTTCGTCCCGTACACGAAGTCGGAGACGTCGGAGCTCACGTCGCCGGGCTTGCTGCCCCACTGGCGGCAGCTCGAGAAGAGGCGCACGCCGCTCTTCCACTCGAAGACCGAGTTGAAGTGGTCGTAGACGTTGCCGAACCTCGGGTCGGTGCGGCACGCCCGGCCGCCGCTCGCGACGCACGAGACGGGCGGCTCGTCGCGCAGCGTCCACGCGATCTTGTCGAGGCTGTGGATGTGCTGCTCGGCGATGTGGTCGCCCGAGAGCCACGCGTAGTAGAGCCAGTTGCGCAGCTGCGTCTCGAGCTCCGTCCACTTCGGATCGCGGCCGCGGTGCCAGAGCGCGCCGGTGTTGTAGGTGCACTGCGTCGCGACGATCTCGCCGACGGCGCCCTCCTGCAGCCGCTGGAGGATCGCGCGCTTCTTTCTTTCGTAGCGGTAGCAGAGGCCCGACACGACGTTGAGCCGCTTCTCCCGCGCGAGCTTGCAGCTCGCGAGCACGTGGCGCAGGCCCGGCCCGTCGACCGCGACCGGCTTCTCGACGAACGTGTGCTTGCCTGCCTCGACGCATTTCCGCAGGTGCAGGGGCCGGAACGCCGGCGTGGTGCAGAGCAGGACGACGTCGCTGCTCGCGATCACGCCTTGATACGAGTCGAGGCCGATGAATACGTGGTCGGGCGCGACCTTCACGCGCGCGCCGTTCTCGGAATTGCGCAGCGACTCGAGCGTGTTCTTCGCCATGTCGGCGAAGAGGTCGCCGACCGCCACCAGCTCGACCTGCGGGTCGGCGGCGAGCGCGTTCGCGGCGGCGCCTCCGCCGCGGCCGCCGCAGCCGAGCAGCCCGACCTTGAGCGCGCCCGCGCCCTGCGCGTGCACGGCGACGTTCGGCAGCGCCGAGGCGAGCGGCGCGAGGGCGCCGCCGACCAGCACGGCGCCGGAAGCCTTGAGGAAGTCGCGGCGGGAGGCATCGGCGGTCGGACGCATCGCGAATCTCCGGGTCGGGGGTCGGGGCGCGCCGCGCCGCCGCTTCACTTCGAAGGCGGCAGGGAGGAGACGGCCGGCTCGGCGGGCGAAGGCGAGGCGATCATCCGGCCGAAGCCGGGCGACGTGCAAGCGTGGGGGACGCCGTTCTCGAGCGTGACGATGCGCGTCTCGACCCCTTTCTGCTTCGCGACGAAGGCGAGCGCGCGCGCCGGCTCGAAGAGGCTCACCACCTTGGTGAGCGCGTCGGCGGTCGTGCCGTCGGGCGCGACCACGGTCGCCAGCACGCGGCGCGTGAGGCCGATTCCGGTGGCCGGATCGACGACGTGGGAGTAGCGCACGCCCCCGATCTCGACGAAGCGCCAGCGGTCGCCGCTCGTCGAGACGGCTGCGTGGGCGAGCGAGAGGACGGTGCGCGGGGACTTTTCCGTGCCGGGCTTGGGCTCGTAGGCCGGATCGTCGTCGAACTCGGCGAGCTCGACGCGCCAGCCCGTCTCTCCCGGCGGCGGGTCGTTCACCGCGACGTCGCCGCCCGCCGCGACGAGCGCCTGCGTGATCCCGCGCTTCGCGAGCAGCTCGAGCGTCGCGTCGGCGGCGTAGCCCTTCGCGATGCCGCCCAGGTCGAGGCGCACGCCGCCTTCGGTGAAGGAGACCGCGCCGCGCTCGTCGAGGAGGATCTTGCGGAAGCCGACGTGGGCGCGCGCCGCCTCGAGCTCGCTGTCCCTCGGCAGCTTCTCGCGCCGCTGCGCCGTCCGCCACAGCTCGACGAGCGGCGCGACCGTGACGTCGAAGGCGCCGTCCGACTCCTCGGCGACCCGCTGCGCGACGTTGAGGATCGTGTGGAGTTCGCCGCTGATCGCGATCGGGCCGGTCGGGCCCCTGGCGGCGAGGCGCTTCAGCCCCGAGATCTCGCTGTCGGGGCGGAAGTCGCTGAGGTTCGCCTCGAGGTTGTCGATCCGGAGGAAGGCGGCGGCCGAGGCAGCGTCGGCCTCGGCCTTCGACATGGCGTAGAAGACGAGGCGGAACGTCGTCCCCATCTTCGGCGCCTCGAACTCGTAGCGCTGCAGCGACGGCGCCGGCTCGCGGCCGGCGCAGCCGAGCGAAAGGGCCGCGAGGAGGGCGGCGCGCGCGAGCCTGGGGAGGACGCGGGGAGTCGCGTTCATGAAGGTGCGGGGCGCGGACTATAGAACGGCGCCTTTCGACCGGGGGCGAACTCCCTTGCTGCGAACCGAAACCGTCCGGGTGGTGCGCATCGTCCTGCTCGCGGCCGCGGCCTTCGCGGCGCTCGTCTGGTGGGCACCGCGCGAGCTCGTGCCGCAGGCGACGTCGCAGCCGATCTATCCCGACGCGCCGGCCGGCCGGCCGCCCCCGACCGCGGTCGCGAACGCCGACGCCAAGGACGCGGCCGCCATGAAGCCCTACCGCGAGTCGATCGCGCTCGCGGCGCAGGAGGGCGGAGCTCCGGCGGCAGTCGAGTTCGACCTCGTGCCGATCCCCGCCGGCAAGTTCACGATGGGGAGCCCCGACTCGGAGGCCGACCGCAAGCCCGACGAAGGGCCGCAACACGAAGTCGAGATCGCGCCCTTCTGGATGGGGCGGTGCGAGGTGACGTGGGACGAGTTCCACGTCTTCATGCAGCGGCAGGACCTCGCGTCGCGCGCGCCCGACCCGAAGATGCGCAGGGCCCAAGACGCGTGGGCCGACGCGGTCAGCCGCCCGACACCGCCCTACGTCCCGATGGACTTCGGCTACGGCGTGCACGGCTTCCCGGCCATCTGCATGACGCAGTTCGCCGCGCGCCAGTACACGAAGTGGCTCAGCATGAAGACCGGCCGCTTCTATCGCCTGCCGTCCGAAGCGGAGTGGGAGTACGCCTGCCGTGCCGGCACGACGACGGTCTACAGCTTCGGCGACGACAAGAAGCAGATCGGCGACTACGCCTGGGACTTCGACCATTCCGACGGCGCGCCCCATCCGGTCGCCAAGAAGAAGCCCAATCCGTGGGGCCTCTTCGACATGCACGGCAACGTCGCCGAGTGGACGCTCGACCAGCACGTCGCCGATTCCTACGCCGAGGTCGCGAAGGGCGGCGCCGCGAAGTCGCCCGTGAATTGGCCCAAGACCGAGTACCCGATCGTCGTGCGCGGCGGCTCGTGGGACGACGACCCCGACCGCCTGCGCAGCGCCGCCCGCCGTGGCTCGCAGAAGAGCTGGAAGGTCCAGGACCCGCAGCTCCCCAAGTCCATCTGGTACTTCACCGACGCCAAGTTCGTCGGCTTCCGCGTCGTCCGCCCCCTCGCCGTCCCGACCGACGACGAGCTGAAGAGGTGGTGGGAGGCGGACGTGCCGGCGATCGCGGAGATCCAGGAGAGGCAGCGGAAGGGAGGGCGGTAGAGCGGTCGCCCGTTTCGTTTTCGCCTCCGGCGCGCCAAGATCCCGCGTCTCGGGTCCACGCCACGTCGGAGGAATCGCGATGGCACTGCGCCGTTCGGGGAACGACTCGTCCCGCCGGGACTTCCTGAAGGTGTCGGGCGCGGCGCTGCTCGCGTCGAACGTCCTCGATCGCATCGCGAGCGCCGCGATGCCGCGGCTGGCGCCGGGGGCGTTCGCTCGCGGCGATGACACGCTGAAGATCGCGCTGATCGGCTGCGGCGGGCGCGGGACGGGGGCGGCGAGGCAGGCGCTGATGACGGCGGGGAACGTCAAGCTCGTGGCGCTCGCCGACGCGTTCCAGGACCGGCTCGACAACAGCCTGAAGTCGCTGAATGCCGAGCTCGCCGACCGCATCGACGTGACGCCCGACCGCTGCTTCGTCGGCTTCGACGCCTACCAGCAGGCGATCGACCTCTGCGACGTCGCGATCCTCACCACGCCGCCCGGCTTCCGGCCGATCCATTTCGAGTACGCGATCCAGAAGAACAAGCACGTCTTCATGGAGAAGCCGGTCGCGGTCGACGCGCCGGGCGTGCGCCGCGTGCTCGCCGCCGCCGAGCTGTCGAAGCAGAAGAACCTGAAGGTCGGCGTCGGCCTGCAGCGCCACCACGAACCGGGCTACGTCGAGACGGTGAAGCGGCTCCAGGACGGCGCGATCGGCGACGCGACGCTCTTCCGCGTCTACTGGTGCGACACCGGCGTCTGGTGCAACCCGCGCCAGCCGGGCCAGAGCGAGATGACCTACCAGATGCGCAACTGGTACTACTTCGTCTGGATCTGCGGCGACCACGTCGTCGAGCAGCACATCCACAATCTCGACGTCGCGAACTGGGTCATGAACGCGACGCCGGTGCGCGCGCGCGGCCAGGGCGGCCGCCAGGTCCGGACCGGCATCGACTACGGCGAGATCTACGACCACCACATGGTCGAATTCACCTATCCGAACGGCACCAAGATGATGTCGCTCTGCCACCACTGGCCGGGCGCGTGGAGCGACGTGAGCGAGCACCTGCACGGCACGAAGGGTTACGCCGACATCGCCGGCAAGACGATCGCGGTGCGCGGCTCGCCGGAATGGAAATTCACGCGGCCGCGCGGCTCCGAGCCGATCGATCCCTACCAGATCGAGCACGACGTCCTGTTCGACGCCATCCGCAACGACAAACCGCACAACGAGGCCGTCTACGGCGCGACCAGCACGATGACCGCGATCATGGCCCGCATGGCGACCTACAGCGGACGCGACATCAAGTGGGACGAAGCCCTCAACTCGACGCTCGCCCTCGTCCCGACCAAGTACGCGTGGGACGGCCAGCCCCCGTCGCTCCCCGACAAGGACCTCCGTTACAAGATCCCCATGCCCGGCAGCGCGCAGGCGCTGTGAGAGGAGCGACCATGCGAAGGCTCCGCCGTCCCGCGACGTGCGTGTCGCTGCTCGTCTTCCTGATCGCCGCGTCGCTCGCGCTCGGACCGACCGTCCAGGAGGCGAAGCCCGACCCGAAGCCGGACGCGCCGAAGTCCCGCGCCGAGAAAAAGAAGGGCCACGACGAAGGCGACACCCCGCTCGCGCAGCAGATGGAGCGCATCGACGCCGCGCTGCACATGCTCAAGCGCGGCGTGCGCGACCCGGCGCAGCGGGACGCCTGCCTCACCGAGATCACCAACGCCCAGCAGGCGTGCCTCGCGTCGAAGCTCCTCGCCCCGAAGATGACCCCTTCCATCCCCGAAGGCGAGCGCGCCGCCTTCCTCCGCGACTACAAGAAGGGCATCGCCGCCCTCCTGATCGAGTTCACCAACCTCGAGGTCGCGGTGCTCGACGGCGAGACCGAAAGGGCGGTCGCGCTCCACAAGAAGCTCGAGTCGATGGAGGACGAGGGGCACAACCGGTTCACGAACGAGTGAGAGCCTCGACATGCGTGGACGTCAGCCAGGCCGACCGACGAACTGGGTGAACGCGCGGGTCCTGCAGAGCATCGACATCGACAAGAACGGCCTCGAGTTCCGCGTGTGGAAGAAGTGGTCCAAGAAGGGCGGCCGCCTGGGCACGCTGCTCGTGAGCAACGGCGGGCTGCGCTGGCGGCCGGGCAACGGGAAGTACCTGCGTCGGCGCACGTGGGAGCAGGTCGCGGAGCTCCTGAGCGACTAGGCGGCGCGAGGCCTCGACGCGCGGATTGATGAACCACGGGACGCATCAGCGACGTTGACTCCCGGATCCGGCCGTCGGATCGCGCGGCCACATCGAGTATCACGCGGTTCCAGCGTCGCACGGGAGCACGCGGTGATGCACGCTCTCGGAATCGCCCTGGGACTCTTCGGCGGCGCGCCGCGCGCTGCTTTGAGGAGGTCTTGAATGGCGACGAGCGCGGACAGCGCCGACGGACGCGCTGGATCGATCCGTCGCCTGCCCGAGTGCTGGGTCCTCGCAGTCGCGTCGCGGCGACCGGCGGCGCTGTTCCTCGTCCTGCTCGCGTTCGGACTCGGATGCTGGGGTCTGTCGGCGATCACCGACGCGAGAGGCGCGGACCCACTGGCCTGGATCCTGTTGGCTTTCGTCGTGTCCAGCGGCATCGGACACCACTTCTTCCGTCGCCGGCTGGCCGCTCTCGAGGAGGAACGTCGCCGGATCCTCGAAGGTGTCTCGGAGCAGACGTCGCCGGACCTCGCACCGCAGACCGAGGCAGCGACGTTCAATCCGAAGCGAACGACGCGGAATCCTCGCTCTGCGGAGTTCCTGAGCACGTCGACACCGACCGCGCAACTTGCAAAGTGGCTCGCGGCCCTGCTGCTCTGGGTCGTGATGATTGCCTTCTCGAGCCCCGATCGACCCACGGACTGGTTCGGCATGCTCGGTCTCGCGCCCAAGTTCTTCGCCGTCGCCCTCGCCGTCCTCGTTGCCTTCGAACGCGTCGGCTTCCACCAGGCCATCTCGCGACGCACCGACGAGATCGCGCGACTGCGCCGCGAACTCGCTCGAGCCTCGAGACCTTCGAGCACTCCCGCCTGACGCGGCCGCCGGAAGAGGGCGGTCCCTACTTCGACGGCCGATCGATCACGAGGCCGTGGTCCCGGAAGTTCTGCTCGACCTCGTTCACGCGCCGGTCTTGGATCGACCGGAACTCGCGATTTGCCTCTTCCATTTCGGGCGCATCGCTCTCGTAGAGGTTGACCTCGATCCTGGCCCGGTTGGGTAGCTCTCGCCAAGCGGTCATCAGGAGGGACTTGCGGGACCGGTTCTCGTGACGGATTCAGTTCTCCGTCCACGGCATGCCGAGGAGGATGTACTTGCCGGCGCAAATCTTCGCCTGGATCACGTCCTCCTTTCTCGTCGATGCTGCCAGCTTCTTCCTCGATGAAGCGCAGCGCCGAGACCTAGTCGCACCACGAGCCCCAGTCGACGCGGGTGCTTTCGGATTCGAGGCTGGCTTCGTAGCGGCTGGCGTCGGGGAAGTCGCAGAAGCAGTTGTGGTTGAAGTGCAGCGTGCAGCTCTTGCCGCCGTCGTAGTCGCGATAGGTGACCGTGTAGGAGTCCCAGTCGGGACCGACGTGGTACGCGACGAAGCAACCCCACCGCGCGAGCGCGCGTTCGTCGAGCGCTTCGTCGAGCTCCGCCTGCGACCTCGGAAAGCGGCCGTGCGCGCGCCGATACGACTTGAGACCGTCGAGGGCCGATTCGAGCACGTGCTGCCGCCACGCCGGCACGAAGTGCCATCCGACCAAAGCCACCAAGATCACGCCCGCCGCGATGAATCGCGGCCGGCGAACTCTCTCGCGCCAGCGAAGCCGTCGCTTCCGAGGAACCTCGTACTTCATCGCGCCGCCCCGAATGCGCCGATTGCAGTGCGTGTCCCGTCCTTCGAGCCTTTTTTTACCCTCCGCCCCTCGAACCGCCCTCGCCGGTCGCGCGTATCCTCCCGCCCCGCACGCCTCGCGTCGGAGCCGCCGATGAAGAAGTCCTCCCGCTACAGCCTCCACCCCGGCTTCGCCCGCGAGCAGGCCTACCGCGACAACCTCGCCTCGCGCACCGGCAAGTCCCTCGAGCAGTGGGTCGCGCTTGCGCGCAAGCAGAAGCTCGGAACCGTCCGCGAACGCATCGAGTGGCTCAAGTCCAAGCACGCGCTCACGACCGACTACGCGCGCTGGGTCGCCGAGGAGTGCGACGGCGGGACCGGCGCGGCGGCCTACGATCCCGACGCGCTCGTGAATTCGATGTTCACGAAGAAGGCGGCCCTCGTGCCGCTCTACGAGAGGCTGCTCGACCTCGGCCTCTCCGTCGCGTCCGACGTGAAGGCGTGTCCGTGCGCGACGATCGTCCCGCTCTTCCGCAAGCACGTCTTCGCGCAGCTCAAGCCCACGACGCTGACGCGCATCGACGTCGGCTTCGCGCTCGGTGATCCGAAGAAGATCCCTGCAAAGGGCCGCCTGATCGAAACGGGCGGCTTCGCGAAGAAGGACCGCATCACGCACCGCATCGAGGTGACCCGGCCCGGCGACATCGACGCCACCGTCGAGCGCTGGCTGAAGGTCGCCTACGAGCGCGACGCGTGACGCGCGGCGGGAGTCGGGCCATGCAGCTCGCGACGCGCTTCGCCTTCCTGTCCCTCGCCCTCTCGTCCGCCGCCTTCGCGCAGCAACCTGCACCTGCGAAACCAGCTGCCCCTGAGCCGCAAACCGCGCCTCCGGCCGCGCCGCCGACCGCACCGCAAGCCAAGCCCACGCTCGTCCTGCGCGGCGGGAAGCTCTTCGACGCCGAGTCGGCGACCGTGCGCCCGAACGGCCAGCTCTGGATCGCGGGCGAGCGGATCGTCGGCGAGAAACCGGCGAACGCCGCGCTGCCGGCGGGCGCGAAGGTCGTCGACGTCGGCGACGCGACGCTGCTGCCCGGTTTCTTCGACCTGCACGCGCACGTCGCGGTGCCGGGAGCCGGGAGCACGTCCCGGCTGTTCTTCGACGCGTCGGAGAACCTCGCGACCGACCTCGCCTTCGGCGTGACGCACGTCGTCGACCTGCACAACCTGGCCGAATCGGTCTTCCCGCTGCGCGACCTCTCGAAGATCGACCCGAAGATCGCGCGGCTGTCGGCGGCGGGCGCGGCGTTCACCGTGCCGGGCGGCCATCCGACGCAGATCGGGATCGAGTGCAACACGGTCACCAGCCTCGCGCAGGTGGGGGAGCGCTTCGCGAAGCTGCTCCCGTGGAAGCCCGACGTCGTGAAGGGGGTGCTCGAGCACGGCGGGTGGGCGACGCTGCCGAAGCTCCCGACGCTCGAAGAGGCGACGCTCGCCGAGATCGCGAAGCAGACGCACGCGGCGAAGCTGCCGCTCTTCGTCCACGCCTGGACGCTCGCCGAGGCGAAGGCGGCGGTGCGCGCCGGCGCCGACGTGCTCGCGCACGGCGTCTACGTCGGTGACGTCGACGACGAGCTCATCAATCTCATGAAGGAGCACGGCACCGCCTACGTGCCGACGCTCTCCGTCGTGGTCGGCCCCAACCGCATCAACGTCGGCAAAGGCCCCTACAGCGCGGAGCGCCTCGACGGCCTCGTCCACCCCGACCTCGGCCGCGCCCTCGCCGCGCCGAACTCCAGCTGGGCGCTCGACTGGAAGGAGTACGACGAGAAGCGCTTCTTCCAGAACCTGATGAAGCTCGCGCGCGCGGGCGTGCGCGTCGGCACCGGCACCGACGCCGGCAATCCGCAGACGCCGCACGGGCCGTCGCTGCTCGTGGAGCTCGCCCTCTACGTCGAGGCAGGGATGAAGCCGGGCGAGGCGCTGCGCTGCGCGACGCTCGAATCGGCGCGCATCCTCCGCATCGAGAAGGAGGCCGGGTCGCTCGCGCCCGGCAAGCTCGCCGACATCACCGTCGTCGCGGGCGATCCGACCCAGCAGATCGACGCGGTTTGGAGTATCCGCCACGTCTTCAAGGGTGGCGTCGAGCTCGATCGCGGGGCGATGCGCAAGAAGAACGCGGAGCTCGACCGGCCGGCGAAGACACGCGCGGTCGGGACCGAGATCTCCGACCTCGTCGACGACTTCGAGGACGGCGACTTCGTCTCGAACTGGGGCGGCTCGTGGACCGCGTCGACCGACTCGGTCGCGCCGGGCGGCCGCTCGACCGCGAAGTTCGAGATCGGCGACGGCGGCGACGGGAGCGTGCTGCGCATCACGGGCGCGCTGGCGGAGGGGTTCGCCTACGGGCCGTTCGCGGGCGTCACGGTCCAGTGGGATCCCCAGGACAAGCAGCTCGCCGACGCCACCGCCATGAAGGGAATCGTCGTGCGCGCGCGCGGGACGCCGCGCTCCTACTCGTTGTCGATCCAGAGAGCCGCGGTGCTCGACTACGACCACCCCCGCGCCACGATCGCCGTGACGGACGACTGGCAGGAGCTCCGCGTCCCGCTCGCGTCGTTCAAGCAGATCGGGTTCGGCAAGGCGGTCCCGGTCGCCTGGAACGACGTGAAGGGGCTCGAGCTCTCGGCGCGCGTCAGCCCCGGCGCCAAGACGGGGCTGGGCGACTTCGAGCTCGAGATCGACTCGATCCGCTTCGAGTGAGCCCCGCGCGCGGCCGCGCTTGTCGATCTTTGGATCCGCGCTACCCCGGAGCGCCGGAGCCTGGGAAGGAGGATCCGATGTTTCACCGTGCCCGCTTCCCGTTCCTGGGTGCGTCGCTCGCGTTCGCGGCGTTCGCCCCTGCCGCTTCGGGGCAGGCCGTGCTGCAGAGCTGGTCCGATCCGGGCGCGTTCATCAGCACCTACCGGATCGCCGCGCTCGGAGACGTCGACGGCGACGGGCGGGCCGACGTCGCGATCGCGCGCGTCCTGTTCAACGGCAGCGTCGACTTCGTCGTCGACCTCCGCTCGAGCGTCACCGGCGCGCAGCAGATCCTCATCGACCGCGGCTACACCCAGATCTACGCGATCGGGAGCGCGGGCGACGTCGACGGTGACGGCCGCGACGACCTCCTGGTCGGAACGGGTTCGGCGACGGAGGTCGTGTCGTCGGCGACCGGCGCCCTCCTCGCGTCGCAAAGCGGCCACGCCAGCACGACCTTCGGCATCGAGGTCGTCGGCCTCGGCGACGTCGACGGCGACGGCGTGCCCGACTTCGCCGCGACCGGAGCGAAGCTCGGCGTCGGCGGCTTCGGCGACGGCTACGTCGAGCTCTGCTCCGGCGCGGACGGCTCGGTCCTGCTCACGCTGTCCACGCCGGGCGGCGGCGGCTTCCTCGGCGCGGCGCTGGCGCGCGCGCCCGACCAGGACGGCGACGGCATCGACGAGCTGGCCGTCAGCGATCCGCTCTCGAGTCCGGCGTACTACGGGTACGTGAAGGTCTTCTCGCCCACGACGGGCAGCGTTCTGGCCGAGTACGACGCGCCGGCGGGGTACTTCGGATTCGGCGTCGACTTCGCCGTCTGTCGCGACTTCACCGGCGACGGGATCACCGACTACGTCGTGCTCGGCACCAAGACGCAGTCGACGCTGCCCGACCGGGAGATCGCATGGATGGTCTCCGGCGCTGACGGCTCGATCGTCGCGACGCTCCCGTCGGCGGCGAAGAAGCGCTGGACCGAAGTGACGAGCGCGGGCGACGCGAACGGCGACGGGTCGGGCGACTTCGCGCTCGGCTCGACGCAGGATCTCGGGGCCCATTCCGCCGGATCGGTGTGGCTCTACGACGGCCGCACGCAGCTCCCGCTCTACACCTTCGAGCAGTTCGACCTGGCGCGCGGGCCGATGGTCGTCGGGCTTCCCGACGTGAACGGCGACGGGCGCGACGACCTGCTGATGGGGCCGGATCGTTTCAGCCAGGCGGCCGTCTTGCACTCCGGCAACGACTTCTTCCTCGACGCGTCGCCGATCGTGGCCGTCGCGGGCGAGACGTTCGGCAAGACGCTGCGCAGCGGGATCGCCGGGAACCTCGGCCTCATCGCTCTCGTCGGCGTGAACGGCATCCCGCTCTTCCTGCCGATCCTCGGTCCGACGACGTTCGATGCGACGGGGACGATCGGATACCAGGTGACGATCCCGGCCGGGCTCGCGGGCCTCACGCTCGACTACCTCGGCTTCGCGATCGACGCGCGCGGCAAGGTCGCCGCGAGCGCGGTGGAAACGGTGATCTTCGAGTAGTCGCGGCCGGGGCCCGGCCCCGCTGGTCCGCAAATGGGACCGCGGCTTCGAATTCAACGTCGTCGGCGCGCAGGAGATCGCCGCCGACAAGAAGCTCTCGCTCGCGATGGCGACCAAGCGCGACTCGATCACCGTCTTCGAGCCGATCGCCGGCGCCGAGGGCGTCGAGCCCTTCGTGAAGCTCCCCGACGGCCAGTGGCTCGGCGCCAAGGTCGCGCGCACCGACCCCGAGACGAAGAAGAGCTACCGCGCCGTCGTGCTCGGCTTCTATCTCGCGGACGTCGCGAACGCAGACGACCGTCGAGCGCTGCTGAAGGAGGCGTTGCGGTTCCTCGAGGCGAACCCGGAGAACCGCGAGAACCCGACGATCAGTACCGCGTCGGCTGCGGCGCCGGACACGACGCCCGCGAATCCGCCGGCGAGCGGGGCGGGACAGCAGGGCGGCGGCTGAGAGGGCGCGCGCACCGTCGCGCGACGACTTCTGCTCAGCGCTGCACGAGTTCGACCACGGCCGTCGCGCCTGGCTCGGCGACGACGTCGATGCGTCCCGGTTTCGCGCCGGCGCAGTGCGCCTCGATCGTGGCGCGACCCGGCGCGAGGAAGAAGTCCCAGGCGTGACGGGACGAGAAGCTCTGGACCCAGCGCGCGGCGGACGTGTCGTCGCGGAGGCAGGTGCCGTCCGCGCCGAGCACGCGGAAGGAGAAGGGACCTTCCAGCCCCGGCGGGTTCACGCGTACGGTGACGTGCACGCGGACGGCGTCGCGCAACACGATCGTGAGCGGAGCGACGTCGCCGTCTCCCATCGCGTCGATCGCGGTGGAGGCGGCGGCGAGGTGCGTCGGCCCCTCCTCGCTCCACTTCGGCGTCGCGACGACGGACCAGCGGCCGTCGGGGACGCCGGAGCATTCGAAGCGCCCCTCGGCGTCGGTGACCACCGTGACGTCCTCGGCGAGCGCCGGGAGCCCGTCGCGATCGACGATCGTGACGTTCGCCTGAGCGACGCCCTTCCCGGTCTCGTCGACGACGGCGCCGCGCACGACGCGCGCGGATGGCCGGACCAGGTCGACGACGACCACGGGCGGTGGCACCGCGTCCGTCGCCGTCGCGGCGACGACGCGGGGCGCGAAGCCCGGCGCCTTCACGGTGAGCCACCACGTCGCGGCGACGAGCTCCCGCGTCGTGAAGGTTCCGTCGGACGACTCGGCGTTCCGCTTGAACGGGCGCGCCTCGGTGGCCGGCGGCAGCGTGCAGCGCACCGGCGCGAACGCCACGTTGAACGCCGCGACGGGCGCGCCGTCTTTCGCGTCGCGCACGCGGATCGTCAGCGCGCCGGCCGGCCGCGCCGCCGCGATCGTCTCGACGTCGAGCACGAGATCGGGAGCCGGTTCGCCGGCCACGATCGGCGCGGAGTCGATCAGCCGGTCGCCGACGAAGAGCGCGGCCCACCCAAGATCCTGGCGGTCGAACTGGAGCCGCCACGTTCCGTCCTCTGCGATCCCTGTGGAGCACCTCGCGGATTCGCGCGGAAGCGCGAGCGTGGTCGGGTCGACGATGCAGCCGAGCACGCGCGCCTTGACGCCGAGCGCCGAATAAGAGAACGCCTCATGGTCGGAGCGCACGACGCGGCCGCGCACGATCCTGTCGCGCTCCAGGTGGAAGTCGGCGGTGACGTCGCTCTCGGAACGGGAGGGCGTCGTGATCGCGCGATCCTCGTCGACGAACTCTTCCGCTGAAGCCTGGATCCAGAACCGCTTCCCGGCATCGGGACGCGGCAGGGGAAGTGAACGGTAATCGCCGTTCGCGTCGGTTCTTGGCATGTCGAGCTGATTCCCGCGTTCCGTCCTGATCCAGAGCTGCGCGTCGCGCAGCCCCACGCCCTGCGCATCGGTCACTTGGCCGTGCACGAGCAGCCCGCGTTCGAGCGCGAGGTCGAACTCCGCCGTCGCCGCATCGCGCGCGAGCGGGAGCCCGGCGCGAACGGCGACGCCGCGCTCGCGGTCGAGCGCGGCGAGGTTGATCGCCGGTCCTTCCGGAGCGAGGAGCTCGAAGCGGCCGTCGGAGCCGCTCCGCCCGAGGGTCGGTCCGGAATCGCCGCCCGCGTTCTTCGCGGGCCGGTCGGGCATCGACTCGAGGACGAGCAGCGACCGGCCGCGCTCGCAGACGCTCCGCGCGTCGACGAGCCAGCCCTTCGCCGTCGCCTCGACGGCGACGAGCGCGCCCGCCACGGGCGAGCCGGCGTCGTCGCGCACCGTTCCATGGATCGTGCGCGGCGCGGTGGGCGCCGTCGTCGCATCCGGTCCTGGCGCCAGCCCGCCCGGCTTCGCGACGGCGTCCGCGGTTTCGGCGGCTCGCTGCGCCGTCGCGGCGGGAGCCGCGGCGCCGGCCGCGGCCTCCGTCGCTCGTTCCGCGAAGCCCGCGGAAGGAGAAGCCAGCGTCGTCGGCGCGCGCGTGGCGAGACTCGCTACGACGATCCCGCCGGCCACGACGACGACCGCGGCCGCGGTCCACTTGAGCGTGAGCGACATCGTGAGCGCTCCGAAGACTCCGAGTCCCGACGCGACCACGGCGCCGCCGGCCGCGCTGGCGAACACGCCGCGCGGCGGCCCGACAAGCAGCGCCAACGCCGCAAGCCCCTTCTCCCGGCGGCCGTCGGAGCGCTCGACTTCGACCTCGTTCGCGAGCGCCTCACGCAGCTGGGCGAGCCCCCGCTTCAGCCGCGTGCGCACCGTCTCGACCGGCACGCCGAGGCGCTCCGCCACGTCGCGCGTCGGGATCTCGTCGAGATAGTGCAGCAGGATCGCGGTGCGGTACGGCTCGGCGAGGCGGATCACGGCGTCGACGACGGTGCGCTGCAGTGACGCACGGAGCAGCGCGTCGTCGGCCGACTCGACCGCGGAGTCCGTCGCTCGGGCGACCGACTGCTCGCGCGCGACGCGGCGCTCGTCGCCTCGTCGCATGCGCGCAGCGACGCGCCGCGCCACGCGCGCGAGCCAGCCGCGCACGTTCCCCCCGTCGCCGGGCGGGCGGCGCAGCGCCTGGTGCAGCGTCTCCTGCGCGACGTCGTCGGCGTCGCTCGCGCGCGCGACCAGACGCGCGGCGAGGCGCCGGATCCAAGCGGCCTGCGCGAGGAGGTGTTCGGGATCGAGGGAACGCGTCGCATCGTGCGCCATCGCCCTCCCGATGCCCGCCGCGGCCGCGGACGGTTCAGGGTGCAGAGGCGTCACGGGAACGAGGGGGCGCTCTTTGCTGCGTCGAGCGCGTCAGTTCCCGATCACGACGCTCGTCGGCGCCGAGCCCCAGCGCACGGCGGCGCCGACGCGGACCAGTGCGGCGAAGTCCATCTGCACCCCGATCAGCGCCGGCGGGAGCGGGCCGCTCACGAGCTGTGCCGCTGCGGCGCCGGTCGCGTCGAGCGTGCCGGTGAAGCCGGGGAAGACGTTGGAGTTCGCGTCGTAGATCGTCGCGAGGGTGAAGAGGTCGTAGTTGACCGGGACGTTCTCGAAATTGAAGTCGGTGCCGGGAGTCGTGCCGGTGAGCGAGCCGAGGACGTGGTACTCGGTGAACTGGAAGAAGGGGCCGGGACCCACGGTGAAGCTCGCGGTGCCGCCGGTCGCGGCGGAGATCGTCGCGACGTCGGTGAAGAGGGCGAGGTTCGCGGAGTTGCCGAAGATGTCGTTGTTGCCGTTGCGGCCGTCGGTCCAGAGCGCGTGGACGAGCCGGTCGGAGGCGGCGAGTCCGTTGCGGTCGACGATTCGTCCGCTGGTCCCGTAGCCGCTCGGATCGAAGTCGGTCTCGGAGAGCTTCACGTTCGGCCGGAACGTCGCGCCGCCGTCGGCGCTGCGGGCGACGTAGTAGTTCACGCGGCGGTCGTTCGGGTCGTCGCGGCGGTCGTAGAAGCCGACGCTCACATTGCCGTTCTCGTCGACGTCGATCGCCGGCGTGAACTGGCTGTTGGTCGTGACGTCGCTCGCGGGAATCGGCGTCGACCAGGTCGCACCGTGGTCGGTCGACTTCGAGAGCACGACGTCCGGTGCGTTCGAACTGCCGTCCTGCGCCCAAGCGACGTAGAGCGTGCCGTCGAACGGCCCGCCGCTCGTGTCGATCGCCAGCACGGGTGCCGGCTGGACGACGTTCCGCAGATGCGGGATGTCGAAAACCTGGGCGCTCGCGATGGCGACGTCGGTACCCCACGTCGCGCCGCCATCCGACGAGGAGTCGGCCACGATCGCGCCGGCCGCCTGATCGAAGAAGACCACGTGGACGACGCCGCTCGAATCGACGGCGATCGACGGAAGGTGGAACTGTTCGGCCCCACCGTCATCGACGATTGAATCGTTCCAGGTCGTGCCTCCGTCCGACGAAGAGTGGACGACGATCCTGTAGAAGTCCCCCTCCGCGAAATAGAAGTCGACGCTCGCGAGGTAGATGTCGCCCGCGTGCGCACCGGTCGTCCGATCGACCGCGGCGGCCGGCTCGATGCCGCTCGCGTGCATTTCGATCCAGGTCGGCTCCGTGACGCCCCCATCCGGTGAGACGCCGAAGTACATCCCCGGCCACGGGCTGACCTGAAGCGCCTTGAAGAGATACGTCTCTCCCGATCGCCCGATCGCGACCGCCGTCGCGCTCGCCTGCAGCGGCGGCGACGTCGGATGGGTCTCGAGGAATTCGCTCCAGGTCTCGCCGCCGTCGAAGCTCGCGTAGTAGGCGGCGTTGAGTTGGTGCGCATCACTCCGGTCGTTGCGGTTGTCGAGCGCCGTGCCGACCAGATGGAGTCGGTCGGTCGGATCGACGGCGACCATGGGCATCCACTGCTGGCGCCCGCTCGGCGAGTTGACGCGTCGATCCGATCCTGCCGGCGGCGACGGCGGCCCGAACGATCCCGAACGGCGCTGAGACCCCGCGAGCGGCACCAGGATGTCGGCGAGGTCGTGGCCGCGCTTCTTCACGGTGACGCCGCTCGTCGCGTCGCCGGCCTACACGCCTCCGGATCCCGCCGCTCCAGCCGACCCTGCGGCTCCCGAAGGCGGTGACGACTGCACGAGGAGACCCATCGCGAGCAGCGACGCGGACAGTGTGGGCACCATGACGAACTTCCTCTTCCGATCGGCTTCGAGCGGGCAGACTCCTGCGCCGCGGCCGAATCGTCAATGGGACGCCGCCGCCCTCACGATCGCTTCCACCTTCTCGCGACTCTTCACGAGGCCGAGCGCGCTGGTGTCGACGGTGTGGTGGGCGAGGCCGTAGAGGGGGGCGCGCTCGGCGAGGATCTCGCGCAGGCGCGCCATCGCGGCGGGCTGGCCCTGCATCGGACGGCCGTCGCCCTGCTCGACGACGCGGTTCCAGTGGTCCTCGGGCGTCGCTTCGAGCCAGATGGTGACGAAGTGGCGGCGCAGCAGCTCGTAGGTGTCGGCCGCCGCCACGATGCCGCCGCCGGTCGCGACGACGAGCGGGCGGCGGTCGGCGACGAGCTTCTCGAGCGCCTCGCGCTCGAGCCGGCGATACCACGCCTCGCCGTGCAGCGTGAAGACGTCGGCGAGCGGCATCCCGGCCACCTCTTCGACCCGCTGGTCGAGCTCGACGAAGCGGACGCCGGCGCTCTCGGCGGCGGCGCGGCCGAGCGAGCTCTTGCCGGCACCGCGCAGCCCGATCAGCGCGACGCGCCTGGGTTGCGGCGCGGCGGAGATCAGCTTCTCGAGCGCGGCGCGCGCCTCGTCGGCCGCACGCTCCGGCACGAGCTCGACCAGTCTCAGCAGCTCGGCGCGGCCGCTCGCGGCGCCGTCGGCCTGCGGCGCGATCAGCGCGGCGGAGGAGACGCCGAGCACGTCGGCCACCTTGCCGAGCCCCTGCAGCGAGACGTTGGCGCGCCCGAGCTCGAGGTCGGTGAGGAAGCGGCGCGAGAGCCCGACCGCGTCGGCGAACTCCGCGAGCGTCAGCCCGCGCGCCTGGCGGCCGGCGCGGATGCGCGCGCCGAGCCGGGCAAGCAGTGCGTCGAGCTCGCTGCGCGCGGGACGGCGCGGCCGCGCGCCGCTCGAACGGGGGCCGGCCGGGTTCCTGGGGGAGCGGGGCATGGTGGCACCATACTGCTCATTCGACGCACCGTTCGTCAAGACGTGAGCAGGATACTGCTTGCCCCCTCCGGAATGCCCCGATAAGGTCCGCCCTCCCATGGAAACCATCGACTTCCAGCGCGACCCCGCGCGTTACCTCCACTGGAAACTCTCCGTCGACGGCCCCGTCGCGAAGCTCGTGATGGACGTCCAGGAAGAGAAGCCGTGGCGGCCGGGCTACCCGCTCAAGCTCAACAGCTACGACCTCGGCGTCGACATGGAGCTGGCCGACGCGATCCAGCGCCTGCGCTTCGAGCAGCCGCAGGTGCGCGTGCTCGAGATCACCTCGACGCGCGACAAGATCTTCTGCGCCGGCGCCAACATCTACATGCTGCAGAGCTCGACGCACCCGTTCAAAGTGAACTTCTGCAAGTTCACCAACGAGACGCGCATCGGGCTCGAGGAGTACGCGCGCGAGTCGGGCGTTCGCACCGTCGCCGCGCTGAACGGGACGGCGTCGGGAGGCGGCTACGAGCTCGCCATCGCCTGCGACGAGATCCACCTGATCGACGACGGCAGTTCGGCGGTGAGCTTCCCGGAGACGCCGCTGCTCGCGGTGCTGCCCGGAACGGGCGGGCTCACGCGGCTGGTCGACAAGCGCAAGATCCGGCGCGACATCGCCGACGTCTTCTGCACCGTGGCCGAGGGATTTCGCGGCGGCAAGGCGCTGAAGAGCGGGCTGGTCGACTACGTCCACGCGCGCAGCCGCTTCGAGGCGAAGGTGGGGGAGCGGATCCAGCAGATCGTCGCCGCTGCGAACGCGGCGACGCCAGCCGCGAAGGCGGCTCCCTCTTTCCGCGACGGCCACGGCATCCGGCTCGAGCCGGTCACCTCCAAGGTCGACGGCGACACGCTGCGCTACGAGCACGTCATCGTGCAGGTCGACGCGAAGGCGCGCGTCGCGACGCTCACCGTCCACGCGCCGAAGGGCGATGAACCGAAGACGCCCGAGGAGCTCCTGAAGAAGGGGTGCCGCGCCTGGGCGATCCAGTGCGCCCGCGAGCTCGACGACGCGCTGCTGCAGCTGCGCTTCGCGTGCGACCAGATCGGCCTCGTCGTCCTGAAGACCGCGGGTGACGCGGCAAAGGTGCTCGCCGTCGACGCGATGCTCGTGCAGCACCAGGACCACTGGCTGGTGAAGGAGACGATCCTCCAGCTCGGGCGCGCGCTCCGCCGCCTCGACCTGACCGGCCGCAGCTTCTTCGCGGTGATCGAGCCGGGCAGCTGCTTCGCGGGGACGCTCTTCGAGCTCGCGCTCGCCGCCGACCGCAGCTACATGCTGAACGACCCGGAGAGGCCGGCGCACGTGCAGCTCTCCGAGGTCAACGGCGGCTCCTTCCCGATGAGCCATGGCTTGTCGCGTCTCAAGAGCCGCTTCCTCGCCGACCCGAAGAAGGCCGACGCCGCGCTCGCGGTCGGCGAGCCGATCGACGCCGAGCAGGCGCTCGAGCTCGGGCTCGTCACGTTCGCGCCCGACGACATCGACTGGGAGGACGAGCTGCGCGTCGCCGTCGAGGAGCGCGCGAGCATGTCGCCCGACGCGCTGACCGGCATGGAGGCGAGCCTGCGCTTCGCCGGTCCCGAATCGCTCGAGACCAAGATCTTCGGGCGCCTTTCGGCGTGGCAGAACTGGATCTTCACGCGGCCGAACGCGACGGGCGACGAGGGGGCGCTCTCGCTGTACGGCCGGCCCGAGCGTCCCGTCTTCGACTGGAGACGCACGTGATGCCCGAATTCGAACCCGGGGCGAAGCGCAACATGGCCGACGTCGACCGTTTCAGCAAGATTCCCAACAACGTCAACCTCACGGGCGACAAGCGTCTGCAGCGCGCGCTCGAGGCGTGGCAGCCGGCCTACCTCGAGTGGTGGAACGAGATGGGCCCGGCGCTGGCGCAGGACAAGGACGTCTGGCTGCGCACCGCGATCTCCGTCGACGCCGACGGCTGGGCGAACTTCGACTACGTGAAGATGCCGGAATACCGCTGGGGCATCTTCCTCGCGCACCCGATCGCCGACCGCAAGATCCACTTCGGCGACAACATCGGCAAGCCGGTCTTCCAGGAAGTGCCCGGCGAGTTCCGCAACATGCTGCGGCGCATCATCGTCACGCAGGCCGACACCGAGCCGGCGTCGGTCGAGCAGCAGCGGCAGCTCGCCAAGACGGCGCCGAGCCTGCTCGACATGCGCAACCTCTTCCAGGTGAACGTGGAGGAGGGGCGCCACCTCTGGGCGATGGTCTACCTGCTGCACGCGTTCTTCGGGAAGGACGGCCGTGAAGAGGCCGACGAGCTGCTGCGCCGCCGCGCCGGCGATCCCGACAAGCCGCGCATCCTCGGCGCGTTCAACCAGCCGTGCCACGACTGGGTGAGCTTCTTCGCCTTCACGATGTTCACCGACCGCGACGGCAAGTACCAGCTCGCGTCGCTCGCCGAGTCGGGCTTCGACCCGCTGGCGCGCACGTGCAAGTTCATGCTGACCGAGGAGGCGCACCACCTGAGCGTCGGCGAGACCGGGCTCATGCGCGTCGTGCGGCGCACCGCCGAGCTGATGCAGCAGAACCCCGGCAAGGACGTGCGCGCGCTCGGCGGCGTCGACCTGCCGACGATCCAGAAGATCATCAACTTCTGGTACACGTACTCGCTCGACCTCTTCGGCGGCGAGATCAGCTCGAACACCGCCGACTTCTTCGCCGCGTCGCTGAAGGGCCGCTACCGCGAGGACCTGCGCGCCGAGCACACGGCGATGGGGCAGGTGAAGCGGATCCCGGTGGTCGAGGACGGGAAGCTGGTCGAGAAAGAGGTCGCCCTTCGCAATGCGCTGAACGAATCGCTGCGCGACGACTACGTCGAGGACTGCGAGCGCGCCGTACGCCGCTGGAACCACGAACTCGAGAAGGCCGGCCTGCCCGACCGCCTCGCGCTGCCGAGCCGCCGCTTCCACCGCCACCAGGGCGAGTACTCGCGCCACGCCTTCGATCCCGCCGGCAACCTGATCGACGCGAAGGTCTTCCAGGCGCGCCACGACGAATGGCTTCCGAGCGAGGCCGACCTGGCCTACCTGCGCAGCATCATGGTGCCGGTCCACGAGATCGGGAAGATCGCCGGCTGGATCAGCGCGCCCGCGCGCGGCGTGGACGGCAAACCCTTCGACTACGAGTACGTGAAGCTCTGAGCGTCAGCGCTTCCACTTGAGCCGCAGGAACGCGTCGCGCACGAGCCGCAGCAGGCGGACGCCGTCGCGGAAGCGGGAGATCTTCGTTTCGCCGTAAGTCCGAGCACGGTAGCGCACCGGCAGGTCGCGGATGCGCAGGTTCCGTTTCGCGGCTCCGAGGATCAGGTCGAAGTCGCCGAACGGGTCGTGCGCGCCCGACCAGCCGAGCTCCGACTCGATGCCGCGCCAGTCGGAGCGGAGCAGCACCTTGGTGCCGCACAGCGTGTCCTTGATGCGCTGGCCGAGGATCCACGACAGCGCCAGGCTGAAGAACTTGTTCCCGACCATGTTGAGGACGCGCATCGCGCCGCCCTCCATCGGATAGACGAGGCGCGTGCCGTTGATCAGCTCGCCCTTCCCCTCCGCGACGGCGAGGTGGAACTTCGGGAGATCCTCGGGCGGCACGGTGAGGTCGGCGTCGAGGATCATCAGGAGGTCGTGCTTCGCGGCGCGGAACGCCTTCCAGACCGCGTCCTTCTTGCCGGTCCCGTCCTGCGCCAGGAGCTCGATCGTGAAGGGGCGCTCGCGGCCGTCGGCGCGGACGCGCTCGATCTCCTCGACCGTGCCGTCGGTCGAGTGGCCGTCGCAGAAGATCACTTCCGTCTTCGGGCCGAGCATCGGCATGCGCGCGATGGCCGGCGCGACGTTGCCGCGCTCGTTGCGGCACGGGACGATCACGCTGGTGGTGAGGGGCCGCGGCTGCGGGATCGGGAGCGGCCGCGCGACCAGGTAGCGCGCCAGGTTGAGCGAGCGGAACAGCGGCAGCCTCGCGACGAAGCCGTTCAGGACATGGGACACGATCGGCACGTCGAGCGGGAACAGGACGCGCGAGCCGGCGTGCACCACCTCGAAGTGGTTCAGCGCGAGGAACCCCTCGAGGTCGGAGAGCGATAGCCAGTTCTCGGGGTGGACCGGCATCTTCATGCCGACGCTCTCGCCGAGCTTGAGGATCGGCTCCCACAGGAAGCTGTACCAGGTGATCACGAGCCTGGTGTCGTCGCGCACGACGCGGCGCGCCTGGCGTAGCGTGGTCCAGACGTCGCCGACGTGGCCGACCAGGTCGCTCATCACGACGTAGTCGAAGTCGCGGCGCGCGGCCGGCAGCGGCGCGAGCGCCGTCTCGAGCTCCTGCGCGTCGCCGACCACGAAGTCGAGCGCGGGGAATTTGGCGCGCGCCAGCTCGACCATCTTCGGCGAGAAGTCGACGCCGACGCCGCTCGCCGGCTCGAGCGCGTTCAGGACGTCGCCGGTCGCGCAGCCGACCTCGAGCACGCGGCTCTGGCGCGGGATCAGGAAGCGCAGCAGCCGCTGCACCTCGTCGTGGTAGACGCTGCCGCGCCTGCGCCAACGGTCGCGCTGCGGCGCGATCGCGTCCCACCAGGCGATGCGCTGCTCGCGCCGCGCGCGCTCGTGCGCGGCGAAGTCGTCGACGGGCGGCGCGGCGGCCGGTGCGGAGGTGGGGGCGGTATCGGGGGTCATGGGGGAGAGAGGCGCCCCTCCAATCGACCGCCGGCGGGGCGCGCCAGGAGCCGGCGCGCCGGCGCCGTCGCGAGCAGCACCAGGAGAACGAGCGCGCCCGCGCTCGCGCACGCCCCGGCGACGAGCGAGCGCGGAGCGTAGCGCAGGACGAGCCGCCCCGGCTCGCGCGGCAGCGCGACCGAGAGGCGGCCGGCGTGCGGCTCGACCGGCAGCTCGCGCGTCGCGCCGCCCGCCGCGGCGGTGAACGTCGCGCTCCAGCCCGGCAGCGCGTTCTGGTTCACGACCAGCCGCTCGGTTCGCGGCGGCGAGCCGCCGGCGTCGCCGCCCTTCCAGTCGAATTCGAGACGGTTCGGCGACCAGCGCGCCGGCGCGAGGGGCGCGTGGCTCGTCGCGAGGAACCACTCGCCGTGGTCGTCGCGATCGCCGCGCGCCTTCGCCGCGACCGTGAGCTTCGAGCGGACCACCTCTTCGTAGGCGGCGAGCACGCCCTCGTTGCGGCGGATCGACGGGACCATGTGGTCCTTGTCGCCGGTCGCCTGCGCGAAGGGCGTCGACGCGGGCGCGGCGGCGGGGACCTCCTCGAACGGCCAGTCGCGGCGCAGCCCCGCGCACTGGAACGCGAGCACGGCGAGCGTCGCGACGGCGAGCGCGCCCGCGGCGGCGCGCCGCACGGTCGGCCCGCCCCCCGCGAACGACGCGAGCGCCGGCGCCGCGTCGGCGACGATCAGCGCAAGTGCGACGTAGGGGACGAAGAGCATCGACATCGGCAGGTTGAGCGACGTGAAGCCCGGCAGCCGCGTGAGCGCGGCCCACAGGTTCAGCGGCGACGCGTTGCCGAGCACGAGCAGGAGCGGCAGCACGAATGCGGCGAGCAGCAACGGCCGCCGCCGTGCCGCCGCGAGCCCGACCAGCAGCAGCGCGAGCAGCGCCGTCGTGAGCCGGGTGCCGACGAAGAGGAACTGCCCGAAGAGCCACTCGCGCTGGCCGGGCTGCGGGGCGCAGAGGAGCGCCGCGACGGCGCCGGGCAGCGTCGCGAGGCGCGCGCCGTCCCAGAGCGGCGCCGCCGCGTACATGCCGCTCTCGCGCGGGAAGGCGGCGTAGAGCTCGGCCATCGGCACCACGCGCAGCCCCGCGAGCGCGACGCCGAGCAGCACGCCCGCGCCGAAGCGCAGCGCCGCCTGCGCGACCTCGCGCGGCGCGCCGTCGCACAGCGCGAGCAGCAGCGCGAGCAGCCCGCCTCCGACCAGCGCGTAGACGCCGCCCTCGAGCAGCAGCAGCGCCGTCGCGATCGCCGTGATCGCGACGCCGCGCGCGCCGCGCCGCGCGTCGAGCAGGCCGACCATCAGCCAGGGCACGAGCGAGCCGTTCATGCGGTTGGCGACGCCGCCGGCCAGGATCGGGACGAAGGCGAGCGAGAAGACGGCTGCCGCCGCCGCCGCGGCCGGCGCGTCGCGCCCGAGCCGCCGCGCGAGCAGCCACATCCCGGCCGTGCCGACGAAGACGTGCGCCGCGAAGAAGACGAAGGTGCCGGCGACCGGGCCGAACAGGAGGATCGGCAGGAAGAAGGGCGAGAGCGTCGTGAACTGCGGATGGGCGACGCCCGGGATCCCGCCGAGCAGCCACGGGTTCCACCACGGCAGGTCGCCGTGCACGAGCAGCGCTCGTCGCTGCATCTCGAAGAAGGAGACGTACTGGTCCCAGTCGCCGGCGTGCGGGATCGCGCCGGCGCGCAGGCCGGCGAAGGCGCACAGCCCCGCCGCGGCCGCGAGCGCCGCCGCGACCGCGAGCCCGGAGATGCGCTCGAGCGCCGCCACTACTCCCGCTCCTTCCGGAAGAACGGCGCGTCGGGCGCGAGCTCGCGCGCCTTCGCCTGCTCCGCCTCGCCCGCGGCCCTCTCGCCGAGCTGGATCAGGGCGCGGCCGAGCAGGAAGTGCGCGGCGGCGGGCGCGTCACCGCCGGCGACGAGCGGCTCGAGGCGGGCGCGCGCGTCGCTCGCGCGGCGCTGCTGCAGCAGCGCGTTGGCGGCGACCAGCGTCGAGGTGGTGGCGCGCAGTCGCGCGGTCCAGTCGAGCGCGGCGAAGTCGTGGGCGAGGCGCGCGGCGAGGAAGTCGGCGGCGCGCAGCTGGCCGGCGTCGAGCCGCTCGTGGACGTAGCCGCGGCGCGACGTCGCCTCCTGCCGCTCCCCGAGGATGCGCCACGCCCACGCGAGCCCAAAGGCGACCATCGCGACGGCCGTGACGGACAGCGCTCGCCACGCGGGGTGGATCTTCACGGGGAACCCGGGAGATTCGGTCGGCCGCGCGCGCGCCGGCCGGCCCGCGCCGGCCCGCCGCGCCGCGCGCGGGGCCGGCCGCGTGCGGGTTCACAAGATATCGAACACTTCCTGCAGCGGACGGAGCGGCGTCGTGAAGTTGGCGTCGATCAGGTAGCGGACGTTCCACGGCTGCTCGGACTTCTCGGCGAGCAGGCCGAGCGCGACCACGGCGAAGGCGCGCCGCTGCATCGGGATGTCGCGCCGCTGCGCCAGCGCGACCAGCGCCTCGACGGAGCGTCGCCCCCCGAGCAGCCCGAGCGCCTTCGCATAGGCCGCAGCCCGCGGAATGTCGTCGGCCTCCGCGAGCAGCTCGATCAGGCGCGGCTCGAAGTCCTTGTCGCCCAGCATCCCGAGCGCGCGCGCGACGTCGATGCGCAGGCCGGGGACGACGGAGCGGTCCTCGAGGAGCGCGCGCAGCTTCGGGATCGCGTCGACGTCGTGCAGCAGCGCGAGCGCCGTCGCGAGGTGGCCGCGCAGCGACGCGATCTGCGTCTCGTCGAGCGCGGCGCGCATCGCCTTGGTCGAGCCGGTCGCGCCGATCAGGCCGAGCGAGATGGCGAAGGCGCCCTGGAGCGACGCCTCGCTCTCGCCGAGGAAGCCCTGCTCGAAGCAGCGGATCGACGCCTCGACCTGCGCGGAGGGGGCGGAGCCGGGCGACGCGAGGCGCTCGCCGCGACCGACCAGCGCGAGCGCAAGCGCCGCGAACGGGCGCGTGGTCCGCTTCTGCGGGTCGCGCGCCTCTTTCAGCATCTCGGCGCAGACCTTCGCGCGCACCTTCTCGGCCTCCTTGGAGAGCGGGCCGGCGCGCTCGTAGAGGCGGCCGAGCGCGAGCAGCGCGAAGTGGCGCGTGGTCGCGTCGTCGTGGAAGCGCGAGCTGTAGAGCAGCGCGTCGACGATCTCCTCCTCGTCGGGCAGCCCGACGTTGCCGAGCGCGATCGCGAGCGAGCGCGCCACGTCGTTCGGCGTGCGCCGCTCGCGGAAGAGGTCGAGCATCTTCGGGAGCAGGGCGCGCGCGCCGTCGAGGCGCTGCAGCGCGATCGGCACCTGCGCGCGCACGTCGCGGTCGAGGGTCGGCTCCTCGAGCAGCTTGACCAGCTCGACGGTCGCGAAGGCCGACTGCTTCTTGTGCAGCCCGAGCCCGAGGACGGCCGACGCCGCGAGGTCGCGCGACGAGTCGCCGGCGCGCGCGATCGCGGCGAGCACGCCGACGCTCGCGCGCTCGTCGCTGAAGCCCAGCGCGAGCGCGGCGAGCCCGCGCAGCAGGTCGTCGATCGGGCCGGTCGCGCCGCAGACGCCGCGGCCGGCCGGCGTGTCCTGCACGATCTCGCGCAGGGCGGCGGCGCCCTCGGGCGCTTCGATGATCCCGAGCGCGAGCGTGGCCGCCTGCTGCGGCGAGCGGACCTTGTGCGCGACGGTCCGCTGCAGCGGGTCGAGGAAGGGGCCCGCCGCGGCCGCCTCGACGGAGCGGCCGAGCGCGATCGCGGCGGCGTCGACGACCTCGGAGGAGCCGTCTTTCAGGGCCCCGAGCAATACGGGCAGCACGAGCGCGCGCGCGTCCTCGGGCAGGAGCGGCGAGTCGGGCGGCGATTCGGCGACGGTCTGGCCGACCCGGTCGCCGGCGCCGCTGGTGACCGGCCGTTCATGTCGGGCGACCGTGTGGCGGGGGAGGTAGGCCTCGCGCTGGAAGTACCACCACGCCTCCCAGCGATCGAGGTCGGGCGACGTCGACCGACCGCCGCCCGGCGTCGCCGCGCCGCGGCCGCGGCCCGGAGTCGTCGGCGCGCCCGCGCCCCCCGGCGAGGTCGGGTCGCCGCCCGCCGGCCGCCAGATGCCGCCGTGCGCGAGCGCGGCGGGAGCGAGGAGGATGGACGCGAGCAGCGCGGACGGGACGGCACGCATGGAGGACTCCGCGGCGAAGTCGTACCGGAATCCCGATCCGGCGCAATGGCGGTGCCGCGCCCGGGGGGCGCCGCGCCGGGCGCTCCCGCGCGCGCTCGCGCACGGCGGGGCGGCGCGCGACGGGGACGGCGGGAGCGGAGGAGCGCGCGATCGCGCGCTCAGAGGATGTCGGCGATCTCCTCGAGCGCGCGCAGCGGCACGGTGTAGTTGGCGTCGATCAGGTAGGGCACGTTCCAGGGCAGCGCCGTCTTCTCGCCGATCAGGCCGAGCGCGACCACGGCGAAGGCGCGTTGCAGCGCCGGCGCGGTGCGGTCGGTCGTCAGCGCGGCGAGCGACGCGACGGCGCGCTCGCTCCCGACCAGGCCGAGCGCCTTCGAGTAGGCGATCGCGCTCGGCGTGTCGCCCGACTGGCGCAGGAGGGCGAGGAGGCGCTCCTCGAGGTCGGCGTCGCCGACCATCGCGAGGCCGCGCGCGACGTCGATGCGGGCCGCCGGCGGGAGCGCCGGGTCGGCGAGCAGCTTCGCGAGCGGCTCCTTCGCCGCGGGTTCGCGCAGCAGGCCGAGCGCGACGGCGAGGTGGCCGCGCAGCGTCGGGTTCGCGGTCTGCGCCAGCTCGCGGAGCAGGAGCGGCGCGGAGTCGGTCGCGCCGGACAGCCCGAGCGCGATCGCGACCGCGCCGGCGACCGACGGATCGGCCTCGTCGCCGAACGCGTCCGCGAGCGCCTTGCGCGACGCGGCGAGCGCCGGCGACGCGGCGGCGCCTTCGAAGGTCGCATCACCGCGCGCGAACATCCCGAGCGCGAGCGCGGCGTAGGGGGCGAGCGACTTGTGCGTCGGGCGGTGCAGCTGCTCGACCAGGAAGGCCTGGACCGCCGCCGTGCGGCGCGCCGTCACCTCGGCGGTCAGCGCCGAGCGGTCGGTGGAGTCGCGCGCTCGCTCGTGGAGGCGGCCGAGCGCGAGCAGCGCGAACTGGCGCGTCGCGAAGTCCTCGTCCTGCTTGGTGACGATCATCAGCAGGTCGACCACCTCGCCGTCCTCGACGGTGGCGATGCGGCCGAGCGCGATCGCGGAGGAGCGGGCGAGGACGTCGGAGGTCATCCGGTCGCCCAGCAGCTGCACCAGCTTGGGCAGCGCCGCGCGCGCGGCGGTCCCCGGCAGGCGCGCCAGCGCGATCGGGACCTGCGCGCGCACCTCGCGGTCGAGCGCGCGGTCGTCGAGGAGCTTCACCAGGGAGACGGCGACCGCCGGCGCGGCGTCGTGCGCGAGCCCGAGCGCGAGCACCGCCGACGCGGCGAGCTCGCGCGGCGTGTCGCCGGCGAGCGCGAGCCGCGTGAGCGGCGCGAGCGACTCCGGCGTGCGCGTGAGCCCGAGCGCGAGCGCCGCCTGCGAGCGGAGCAGCATGTCGATCGGCCCGCCCGAGCGGCAGTGCGAGCGGCCCGCGTCGTCGTCGAGCGCGAGCTCCGTCAGCGGGCGGATCACCTCGGTGCCGCCCAGGATGCCGAGCGCGAGCGCCGCCGCGTCCTCGACCTGGCGGTCGGGGTGGCGCAGGCTGCTCACGAGCACGGGCACGATCGGCCCCGACTCCTCGGCGCGGACACAGCGGCCGAGCGCGATCGCAGCCGAGTCCGCGACGTCGGACGACGGATCGCGCAGCGCGGAAGCGAGGATCGGCAGGATCGTCGCGCGCAGGTCGGGCGCGCCCGAGGGCGTGCCGGTCGACCCGGCGAGGGTGCGAGGAGTGAGGGAGACGCCGTGGCGACGCGTGAGGTAGAGCTCGCGCTGGCCGGCCCACCAGCGCTCCCAGCGGTCGCCGTCGTTCGTGCTGCGGCGGCCGTAGTTGCCTCTGCCGCCGGTGCGCGGGCCGTTGACCGGAGCCTTCGGGCCGCCCGTCGAAGGCCCGCTCGGGCGCTGCGTGGGCGGGGCGGTCGGGCCGGGAGTCGATGCCGGCGCCGCGGACGGGGTCGACGGCTTCTCCGGATCGCCCTGGTTCGGCGGCGTCGTGTCGCCCTTCCCGCCACCCGGAGTCCCGGGCCCATTCGGATTGCCGGGATGGGTCGGCTCGCCGCTGGAGCCGCCCGGATTGGTGGGAGGACCGGTGCGATGGCCACCGCCGCCGCCCGTCCTTGTCGGCGGCGGCGGGCGCCAGCCTCCGCCGTGCGCGAGCGCCTTCCCGCCGACCAGCGGGAATGCGAGGAACGAAGCGACGACCCACGCGGCAGTGATGGCGGGCCGAGGAGACATCGGATCCTCCTGGCGTAGCTTCGCCGCGGTTCGGGCACGAAACGGATGTTCGTGCGCGGACATTCGGACGCGGCGACCCTCGCGAACCCGGCGACTGCGGCCGGAGCAGACTACCTCAGCGCCGCGACCGTGTATCAGGCAACTTCGTCCGCATCGGCGGCCCCGGTCAGGAGCTCGTCGCGGCCGTCACCGCGGGCTCCGGACGGGGGCGTGCTCCCGGGGAATCCCCGAGGTTCAGCCCATCGAGTTCGAGCGGACGAAGCGGCAGGCGCGGCGCAGCCAAGGCAGCGCCTGGTTCAGGTCGCGGTCGGTCTCGAGCGGCAACTCGACCATGTCGGTCGCGTCCTCGCCCTTCTTGCCGACGAAGGCCCGGGAGTCGCGGACCTTGAGCGCGTCCTCGCGCTGGCGCGGGTGGAGCTTGACCACCACGCCGGACTTGGTCAGGAACGAGAAGAGCGAACCCTGGATCGTGAAGCTCGTCTTCGCGGAGGCCCGCTGCGCCTCGACGCCCTTCCAACGCAGCAGTGTGTCTTCGAGCTTCTTTGCGACTTCGGCGCCCATCGTGGTTCCTGCGACATGGAGGGGGCCGACTCGGGCCCCGAAGGGAACGGCAACAAGGCGTCACATTGTAGCGAAACGCGGCAAATCCCGGTAGCGCCGGCGCGGAACGGTTCAGATCGCCGCGTGGAAGTCCTGCAGCGCTCGGGCGCGCATGCCCAGGCGCTGGCGCGCCTGGATCGCGGCGAGGACGGCGCGCGCGCCGCTGATCGTGGTGATGCAGGGGATCCCGTGCTGGACCGCCTGCGTCCGGATCGTGATCTCGTCGACGCGCGCCTCGGCCTCGGGCGAGGGCGTGTTGAGGACGAGGCCGACGTCCCGGTTCTTGATGATGTCGACGACGTTCGGGCGGCCGCGGCCGATCTTGTAGACCGGTCCGACGTTCACGCCCGCCGTGCGCAGCGCCCGATACGTCCCGTGGGTCGCGAGGACCTGGAAGCCGAGGAGCGAGAGCGTCTTGGCGATCTCGACCGCCTCGCGCTTGTCGGCGTCCTTCACCGACATCAGGACCTTGCCCTCGGTCGGGATGTGCAGGCCCGCGCCGAGGTAGGCCTTCGCGAACGCGAGCCCGAGGTCGGGGTCGATGCCCATCACCTCGCCGGTCGACTTCATCTCGGGCCCGAGCAGCGTGTCGGTGCCGGGGAGCTTCAGGAACGGGAAGACCGGCACCTTGACGCTGAAGTGCTCGGGCCAGACCTCCTCGGTGAAGCCGAAGTCCTTCAGCGTGCCGAGCCCGGCCATCACCTTTGCCGCGATGTTGGCGATCGGGACGCCGATCGCCTTGCTGACGAACGGGACGGTGCGCGACGCGCGGGGGTTCACCTCGAGGACATAGATGACCTGGCCCCGGATCGCGAGCTGGAGGTTCATCAGGCCGACGACGTGGAGCTCGCGCGCGAGCGCGTGGGCCATCACGCGGATCTCGGCGATCTGCTTCTCCGAGATCGTGTGGGGCGGGAGCACGCAGGTCGAGTCGCCCGAGTGGATCCCCGCCTCCTCGATGTGCTCCATGATCCCGGCGACGACGACGGTCTCCCCGTCGCTGATGACGTCGACGTCGATCTCGAGCGCGTTCTCCAGGAAGCGGTCGATCAGGATCGGCTTGCCCGGCGCGGCCTCGACCGCCTCGCCGACGCACCGCTCGAGGTGCTTCTCGTTGTAGACGATGTTCATGGCGCGCCCGCCCAGCACGAAGGAGGGGCGGACCAGCACCGGGAAGCCGATGCGGCGCGCCACCGCGACCGCCTCCTCGAGCGACATCGCGATGCCCGACTCGGGCTGGCGCAGGCCGAGCTTGACGATCAGCTCGTTGAAGAGCTTGCGGTCCTCGGCGCGGTCGATCTCCCTGGGCGACGTGCCGATGATCTGCACACCCGCTTCCAGGAGCTGGCGCGCCAGGTTGAGCGGCGTCTGCCCGCCGAACTGGACGATCACGCCGTCGATCTTCTGAGTCTCGTGGATGTTGACCACGTCCTCGAGCGTGAGCGGCTCGAAGAAGAGCTGGCTGCTCGTGTCGAAGTCGGTCGAGACCGTCTCCGGGTTCGAGTTGACCATGATCACGTCGCAGCCCTGCTCGCGCAGCGCGTAGGCGGCGTGGACGCAGCAGTAGTCGAACTCGATGCCCTGCCCGATGCGGTTGGGGCCGCCGCCCAGGATCATGATCTTGCGGCGCGGGCTCGGGAGGATCTCCGACTCGGCCTTCTCGGCGCCGTCGGGCGACGTGGCGTTCGACGCGCCCGACTCGTAGGTCGAATAGAAGTAGGGCGTCTCGCTCGCGAACTCGGCGCCGCAGGTGTCGATCAGCTTGTAGACCGGCACCACGCCGAGCGCCTTGCGGCGCGTGCGCACCGCCGCCTCGGCCGTCTTCCAGAGGTGGGCGAGCTGCGCGTCGCTGAAGCCCATGCGCTTGGCGCCGAGCATCGTCGCGCGGTCGCACGCCTCGAGCGACGGGACCTTCGCGAGCTCCGCCTCGTGGTCGACGATCTCCTTCAGGTTGTGCAGGAACCACGGGTCGAAGCCGGTCAGCTCGTTGATGCGGACGAGCGGCACGCCGAGCTTCAGCGCCGTGCGCAGGTGGAAGAGGCGGTCGGGGTTGGGGACCGACAGGTTCTTCAGCACCACCTCCTTGTCGGGCGTCTCACCCTTGAGGAAGGGGTCCTTGGCGTCGAGGCCGAAGCCGCTGCGCTGGATCTCGAGCGAGCGGATCGCCTTCTGCATCGCCTCCTTGAAGGTGCGGCCGATCGCCATCGTCTCGCCCACCGACTTCATCTGCGTGGTGAGCGTGCGGTCGGCGCCGGGGAACTTCTCGAACGCCCAGCGCGGGATCTTGACGACGCAGTAGTCGAGGGTCGGCTCGAAGCAGGCGGGCGTCTTCTTCGTGATCTGGTTCAGGATCTCGTCGAGCGTGTACCCGACGGCGAGCTTGGCGGCGATGCGCGCGATCGGGAAGCCGGTCGCCTTGCTCGCCAGCGCGGAGCTGCGCGAGACGCGCGGGTTCATCTCGATCACGACCATCTCGCCGGTCTCGGGGTCGACCGCGAACTGCACGTTCGACCCGCCGGTCTCGACGCCGATCTCGCGCATGATCGCGAACGACGCGTCGCGCATGAGCTGGTATTCGCGGTCGGTGAGCGTCTGGATCGGCGCGACCGTGATCGAGTCGCCGGTGTGCACGCCCATCGGGTCGAAGTTCTCGATGGTGCAGATGATGACGCAGCGGTCCTTGACGTCGCGCATCACCTCGAGCTCGAACTCCTTCCAGCCGGCGACGCTGCGCTCGATCAGGATCTCGGAGTTGAGCGACATCTCGAGCCCGCTCGCGCAGATCCGCTCGTATTCGTCGACGTTGTAGGCGATGCCGCCGCCGGTTCCGCCGAGGGTGAAGCTGGGCCGGATGACGGCCGGCAGCCCGACCTTGTCGCGCGCCTCGATCGCCTCGTTCATCGTGTAGGCGACGCAGCTCTTCGGGACCTTGAGCCCGATCTTGATCATCGCCTCGCGGAAGAGGTGGCGGTCCTCGGCCTTCTTGATCGCCTCGTAGCGCGCCCCGATCATCTGCACGCCGAACTTCGCGAGCACGCCGCGCTCGCACAGCTGCACGGCGACGTTGAGCGCGGTCTGCCCGCCGAGCGTCGGGAGCAGCGCGTCGGGCCGCTCCGCCTCGATGATGTGCGCGACGGTCTCGGCGTCGACCGGCTCGACGTAGGTCCGGTTGGCCATCGTCGGATCGGTCATGATCGTCGCGGGGTTGGAGTTGACGAGGATGACCTCGTAGCCCTCCTCGCGCAGCGCCTTCACCGCCTGCGTGCCGGAGTAGTCGAACTCGCAGGCCTGCCCGATGACGATCGGGCCGGCGCCGATGACGAGGATGCGGTGCAGGTCGTCGCGACGGGGCATCGCTTCTCCGGAGGTTCCGCGGCGGGCAAAAATCGCGCAGACAATACCGACGCTCCGCCCGCGGAGAAGGCGTTCCCGCCGGCGCGGCGCGTCAGCGCGCGTGGGCGGCGAGTGCGGCCGGGAGCTTCGCGCAGACGTCGGTTGCCGTGACGCCGATCTCGCCGAGCTCCTCCGCCGCGAGGTCGCCGGCCCGCCCGTGCGCGAAGACGGCGACGCGCGCCGCGAGCAGCGCGTCGGGCAGCGCGTGCAGGAGCGCCGCCACGCAGCCGGTCAGCACGTCGCCCGAGCCCGCCGTCGCCATGCCCGGGTTGCCGGTCGGGTTCGCGTGGCTCTCCATGCCGTTGCTGACGACGGTCCGGCGGCCCTTCAGCACGACGACCGCGCCGGCCCGCATGGCGAGGTCGAGCGCCGCGAGGCGGCGCGCTTCGTCGTCGTCGCCGGGCCGCTGTCCGGTGAGGCGCGCGAGCTCGCCCGGGTGGGGGGTGAGGATGGTCGCGGGGCGGCGGCCGGCGATGCGCGCCGGGGCGTCGGCGAAGGCGTTGAGCCCGTCGGCGTCGAGCACGAGCGGCTTGTCGATGCGCGGCACGAACTCGTGCAGCAGCGCGACCGTCCCCGCCGCCGAGCCCAGCCCGGGCCCGACCGCGACGACGTCGGCGTGCGCGACCGCGGCGAGCAGCGCCGGCAGCGCCGACGCCTCGAGCGCGCCCGCGCCCGACTCGGGGAGCGGCCGCCACGTCGCGCGCAGCTCGGCCGGTCCGGCGATCGGGTAGATCGAGCGCGGCAGCGCGACGGTGACGAGGCCGGCGCCGCTGCGGAAGGCGGCGCCCGCCGAGAGGACCGGCGCGCCGTGCATGCCGTAGCTGCCGCCGACGATCAGCACGCGCCCGAAGTCGCCCTTGTGCGCCGACGGGCTGCGGCGCGGCAGCACGCGCAGTTCGGGCGGGACCTCGAAGGGCTCGCGCTTCACGGCGCCGTCCACGGCGAGGCGGGCAGCTCGCGCAGCGCGTCCCCGACCTCGACGCGCCCGACCTCGAGCCCGCGATGGTTGCGCAGCACCGGGTCGACGGAGGAGGCGAGCTCCTCGGGCGCGGCCGGCGGCTCGAAGCCGAGCCAGCGCAGGAGTGCGAGCGCCGGCAGGTGGTGGCCGCGCGCGCTGCCGTCGTCGACCTTGATCGCGATGCCGAGCGCCGGCAGGCCCGCGCGCGGCGGCCGGATCGCGAGGGCGACGACGCCCTCCGCGCCGCTCTTGCAGAAGACGCGCTTCCCGCCGGCCTTCATCACGGCGTGGTCGAAGCGGCGCCGTCCCGACAGGTAGTGCGGCTCGGCGACGGTCGCGTCGAAGAGGCGGCGCGCGGCGCCGGCGATCGGCGCGGCGAACTCGCGCGGATCGGCGAAGCGCGCCATCGCGCGCGCCAGCGCGGCGAGCGGGAGGGAGAAGGCGGGCGCGCTGCAGCCGTCGATCGCGACCCCGATCGCATCGGGAGAGAGGCCGGCGAACTCGGCGATCCGCGCGCGGATGCGGCGCTGGATCGGATGATCGGGGTCGACGTAGCTCTCGGTCGGCGCCTTGGCGTGGCGCGCCTGGATCAGCATCCCCGCGTGCTTGCCCGAGCAGTTGTGATGGAGGACGGTGAACTCGCGCCCTTGCGCGACGAGCCGGCGCGCCGCCGCGTCGTCGACCGGCGGGTGCTTGCCGCAGAGCAGCGCCGACGGCTCGAAGCCACCCTTCTTCAGCAGCGACGCCGCCACCTCGACGTGGCGCTCGTCGCCGCCGTGCGACGCGCAGGTGAGCGTCACCTCGCGCGCGTCGAGTCCGAGCGTCCGGTCGAGGTCGTCCTCGAGCAGCGGCAGCGCCTGGAACGGCTTGAGCGCCGAGCGCGGGTACGTCGGCGCGTCCGCGTCGCCGGCGGTGAAGAGCGGACCGGCGGTCGTCGCCACCGCGAGGCGGCCGCGGTGCACGCATTCGATGCGATCGGCCCGCGTGAGGATCGTCAGGAGGGGATTCATGGAAGGGGTCCGCTATGCTCGCCGCCGCATCGTTCGATTTCGACTTCTGGGCGCGCGTCGGAGCAAGTTTTCCGGCGGCGCCGAGCGGGAGCTCCGCGGTGTTGGTCGAGTGCCGGCTGTCCCGGATCGTCCTCCGAGAGAACAGCGACCAGCAGTACATCTACCTCGAGGAGAAGAACGGGACGCGCTCGTTCCCGATCGTGATCGGTTTCTTCGAGGCCGCCGAGATCAACCGCAAGATCGCCGAGAAGAGCGTGGTCCGGCCGCTCACGCACGACCTGCTCCGCATCGCCATCGAGCAGCTCGGCGCCAAGCTGACCGGCATCGAGATCTGCGCCCTGCGCGAGAACACGTTCTTCGCGAACCTGGTGCTCGACCACGGCGGCGAGACGCTTCGGATCGACTGCCGGCCCTCGGACGCGATCGCGCTGGCGGTGGCGCAGAAGGCGCCGATCGCGGTCGAGGAGGCGGTGATCGCGACCGCGGTCTCGAGCGGGAAGCCGGACCTGCCGGCTTGAATCACGAGGAGCGCGGAGGGGTGGCAGAGCGGTCGAATGCGGCGGTCTTGAAAGCCGTTGACCCGCAAGGGTCCGGGGGTTCGAATCCCTCCCCCTCCGCCAATCGAAGCACACATCGGGAGAGGTGGCTGAGTGGCCGATAGCGGCGGCTTGCTAAGCCGTTGTATGGGGTTGAAACCCTGTACCGAGGGTTCGAATCCCTCCCTCTCCGCCATCGAGACCGGGCGGGGCCGGGTGGACCGCCGCCGCCGCCGCGCTGGAGTTTCGCGCGGGGCCCGTCTCGCCGCGACCGTATGCGCCGCGGCCTGCTCCGTCGCCCTCTCCGGCTGCGTCGAGCGCTTCTTCCGGATCGAGACGGAGCCCGTCGGCGCCCGCATCTACATCAATGGTGAGGACGCCGGCGTTTCCCCGGTCGAGCGCCCCTTCACCTACTACGGGACGATGCGCGTCGACGCGCACTTCGAGAAGCAGCCCGGAGTGACCCAGTTCGTCGAGCTCGAGCGGCCCTGGTACCAGTACTTCCCCCTCGACCTCTTCTCCGAGCTGCTCGACCCGGTGACGCACGTCGACCGCCACACCGTGACGATCACCTTCCCCGAGCCGCCCACCGAGCCGGCCGCCGCGCGCGAAGCGGGCGTGCGGCGCAACGCCGAGCAGTTGCGGGCGGAGTCGCGGTGACGATGGCGGCGCCGTCGCCCACGCGCGTCCGCAGCCTCCCGCGCCTGCCGAGCGACTTCGTCCCCCGCGACCTGCGCGGCCGGCGCGTCATGGTGCTGGGGCTCGGCACGTTCGGCGGCGGGCTCGGTGCGGCGCTGCACCTCCTGCAGGAGGGGGCCGACGTCATCGTCGCCGACACCAGCCCGGCGGAGAAGCTCGAGCCGTCGCTCCGCGCCCTCGACGGCCGCGGCGCGCAGCTCCTGCTCGGCCGCCACCCGACGGAGGAGGAGGTCGCGCGCTGCGACTGGATCTGCGCGTCGCCGGCCGTGCCGTGGAGCGCGCCGCCGCTCGCGGAGGCGGCGCGGCGCGGCGTCCCGGTCGAGAGCGAGCTCACGCTGCTGATGCGGCTGCTGCCGTGCCCCGCGCTCGGGATCACCGGCACCAACGGCAAGAGCACGACGACGATGCTCGCGGCGCGGACGCTCGCGGCGGCGGGCCGGCGCGTCTGGAGCGGCGGCAACCTCGGCGGCTCGCTGCTCGGCTCGGTCGCCTCGATGCGGCCCGACGACGCGGTCGTCCTGGAGATCAGCTCGTTCCAGCTCGAGCATCTCGCCGAGGTCGGCCGCGGCCCGGCCGTCGGCCTCGTCACCAACGTCACGCCCGACCACCTCGACCGCCACGGGACGTTCGAGGAGTACGTCGCGGCGAAGCGGTCGATCCTCGCCGGCGCGCGCCTCGCCGTCCTGCAGGCGGGCGACCCGACCTGCCGCCGCTTCGGCGCGGAGTTCCGCGGCGCCGTGCTCTGGTTCGGCGACGCATCGGAGCTGCGCCCCGGCGAGCGCGGCGCGCGGCTGCGCGCCGACGGCGTCGCCCACTGGCGTGGCCTCGACGGCGCGGAGGAGGAGGTCGACCTCGCGCCGCTGCAGCTGCGCGGCGCGCACAACCGCTGGAACCTGCTGGGCGCGGCGGCGGCGGCAACGGCGTTCGGGGTGCCCTTCGGCGCCGCGGCGCGCGCCGGCTTCGGGGCGGAGCCGCTCGCCCGGCGCCTGAACGAGCTCGGCACCAGGCGCGGCGCGCGCTTCGTCGACGACTCGGTCTGCACGTCGCCGCCGGCGCTCGCCGCGGCGCTGCGCAGCTTCGACGGCCCGATCCGTCTCCTCGCGGGCGGTTACGACAAGGGGATCGACCCGGCGCCGATGGTGGCGGCGATGTTCGAGCGCTGCCGTAAGGTCTACCTCTATGGTGCGGTGGCGCGGGCGCTCGCCGGCGCGCTACAAGGAGCCCGCCCCGACGCGACCGGACGGCGGGGCGCCGCGGTGGGCCGCCCGCTGCTGTGGGAGGTCTTCCCCGACCTGCGTGCCGCGTTCGCCGCCGCGGCGCGGGAGGCGGAGAGCGGAGAGACGATCCTCCTCTCGCCGGGCTACGCCTCGTACGACCAGTTCCGGAACTTCACGGAGAGGGGCGACCTGTTCCGCGCGCTCTATGCCGAGCTCCCTTCACCTTGAATCGACCCCACCCGCCCGGAGAATCGCGTCGCCGCGTCCGCGCCGGGCGCGCAGCGCCGTCCGCTGGCCGATGAGTCGGGCGAGGCCCCGCACACCATGAGCGTCTTCTGCCAGAAGTGCCAGAAAGAGGCGGCGAGCGTCCACGTGACGGAGATCGCGAAGGAGGGGAGCAAGGTCGAGCTCCACCTCTGCGAAGAGTGCGCGAAGGACCACGGCATGCCCGTGCTCCAGTCCCCCTCGGTCTTCGCGCTCTTCAAGGAGCTGATGGACAAGACCAACACGGTCACCCGGACGCGCGACCGCCAGTGCCCGCAGTGCAACATGACCTTCGGCGAGTTCAAGGCGAAGGGGCGCTTCGGCTGCGCGCACGACTACGAGGTCTTCCTCTCGCGCGTGATCCCGCTCCTCGAGCGCGTGCACGGCGCCTCCGAGCACGTGGGCGAGGGCGACTCGGCCGCGCCCGCCGCGGCGGCGGGGAGCCCTCCGCCGCCTGCGCGCGCCGCCGCGCCGGAGACGTCGGGCGAGCTCAAGCGCCTGCGCCGCGACCTGCAGCGCGTGATCAAGAACGAGGAGTACGAGGAGGCGGCGCGCATCCGCGACCGCATCCAGCAGATCGAGAAGCAGCTCCAGGACGGAGGCGCGGCCGATGGCTGAGCTGCCGCGCTCCTTCTTCAGCTCTCCGGAGAACGCGGGCCACTGGATGGCGCACGACGGCCCCGACCACGACGTCGTCGTCTCGACGCGCATCCGCCTCGCGCGCAACGTCCAGAACTTCCCGTTCCGGTCGCGCCTCTCCGAGGAGCGCGCCAAGGAGCTCGAGGGCCACTTGAAGGCGCGCCTGCTCGGGCTCGACGTCGCGCGCGACCAGACCTACTTCGGGCTCGAGCAGCTGCACGACCTCGACCGCGAGCTGCTCTTCGAGCGCCACCTGATCAGCATGGAGCTCGCGCGGGGCAGCGGACCGCGCGGCGTCTTCTTCAGCCGCAGCCGCAACCTCTCCGTGATGGTGAACGAGGAGGACCACCTGCGCCTGCAGGTCTTCGGACCGGGCCAGGACCTCGCCGGCCTGCTCGAGAAGCTGCGCGAGGTCGACCAGCGCATCGCGGGCCAGGTCGAGTACGCCTACCACCCGCGCTTCGGGTACCTCACCTCGTGCCCGACCAACGTCGGCACCGGGCTGCGCATCTCCGTGATGCTGCACCTGCCCGCGCTCGTCTACAGCAAGGAGATCGAGAAGGTCTTCAACGCCACCGCGAAGATGAAACTCGCGATCCGCGGTTTCTACGGCGAAGGAACGTCCTACCTCGGCGATTTCTTCCAGGTGAGCAACCAGGTGACGCTCGGCCGGACGCAGGAGCGCCTCCTGGGCGACGTCAGCAAGGTCCTGCCGAAACTGGTCGAACAGGAGCGGAACGTGCGCCGCGCCATCCTGGAGGACCAGGGCAAGGGTCTCGAGGACCGGATCCACCGCGCGTTCGGCGTCCTCTCGCACGCGCGCCGGATCAACTCGCAGGAGGCCCTCGATCTTCTTTCGCAGGTGCGTCTCGGGGTCTGCCTCGGCATCCTTCAGGGGCCGGAGCTGAAGGCCGTGAACGAGCTGCTGGTGATGAGCCAGCCGGCCCACATCCAGATCCTGGAAAAACGCGACCTGAAAGAGGAGGAGCGCGACCTCGTACGTGCCCGATACATCCGCCAGCGCCTGAGCGGGCCCTCCGCTAACTAGGCGCGCCGGACGAACCGAACCAGGCGACCTGACGAACCACGGACGGAGCGACCCCACCGCCATGTTCGACCGATTCACGGACCGCGCCCGCAAGGTCATGGGCCTCGCCAAGGCCGAGGCCCAGCGTCTGAATCACGAGTACATCGGGACGGAGCACATCCTCCTCGGCCTGGTCCAGGAGGGCAGCGGCGTCGCCGCCAACGTCCTGAAGCAGATGAACATCGACCTGAAGCGCATCCGCAACGAGATCGAGAAGATCGTCAAGGGCAGCCCGACCATGGTGACGCAGGGCAACCTGCCGTTCACCCCGCGCGCGAAGAAGGTGCTCGAGCTCGCCGTCGAGGAGGCGAGCAACCTCGGCCACAACTACATCGGCACGGAGCACCTGCTGCTCGGACTGATCAAGGAGAACGAGGGGATCGCGGCGCGCGTGCTCCTGAACCTCGGCGTCAAGCTCGAGGAGGTCCGCGAGGAGATCCTCGAGTTCCTCGGCGCCGACAAGAGCAGCTACGGCCAGGCCGGCGGCGAGGCGCAGAGCGGCGGCGCCGGCGGCGGCGAGGAGTCGGGCCAGGGCGGCGGCGGGGGCGGCGGCGAGGCGGGCGGCGGCGACGCGATCGCGTCGGGCACCGGCCCCGGCAAGAGCAAGACGCCCGCGCTCAATGCGTTCGGCCGCGACCTCACGGCGCTCGCGCGCGAAGGCAAGCTCGACCCGGTCATCGGGCGGCGCCGCGAGATCGAGCGCGTGATGCAGATCCTCTGCCGCCGCACCAAGAACAATCCCGTGCTGCTCGGCGAGGCGGGCGTCGGCAAGACGGCCATCGTCGAGGGGCTCGCGCAGGACATCGTGGCGGGCAACGTGCCCGAGATCCTGGCCGACAAGCGCATCGTCGTGCTCGACCTCGCGATGATGGTCGCCGGCACCAAGTACCGCGGCCAGTTCGAGGAGCGCATCAAGGCGGTGATGAACGAGGTGCGCCGCGCCAAGACGGTGGTCCTCTTCATCGACGAGCTCCACACCCTGGTTGGCGCGGGCGGCGCCGAGGGCGCGATCGACGCCAGCAACGTGCTCAAGCCCGCGCTCTCGCGCGGCGAGGTCCAGTGCATCGGCGCGACCACGCTCGACGAGTACAGGAAGTACATCGAGAAGGACGGCGCCCTCGAGCGCCGCTTCCAGACCGTGCTGGTCGAGCCGGCCACGCGCGACGAGGCGCTCGAGATCCTGAAGGGGCTGCGCGACCGTTACGAAGCGCACCACCGCGTGCAGATCACCGACGGCGCGCTCGAGCTCGCCGTCGAGCTCAGCAACCGGTACATCACCGGCCGCTTCCTCCCCGACAAGGCGATCGACGTCCTGGACGAGGCGGGCGCACGCGTGCGTCTCAAGGCCCTCACCCAGCCGACCGACCTGAAGGAGATGGCCGAGAAGATCGCGCTCCTCGACAAGGAGAAGGAGGAGTGCGTCGCGGCGCAGGACTTCGAGCGCGCCGCCTACCTGCGCGACCAGGCCGACAAGATGCGCAAGCAGCGCGACGAGCTGCAGCGGCAGTGGCGCGCCAACAGCAAGGAGGTCGACGGCACCGTCGACGAGGACGTCATCGCCGAGACGGTCGCACGCATCACCGGCGTCCCGGTCACGCGGCTCGAAAAGGGCGAGGCCGACCGCCTGCTGCAGATGGAGGCGGAGCTCCACAAGGCGGTCATCTCGCAGGACGAGGCGATCCGGGCCATCGCGCGCGCCGTGCGCCGCTCGCGCTCGGGGCTCAAGAATCCCAAGCGCCCGATGGGCTCGTTCCTCTTCCTCGGCCCGACCGGCGTCGGCAAGACGCACCTCTGCAAGCAGCTCGCGAAGTTCATGTTCGGCGACGAGGACGCGCTCATCCAGATCGACATGTCGGAGTACATGGAGAAGCACAACGCGTCGCGGCTGGTCGGCGCGCCGCCGGGCTACGTCGGGTACGAGGAGGGCGGCCAGCTCACGGAGAAGGTCCGCCGCCGGCCCTACAGCGTCGTGCTCCTCGACGAGGTCGAGAAGGCGCACGGCGACATCTTCAACATGCTCCTCCAGATCATGGAGGAGGGGCGCCTCACCGATTCGTTCGGCCGCAACATCGACTTCCGCAACGTCATCCTGATCATGACGTCGAACATCGGCGCCTCGATCATCAAGAACCAGAGCTCGCTCGGCTTCCACAAGACGTCCGAAGAGCACGCCTTCGAGAAGATGCGCGAACAGCTGATGAGCGAGATCGAGAAGTTCTTCCGGCCCGAGTTCATCAACCGCCTCGACGAGGTGATCGTCTTCAAGTCGCTCACGAAGCTGGACATGGAGCAGATCCTCGACGTCCAGCTGAGCGAGGTGCGGATGCGCCTGGCCGAGAAGGGCATGAAGCTCGAGCTCACCGCCGAGGCGCGCGAGTTCCTGATCGACAAGGGGACCAACCTCGACTTCGGCGCACGCCCGCTGCGGCGCGCCGTCGAGCGGCAGCTCGAGGACCCGATGTCGGAGTTCATCCTGCGCGGCGAGTTCAAGGGCAAGAACCTGGTGCAGGTGACCGTCACGGGCGAAGAGCTGCACTTCGAGGCGGTCGAGCGCCAGGAGCCGGTCGAGACCGCGAAGGGCTGAGCCGGTGCGCGGGGCCGCGCCGCGGGTCGCCTGCGTCCTCCTCGGATGCGCGGCCGCGCTCGCGCCCGCCCAGGTGCCGGCGGCGAAGGACGCGCCGCCGAAGATCCGCGTCCTCGCGTCGACGCGCGGGACGTTCGCCGCGTTCGGCGAGCCGTCGGCGTCGCGCGAGGGCGACGTCGCGTTCCACGCCACGCGCAGGGACGGGCGCGAGGGGATCTACACGAGCTCGGGCGGCACGCCGTCTCCGGTCGCGCTGGCCGGCGACCCGGTTCCCGACGGCGCCGCCGCGTGGGTCATCGCGCGGCTCGGCCGCCGGCCGACCATCGGCGGCGCGGCCGGCTGCGCGTTCACCGTCGAGTTCGAGGGCGGCGGCAAGGCGGTCCTCGTGAGCCGCGGCTTCGGCGTCGCGCCCGAGTTCGTGGCCGACTCGGGCGAGGCGTTCCGCTCGTTCGGCGACGACGCGCTGGTCGACCTGCGCGGGAACGTGCTCTTCCACGCCGTGATCGACCCGGCGCGCCAGCGCGAGCGCGAGGAGTTCGTTCGCTCCGAGTCGACGGCGGCGGGCGCCCTCCCGGAGAACGACGCGAGCGCGACGCCGCCGGTGCGCAAGACCTTCACCGGGCGCGCGGAGTCGTTCCACCACGGGCTCTTCCTCGAGGACGCGTTCGGCCGGCTCACGCTCGTCGCGGGCACGCAGGAAGGCTTCCTCGACCTGACCGACGAGCTCGCGCTCAACCCGTCGGGGGCCGTCGCCTTCGTGGCGTCGGTCCGCGAGAAGCACTGGACGCTCTTCGCCACGAGCGGCTCGACGCTGTTCGAGGTCGCCGAGACGGGCGAGGAGTGGAGCGCGTTCCACCGGCCGGCGATGAGCCCCGACGGCCGCCTCGCGCTCGTGGTCGAGCGGCGCGACGGCGCGCCCGCCGTCGCGCGCGTGCCGAAGGGCGGCGGCGCGCCGTCGATCGTCGCCGACGCCGCGGGCGGCTTCACGGCGATCGGACCCAACGTCGCGATCGACGACGCCGGCACGATCGCCTTCGTCGCCGAGCGCGAGGACGTCGGCGGCCTCTACCTCGCCGATCCCGGCGCGGCGCCGCGCCTCGTGGTGCCGATCGGGACCGCCGCGGGGAGCGACGCGATCGCCGCGTTCCGCCTCTCGAACCGGGCGTTCGGCCGCGCGCGGCAGCTCTTCGCGCTGGTCGCCCTCGAGCCCGACGGGCAGGCGATCGTCGCGATCGAGCTCGGGCGCAAATGAGCGCGCGCGGTCAGGCCGGCGGCGTCGCGCGCGCCGGGGCGACCGGCAGCTCGATCTCGACCTCGAAGCGCGTCTCGGTCTGGCGCACGTCGATGCGGCCGCCGAGCAGCCGGACGACGCGGTCGCAGAGCGCGAGCCCGAGCCCGCAGTGGTCGTCGCCGCTGCGCGCCGGGTCGCGCCGCCAGAGCGGCTCGAACGCCTCGCGCAGCTCGTCCCCGGTCGCCGCGCCCGCGCGCACCGTCGACTCGTAGGGGTTCGCGATCAGGAGCGCGACCGTGGCGCCGCGCGCGCCGACCTCGATCTCGACGGTGCCGCCGCGCGCGCCGTGCGCGATGGCGTTGTCGAGGAGGTTGGCGAGGACGAGCGCGAGGTGGGTCGGGCTGGTGGTGAGCTCGAGCGAATCGGGGACGCGCCACTCGACGCGCATGTCGCGGCTGCGCGCCATCGGGTCGACCGTGCGCCACGCCTCGCGCAGCAGCACCACGACGTCGGCGCTGCGCACGGCGGGCGTCTCCTGGCCCGACTCGATGCGGGTCAGCGTGAGGAGGCCGTTGATCATCGACTGCATGCGGCGCGTCACCACGACGCCAGCCTCGAGCGCGCGGTGCTGCAGGTCGGGGTCCTGCAGCAGCCCGAACTCGAGCTTCGCGCGCAGCGCCGACAGCGGATTGCGCAGCTCGTGGGCGAGGTTCGCGATGGTCGCGCGTTCACGGTTGAACGTGGTCTCGACGCGCGCGAGCAGCTCGTTCAGCCGCGCCACCATCGGCTGCAGCTCGAGCGGCGCCTCGTGCGCGGGAACGCGCGCGGCGAGATGGGTCGGCGAGATCTTGCGGATGGTCCGGGAGAGCGAATCGACCGGCTCGAGCACCGTCTTGCGCAGCCACAGCGCGACGACCCACGACAGCGCCGTCGCCCCGGTCCAGAGCGCGACCAGGATCCAGACGAGGTGGCGCAGCTCCTCGTAGATCTCGCTCGCGTCGATCGCGAGGTAGAGGTCGACGTGCTTGCGATCCGGCCCGCTCTGGCGATCCGTCGCGGCGCGCTCGTCGCCGTCGCGCTCGCGCGACCGGCCGGAGCGCTCGCTCCCGGCGTCGCCGGCGCCGCCGCGCTCGACGCTCCGCTCGATGCCGCGGTCGCCGCTCCGCTCGGACCCGCGCTCGCCGCTCCGGTCGCCGCGCCAGCGGAAGGGGGGACGCACCGCCGCGTCGATCGAGACGACGAGGAGGCGCGCCGGCCGGCCGTCGGCGAGCGTCACCGTCTCGATCGGATCGCCCGGCCGCACGTCGTGCGACGCGAGCGCCTCGCCCTGCGGGAGCGAGGGGGCGCGCCAGAGCTCGGCGCCGTCGGTCGCGTCGTGGATCTCCGCGTAGGGCCAGCTGCTGAGCCAGGAGGAGGTGGAGCTCCCCGGCGTGCCGGGCGTCCCCGTCGAGCCCGACGTGCCGTTCGCCGAGCTCCCGCTCGTCGTCGGCACGGTCGCCTCGTGCTCCCCCGGGGCGACGCGCGGCACCGTCCAGGGGAAGCGGACGCGCGCGTGCAGACGGTCGTCGAGCGCCCGGAAGAGCATCGCCCGCGTCGTGACGCCGACCGCGACCGCCGCGACGGCCACCGCGCCCGCCGTGCAGCCGACGACCGCCAGCGCGATGCGCGAGCGGATCGACGTCATGCACCGGCCTCCAGCAGGTAGCCCCAGCCGCGGCGCGTCCGGATCAGGTCGGGGAGGTTGCGCGGACAGAGTTTCTTCCGCAAGCGCCCGACCAGGACGTCGACGGCGTTCGAGCCCGCCGAAGGCGGTTCCTCGAAGACGTGCTGCGCGAGCTCCTGCCGCGTCACGAGCGTTCCCGCGCGCACCGCGAGGTACTCGAGGAGCGAGTACTCGCGCGGCGAGAGGTCGACCCACTTGCCGCCGCGCGTGACGACGTGCTGCACCGTGTCGATCGTCACGTCGGCCACTCGGATCAACGCCTGCGTGGTCGGCTTGCCGCGCCGCATCAGCGAGCGCAGCCGCGCCAGCAGCTCGTCGACGGCGAACGGCTTCACCATGTAGTCGTCGCCGCCGAGGTCGAGCCCGCGCACGCGGTCCTCGACCGTGTCCTTGGCGGTGAGGAAGAGGACCGGCACCGACTTCCCCGATTCGCGCAGCCGGCGCACCAGCTCGAAGCCGTCGAGGCCGGGCAGCATGACGTCGACGATCGCCGCGTCGTGGTTGCCGCCGCTCGCCTTCTCCAGGCCGGTGGTCCCGTCCGCGACGGCTTCGACTTCGTAACCGAGCGACGACAGCCCCTCGGCCAGCGTCGAGCGCAGCGCATCGGAGTCTTCGACGATCAGGAGTCTCATCGCGGCGAAGATCCTGTCCATTCGCGAGAGCGTCAACGGCGACGCGAACAATATGTCAGAAGAATGACGCGAGCCGTGTGCAACGTCGACTTCGCGATCGAGTAGGACTGCACCTCCTCGCGCGCCGTTTCGCGATTCGCGCCGCTTCGACGGCGTCGGATCGCGCGAATGGAAAAGCGCTCGAAAGCGGCCCGGGAATCACGCATGGCAAGTCGGGTGATCGCGGTGGCGGCGGGCGCGATCGCGGGCGCGGTGCTGGCCGCGGCCGGTTTCGCGCTCCACGGAACACTCGACGCGGGAATTCCGGCCGGCAGCGACGGCGGCGGGCTCGCGCGCCAGCTCGGCGAGGTCGAGCAGCGCGTCGCCGACCTCGCCGCGCGGCTCGACTCGCTCGAGCCGGCGGCCACCGCCGCGCCGCTCCGCTCGCAGGAGCCGGCCGCGCCGCACGTCGGCGCGCAGGATCCGGACGCGACCGAGATCGAGGGCGCGGCAGGGGTCGCGCTCGACGCGAACGGGCGGCGCGCCGGCGGCCGCCGCCGCGACGCCGGATTCGACGAACTGCGCCGCCTGCGCGACGCCCCGGACGACGCCGCCCGGCTCGCGGCCGCGCGCGAGCTCTCGGCGTCCGAGAACCCGATGGTCGCGCTCGAATCGCTGCGCGTCCTCTCCGACCTCGCCCCCAAGGAGGCGCTCGCGCTGGTCGACGCGTGGGTCGCGAAGGAGAAGAAGGGCGAGCTGTCCGGCTGGCAGGTCGAGCGCGCTCTCGCCGCGCTCGCGGACGGCAAGGGCGCCGCCCAGATCGGCGCCGAGCTCACCGACGCGCTGCGCCGCTACTTCCGCGACGGCGACGCCGCGCTGCAGCTCACGGCGGCGCGCGCGCTCGACCGGCGCGGCGATTCCGGCGCGATGCAGCACCTCGTCGCTCAGCTCGGCTCCGACCTCGGCAACGCCGACGTCGACCGCCGCGCCAAGTCGATCGACGCGCTGGCGCAGACGCGCAGCCACTACGCCGCGCCGCTGCTGCTGCCGCTGCTCGCCGATCCGAGCGACGAAGTGCGGCTGCGGACGCTCGACGCGCTGCGCCGCACCGGCGACGCCACGACCATCGAAAAGATCCTGCCGCTCCTGAACGATCCGGTCGCCGCGGTCCGCGATCGCGCGACGCGCGCGATCGAGAGCCTCCGCCGCGGAGACGGGCAGGACGACCGGCGCGGAGGCGGGAATCCGTTCGGAGGAAGGCGCCGCCCGGGTTGAGCGGGCGCGCGCAGTTTCCGCGGGAGAAGACGACATGGTGCACGCTGGTCTGACGCTGGTGCTGGCACTCGCGTGCCAGGCGCCGGGGAAGCTCGAACGGCCCGAGTCGCTCGCGGCGCCCAAGCAGGACGCCGCGAAGGACCTGAAGGAGAAGGTCGAGAAGGCCGTCGCGGTCAAGAGCTACACGTTCGAGCTCAAGTCCGAGCGTGAGGGCGGCGGGAACAACGCAGGCGGCGGGGCCGGAGGCGGAGCCGGCGGCGGCGCCGGCAGCGGCCGCGGCGGCGCGAGCGGCGCGGGCGGCGGCGGCAATCGCGGCGGCAGCCGCGGCGACTCGAACGCGACGACGCTCGGCAAGTACGTCGACGGCCAACCGGTCGAGCTCAAGCGCGGCGACCTCCTCGCCTATCGCAAGGGTGACAAGCTCACCTACCTGAAGAACGGCAACTGGGAGCTCCCGCCCGACAACTCCGGCGGCGGCGCCGGCAATAGCGGCGGCGGCGGCGCGAACGGCGGCGGCGGCGCGAACGGCGGCGGCCGCGGAGGCGGCGGCCGGCGCGGCGGCGGCGGCGGGGGCGAGGGCTGGACGCTGATGGCGCTCGGCGGACTCAAGCTGCCGCACGAGCTGCTCGCCGGCATCGACGCGAAGGTCACCGACGTCAAGGCGAGCGAGGAGGCGGGCCGCCACGTCTACGTCGGCAATCTCACCAAGGAGTCGGCGGAGGACCTCTCCGGTTCGCGCCGCTTTCGCGACGTGGGCGGACCGGGCGGCAACGCGCCCGAGATCAAGGCGAGCGGGACGCTGCGCGTCGTCTTCACGAAGGACGACCGGATCGACTCCGTCGTCGTCGTGACGAAGACCTCGTCGAGCTTCGGGGACTTCACGACGACGCAGACCTATTCGCTGAAGGACGCCGGGACGACGAAGGTCGAGCCGCCCAAGGAGGCGCTCGCGAAGCTCGGGATCACGGCAGGATCGCACTGAGATCGGATCCGGGCTCGCACTCGCGGCGGCGGCCGGAACGGCAACGGGGCGCTTCGAGTTCCGGCGCACCTGCGCGGCGCGGGACCGGGAATGGAACGGGAGGTCCGGGAATCCGGGCCTCCCGTTCTCTTTCGTACGCCGCCCGAACGGCGACGGGAGGCCGGTCGGGACAGGCGCTCAGCCGACCTCGTCGCAGGCGTGGAGGTGCGGCGACTGGCCGCCGTAGGCGGCGAGCGCCGTCCGGCCCTCCCGCGCCGACGCGAGCGCGCGCTCGACCTCGTCCTGCGCGCGCCGGCTCTGGACCGAGAGCTCGTGGTGGAGCGCCGAGAGCCGCGTCATGCGCTCGGCCAGCTCGGCGAGCCGAGGCGGGTCGATCCGGCGGCGCAGCTCCTCGAGCTCGCCGAGACGCACGAGCAGCACGCCCGCCGCCTCGACGTCGCGCTGCGCGCGCGCGGCGTCGCCGGCGTGCACGAGCGAGAGCGCGTCGCGCCAGCGCCGCTCGATCTCGTCGAGGGCGGCGAGGCAGGCCGCGCCCGCGTCAGGAGTTCGCGCGGACGGCGCCATCCCAGCCCTCCTTCAGCGTCGACAGGATGCGCCGGCTCGAGCGCAGGAGATCGGGCGATTGCGATACGTTCGCCTCGAGCAGCCAGGTGGAGACCGTGCGGTAGAGCTGGTCGAGCCGCGGCACGCACGCCGCGCCGGCGTCGCGATCGAGCGCCTCGCGCAGCGCGCTCACGATGTCGAAGGCGCGGCTGATCGCGAGCCCCGCGCGCGCGCGGTTCCCCTCGCGCAGCGCCGCCTCGGCGTCCTGGATGCGCACGAGCAGCGTGTCGTAGATGCGCAGCAGGAGCTGCCCCCGGGGCAGCGAGTGCACGGTGTCGGACGCGTAGCTGTCGAGCGCGGACCCCATCCCATCCCTCTCCGTTCGCGGTGTCGTTCGTCGTCGTCGTGGTCGTGGTGCGCGGTACGAAGCCCTACCCGTTCGAGCTCGACGCCGAGCCGTTCAACGAATTGAAGAGCCCGGTCAGCGACGTGAGCGAGTCGCCCTGCGCCTTCAGCCGCCCGATGATCGTCTCGTACGCGGCGAAGCGGGCGACCAGCGCGTCCTCGTAGCGCGACAGGGCGTCCTGCGCGGCGCGGATGCGCTTGTCGAGGCTCGAGATCTGGGCCTTCAGCGCGTCCTCGCGCGAGTCGATCACGCCGCCGGTCGGGTCGGTGCGCCGCTCCACCACGTCGAGCAGCTTCTTCGCCAGCCCCTGCGTCGAGTCGGTCAGCAGCGCGCGGACGTCGTCGACGTCGTCGCCGATCGCGTCCTGGAACTTCTTGGCGTCGAACACGAGCGTGCCGTCGTTCTGCGACTTGATGCCGATGCTGGAGAACGTCGTGTAGCGCGACGTCGCCGACACGGACGCCGAGGCGATCACCGACCCGAACGCCATCCGCAGGCTCGAGAGCGTGCTCTCGCCCGAGAGCGGCTTGATCGGATCGGACGACGAGGCGCGCGGCGCCGTCTGCTCGTTCATCGTGGTGACGACCGCGTTGTAGGCCGTGACGAAGTCTTCGATCTGCTTGCGGATCTGGTCGACGCTCTCGGTGACTGCGACCTGGATCGGCGCGGCGCCGACCGCCTGGTCGTCGAGGAGCTGCAGCGTCACCCCCTCGATCGCGCCGTTCACCGTGTTGCTCGCCGACGTGTAGGGCTGGCCGTCGATCGTGAAGGTCGCGTCGGAGGCGGCGCGCAGCTGCGTCAGGGCGAGGGCGGTGCCCCCGGTCCCCGGCGCGGGCTCGGCGACTACCGTCACCGCGTTCGCGACGCCGCTGTCGTGCCCGCGCAGCTCGAGGTGGTACTGCGTGCCGTCGAAGACGACCGTGGCGTCGATCGCGGCGCCCGAGTCGTTGATGGCGTCGCGCACGCCGAAGAGCGAGTCGTTGGTGCCGTCGATCGCGATCGTCGTGTCGGTCGTCCCGACGCGCAGCGTGAGGTCGCCGGCGAGCCCGAGCGACGCGTTGGCGTCGGCGGCGCCGGCCGAGCGGATGAACGTGCTCTGCGCGATCGCGCCGATCTGGATCTGGTAGGTGCCGGCGCGCGCGGCGCCCTGCGGCGTCGCCGTGAGGAACGACTCGCCGCCGCTCGAGAGGTGGGCGGCGAAGGCGAGGAACTGCTCGGGGTCGGCGATCTTGCCGAGCGCCGTCTCCAGCGCCTTGAGCTTCCCGAGCAGGCTCTCGTAGGCGGTGACCTTGTCGCGGAAGGAGGTCTGCTGGCGCTGCAGCAGCGACACCCTCTGCCCCTCGACGCCGACGAGCGCCTCGATGATCGCCTTCGTGTCGAGGCCGGACGCGAGCCCGCCGAACGTGATGGGACTGGACAAGGGATCCTCCACTGCCGGGACCCCCGATTGTTCGGCTGAAACGGCCCGCGCTTGAGAGGGGAGACCATGCGCCCGGTCGGGAACCCTCGTCCGCCCGGAAAACGGTGCCGGCCGCGCCTTCGCAAGCGCGGCCGGGGGAGCGCGTAAAGGCCTCCCGACGGTCGGTCGGGAGGCCCCTTCACCCCGCGGAAGGTGGCCGCGCCCCCGGGCGGTCGGATCCCGGATGCCCGGGGGCGCGTTCCCTTCAGAGATTCAGGACGGATGGCTCAGCCGAGGTTCTGGAGGAGCCTCAGCGCGGTCTGCGGCTGCAGGTTGGCCTGCGAGAGCACCGAGATCGCGGCCTGCTGCAGGATCGAGTTGCGCGTCAGGTCCGCGGTCTCGGCGGCGACGTCGACGTCACGGATGCGCGAGTTCGCGGCGGAGAGCGACTCGATGCTCACGCCGAGGTTCGCGATGGTCGACTGCAGGCGGTTCTGCGCCGCGCCGAGACGGCCGCGCGTCGCGCTGACCGAGTCGATGGCGGAGTCGATCGCCGTGATCGCCGTCGTGGACGAGCCGGCCGAGCTGATGTCGAGGCTCGTGATGCCGAGGTCCGAGCCGAGCGAGGACGTCAGCGAGACCGCGATCGTGTCGTTCGCCGTGACGCCGGCGCCGACCTGGAACGTGATGGCCGCGGTCGAGCCGTCGAGCAGCTTCACGTTGTTGAAGTCGGACGACTGCGCGATGCGGTCGACTTCGTCGATCAGGTCGCTGAACTCGGAGTTCAGCGTCGCCTTGTCGGAGTCGGAGACCGTGCCGTTGGCGGCCGCGGTCGCCAGCTCGCGCATGCGGATCAGGATGTTCGAGACCTCGTTCAGCGAGCCTTCCGCCGTCTGCGTCAGCGAGATGCCGTCATTGGCATTGCGCTGCGCCTGCGAGAGGCTGGCGATCTGCGCGCGCAGACGCTCGCTGATGCCGAGCCCGGCAGCGTCGTCGGCGGCCGACGTGATGCGCAGGCCGGTCGACAGACGCTGGAAGTTCCGCTCGAGCCGACCCGACACCGAGGCCAGGCCGCGCTGCGCGTTGAGCGCCGACAGATTCGAGTTGATACGGAGCGCCATCGTTCTTCACCCCCACGGAATGTGAATTCACGGGTCCCGCACGCGCGGTCGCCGGTGCACCGGAGTCCGTCCCCGAGGCCGCACGTTTGTTCGGTGCGCGGCGCCCCCGCTAGAGCGACATCGCGGCGAATGAAAAGGCGCGGGCGCCTCTTTTCCGCTCCAGTGCGCACTCGCTTCCGCCACTGCGGACGTTCTTTCCGCGCCGAGGATTCGCGACGCGGTCCGGCCCCGGGGCGCGAGGGCGTCGCGGCGCCTCCCGGGAAGGTTTTTCTAAAGCGACGGGCACGGATTACCGACCTCCTCCTCGGCGCGCCGCCCCGTGGGTGTGGAGGTGGAGGAACCTCCGCGGGACGCGGCGCATGCGACGTTCTCAGTGGAGGAGAGCGGGATGGCCTTCGCCTGGCCGCTCGCGCGGCACGACTTCGGCGCCGGAGCGCGCACGCTCCTCTCGAGGGGAACGTGGCTGCGCGCGGTGCTCCCGGCCGCATTGGTCTGCGCGGGCGCTTTGCTGCTCGCGCCGCCGTGGCGGAAGGCTCCGCCCGAGGCGGTGCCGGCCAGGCCGGTCGCCGCGCCGGCGTCGCCGCTCCTGCCCGCCGGAGGCGACCCGGCGGCGCTGGTCGGCGCGCTGCTCGTCGTCGGCGGAGCGCTCGCATTGCTGCCGGCGATCCTGTCGCGGCTGCAGTCGCGCAAGCGGGGCGGACTGATCGACCTGGTCGAGGTGCGGCCGCTCGGCGGGCGGCGCAGCCTGATGCTGGTTCAGGTCGGCGGGCGGCGCATCCTGGTCGGCGCCTCCGAGCACGGCATGGCGGCGCTCGCGGAGCTCGACCCCGCGCCGACGTTCGCCGACGTCGCCCGCGCCGAGATGGACGGCGGCGGAGGGCGCGGATGAAGGCGCTCGCCGGACTGCTGATCGGGGCGCTCGTCGCCGCGGGGCCGCTGCAGGCGGCCGCGTCGGCGCAGGGCGCGCCCGCCGGCGATCCGGCCGCCGCCTCCCGAGACGGGTCGGCCTCCCCGGCGCTCCCGCCGAAGCCGGTGCCGCCGCCGTCGCTGCTCCAGCAGCTGATGCCGGTGCGCGTCGAGCTGCAGCCGGGCGCGGAGAAGGGGCGCGACCTCTCGACGGCCGTCGAGGTCGTCGTCCTCCTCACGCTCCTCTCGCTGATCCCGCCGCTCCTGCTCTCCGTCACCTGCTTCACGCGCATCGTGATCGTGCTCTCCTTCGTGCGCCGCGCGATGGGCACGACCGAGCTGCCGCCCAATCCGGTGCTGATCGGGCTGTCGCTCTTCCTCACCGGCGCCGTGATGGCTCCGGTCGGGAAGGAGATCCACGCCAAGGCGATCGCGCCCTACCTCGACGGCCAGCTGCAGTTCGCGCCCGCGGCGGAGATCGCGAGCGGCGAGCTCAAGCACTTCCTGCTGCGGCACACGCGCGAGCGCGACCTCGCGCTCTTCCTCGAGATGTCGGACTCGCCCGCGCCCGAGGGGCCGGGCGAGACGCCGCTCATGGCCGTCGTGCCGGCCTTCATCCTCAGCGAGCTGCGCACCGCCTTCCAGATGGGCTTCGTGCTCTACCTGCCGTTCCTCGTGATCGACCTCGTCGTCTCGAGCATCCTGCTCGCGCTCGGCATGTACATGCTCCCGCCGATGCTGATCTCCACGCCCGTGAAGATCCTGCTCTTCGTGCTGGTCGACGGCTGGGGCCTCGTGATCCACCAGGTCTGGGCGGGGCTGCAGGGCTGACATGGACGCGAGCACCGCCATCGGACTGGGCCGCCAGGTCCTCGTCGAGGCGCTCCTGCTCATGGCGCCGTTGCTCGGCGTCGCGCTCGTCGTCGGCCTGCTGATCTCGTTCTTCCAGGCGCTGACCGGGCTGCAGGAGCAGACGGTCGCGATGGTGCCGAAGCTCCTGCTGCTGACCGGCGCCGTCTGGCTGCTCACCCCCTGGATCCTGCGCCAGCTGGTCGACTTCGCGCAGCGCATCCTGCAGAACCTCTCGCGCTTCGGGGGCGGCCCGTGAACTTCGTGCTGCCGCTCGCCCCGCTCGTCTGCATGCTGCTCGGCGCGCTGCGCGTCGGCGTCGTGCTGGTGATGCTGCCCGTGGTGGGGGGCAACGGCGTGCCGTCGCCGGTGCGCGTCCTCCTCTCGTTCGGGCTCGCGCTCGCGCTGACCGGCGTCCCGGCCGGCGCGATGCCGGCCACCGCGTCGGCGCTCGTGCTCGCGGCGGGCCGCGAGCTGCTGCTCGGCCTCGTGCTCGGCTTCCTCTGCCAGGTGCTGCTCTCGGCGCCGGCGCTCGCCGGCGAGCTCGTCGCGCAGGAGCTCGGCCTCAAGATGGCCGAGGACGTCGACCCGACCACGCGACTGCCGGTGTCGGCGGTGAGCCGCGTCTACGAGACGTCGCTGCTCTTGCTCTTCCTGGTGGCGCAGGGCCACCACGACGTGCTGCGCGCGCTGCACGAGAGCTTCGCGCGCTTCCCGGTCGGCGACTCCTCGCTCCCGAGCGGCATGGCGGCGCTCGCCGGCTCGGCCGGCACCTGCCTGCGCTTCGCGGTGCAGATCGCGGCGCCGCTCTTCGCCGTGCTGCTGTGCGGCAGCCTCGTGCTCGCGCTGCTGACGCGCGCCGTGCCCGAGCTGCACGTGATGACCTTCGGCTACCCGCTGCGGCTGCTCGCCTCGATGGCGGCGGCCGTCGTGCTCTTCCCGTTCGTCGCGCAGCCGGGGCTCCGGCTGATCGCCGGGCTCCAGCGCGCGCTCGTCACGGCGGCGGGGGGCTGACGTGGCCGACGACCTCTTCGACACGCAGGAGCGCACCGAGGAGCCGACCGCGCGGCGCCTCGAGGAGGCGCGCGGCCAGGGCCGCTTCGCGCGGAGCGACGACCTCGCGCATGCGCTGGTGCTGCTCTCGGTCGCCGGCTTCCTCGTCTTCGCCGGCGGCGGCGTCGCGCAGGTGCTGCGCACCGAGATCGTCGAGGGGGTGCGGCTCCTGGCGCGGCCGCCGGAGAACCTCGAGCAGGCGATCGCGCTCGTGCGCGACACGCTGATCCGCCTGGCGCGCATCGCCGGACCGTGCGTCCTGATCGCGGGGGTCGCCGCCTTCGCGCTCCATTTCCTGCAGGCGGGCGGATTCTTCGTGGTGCGCGACGCGTTCAAGCCGAAGCTCGACCGCTTCGACATCGCGCGCAACTTCTCCCGCATGTTCGGGCTGAAGTCGTGGGTGAAGGTGCTGGCCGGCGTGCTCAAGTTCGCCGTGATCCTCGGCGTCATCGCGTGGGGGACGCGCGCGCGGCTCGACCGCTTCACGCAGCTCTCCGGCATGGACTTCGACCGCACCATCCCGGCCGTCGTGAACCTGCTGCTCGCGATGTTCGTGCAGGTGACCGGCGTGCTGGTCGTGCTCGGCGCCGCCGACTGGGCGTTCCAGCGCTGGCAGCATCACCGCGAAATGCGCATGTCGAAGCAGCAGGTGCGCGACGAGTCCAAGCACGAGGACGGCGACCCGCAGATGCGCAAGCGCATCCGTGACCGCCAGCGGGCGATCGTCGAGCGGCCGCTGCGCCAGACCGTCCCCGAGGCGACCGTGATCGTGACCAATCCGACGCACTACTCGGTCGCGATCCGGTACGAGGAGGGGAAGTCGGCCGCGCCGGTGGTGACGGCCAAGGGAGTCGATCGCGTCGCCGAGGAGATCAAGCGGCTCGCGCGCGAGCACGACGTGCCGATCCTGGAGCAGCCGCCGCTCGCGCGCGCGCTGTTCCGTGACGTCCCGGTCGGCCAGATGGTCCCGGAGAAGCTCTACCGCGCGGTCGCCGGCGTCCTCGCCGTCGTCTGGCGGCTGAAGCAGAAGCGCGAGGCGGCGCGCGCCGCGTCGTTCGCGCGCGGGGCGGGGCGCTAGCCCGTGGCCGCCGCCCCCCGCCCGCCCGTCGCCGCGAAGCCGGCCGCCGCCGCGGCCGCGCCGCGCCGGGTGTTCCGCAACGCCGACGTCGGCCTCGCCATGGCCGTGGTCGGCCTGCTCGTGATCCTGGTCGTCCCGCTGCCGACCTGGCTGCTCGACCTGCTGATCGTCGTCAACCTCTCCGCCAGCATCCTGCTGCTGCTGCTCGTGCTCTCGAGCGAGCGGCCGCTCGACCTCTCGACTTTCCCGACGCTGCTGCTCTTCGGCGCGCTGTTCCGGCTGGCGCTCAACGTCGCGAGCACGCGCCTCATCCTGCTCGACGGCCACGCCGGCCGCGTCATCGAGTCGTTCGGCAAGTTCGTGGTCGGCGGCAACCTCGTGGTCGGGATCGTGATCTTCCTGATCCTGATCGTGATCCAGTTCGTCGTCATCACGAAGGGCGCCGGGCGCATCAGCGAAGTGGCCGCGCGCTTCACCCTCGACGCGATGCCCGGCAAGCAGATGGCGATCGACGCCGAGCTCAACAACGGCCTGATCTCGCCCGACGAGGCCAAGGCGCGCCGCCACGAGGTCGGGCGCGAGGCGGAGTTCTACGGCGCCATGGACGGCGCCTCGAAGTTCGTGCGCGGCGACGCCGTGGCCGGACTCATCATCACGGCCGTCAACCTGATCGGCGGCATCTGCGTCGCCCTGATCAAGGGCATGGACCTCGGCGGCGCGGTCCGGACCTACTCGATCCTCACGGTCGGCGACGGCCTCGTGAGCCAGATCCCGGCGCTCATCGTCGCGACCGCCGGCGCGATCATCGTCACCAAGGCGAGCACCGAGGCGAGCCTGGCGAACGAGCTGGCGCACCAGATGACCGACCGCCGCCGCGGGCTCACGCTCGCCTCGGCGATCATCGGCGCGCTCGGCCTGGCGCCCGGCCTGCCGGCCGCGCCCTTCCTGCTCTTCTCGCTCGTCCTCTACAGCCTCTCGCGCATGCGCCGCCCGGCGCCCGCGGCGGCCGCCGTCGAGAAGAGTCCGACCGAGGTCGCCGCCGAGCAGTCGGCGGAGCTCGAGCGCCTGCTCAAGGTCGACCCGATGGGAGTGGAGCTCGGCTTCCGGCTGCTCCACCTGGTCGAGAAGAGCCGCAGCGGCGGGCTGCTCGCCCACGTCGCGCAGGTCCGCAAGCGCTTCGCGTCCGACCTCGGCCTGCTGGTGCCGCCGGTGCGCGTCACCGACAACGTGAAGCTCGGGCCGAACGCCTACCGCATCCTCGTGCACGGCCAGCCGGTCGCGGCGGGCGAGCTCAAGCCCGGGATGCTGCTCGCGATGAACCCGGGCGCGGCGAAGGGCGACCTGCCGGGCGAGGCGACGCGCGAGCCGACCTTCGGCCTGCCCGCGCTCTGGATCTCCGAGGAGCGCCGCACCGACGCGGAGCTCAAGGGCTACACCGTCGTCGAGCCCGTCTCGGTCCTCGTGACCCACCTCTCCGAGTCGATCCGCGAGCACGCCGGCGCGATCCTCACGCGCGACGACGTGAAGGCGCTCGTGGAGGGCGCCCGCAAAGACCACCCGGCCGTCGTCGACGACCTGATCCCCAATCAGCTCACCTACGGCGACCTGCACCGCGTGCTGCGCGTGCTGCTCGCCGAGCGCGTCGCGATCAAGAACCTCGCCGGCATCCTCGAGGTCCTCTCCGAGCACGCGGGCCAGACCAAGGACCCCGAGGCGCTGGCCGAGCTGGCGCGCCGCCGCCTCGCCCGCTCGCTGGTCGAGCCCTACCTCGACGACGAGGGCTGCCTCAAGGTCGTCACGCTCGACCCGGCCCTCGAGCGCTCGCTGGTCGAGGTGGCGAAGAACCAGGAGACGAACGACGGGCCCGGCGTCGTGCGCACCATCCTCGACCGCGTCGTCGGCGAGGTGAAGCGCCTCGTCGAGCGCGGCCAGGAGGCGGTCGTGCTGGTGCGCGCCGAGGCGCGCACGTTCCTGCGTGACCTCCTGAAGAGCGTCGCGCCGCGCACCGTCGTGCTGAGCTACGCCGAGGCCGCGGCCGCCCGCCGCGTCGAACCGGTCGCGGTCGTCTCGCTCGCCGAGCCGTCCGCCGCGAGGGCCGGCGCATGACCCGCCGCGTCGCCGCCCTCTTCGCCCTCCTCGCGTTCGCCGCCGCGTGGCTGATCGGCGTCGCGCGCGGCCAGTCGCCGCTCACGCGCCTGGAGAACGCCGGTCTCGCGCTGGCGGCGGCGTTCGTCGCCGGCCTCGCGATCGGAGTGGCGCTGGAGAAGATCGTGCTGGCGCGCCTCTCGGAGTCGGTGCGCGAGCGTCCGAAGGAGGGGACCGACCGCGACGGCGAGGCGACCTTCGAGGCCGCGCCCGCGGCGGCCCGCGCCGAGGACGCGGCGCCCGCGGCGGCGCGCGCGGCCGAGCCGGCGGAGGCGGTCCGATGAGCACGGAGCTCCTCGCCGCCTACCGCGCCGGCAACCCGAGCTCCGCCGAGGAGCTCGTGCGCCGCCACCTACCGCTCGTGCGGCGCGTGGTCGGCCGCCTCGCGATCCACCTGCCGCCGACCCTCGGCCGCGACGACCTCGAGGAGGTCGGGATCCTCGGGCTGCTCACTGCGGCGCGCACCTACGATCCGGCGCGCGGCGCGTCGTTCCGCACCTTCGCCTACATCGCGATCCAGGGCGCCGTGCTCGACGAGCTGCGCCGCCTCGACGTGCTGCCGCGCGCGCGCCGCGACGGGCTGCGCGCCTACGAGGAGGCGCGCACGGCGCTGACCGAGCGGGTCGGCCGCGAGCCGACCTTCCTCGAGGTGCAGGAGGAGCTCGGCCTCTCGGCGCCGGAGCTCGAGGAGGTCCTGCGCGCGCGCGCACTCTCCGACCACCACTCGCGCGGGACGAGCGAGTCGTGCACCGGCGTCGACCCCGAGTCGTTCGAGGGCAACCTCGCCGACGACCCGGCGTGGCTGGCGCAGATCAACGAGGCGAAGCACCTGCTCGCCGGCGCCATCGCGACGCTCCCCAAGCGCGAGCAGGAAGTCGTCGTCCTCTACTACCGGCACGGCCTGCTGCTGAAGGACATCGGCCGCGTGCTCGAGATCACCGAGTCGCGCGTGAGCCAGATCCTGCAGCACGCGCTCGTGCTGCTGAACCACCGCCTCGGCCGCCAGCTGGAGGGCGCGTGACATGAGCGCCGGACGGGGACGCGTGCTCAAGGCGGGGCAGGTCGCGACGCACGGCACCGTCGTGCCGTGGGAGCCGCGCCCGCCGGCCGAAGAGGGTCCGCCCGCCGAGGTCGAGGTGGTGCGCGACCGCGGAGTCGTCCAGGGAATCGTCGTGCGCTGTCGCTGCGGACGCGTCCACGAGCTCGAGCTCGACGCGCCGCCGGCGGCGAAGTGAAAGCAGCCTTAGGAGGCGAGACATGAGGTTCCGGAAGATCGCGAAGCTCCTGTCCGTGCTGGCCGCGTGCGCGTGCACGCTGCCGGGCGGAGGCTCCGGCCAGCCCTACACGCCGAAGGGCAATCCGTGGGAGGCGGCCGCGCGCGGCGGCTCGGAGCGCGCGCCCGCCGGCGAGGCGTCCGCGGACCCGAAGGCCGCGCCCGCCGCCAAGGGCGACGCGAAGGGCGCCGGCGAGTCGGCCGCGCCGGCAGCGGGCGGGGGCACGATCCTCGAGCAGCTCGAGGCGGCGCGCGCCCGCATCCAGAAGCTCGAGGGCGAGGGGGCGAGGTTCAAGACCGACAACGCCTCGCTCTCCGCCGTCGTCGAGCAGCTGAGGAAGGAGAACCAGAACCTGGCGCAGGCGGCCGAGACGTCGACGCAGGCGCGCACCCGCGTCGACCAGGAGATCGAGCAGCTCCGCCAGCTCGTGAAGGACAGCGAGGCGCGCGCGCGGCTGCTCGCCGACGAGGTCCTGCAGGAGCGCATCCTGCGCGTCCGCGTCGAGCGCGAGCTGATCCTCGCCAAGGTGCAGGAGGCGGAGAATGCGGAAGGCGGATAGTCGCGGGCGCGCCCTGCGGCGCGCCGCCCTCGCGGTGCTGTCCGGCCTCCTGGCCGGCTGCGGCAGCCTCGACTGGGTGACGCCCGAGGCGCCGTCCTGGGTCGCGGTGCGGGGCTACCGCAGCGCGCAGCCGCCGCGGCAGCCGGTGCGGCGCGTCCTGGTCCTGCCGTTCAAGGTGGGGGACGCGTTGCCGGAGCACGCCGACAAGCTGCGCGCCGCGCTGGCGCAGGCGCTGCGCGACTCGTGCGGGTTCGACGTGGTGGCGCCCGCCGAGATCGAGCTGCCCCGCTCGACGCGCGACGAGGTCGCGAACGGCGGCGGGCGCGACACCGCCGGCCTGATCCGGCTCCATCGCGAGTGGGACGCCGATGCGGTGCTCTTCGGGCGGCTCGCCTTCGGGCGCGCGCACGGCGAGCCGGCGGTCGGCGTCGAGCTCGAGCTGATCGACGCGCGCGACGGCGCGCGCCTGTGGTCGGCCAAGGACACGCTCGACGCGCGCGATTCGACGACGCGCGCCTCGCTCCTCTCGTGGCGCAAGCACGAGACAGGCCACGAGGAAGATCCAGTCTCCGCGACGCAGATCCCGTTCGATTCCTTCGCCCGCTTCGTCGCCGGCTCGTTCGTGCGGACCCTCTTCCCCGCCCGGGAGACTGCGCCGGCGCGCCCGCTCGCCGCCACGAATCCGGAAAAACCGGCTCAAGCGCGGAACTGATCCTCCGAATCACTTGGGCGAGCAACGCGATCCGCGTCGCCCAAAGTTGGAGGAACCGTTCCCATGAGTCTGGTCATCAACACGAACCTGGCGAGCCTCAGCGCTCGCGGCAGCCTGGACGCCGTCACGACCCGGCTGGAGAAGAACTTCGCCCACCTGTCCACCGGCCTGCGCATCACGACGGCCGCGGACGACGCCGCCGGGCTGGCGATCTCGGAGCGCATGCGCGCCCAGATCCGCAGCCTCTCCCAGGCGCAGCGCAACGCCAACGACGGCATCTCGATGGTGCAGGTCGGCGAAGGCGCCATGAACGAGATGGACAGCATCCTGATCCGGATGCGCGAGCTCGCCATCGAGGCGAACAACGGCACCGTCTCCGCGAGCGACCGGGACACGCTGAACCAGGAGTTCACCAGCCTGATCGCCGAGATCGACCGCATCGCGCGGTCGACCCAGTTCAACGGCGTGAACATGCTCGACGGCTCGACCGTGAACGTCGTCTTCCAGGTCGGCGCCAACAACGTCACCAACGTCGACACGCTGAGCGTCGGCCTGGTCTCGGTCCTGGCGAGCGACCTCGGCATCACCGCGCTCGACATCGGCTCGGCCGGCTCGCCCACGACGGCCATCACGGGCATCGACGCCGCGATCGACGTGGTCGTCGCCGCTCGCGGCGACCTGGGCGCGCTCCAGAACCGCCTGCAGTCCACGATCACCAACCTCGGCGTGAGCGTCGAGAACCTCACCGCCGCCGAGTCGCGCATCCGCGACGTCGACGTCGCCTCCGAGTCGGCCGAGCTCACGCGCAACTCGATCCTGCAGCAGGCGTCGATCGCGGTGCTGGCACAGGCGAACGTGCAGCCGCAGAACGCGCTGCAGCTGCTGCAGAACCTCGGTTAGTCGGTAGCCACAAGGCCTAGGGCGGTCGTTCCCGGGGCCGGGGTGCAAGAGGACGCGAAGCCCCTCCACCTGCGCATCCACGGCTCCCGGCTCCGGGAAAGACCGATTGGCCGCCCGAAGGTCGGAACGCGAAGCGAGACGAGACGGACGAACGAGGAGGGGAGCGGCCGGGAGACCGGCCGGCTCACGCGCCCGGAGAAGCCGGCGCGAAGAAGATCTCGCCGCGGAGCAGTCCCGACGCCGCGGTCTCGAAGGACGTGCGCGAGACCGAGTCGGCGTCGGCGAGTCCGGCGCGGTACTCGTCGATCCGCTCCTGCGGCGGAGGGGCGAGGCGCGCGAGCCCCTCCTTCTGCTCGAGGATGGCGGCCGCGAGCTCCTCCGAGCGCTCGACGCGGTCGGAGCCGTCGCCCGCCTCCAGCGGAGCGCGCGCGAGCGGAGCAGCCGCGGACGGAGCATTCGCGGGCGCGCCGGTCGACGACGTGGCGCCGGTCGAGCTCGCGGGCGCGGACGGAAGTCTCGCGATGTCCATGCTCCCGACATCGACCACATCGAACTTGTTTCTGACGAAGAAAAGCATCGATCGCGCGGCGCGCCGTCCCGCCGCTCCGAAGAAAGGGCTTCGGTCCGGGAGCCGTGCACCCGGAACGGAGTTCGGACCTCGGGCGTCGCGGGGACCGGCGCCATGCGCCTCGGCCCGACGCCGGAAGATGCTCGCAAGTCGTGATGGCCGCGGGGGTTGCACGGGACGCGTGCCGGCGCGCCGGCCGTCCCTCGCCGCGTCGGCACCGGCTTTGACTTGCCCCGGTCGACCTCGCCAGTTCGAGCGAGATGGCCAAGGGCACCCACTTGCCGCTGCAGAGCATCGCGATCGCTGCCCCGCGCAGGGCGCCGGAATACGACGCGGAGATCACCCCCGCGGAGCTCCCGTCCGGGCGAGTCCGTTTTTCGGACGAACTCGGACGGGAGACCGCACTTGTTGCGCGCCACGACCGCGAACGCGACGCGGGCGATCGCGACGATTCACCCGCGGACCCCGCCGCGCCGAAGCGCACCGACGCGAAGCAAGGCGACGACGAGGTCGCGCTCGCGCTCGCGGCGCTCGGGATCGCGCCACCGCCGGAGACCCCGGAAGCGCCGCCGCTCGCGCTCGACGGCACTCGAACGCCCACGCCTTCCGACGCGATCGTCTCCGACGTCGCTGTCAGCTGCGACCCGAAGACCGGCGCGCCGCTCGTGCCCGACTTCGCCTTCGCTCCGCTCACGCTCGGCGCCGCCTCGGGAGACGCCCCGTCGAACCTGGCGAATCCGTCGGAACCGTCGCTCGTCGGCGAGCTCGTGCGCGCCGCCGTCGCGACGACGGAGCGTGCCGAGCCGTCGCAAGCCGACGGCGCGCGCGCGACCGTCGACACGCTCCATCCATTCACCGCGCTCCTCGCCGCCGACGCCGGCGCGCCGGTCGCGGCCAAGACGCCGCCGGCGGCCGCGGCCCACGCGCCGGCCGCCGCACCCGAAGTCGCCGCCGGACGCGCTCCCATTCTCGAGGCGCTCCCGCGCGTCGCGCTCTCCGACGTCCCGCACGCGTTGCCGGCGCTGCTCGAGCGCCTCGAGCCGGAGCTGCGCTTCGGCCGGCGCGGCCGGACCTGGGAGGTCGAGCTCCGCCTCGATCCGCCCGAGCTCGGCGCGCTGCGCTTCCGCCTCGAACTGCGCGGCGACGAGATCCGCGGCGTCGTCCATTGCGAGCCGCACGTCGAGCGCCTGCTCGGCCCGGTGCTGAAAGACCTGGAAGAGAACCTCCGCCAGCACGGCGGGGGAGCCACCTTCGACCTCCAGCGGGAGGCGAAGGGGGAGGAGAGGCCAGCGGCTCCGCGGGAGACGTCGTCGGGAGCGATCCCGCGCGCTGCCGCGGAGCCGCGTGCTCCCTCCCGAATCGCGGTCGACCCGAACCGCCTCGTCGACGTCACTGCCTGAACCCCGTACCAAGGAAGGACCCCATGGCCACCACGGTCGATCCGCTCCAGTCGTACCGCTCTGCGTCCTCCCCGTCGGCGCTGGACTCCACCAACGGCCTCTCGGCGGAGCGCCTCGCGTCGGGCGTCGACTTCTTCAGGCTGCTCACGGCGCAGATGTCCGCGCAGGATCCGCTGCAGCCGGTCGACAACACGCAGTTCCTGACGCAGCTCGCGCAGTACACGCAGCTGCAGACGCAGCTCGGCACCAACACGACGCTGGCGCAGATGGCCGCGCTGCAGCAGTCGCTCTCCGCGCTCACGACCATGACGCAGACCGCGTCGATGATCGGGCGCGTGGTCGACTACGTCGATCCGGTCAGCGGAGCCGACCACAGCGGCGTCGTGTCGGGCGTGAGCGCCGACAACGGCCAGGTCGTCCTCGACGTCGATGGCGCCAAGGTCCCGCTCAACGCGGTGACCGCGGTCCGGGCGGAGGGCTGATCCGATGTCTGGTGCACTCACCTCCGCGCTCTCCGGCCTGCGCGTCCACCAGTTCTATCTCGACGTGATCGGCAACAACCTCGCGAACTCGAGCACGACCGGCTACTTCCGCAGCCGCGTCACCTTCGCCGACGTGATGTCGCAGACCTTCTCCAACGGCTCGGCGCCGACCTCGACGATCGGCGGCGTGAACCCGAAGCAGGTCGGGCTCGGCGTCACGGTCCACTCGGTCGACATCCGCAACGACCAGGGCGTGCTGAACGCCACCGGCCGGCCGTTCGACCTCGCCGTCCAGGGCAACGGCTTCTTCGTGCTCAACACCGGCACGCAGAACCTCTACTCGCGCGCCGGCGGCTTCGGCATCGACAAGGACGACTTCCTGGTCGACCCCGGCACCGGCTACCGCGTGCGCAGCGCGTCGGGCCAGGACATCCGCCTCCCGATCGACACGCTGCTTCCGGCCAAGGAGACGGGGACGATCCACCTCGGCGGCAACCTGCCGGCGAAGGTGGGCGGTCCGTTCGCCGAGGTCCTCACCACGGCGTCCGCCTTCCAGGGCGGCACGCACGCGGTGGTGGGCGGCTCGGCGACCGGCCCCTTCGCGCTCGCCGACGGCGACACGCTCGACGTCAGGGTCGACGACGGCGTGACCCAGACCGTCACCTTCCGCGCCGCCGACTTCACGGCGCTCGGCTCCAACATCGCGACCGCGTCGGCGACCGACGTCGCGACCGTGATGCAGGCGCAGCTCACCGGCGCGACCGTCGACGGCTCGTCGGGCTCGCTCGTCATCACCTCGAACCGCACCGGCGAGGTCTCGGCGATCAAGGTCGACGACGGCACCGGCTCGCCGGCGGCGCTCCTCGGCCTCTCGACGACGCTCGTGACCGGCGTCTCGTCGCCGGCCACCGCCGCCACCGCGCTGAACGACCTCGCCGACAACGTGGTCGACTACCAGAACGGCGACCGTATCGACGTGGCCGGCACCAACGCGGCCGGCCAGGCCTTCGCCGGGACCTTCGTCTACGGCACCGACGGCACCACGCTCGGCGACCTGCGCGACTTCGTCGACAACCTGGTGAGCGACGCGACCGTCGCGATCGACGCGAGCGGCAACCTGGTCGTCACCGCCGACGAGACCGGCCTCGCGACCCTCGGCGTGACGCTCACCGACGACGTCGCGAACGCCGGGCAGACCACGTTCTCGCTGCACGGCTTCACGGAGACGACGGCCGGCACCGACCCCGACCAGGCGCGCACCAGCCTCGACGTCTACGACACGCGCGGCCTGAGCCACACGCTCACGCTGACCTTCACGCGCGTCGACGACGCGCAGTGGAACGTCGCGGCGACCACCGACGACGCGAACGACCTGGTCGTCGACGGCGTCGTGCAGGGCGTGCGCTTCAACGAGGACGGCTCGTTCGCGGCGGTCACCGGCTCGGGGAGCGGCGACGCGAATCTGCAAATCACCTTCGACGGCCTCACCGCGGCGCAGACGATCGCGCTGAACGTCGGCACGAGCGGCCAGCTCGACGGCGTGACGCAGCTCGGCCAGACGGCGAGCCTCAACGCCCGCTCGCAGGACGGCTACGCCACGGGCGAGCTCGTCTCGATGAGCGTCAACAGCGACGGCACGATCGTCGGCGCCTACAGCAACGGCCAGAGCCAGGTGCTCGACCAGATCGCGCTGGCGGTCTTCTCGAACGCGGAAGGCCTCCTGCGCGTCGGCGCCACGATGTTCCAGGAGTCGACCAACTCCGGGACGGCGCAGCTCCAGGCGGCCGGCGGCGGACGCCCCGGCCAGATCATGGGCGGCGCGCTCGAGGCGTCGAACGTCGACGTGGCCGAGGAGTTCGTGAAGCTGATCGAGGCGCAGCGCGGCTTCGAGGCCAACGCACGCGTGATCCGCGTCACCGACCAGCTCCTGCAGGACCTCACCCAGATCATCTGAGCCGCGGGAGCCCGCCACGACATGATCCAGGCGTTGCACGCACTCGACGGACGGCGCGGCCTGTCCGTCGACGAGCGCCTGCGGGCCGTCGGCGACGGCCTGCGGAACTTCGGCACGAGCAGCGAGGACCTGCTGCGCAACGTGGGCATCGTCGCCTGCGTCGCGCTGCTGGTGCTCCTCGTGCTGCTCGTCGCCGCGCGGGTGCGCCGCGCGCGTTGGGTCGCGCGCCACCTGCGCCTCCTGCGCGCGGCCGGACTGCAGCCCGAGGAGCTCGCGCTCTTCCGCGCCGTCGCGCGGCGCGCCGACGGCGGGCGCGTGCCGCTGCTCGTGCGCAACCGCGGCGCCTTCGACGCCGCGGCGAGCGAGTACGTGCGCCGCTCCTCGCCCGCCTCGGAGCGGCGCGACGAGCTCTCGCGCGTGCTCTCGCTGCGCCGCCGCGTCCCGTTCGACCACCGCTGGACGGAGCCGCCGGCGATCGAGGTCGGGACCCCCGTGACCTTCGTGCTGCGCCTCGACGCGCAGCGCGTGCGCCAGCTCGAGGGGCGCGTGCTCGGCGCGCCGCCGCACGCGCTCCAGGTCGGACTGCAGCCGGGCCTCGCCGACAAGGAGTCGGCCGACCGCCTGCTCACCGGCCAGGAGGTGCTGATCGTCGTGCGGCGCGGCGTCGAGTATCGCGAGGCGCGCGTGCGCGTCCGCGGCCGCTGCATGGGGCGCACGCTGCAGATCCTGATCGACCGTCCGGTCGCGCTCACCGCGTCGCGCGTCAAGCTCGCGTGGCGCGGCGCCGACGAGCGGGTGCACGTCGAGATGGTCGAGCGCTTCTCCGCGCGCCTGGCCGACGACGAGGTGCCGCGCTTCGAGGCGACGCTCGTCGCGAGCGCGAGCGACGGGCTGCTGATCCGGTTCCGGAACGTCCGGCCGCGCCACGGCGAGGCGATCCGCGTCCTCGCCGGCGCGCACGCGGGCTTCTACCGCGGCTACGCGGTGCTCGCGCCGAGCGGCAAGGGCGGCGAGGTCTTCGTGATCCGCCGGCAGGGCGAGCGGTCGGCCGACCGCGCCGCGGCGCTCACCGAGGGTCGTGCCAAGAGCGACAGTGCATGAATCGCCGGCATCCGCCGGCGGGCCATAGGTCGCCGGCCGCGGCCGGCGGGAGGGGGAGACCATGGGACGCCGTGACGAACTGATCCAGCGCTACGCCGCGATCCGCGCGCAGGCCGCCGCGGGTGCTTCGAGCGCGACGTTCCGCGACTACGAAGCGCTTTGGCGCGACGCCCGCGACTCCGGGGAGGCGGAGGTGGTCACGCGCTGCCTCGCCGACCTCGCGGAGCTGACCGCGCAGATCGATCCGGCGATCGCCCGCGCGCTCGCCCAGGCGATCCCGGATCGGGCGCGGCCCGCGGCGGCGCCGGCGATCGACCTCTCCGTCGTCGTCGTCGGGGCGCCCGAGTCCGCGGGCGAGACGGCGGCGCAGCGCGGCCTCGCCCGCCAGACGCTCGCCGCGCCGCGCTTCGAGACGATCCTCGCCGACGCGTCGGGCCCGGCCGCGCGCAACGAGGCGCTCGCCGCCGCGCGCGGCCGCGTCGTCCTCTTCCTCGACGCCGACGTCGAGCCGGACAGCGACGCGCTCGAGCGCGTCCTCGCCGCGCACGCCGGCGGCGCCGAGCAGATCGTCGTGGGTCGCGTCGACTTCGCCGACCTCGCGGTCGCTCCGCTCACGCGCACCCTCGTCCAGCTCGGCCTCGAGGCGCCGACCTCCGAGTTCTTCCACGCCGGCGCGATCGCGCCCGACTGCTGCACATCGGCCTTCCTCAGCGCGCCGCGCGCGACGCTCGCGCGCCTCGGCGGCTTCGACGCCGGGCTCGAGCGGCTCGACGGCGTCGATCTCGCCGTGCGCCTCGGCGCGATCCGGTTCGACCCGGCGCTCCGCGCGACGCGCCGCGCCGCCGACGACCTCGGCGCGTGGCGACGCCGCGCGCGCGACCTCGGCGCCGACTGGTGCCGCCTGCTCGAGAAGCACGGCGCCTCCGCGCCGCCCGCGTTCCTGCAGGGGATCGGGCTGGAGCGGGCGGCCGCCGAGACGCTGGTCGCGACGCTGCTGCGCGACGCCGACGGACAGGCACGCTGCGCGCAGTCGCTCGAGGAGTCGCTGCGCGAGTTCACGCGCGTCGTCGTCGCCCAGCGCGAGCGCGCCGACGAGCTCTTCTCGAAGGTGGCCGACGACTTCGCGCGGCTGTTGCTGCGCCTCACGCGCCATGAGCTCGCGCGCGGCTTCGTCCACGCCGTGCAGGGCGCCCCGCGCGAGGCGCTCGAGCGCTGCGCGGCGCCGCTCGAAAACGGGGCCGCCGTGCTGGTGGCCGGTGACGCTTCGCTACGCGAGGCGATCGAGGTCGTGCGTGCGAATCTCCCGCCCGACGGCCGCCTGATCGTCGCGATCCCGGCCGGCGCGCCCGACCTGGCGCTCCCGTCCGATGCGCGCATCGTCCGCCTCGCGCTGCCGCGCGATACGGCAGGCGGAGCGCTGCGGCGGGCGCTGCTCGGCGCGAGCGACGCCAGCTTCTTCGTGCTGCTCGACGGCTCGTGCGCGCCGACGCGCTCCGAATGGGAGGCGATCCGCGTCACGCTCGGCACGCTGCCGTGCATCGGCGCCTGCAACGTCGAGGGCGACAGCGGCGGGCCGCTCGCGCAGGCGGAGCTGGCCGCGCGGCTGCCCGAAGAGCTCGTCGCGATCCGGCGCGACGTCCTCGAGAGCGATCCCGGCGGCGCCGGGACGCTGCTCGAACGGCTGGCCCGCCGCGGACTGCGCCTCGCGACGGCAAAACCGGGACTCGTCGCATGCCCGTGAGGCCGCCGCGCGCGCCGCCGGAGCGGGCGGAGCCTTCGAGCGGGCCGGGCGTGCCGCCCTCGGGCCGTCTCGTCATCGTCAAGCTCTGGTACCAGAACGACTTCGGAACCTTCGGGCTGCGCGACGAGCGGCTCACGCGGGCGCTCGTCGACGATCCGCGCGTCGCGTGCGTCCTGCACGTCGAACCGCCGGTCGCGCGCGAGGCGCTCGACGAGGCGCCGCGCGGCGACCGCGAGCGCGACGCGCTGCTCGAGCGGACGCGCGCCCGCGCGCGCGGGGTCATCGACGGCAAGCTGCGCCTCTTCACGCCGGCGGTCGCGCGCACGGAGCGCGATCCGTGGGCGTCGGTCCTGCCCCAGGTCGCGCGCGCCTGCGCCGACGCCGGCGCGTTCGCTGGCCCGTCGCTGCTCTGGGCGAGCGCGCCGGGCGTGCTCGCCGACCGCGTCGTCGCCTCGTTCGGCGAGCGCTTCACCTGGCTCCTGACCGAGGTCGAGGACGACCACCGCGAGTACGCCGCCCCGCGCAGCGAGGAGCGGCTCGCGCTGCAGCGCCGCTACGAACGGCTGGTCCGGGCGAGCGACCTCCTGATCTCGAACTCGCCGGCGATGGTCGCCGAGTGGTCGCGGCTGCAGCCGGTCGCGCACTGCATCCGCAACGCCGTCGACGCGAGCGCCTACGCGACGCCGGCGCCGGAGCCGGAGTCGATCGCGGCGCTCGGGCGGCCGCGCATCACCTACGCCGGCAACCTGCGCCTGCGCCTGCGGCCGGAGCTCCTGATCGCGGTCGCGCGCGCCTTCCCGCAGGCGACCGTGCTGCTGGCCGGGACGGGCGGAGAAGAATTGCTCGCCGCGCTGCGGCGCATCGACGAACGCGCGCTCGCGAACGTCCATTGGATCGGGGCGCGGCCGTATTCCGAAGTGCCCGCCCTGCTGCAGCACAGCGACGTCCTGATCGTGCCGCACCAGGAGGGCGCGCTCACCGAGGGCATGGACCCGCAGAAGATCTTCGAATACCTCGCGAGCGGGCGGCCGATCGTGAGCACGCCGGTCGCGGGGGCGCGCGAGCACGACGGCGCGCTGCGCCTCGCGCGCAGCGAGGCGGAGTTCGTCGCCGCCGTCGGCGCGGCCCTCGCCGAGGACGACGCCGCGGCCGCGGCGCGCCGCCGCGCGCTCGGCACGCAGCGCACCTGGCACGACGCCGCGCGCGCGGTCGTCGACGCGGCGCTGCGCGTGGGCGAGCCCGGCGCGCGCCGCCGCCTCGAGAAGCGCGTGGCCTACTTCCAGCACGACCGCCCCGAGGTGCGCGCGCTCGTGCCGCCGCTCGCGACGCGCGTGCTCGACGTGGGCTGCGGCGCGGGGCTGCTCGGCGGGGCGCTGCGCTTCCGCCGCGGCGCGCGCGTCACCGGCATCGAGATCGACCGGACGGCCGCGGCGCGCGCCGGCGAGGAGCTCGACGACGTGCGCGTCGGCGACGCGCTCGCGTGCATGCGCTCGCTGCCCGCCGCCAACTTCGACGCGGTCGTCTTTGCCGACGTGCTCGAGCACCTCGCTGCACCGGAAGAGGCGCTCGTACAGGCGCGCCGCCTCCTCGCACCCGGCGGCGTCGTCGTCGCGAGCCTGCCGAACGTGCGCCACTGGTCGGTCGTGCGCCAGCTCCTCGCCGGCGAATTCCGCTACGAGGCGGCCGGCATCCTCGACCGCACCCACCTGCGCTTCTTCACGCGCGCCAGCGCGCGCCGCCTCTTCGCGGAGAGCGGCTTCGAGGTCGGCCACGCCGAGGGGACGCGCTGGGCCGAAGACGGCGCGCCGCACGAGGTCGTCGCCGCGCTCGAGCGCGCCGGCGTCGACGTGCGCGGCTTCGCCGAGGAGTCGCGCGACCACCAGCTGCTCTTCGTGGCGCGCCCGGCCGCCGTCGTCGCCGCGTCCGCGCCGGCCGCCGTCGCCGCCGCGCCGCGCGCGAGCGTCGTGATCCCGGTCTGCAACGCCGTCGACTACACGCGCGCCTGCCTCGACGAGCTCGCGCGGCGCGGCGCCGGACTCGAGGTGGTCGTCGTCGACAACGGCTCGAGCGACGGCACGCGCGAGCTGCTCGCCGGCCGGCCGCACGTCCGCACGATCCGCAACGAGGAGAACCGCGGCTTCGCGGGCGCGGTGAACCAGGGGCTCGCGGCCGCGACGGCGCCGCTCGTATGCGTGCTGAACAACGACACGCTCCTGACCGACGGCTGGCTCGAGCCGCTGATCGCGCGCCTCGAGGCCGACCCGCGCGTCGCGCTCGTCGGCCCGTGCACGAGCTACGCGAAGGGGCGCCAGCAGGTCGACCTGACCGGCGGCGAGCGGCCGCTGCGCGACCTCGACGACATGCGCGAGCTCGCGGCACGCTGGTGCGAGCGCGAGCGCGGCAAGAGCGAGGACGTCGCCTTCCTCTCCGGCTTCTGCTTCGTGGCGCGCCGCGCCGACCTGCTCCCGCTCGGCGGGCTCGCATCGGAGTACGGGCGCGGGACCTTCGAGGACGACGAGCTCTGCCGCCGCCTGCGCCGCGCCGGACGGCGCCTCGTGATCGCGCGCGATGCCTTCGTCTGGCACTTCGGGAACCGGACCTTCCAGGCGCTCGGCGTCGACCTGCAGCGGCAGCAGGCCGAGAACTGGAAGACCTTCGCCGCGCGCCACTCGGGCGACGCCGCCCTGCTCGCGCGCGCCGCGGCCGAGTCGAACCGGTGGGGCGACGTGCTGAAGCTCGCCGTCACCGCGCTGCGCGCCGCGCCGGCCGACCTCGACGCGCTCTGGTTCTCGGCGCTCGCGACCGCGCGGCTCGGCCGGCCGCAGGAGGCGGTGAAGCTCCTCGACCATTACCTCGCGCGCTGCCCCGACGACCCGCTCGCAAAGTCGCTCCGCAGCGGCTCCGAAGCGCTTTCCGGGTCGCCGCCCGCGGCCCGGAACGCGGTTCCGGGCGCGGCCCCCGACGGAAGTCGCGACGTCGTCGTAACTGCTTGACAACAAAAGTCTTGTGATTCACGGACCGGACGGCACGGGCGCTGCCAAAGGCGGCGCGCCATGTCGACCCCTGCCACCGCTTCGGTCCGCTCGATCGACCCGCGCAGCGCCCCGCGCGCGATGGCGTTCGCGATGCACGGTCTCGAGAAGCGCTTCGAGATCGTCGCCTCGAACCTCGCCAACGCCGAGACGGCGGGTCACAAGCGGCTGATCGCCCGCTCCGAACTCTTCTCGCAGGAGCTCGCGAGCGCGAAGGCGTCCGACCCGGCCGCGCCCGACCGCTCCGTCGTGCGCGACTTCACGCAGGGCGACCTGCTCGACACCGGCGACCCGATGGACGTCGCGATCGACGGCCCCGGCTTTTTTGCGGTGGAACTCAACGGTCGGACGCAGTTCACGCGCGCGCTCCACCTGCACGCGGAGCCGGACGGGACGCTGGTCGACGAGCACGGCGGCCGCGTCCTCGGCGAGGGCGGCCCGCTGCGCCTCGGCAGCCCGACTTCGAAGTTCGAGGTCCAGAACGACGGCACGGTCAAGGGCGACGGCGCCGACGTCGGCCGCCTGCGCCTCGTCAACTTCGTCGAGCCGCAGCGCCTCGACGACGCGACCGGCGGCTACTGGCGCGCCGACGACCGCCTCGAGGTGACCGGAGCGCAGGGAGCGCAGGTGCGGCAGCGCCAGCGCGAGCGCTCCAACGTGAACGCGCTCGACGAGCTGGTGAACCTGATCGCGGTGCAGCGGCAGTACGAGGCCGCGCAACGCGCGATCTCGGTCGAGAGCGAGCTGCGCCGCCGCCTGAACGACGGCCTGCGCTGAGACGGACGACGCACGGAATCCAAGGGGGGGACGCGAGATGATGAAGGGGCTCTACACCGCGGCGACGGGGATGAAGGTCCAGCAGACCAACGTCGACGTCATCGCGAACAACCTCGCGAACGTGAACACGGCGGGGTTCAAGCGCACGCAGGCCAACTTCCAGGACCTGCTCTACGTCGTCCTGAAGGAGCCCGGCGCCCTGTCCCAGAACGGCTTCGCGACGCCGTCCGGCGTGCAGATCGGCTCGGGCGCCGAGCTGACCTCCACGACCAAGGTCTTCACGCCCGGCGTGATCGAGCAGACCGGCCGCTCGCTCGACCTCGCGATCATGGGCGAGGGCTTCTTCACGGTCGAGCTCCCGAACGGCCAGAAGGCCTACACGCGCGACGGCGGGCTTTCCATCGACGGCAACGGCGCCCTCACGACGTCGCAGGGCTTCAAGATCGAGCCGAACATCACGATCCCCAACACTGCCAGCAAGAACCTCGCGATCGCGCCCGACGGCACGGTCACGATCGTCAACAGCGACGGCACGACGTCGCAGGTCGGCCAGCTCACCATCACGCGCTTCCCCAACGACGCGGGGCTGCGCGCCGGCGGCGGCAACTTGATGTACGAGACCGCCTCGTCCGGCGCGCCGTCGCAGGTGTCGCCCGGCGTCGACGGCACCGGCACGCTCGGCCAGAGCATGCTCGAGCGCTCGAACGTCGACGTGGTCGGCGAGCTGGTGAACCTCATCACCGCGCAGCGCGCCTACGAGATCAACTCGAAGGCGATCAAGGCGGGCGACGAGATGCTCCAGGAAACCGCGGGCCTGGTGCGCTGAGCCCCATGAAGCTCCTCGTCCTGCTCTGCGCGCTCGCGAGCGAACCTCGCGAACCCGGCGAAGAGATCGCCGCGCCGCTCCTGCCCGTTCCCAAGGAGCTGCTGGTCGTCCTCAAGCCGGGCGCGGAGGTGCGCCACACCCCGGTCGTGCTCGCCGACGTGGCCGACCTGAACGGCCCCGGCGCCGCCGTGGCGCGCGCCCGCTCGCTCGAGCTCGGCCCGGCGCCCGCGTCGGGCCGCCCGCGCCGCATCACGCCGGCCGGCATCCTGCTCGCCGCGCGCCTCGCGGGGCTCGAGCTCGACCGGCGCCGCATCGTCGGCGCGCCCGACGTCGAGGTCTCGGCCAACTGGCACGAGCTCGCCGCCGACGCCGTGATCGAGGCCGCTGAGCGCCACCTCCAGAAGGAGACCGCGCAGCTCGGCGACCGCATCGTCATGGAGCGCGTCTCCCGTCCCGACGCCGTGCCGCTGCTCGACGGCGGCGGCGACGCGGCGTTCGCCAGCTCGCTGGTCGGGAAGCCGACCAGCGGCCAGGTGCAGGTGAAGGTGAGCGTCTTCCAGGGCGCGACGCTCGTCGGCGAGCGCGTCGTGGTGCTCAAGATCCGCCGCTTCGGCCACCAGCTCCGCCTGCTCACCGACGTGCGGCAGGGCGAGCGCGTGACCGCCGAGCAGGTGATCGTGATCGACGGCGAGTGGACCAACGTCCCGGGCGTGCCGGTCGCGGCCGCTTCGGAGATCGCCGGCCACGTCGCGCGCCGCGACCTCGCCGCCGGCGCCGTGCTGGTGAAGGAGGCGTTCGAGGCGCCGCAGCTCGTCGACAAGGGCGGGACGGTGCGCTGCGTCCTGCGCGACGGCGCGCTCGAGATCGTGCTGAGCTGCGTCGCGCAGAAGCCCGGCCGCCGCGGCGAGACCATCCCGGTGACGAATCCGACCACGCAGCGGACGCTGCAGGTCGAGCTGATCGAGCGGCGTCCGACGGGCGAAGTCGTCGCCCGCGTGAAGTGAGGGGACCCACGGTGACGGACCTTGCGAGGGGCGGAGCGATGGGCAGCGCGCGGATCGTCGTGGCGGCGGCGCTGGCGACGGCGCTTCTTTGCGAAGGCGCCTCCGCGCAGTCGCTGTGGGGGAAGCCGGGCACCAGCCGGCGCGGCTCGATCGCCGACCACTCGGCGCTCGAGATCGGCGACCTCGTGACCGTGGTCGTGAGCGAGGCGCAGACGCTCCAGGACAACGGCAAGCTCGAGACCAACAAGAGCTCCGGCCTCGACAGCGCGCTTCAGGTCTTCGACATCCATCCCGAGACGTTCGGGACGCTGCCGGCCGTCAAGTACACCAGCAGCCGCAACGTCGACGGCGAGACCAAGTACTCGCAGCAGGGCCGGTTCGAGACGCGGCTGTCGGCCGTCGTCCTCGACGTCAAGCCCAACGGCGCGCTGCTGATCGAGGGGCGCCGCACGATCCACCTCGACGGCGACGTGAAGGAGATGCGCGTGCGCGGCCTGGTGCGGCCGGTCGACATCGGCTCCGACAACGTCGTGAGCAGCGACCGCATCGCCGACGCCGACATCCTCTACGACAGCGAAGGCGGCCGCAGCAACGTCGTGCACAAGAACTGGTTCGAGAAGCTCCTCGACGTCCTGTGGCCGTTCTGACCGGAGCCTTGTCGATGCTCGCCCCGATCCTCCTCGCCGCGCTCCTCCCGCAGGTCCCGGCCCCCGGCCCGACGCCGGTCCCGGTCCCGATCCCGCTGCCGACGCCCGACCGGCGCGCCGAGCCGGTCGTCTACCCGACGCCGATCGTGCCCTACGCCGACGGCGGCGCCGGACTCGACGTCCCGCCCTCGACCGCCCACGCGACGGTGACGCCGATCGCGCCGGTCGAGGGTCCGGCGCAGCCCGACGTGCCGGTCGAGGACGTGCACGTGCGCATCCTCGACCTCGTCGAGATCGACGGCGTGCGCGCGAACCAGCTCGAGGGCGTCGGGATCGTCACCGGCCTCTCCGGCACCGGCGACAAGGGCAACGCCGCGCGCCAGGCGCTGGCGAACTACATCCGCCGCAACAACGTGAACGTCGCGAACGCCGACGTCGACATCGGGAACGTGGCGCTCGTCACGGTCACCTGCCGCCTCGACCCGTGGAAGAAGTTCGGGATGCCGATCGACGTCTCGGTGCAGGCGGTGAACGGCGCCTCGTCGCTGTTCGGCGGCTTCCTGCTGCAGACCCCCCTCAAGGGCGCCGACAACGAGGTCTACGTCGTGGCGCAGGGCTCGGTCGCGGTCGGCGGCTTCTCGGGCGGCGGCAAGGCGGCGAGCGTCACGCAGAACCACCTCACCTCGGGCACGCTGACGGGCGGCGGCATCGTCGAGAAGGAGGTGCCGATGTCGGTGCTCTCCTCCGACGGGGAGCTGCATGTCCACCTGCGCTCGCCCAACTACGTGACGGCGACGCGCGTCGCGCGCGAGATCGCGCGCTTCTCCGCCGGCGCCCACGCGCTCGACGCGGCGACCATCCGCGTCGCGCTGCCGTCGGAGCGCATCGGCGACCCGATCGCCTTCATCGCGGAGCTCGGCGAGCACTCGATCGTGCCGGGCGACGAGGCGGTCGTCGTCGTGAACGAGCGCACCGGCACGGTCGTCGTCGGCCAGTACGTGCGCATCGCCACGGCCCTGATCACGCACGGCAACCTCACCATCTCCGTCGCCGAGTCGGAGCAGATCTCGCAGCCCAACGCCTTCTCCGAGGGGCAGACGGCGGCGGTGCAGCGCACCGACGTCTCGGCCAACGTCGAGAGCCGCGGGCTCCAGGTCGTCGCCGGCGGCACGACGGTGAGCCAGCTCGCGAGCTCGCTCAACCGCCTCGGCGTCTCACCGCGCGACCTCGTCGCGATCTTCCAGGCGCTGCAGCAGGCGGGCTACCTGCACGCCCGGCTGGAGATCCAGTGATGGAAGGCGTCGTCCCGACCCATGCCTCGACGGCGGCCGGCGCGCTGCGCACGCTCGAGCTGCGGCGCGGCGAGGCGTCGCCCGCGATGCTCGCGAAGCTGAAGGAGCTCGGCCACGCCTTCGACGCCGTCTTCGCCGGCACGCTGCTGGGCGAGCTCATGAAGCCCGCGATCGGCGCCGGACTCGGCGGCAGCGGGCCGGGCGCCTCGATCGTGGAAGGGATCCTCGAGCAGGGCCTCGCCGACCATCTCGGCAAGGCGGGCGGCTTCGGGATCGGCCGGATGCTCGAGAAGTCGCTGGCGCCGCTGCTCGCGACCGAGCCGGTTTCGATCGGCGAGCTCGAGAAGAACGGGAAGCACGCGGACGAAACCAACGAAGCGATCAGGAAGGCCGGCGCCGCCGCGGAAGCTCCGCGCGCGGCCGCGGCTTCGGCCGATCCGGCCATTTCAGGGGGAGGGGCACGATGAAGCTCTTGCTGGACGCGCTCGAGCGCAACATCAACGAGGAGATCTCGGTCCAGATCGGGATCCAGGCGCTGCTCGACCAGCAGCTCGACATCCTGCTCAAGGGCGGCGTCGAGCGGCTGACCGGCGTACTCACCAACGCCGAGGCGGGCATCGTGCGCAGCCGCGAGCTCGAGGCGGAGCGCGCGCGCCTCCTCGCCCGCATCGCCGAGCAGATCGGCGTGCCGGCGAAGGAGCTCACGCTGAAGAAGATCGACGAGCACGTCGGCGCCCAGGCCGGCGCGCTGCTCGACGCCGGCGGCGAGCTCAAGACGCTGATCGAGAAGATCCGCCAGGACAACCGGCAGGTCGGCCTGCTGCTGCGCCACTCGGTCCTCTTCATCGAGGACCTGGTGCGCGCGGTGACCGGCGGGGGCGAGGCGTCGCGCACCTACGCGAAGAGCGGCAAGGAAGAGCGGCGCACCGGCGGCGCTCTGCTCGCCGAGGCTTGAGCATGCTCGGCTTCACGATCGGGCTGCGGGCGCTGAGCGCGGCGCAGCAGGCGATGGACGTGATCGGACAGAACGTGTCCAACGCGTCGACGCCGGGCTACTCGCGCCGCCTGACCGAGCTCGTCGCCACCACGCCGCTGCCGTTCGGCCGCTTCCAGCTCGGCACCGGCGTGCTGGTCGGCGACATCCGGCGCATCGCCGACGGCCTGCTCGACGCGCGCCTGCGCCTGCAGCACCAGGCGCTCGGCCGCCTCGACGGGAGCGGGTACCTGCTCGGCTCGATCGAGGCCGCCTTCCAGGAGCCGGGCGACGGCGGCCTCGGGGCCGGCCTCGACGGCCTCTGGAACGCCTTCTCGCAGCTCACCCAGTCGCCGTCGGACGGTGCGTCGCGCGGCGCGGCGGTGCAGTCGGCGACGACGCTCGCGGCGGGCTTCCGACAGATCGCGGCCCAGCTGGATGCGGCCGGCGCCGGCGCGCGCGGCGCGATCGCCTCGGCCGTCGACGCCGTGAACGGGCTCGCCGGCCAGCTCGCCGACGTGAACGCGCGCATCGTCCAGGCGCAGGCGTCGGGCGCCTCGCCGAGCGACCTGCTCGACACGCGCGGCCGCCTCCTGCTCGAGCTCTCCGGCCTCGCCGACGCGCAGGCGATCGACCGGCCCGACGGCAGCATCGACGTCCTGGTCGACGGGCGCCTGCTCGTCTCGGGCGACCGCGCCTACCGGCTCGAGAGCGTCTTTTCCGCCGACGGCACGCCGACCGTGCGCCTCGCCGCGACGCGCGAGGCGGTCGAGTTCGACGGCGGTCGGTTGCGCGGCCTGATCGACGTCGCGCGCGACGTCGTGCCGGCGCGGCTGCGCACGCTCGACGGGCTCGCGCGCGAGCTGATGGCGCAGGTGAACCACCTCCACGCCACCGGCGTGAGCGCGGCGGGTCCGTACACCAGCCTCGTCGCGGCCGTCGCGGTGAACGCGCGCAACGGCGGCGCGAGCGCCGCCGGCCGCCCGCTCTCCCAGCTCGACCTCCCCTTCGAGTTCCAGAACGGCCGCCTCGCGGTCAACGTCGTGAACGCCGCGACCGGCGCGGTCGAGCGCACGCTGATCGACGTCGATCCGGCCCGCATGTCGCTCCAGTCGCTGACGGCGCGCCTCGACTCGATCGCGCACCTCTCGGCGAGCCTCGATTCGACCGGGCGGCTGCGCATGACGGCCGACCCCGGCTACGGCTTCGACTTCAGCCCGCGCCTCGACCCCAACCCCGACGACGCCGACGCCTTCGGCTCGGGCACGGCCACGATCTCGAGCGGGGCGGGGCCGTTCGCGCTGAACGTGAACGACACGTTGACGGTGAGCGTCGACGGCGGCGCGACGCAGACGATCACCTTCGTCGCGTCCGACTTCGCCGACATCACCCACGCCACGGCCGAGGAGGTCGCGACGGCGGTCAACGCGCGTCTGACCGGACTGAACGCCGCCGCCTCGGACGGCCGCCTGGTCTTGAAGTCGAACACGTCGGGCGCGGGCGGCTCGCTGCAGGTGACCGCGAGCAGCAACGCGAACCTGCTCTCCGCCGGCAACGCGGACTTCGGCAGCGACCACGCGGTCGCCGTCTCGCTCTCGGGCGCGCCGACCGGCGGCACTGCGGGCAGCTTCACGGTCGTCGCGAAGGGAGACGGCACCGTCGGGGTCACGCCGGGACTCACCGTCGAGGTCCTCGACGCGGCGGGCAAGAGCCTCGGCACGTTCGACGTCGGCTCCGGCTACGTGCCGGGCGACGCGATCGAGATCCTGCCGGGCGTGCAGATGGCGCTCGCCGCGGGCGACCTCGAGGCGAGCCACGGCGACGCCTTCGGCTTCGACCTGATCGACGACTCCGACAGCGCGAACGTGCTCGGCGCGCTGCAGATCGCCGCGCTCTTCACGGGCAGCGGAGCGGCCGACGTCGACGTCGCGGCCGCGGTCGCCGCCGATCCGCGCCTGCTCGCCGGCTCGCGCAGCGGCGACCCGGGCGACGGCTCGAACTTCCTCTCGCTCGCGGGGCTGCGGGAGCTCGGCCTCGCCGGGCTCTCGGGGCGCACCTTCACGCAGGGCTTCGGCGACCTCGTCGCGTCGGTCGGCGTCGACGTCGAGAGCAATCGCACCGCCGGCGAGGCGCAGGTGCAGCTCGTCATGACGCTGGAGAACCAGCGCGAGTCGATCTCGGGCGTGAACCAGGACGAGGAGATGCTCCACCTCCTCGAGTACCAGCACCTCTACCAGGCGGCCGGCAAGTACCTGCAGACGTTGAGCGAGACGCAGCAGACGCTGCTCGACCTGCTGTCGTGAGGCGCGGCGCGACGGCGAACCCGGGGAAGCGACGGCCATGAGGATCACCCAGACCCTGCTCCTGCAGAGCCACGTGCGCCAGATCTCGTCGGCGTACGCGCGCCTCTTCACGGTGCAGGAGCAGCTCTCGAGCGGGCGGCGGCTGCAGCGGCCGTCGGACGACCCCGCCTCGATCCGCCCGGCGCTCGACGTGCGCTCGGGCCTGCGCCGGCTCGACCAGGTCTCCAGCAACGCGTCGCTCGCCTCGTCGGAGTTCTCGACGGCGGCCGGCCTGCTGCAGAACGTCGCCGACATCGTGACGCGCGCGAAGGAGATCGGGATCGCCGGCGCGAACGGCACCGCGAACGCGTCCGACCGCGCTTCGATGGCGATCGAGGTCGACGGGCTGATCGGCCAGCTGGTGGCGCTCGCGAACAGCCGCGGGACTTCGGGCTACCTCTTCGGCGGCTCGCTCCAGGACGCCCCGCCCTTCGAGCAGATCGCGACGAGCAGCGGCGACGTCGTGCTCTACCGCGGCGACGAGCGCACGCGCTCGGTCGACCTCGGCGACGAACTGCAGCTCGCGATGAACGTCCCCGGCTCGGAGATCTTCGGCGGCGGCGGGCGCGGCGCGACGAGCTACGGCGGCGTCACCGGCGCCGTCGCCGGCAGCGGCAACGACCGCCTCGTGGGCAGCGACCACCTGACGGTCGCGCACGTCGCGACGGTCCTCGGCGACGGGCTGCTCGGCGGGAGCGGCGACTCGGTCTCGGGGCTCAGGATCGGCGCGTCGTCGGCGGCGGGCGACACGCTGCTCGGCGCGAGCGGGGCGCACTCGCTCGTCCTGGTCGACGTCAGCGGCACCGGCGCGAGCGGCACCGTCTCGCTCGACGGCGGGCCGGCCGTGGACTGGACCTCGGCCGACGGCGACCTCGTCGTGACCTCCGCCGACGGCACCGTCGTCCACCTCGACCTCACCGGCGTGACCGCCGGCTTCAACGGCGCGGTGGGGGCGGCCGGCTCGGGCACCTTCTCGCTCGACGGCGGCCTCACCACGACCGCCATCGACTTCGCGAAACCGAACCAGATCGTCGCCGATTCCGAGTCCGGCAGCACGCTCTTCGTCGACGCGCGCAACGTGCGGCGCGCCGGCAGCGAGCTGGTGCGGCAGACGTCGACGCTCGACCTGTTCAACGCGCTGATCGAGCTGCGCGACGCGCTGCGCAACGGCGACGCGCTCGCGTCCGACGCGCAGGGGCAGCGCATCGGCGACGCGGTCGCCGCGCTCGGAGTCGGTGGCGACCAGGTGCTGACCGCGCTGGCGCGCTTCGGCGCCCGCCAGCGGCTCGCCGACACGACGATGGCGCGCGCCGCCGACCTGACGCTGCAGCTCACCGCCGACCGCTCGAACCTCGAGGACGTCGACTTCGCGAGCGCCTCGATCTACTTCTCCCAAGTGCAGCTCGCGCTGACGGCGGGGCTGCAGGTGAGCGCGCGGGTCGCGGATCTGCCGTCGCTGGTGAATCTGCTGTAGGCGCGCGACGGGCGAGGGCGGGTGAAAGCACGCGACGGGCGGGTGAAACGCGCCGCGCGCCGTCACTCCGAGCGCGCGGTCGGTTCGATCGCGAGGCCGACCTCCGCGAGCGCGGCGCGCAGGTCGTCGCGCCGTGCGAGGAGGCGCAGCGAGCCGTCGCCGGCGAGCTCGCCGAGCGCGATGCGCTGCTCGCGCGCCGTGCGCAGCGTCGCGAGGAGCGCGTCTTCCAGCGTCCCGGCGCGCTCGTCCTGCTCGCCGTCGGTCAGCGACTCGTCGCCGCGGATCACGACGGCGCCGCGCGCGAGCAGCGCAGCGCCCCGCATCCAGTCGCCAGGCGCCGGTGACTGCAGCTGTGCGCCGACCTCGCGGATCAGGACGGCGCCGTCGCCGGCCTCCGCCGCGTAGCCGAGCGCGGTCCAGCGCCACGTGCGGGCCGATTCTGCCGAGCTGCGCGAGCCGGTCGCGTGCGCGTCGGCCTCGGCCCACGCGACCGCCTTCCACGCGAGCGCCTCCGCCTCCGCGAACTCCTTTTGTCCCGCGACGACGAGCGCGAGCGTGATTCTCGCCGATTCGGCGTTCTCCATTTCGCGGGGCCAGGCCTTGCCGACCGTCTCGAAGAGGGCGACCGCGCGCTCCACCGCGCGCCGCGCGAGCTGCGTCTCCCCGAGCGGCAGCGCCGCGCCCGCCGCGGTCATGTGCGCGACCGCGAGGTTGCGGCGGTAATAGGCGACCTCGGGGAAGCGCTCGACGAGCGGCTCGAGCAGACGGACCGACCCGTTCGCCCACTCGAGCCCTTCGGCATAGCGGCCGGAGAAGCGCAGCGACTGCGCGAGCATCCAGCGCGCGGCGCCCGCCTTCGCCTGCCAGAGCCGGCCGAGCGCGTCGCGCCGCGCGAGCTCGTCGTAGAGGCCGACCGCCTCGCGCAGCAACACCGCCGCGCCGTCTTGGTCCTTGGTCGCCTTCGACATGCTGCAACCCAGGATCGCGCACGCCTCCGCGAGTGCGCCGGCGGCCTCCGCGTCGTCGGGCGCGCCTTCGTGCAGCACGCGCAGCTCGTCGATCGCGCGCCGGCCGAGCGCGATCCCCTCGTCGGCATGCTGGAGCGCCAGCAGGCACATGCCCGCGGCGCCGAGGGAGCTGCAGCGCAGCAGCGTCCGCGACCGCGAGGTCGGCGCGCCGGGGGACGTCGGCTCGAGCGCCGCGATCGCCGCGCGGAAGAGCGGCAGCGCCCGGTCCACCTCGCCGAGGCCGCGATGGAGCGCGGCGAGCCGCGCGCGCGCCGTCGCGAGCTGCTCGACCACGTCGTCGTCGGCGCGGCCCTCCGCGACGAGCGACGCGAGCAGGTCGATCGCCTGCGTGAACTGCGCTCGCGCCGCCGCCGCGTCGCCGAGCGAATCGCGGATGTCGCCGAGCTGGCGCGCGGCGACGCCGAGGTCGCGCCGGAACTCCGGGTCGCTCTCCTCCTCGGGAGCGAAGCTCGCGTAGATCGCGAGCGCGCGTTTCAGGATGTCGCTCTTGAGCGTCGCGATCTCGGCGACGTCGTCGACGAGCTTCCCGCGCAGCGGCTCGATCAGCCCGTCGATCGTCGCGAGCGCGCGCCGGAAGTGGCGCTCGGCGCGCTCGCGCTGCGCGGTCGTCCGCCCGTTCGCGAGGTCGAGGTCGTGGCGAGCGCGCTGCTCGAACCACGCGAAGCCGAGCGACGCGCCGACGATCGCGAGCACCGCGAGCGCGAGCGACGCCGCCGCGGCGGGCCGGCGCTGCATCCAGCGCGCGACGTGGACGATCGCGCCCGACCGGCGCGCCTCGATCGGCCGGCGCGCGAGCACGTTGTCGAGGTCGCGCACGAAGTCGGCGGCGGTCGCGTAGCGGCGCGCCGGCGCGACGTCCATCGCGACGGCGCACACCGTCTCCGCGTCGCGCGGCACGGCGGGATTCACGCTGCGCAGCGCGCGCGGCCGCCCTTCGGCGATCGCCGCGAGCAGCGCCGCCGTCTCGCGCTGCGGGAAGGGGAGCGCGCCGCCGAGCAGTTCGTAGAGCGTGACGCCGAGCGAGTAGACGTCGGAGCCCGCGTCGACCGCGCTCCCGCCGCCGCGCGCCTGCTCCGGCGAGAGGTAGGGGAGCGAGCCGAGCAGCGAGCCGGTGCGCGTGAGATCGCGCTCGACGCAGCTGCACGCGAGCCCGAAGTCGAGCAGCACGGCGCGCCCGGCCGGCGTGACGAAGACGTTGCTCGGCTTCAAGTCGCGATGGAGGACACCGCGGCCGTGCGCGTGGGCGAGCGCGTCGCCGATCTGCCGCACGATGCGCAGGCAGGCGTCGCACCACGTCCCCGCGAAGACGTAGCCGGTCGCCGCCTGCTCGGCGGTCGCGTCGGGGTCGCGCGCGCGCGCGGCGACGATCCGCGCGAAGTCGGCGCCGGTCAGCGTCGCGGGGGCGCGGCCGCGGACGGCGCGGATCACCTCCGCGAGCGACGCCCCGCGCAGGAGCTCCATCGCGAAGTAGGGCGCGCCCGCCTCCTCGCCGACGCAGTAGATCGGGACGATCGCCGGGTGCTGCAGCTTCGCGACCGTCTCGACCTCGCGGCGGAAGCGCGCCCGCGCGTGGGGGAAGAAGAGCTGGTCGGGCCGGACGATCTTGAGCGCGACGTCGCGCCCGAGCGATTCTTGACGCGCTCGATAGACGACGCCCATCCCGCCCATGCCGAGGCGCTCGAGCAGCCGGAACTCGCCGAGCCGTTCGGGCAGCGCGTCGCCCGCGTCGTCGTCGCGCGGCCGCACCAGCCCGAGCTCCTGCAGCCGATCGATGCGGCGGCGCAGCGTCGCCTCCACGTCACGGTGCTCCGCGCAGATGCGCTCGATCGCCGAAATGCCCTCCGTCTCGAGCGCCGCGAGGCACTCCTCGATCAGCGGGGCGAGCGGGTCGGCGGCGGGGTCGCTCATGGCTCGTCCAGCGTCGCTGACAGCGCGGCGAGTGCCCGGTGCAGCAGCGTCCGGGTCGCGAGCTCGCTGCGGCCGAGCCGCTCCGCCACCTCCTTGTGCGGGAGCTCGAGCACGCGCGCGAGCGCGATCACCTCGCGGTAGTCGTCGGGCAGGGTCGCGTAGGCGCGCTCGAACCGGGCGAGCCGCTCGCGCGCGCTCGCGACGCGCGACGGCGTGAGCTGCGAGCAGACGGAGTCGGCGACCGTCGCGAAGTCGTCGTCGAGGAGGCGCGGCTCCTCGCGCGCGGCGTCGCGCTGGTCGCGCCGCCAGTACTTCGCCTTGTCGGCGACGACGCGCCGCGCCGTGGCGAGCAGCCAGCGGCGGAACTGCTCGCCGCCCTCGTGGCGGAACTGGTCGCGGCGCGCGAGGATCACGCGGCAGACCGACTGCACGAGGTCGACCGTCTCCTCGCGCGCGCGAAGCGCCGGACCCATCCGCAGATGGACGAAGGTGCGCAGCCGCGGGAGCTCGTTCTCCAGCAGCGTCTCGACGGCGACGGCGTCACCACGCGACGCGCGCTCGACGAGGCCCTCCACACCGGCGTCCTCGACCATGACCCCACTCCGACCGGCGAAGCCAGGACTCCGCGGGTCGACTCCGGATTCCGGGGGGGGTCGTCCATTACAGGACATCGAGCTTCAGGTGCCAAGCGGCGCCGGCGCGCTTCACGGACTTCTTCTTCGAGAGCGCCATGCGCCACGACGGACGCGGCGATGTCAGGAGCATCGACACGGGGTCGATTTCGTTGCGCAGGCGGCCGCGCCGATCGGGCGCGGCGGGGGGACGCTCAGCGAGCGTCGGGCGTCGCGAGCGACTGGACGACGCGCGCGCCGAGGCGGCCGTCGACGACGACGATCTCGGCGAGGGCGATCGGCTTGCCGTTCACGTAGAGCTCGATCGGCTCGCCGGCGTGCTTGTCGAGGTCGATGATCGCGCCCGGGTGGATCGCGAGGACGTTCTCGAGCTTGATCTCGCGCACGCCGACCACCGCCGCGACCTCGACGCCGACGTCGAGCAGCAGGCCGAACTGTCCCCGGGCGGCGGTCGCCGCCGCGCCCTTGAGCTCGGGGAGCTGGATCCTCGCGACCGGGAGGCTCGCGACCGCCTCGACCGGCGCGCCCGTCTCGACCGCGTCCGACGGCCCGGCGGCGTCGAGCTCGGGGAGCGCCGCGACGGCCGCCGCGGGCGCGGGCCTCGCGGACGCTGCAGCGGCATCGGTGGGGGGCGTCGCTTCGGGCATGGTCACGTCTTTCCGGCGGTCTTCGGGTCGGGAGCGTTCGGGCGTGCCGCAGCCGTAGTCGGCGTGGACGGCGCGGTGCGGCGCGCCGCGGCAACCGCAGCGTTGGCGTTCGCGGGCGCGGGGGCCGCGGGCTTCGTCGCGGCGGCGGGCGCCGGCTCCTCGCCGATCACGTCGGTCACTTCGATCGCGTAGCGGCCGTCGTGCGTGCCGAGCCGCGCGCGGAAGCGCGCCTTGCCCTGCACCTTCACCTCGATCGGCTCGCCCGGCGGCAGGTCGAAGAGCACGATGTCGCCCTTCGCGAGCCGCGCCGCCTCCTCGATCTTCAGGCGGCAGCGCGCGAGCTCGACCAAGAGCTCGATCGAGGCCGCGGCGACCGGACCGGAGAGCGCGCCGCCGGCCGCGCGGGCGACCTCCTGCTTGGGCTCCGCCGCCTCGAGGAGGCGGCGCGCGATGCAGAGCAGGAGCTCGTGCTCCTGGTCGTGGACCTTCACCTTCCAGGAGATGCGGGCGAACGGCTCCTCGCGGTCGGGCATGTAGGTGAGGAGCGGCTCGTTCAGCGGCTGGTGCGGAGTGACGGCGAGCGCGAGCGGCGCGAAATGGAGCGCGCCGCAGAGCGCCTGGAAGACGTCGCGCACGAAGCGCATCCCGAATTCGAACTCGATCGCGGTCGGAGGCTTGCCGGGCGCCGCGCCGGTGCCGGGCCCGCCGAGCGTGCGATCGATCGCGACGTGCACCAGGCCGGGCGAGCAGCCGAGCAGCACGCCCTTGCCGGCCGGGTCGTCCTTCGCGCCGCCGCCGTACCACCACGCCTTGCCGTCGGCGAACGTCGCGAAGTGGCGCACGCGCGCGACGACCGGCGCCTCGACCGCGACCTCGGTCCGCAGCCGCAGCACCTTGCGCAGCGCGATCCGCATCTGCTCGGCGATCGTCTCCTTCTGCGCGAGCAGCCGCTTGCCCGCCTCGCGCGGCAGGGGCGCGGGCGTCGACAGGTCGTACTTGGCGACCGCGTCGGCCATGGCGCTCACTGGACCAGGAAGTCCGTGAAGAAGACGTTCGTCACGACGCCCTGCGGATCCTTCTCCGGGTCGAGGCCGCCGAAGAGGACGCGGTTCATCTGGTCGAGGAGCTCGAGCTTCAGCACCTCCTTGCCGCGCGCCGAGCGCAGGTCGCCCGACATCTTGGTGGAGAGGAGGATCACGAGCCCGTCCTTGATGCGGGCGGCGCAGGAGTAGTCGCCTTCGCCCTTCGGGTCGATCGCGTCCTTGAGGCGCGGGTGCTCGCCGCCGCCCCACTTCTCGTTCGTGCGCACCTGGAGCAGGACGGTGACGGCGCCCGCGATCAGCTGGCCGTTGTCGGCGCAGTTGAAGACGGTCTTGCCGAGGTCGAGCTCGAGCTCGACGGGGAACTGCTCGGGGGTCGCGGCGGGCTTCTTCGCTCCCGCGGACTCGCCGGCGTGCGCCTCGTCGCGGCGGTTCTGCAGGATGCCGGCGCCCGCGCCGAGCGCGACCGAGACGGCGCCGCCCGTGATCCACGGCAGGATGCGGCGCAGGAAGGAGGGCGCGTCGCCGCCGTCCGTAGCGGCCGGAGAGGAGGCGCGCTCGCTCGCCTCGTATTCCTCGTCGTCGTCGGCCATCGGACTGCTCCCGCTTCCGCTCGAAGTCGCCGCTTCGGGCTATCGACCGCCCCGGGGGGAGCGCTGAAGCCCCCGGGGAGGGAGCCGGCTCCGCCCCTCGGGGGCTCCCCGGGGAAGCGACTCAGCGGCCGGCGTCGTCTTCCTTGGTCGAGTTCACGCGCGCGATGGCGTCGGTGATGCGCTTCAGGCCGTCGCTGCCCATCTGCGAGAGGATCTCGCCGATCTTCTCGTCCTTCATCGCCATCAGGATCTGCGCCGAGCGGTCGGCGGTGTAGCCGTTGAGCGCGTTGGCGGCGGCCTGCGGCTGCATGTTGGCGAAGATCTTCGCGAGCGACGCGACCGTCTTGGCGTCGAGGACCTCCGACTTCACGCCCGCCGCCTGCGGCGGCGGCGCGAAGGTCTTGGCGAGGTTCAGCACCTCGATGCGCTTCTGCTCGAGCTCGTGGCTGAACGCGTCGAGCTGGCGCTCGCGCAGGTCGAGCGACGTCGCGCGCTGCTTGTAGTCGGTGCGCGCGTGCTCGAGGTCGTCCATGAGCGCCGAGATCTGCGGGATCGAGTAGGGGCCCGGCACCGTGAAGAGCGCGCGGCCCGTCGTGAGCGCCTTCTCACGCGTCTCGGGGTCGACCGCGGTCATCCCGGTCGGCGTCTCGGGCGACGCGAGCTCGCCCTCGAGCGAGGCTTTGACGGTCGTCGCGCCGTCCTTGCCCTCGGCCGAGCCCTCGCCCTTCTCCGCTCCGCTCGCGGCGCCCTCCTCCTTCGCGTCGCCGCGCTGGAAGGGGTTGTGCTTCTTCAGGACGAGCGCGCCGTAGGAGACGGCGAAGATCGCCGCGCAGAAGAAGACGAGCGCGAAGACGCGCATCATCGAAGTGAGCTTCCTCATCGGTCATCTCCGCCGTGCGCCGCGTGCTGGCGGCGCCCGCCTGATCCGGACTCGGCATCCGCGAGGACGCCGCTGAAGTGCCTGAGGGAAGCGAGCTCGTCGTGCTCGCGCTGGTCCCGGGCGAGCCGCTCGGCCGCCTCGCGCTCGCGCCGCCGGGCGAGGAGGCGGTCGACGACCGTCTCGCGCCGCCACGCCTCGCGCAGCCGCTCGGACGCGTCGAAAGCGGCCGCCTGGACGTCGGCGACCTTGCCGCGGGCGCGGACGATCGCCCGCTCGAGCAGCACGTTCAGCCGCTCGCGCGTGAAGTCGGGCATCTCGCCTTCGCGGCGCCGCTCGCGCTCGTGCGCGTCGCGGCGGTCGCGCTCGCCGGTGAGCAGCGCGGCGACCTGCTCCGCCCGCTCGAGCGCGAGGCGTGCGCGCGCCAGGCCGATCCGGCCGGCGCGCACGTCGCTCTCGAGGAGCCGGCGCCACTGTTCGAGCCCCCTCACGGCCGCGCTCCGTCGTCGGACCGCGGCTTGTCGTCGGGGGTGTCGGTGAGAGCGCAGAGCTGCGCGAGCGCGGCGTCGAACGGCGCGCGCTCGTCGACGCCCTGCTTCAGGAGCCCCTGGATGAGCGGCAGCTTCTCCAGCACGCGGTCGAGCTGCGGCTCGCTGCCGCGCCGGTACGCCCCGATCTCGATCAGGTCGCGGTGGTCCTCGTAGATGGCGAGCCACGCGCGCAGCTTCTGCGCGGCGGCCATCTGGCGGCGGCTCGCGACCGCGTCCATGAGACGCGACAGGCTCTTCAGCGGGTCGACCGGCGGGTAGTGGCCGCGCTCCGCGAGCGAGCGCGAGAGGACCAGGTGTCCGTCGAGCAGGCCGCGCAACGCGTCGGAGACCGGGTCGTTCAGGTCGTCGCCCTCGACCAGCACGGTGAGGAGCGCCGTGATCGAGCCGAGCGCGCTCGTGCCGAAGCGCTCGACGAGGCGCGGCAGCTCGGAGAAGAGCGACGGCGGATAGCCGCGCGTCGTCGGCGGCTCGCCCGCGGCGAGGCCCGCCTCGCGCAGCGCCATCGCGAAGCGCGTCACGCTGTCCATGACGAGCAGGACGCGCCGCCCCTCGTCGCGGAAGTGCTCGGCGATCGTCGCGGCGAGGTGGGCGCCCTTCATGCGCTGCAGCGCCGGGCGGTCGGAGGTCGAGGCGACCACGACGGCGCGCGCGCGCCCCTCGGCACCGAGCAGGTCGTCGACGAAGTGGCGCACCTCGCGCCCTCGCTCGCCGATCAGCGCGACGACGGTGACGTCGGCCTTCGCCTCGCGCAGCACCTTGCCGAGCAGGGTCGACTTGCCGACGCCCGAGCCGGCGAAGATGCCGACGCGCTGCCCCTCGCCGAGCGCGTTCATGAGGTCGATCGAGCGCACGCCGGTCTCGAAGCGGCGCGCGATGCGCGGGCGCGACATGGCCGGCGGTGGGGCGCCGAGGACCGGCCGGCGCCGCACGCCCTCGAGCGCCGGGCCGCCGTCGAGCGGGCGGCCGAGCCCGTCGAGCACGCGCCCGAGCAGCAGATCGCCGACCGGCGCGCAGAACGGCTCGCCGGTCGCGACGACCGCCGCCCCCTCGGCGATGCCGTCGAGCCGCTCGAGCGGCAGGAGCGTCGTGGTCTCGCCGCGGAAGCCGACGATCTCGACCGCGACGTCGCCCTGCGCGCCCTTCACGACGCAGAGCTCGCCGACCTCGCCCGGAAGCCCGGTCGCCTCGAGCGAGATGCCGACGAGACGGCTCACCCGGCCCTCGCGCACGAAGGCGGGGGCGTCGGGCAGACGCGTCCGGTGGCGCGCGAGCTCGAGGGTGGCGGCCATCTCAGGCGCTCCCTTCGAGCAGGCGCGCGCGCAGCCGCGCCAGTTCGTGCGGGAGCGACCGCGACACGCGCGCCGCGCCGAGCTCGAGCGTGAGGCTGCCGCGCGCGATCGACGGGTCGGCGACGAGCTCGACCCGCGCGCCCGGCGGCGCGAGCTCAGCGAGCTTCGCCTGCAGCGCCGGCGCGTCCTCGGGGTGCACGCGCAGCGTCGCCGCCTGCTCCTCGAGCGCGCGGCGGCGCGACGCGAGCAGCTCCTGCAGCGGCGCCTCCAGCCCGAGCTCGCCGCGCTCGCAGCGCCGGCGCACCAGCCGCTCGGCCGCGGCGAGCGCCAGCTCGACGCACTCGCGCTCGATCTCGGCGAACGTCGCCTCGAAGGCGCGGCGCAGCTCGGCGAAACCCGCCTCGAGCGCGCGCGCCAGCGGCGCGGCGTCGAGGGTCGGCACCGGCGGCGGGGGCGGCGTGCGGTCGACCACGCGCAGCGGCAGGCGGCTCCTCACGCCGGGCGCCGCGACGGCGATCCGCGTGCGGAGCCCGGCGGGCGGCGCGGCGGTGTCACTCGACGACGTCGTCATTGCCCGCCCTCCGCAGCTTGACGTCGCCGCTCTTCATGAGCGCGCGCACCTGGTTCAGGAGCTGCATGCGCGACTGCTGCACGTCCGCGGTCGGCACGGCGCCGAGCAGGTCGCGCTCCTCGAGGATCGTCTCGCGCGAGCGCTTCGACACGTTGTCGAGGATCGCCGACTCGACCTCGCGCGACGCGCCCTTGAGCGCGACCGTCAGCACGCGCGTGTCGACGCCCGCGAGGATCTTCTGCATCGCCTTCTTGTCGATGCCGCAGAGGTCGTCCATCGTCACGCGCTTCTCGTCGATGCTGGTGAAGAGCTGCTCGTCGGAGCCCTGCATCGCCTCGATCAGCGCCGTCTCCGTCTCCTGCGACAGGTAGTTCATGATCTGGGCGGCCGAGGCGACGCCGGCCACGTCCTGGCGCACCTTCGGAGGCGCGGGGGCGAGGCGCATGATGAGCGAGACGGCGATCTGCTCGAGCACGTCGCGGCGCGGCGGGATCGACTTCGCGACGCGCGTCAGCACGGAGATGCGCCGGTCCGCGGGGAACGACTCGAGCACGCGCGCCGCCGCGGTCGGCTTCATCGCGGCGAGCGCGATGGCGCAGACCTGCTCGTTCTCGTCGAACAGCACGTCGGCCACCTCGTTGGGCGGCAGCATCTCGAGCGGCGCGAACGGGTTGCCGCGCTCGCGCGAGCTCTCGAGCCGGCGCAGGTGCTCCTCGGCCTTCTCCTCGCCGAGCGCCTGGCGCAGCAGCTCCTTGAAGTCGTTGGTCGCGGAGGTGCCGCCGGTGATGCGGCGCGCGTACTCGTTCAGCGCCGGCTCGGCGTCGCTGGGCGAGAGGCGCTTGGTCGAGAGCTCCACCATCGCCTCGGAGACCGACTCGAGCGCCTCGTGCGGCAGCGCCGTCATGAGCTTCGCCGCGACGTCCTTGTCGACGCCGAGCAGCACCGCCGCGATCTTCTGCACGCCGCGCAGCTTCACCGCCATGGGGCGTGGTCCTCGTCGTTCCCGTCGCGCATCAGTGGGTCATCTCTTCCTTGAGCCAGGCGAGCAGGACCTCGCGCGCCTGGTCGGGGTGCTTGGTGACGAAGCGCGTGAGGCGCGTCCGCAGGTCGCCCGCCTTGCCCTCCGCGGCGTAGGTGAGCTCGGTGAACTCGTTCTCCTGGTCGGTCGCCTGGCCGTCGGTCGACGTCCCGCCCGCGCCGCCCTTCGCCTTGCCGCCCGCGCCCGCCTTCGCGCCGGCGCCGCCGCGCGCGACCTTGAGCAGCAGGAAGAGGACGAAGAGGACGGTGACCGCCTCGGTGAGGTGGCCGGCGAGCGGGAGCAGGTTCTCGATGGCGAAGGGGCCGGGCGCCGGCGGCGGCGCGGGTGCCGTGAGGAACGGCATCGACGTGATCGAGAAGGCGTCCTTGCGGAGCTTCGACCACCCGACGGCGTTCTGGACGATCTCGGTGATCGTGTCCTTGTTGGCCGCGGACGGCGTCTTGCCGTCGGCGCCGGGCGAGTCGTCGAGCAGCACGCTCACCGACATGCGGCGGATCGAGCCGGCGCCGGTGATCTCGAGCTCGTGCTCGACGCCGCTCTTGTAGCTCTTCTCGCTCTCGTCGTGGCCGGAGACGTCGGCCTCCTTGGCCTTCGCGACCGCCGCGGCGTCGGCGGGCCGGGGCGACGCGGTGCGGTCGGTCGAGCTCGACTCGCGCGCGGTCGCGCGATTCTCGTCGGAGAGCTTCTCGCGCGTCGTCTCCTTGTAGGTCGGGTCGAGCTCGATGCTGACGCGCACCGACGCGCGCACGCCGGCCGCGCGCAGCTGCGACTCCGCCTTCTCCTCGCGCGTCCGCTCCATCGCCTGCACCTTCTCCAGCACCTGCAGCGAGGCGAGCGGGTCGCTCGAATCGCCGCGCGGGTAGAGCAGGTGGGAGGCGGTGTCGATGATCGTCACGTCCTGCGGCCGCATCCCGTTGCCGACCGCGGAGGCGATCAGGTAGGCGATCGCGGCGTAGCTGCTGTCGGCGAGCTGGGAGCCCGGCCGCAGCGTGAGGGTGACGCCCGCCGTCGAGCGCGTCTTGTCCTTCGCGAAGATCCCGGGCGGCGCGACGGTCACGCGCACGCTCGCCTTGCGGACGCCGTCGAGCGACTCGATGTCGCGCGCGAGCACGCCGGAGAGGGCGCGGTCGTAGTTGATCTTGAACAGCTGGTCGGTCATGCCGAACTGCGTGGCGTCGAAGAGCGACCAACCCTCGTTGCCGCCCTTGGGGAGGCCGGCCGCGGCGAGCTGCATGCGGATCTCGGGCAGCTTCTGCTCGGGCACCTGGATCGCCGAGCCGTCGGGGGAGAGACGGTATTGGACGCCGGTCGAGGAGAGCTGGTTCGCGACCTCCTTGGCGTCGGTGGCGTCGAGTCCGCCGTAGAGCATCACCCAGCTCTCGCGGCCGGCGAGGAGGCTCGAGAGGCCGGCGACCACGAGCCCGACCACCGCCAGCGCGAGCACGCCGATGCGCTGCCCGCGCGAGAGGCGGCCGAAGATCGCGCGCGGCCGCGCCAGCACTTCCTGCCAGAAGCTCGACATCGTTCAGGGTCCTCGGTTCAGATCGGGGTGCGCGAGAGTTCCTGGTACGCCTCGGTCAGCTTGTTGCGCACCTCGAGCAGGAAGCGGAAGGCGACGTCGGCCTTCGCGATCTGCGCCATGACGTCGTGCAGCTCGCCCTTGCCCTCGGCCGCGTACTGCTCGAACGCCTTCTGCGCGCCCTGCTGCTCCTTGCTGGTGCGCGCCAGCAGGTCGGCGAACGCGTCGGCCGGCGAGGAGGACGACGCGCGCGAGCGCGCGCCCTGCTGCGCCTGCTCGAGGAGGCTCCTGACGCGGGTGACGTCCACGGCGCCGACGCTCATTTGGCCATCTCGATGGTCTGCTGCAGCATCTGGTGGTAGGTGCGCAGCGCGGAGAGGTTCGCCTCGTAGGTGCGCGAGGCGTCGATCAGCTCGACCATCTCGTCGATGACGTTCACGTTGGGGAGCGTGACCCAGCCCTCCGCGTCGGCGTCGGGGTCGCCCGGCCGCTTGACGCGCTGGAAGGGCGAGGCGTCGGTCGCGAGGCGCGCGCGCACGGCGCCGACCGGCAGCCCGTCGGCGTCGCGCCCCTTCGACTCCTTCAGCACCGACTCGAAGACGACCTTCTGGCGGCGGTAGGGGGTGCCCTCGGCCGTCTTCGTGGTCGAGTTGGCGTTGGCGATGTTCTGCGCGATGACGGAGAGGCGCACCCGCTCGGCGCGGAGCGCCGAGGCGGAAATGTCGAAGACGCTGGTCGCGGCCGGCTTCGTCCCGTCCATGGTCCCTCTCCCGTGTGCGTCCCGGCTCAGCTGCGGCCGCTGATCGCGGCGCGCATCTGCTGCAGCGCGTTGCTCACCATCGTCGCGGCGAGCTGGTGCAGCAGCGCGTTCTTGTCGCCCTGGACCTGCTCGATCTCGAAGCTCACCGAGTTGCCGTCGCCGGAGACCGGCGCGCGCGCGTCGACCTCGGCGCGCGGCGCCGCCGCGGCGAGCTCCTCGTCGCGCTTCTTCGCCTCCTCCTCCCGCAGCGCCTTCGCCAGCGTCTCGAAGGAGACGTCGACGCGCCGGTAGCCCGCCGTGCCCGCATTCGCGAGGTTGGTGTTGAGCGCGCGGGCGCGCGCGCTGGTGTAGTCCATCACCTTGGCGGCGACGTCGAAGATGCCGGTCAGCTCGCCGCTCACGGGAGGCTCTCCGACAGCTCGAGCTCGGGCTTCTTCTTGGCCACGCCGCGCTTGGGCTCGGGGATCTCGTAGCCCTGCGCGCGGTAGAGGCGGATCTTGTTGTTGATGGTGCGCGCCGTGAGGTCGAGCAGCTCGGCGGTGCGCGTCCGGTTCCCGTCGGTCGAGCGCAGCGTCCGCAGGATCAGCTCGCGTTCGACGTCTTCGGCGCGCATGCCGACGGCGGCGGCGAGCGCTTCGCTCCGAGCTCCGTCGTCGGCGGGGAGCGGCAGCTGCTCGAGGTCGATCGCGTCGCCCGGCGCGAGCACGACGGCGCGGTGGATCACGTTGCTCAGCTCGCGCACGTTGCCGGGCCAGTGGTAGGCGCCGAGCCGCGCCATCGCGGCCGGCGTCACCTTCGTCACGTTCTTGCCGTTCTCCCGCGCGAAGCGCTCGAGGAAGCTGCGCGCGAGGAGCGGCACGTCTTCCTTCCGCTCGCGCAGCGGCGGCAGCACGATCGGCACGACGTGGAGGCGGTAGAAGAGGTCCTCGCGGAAGCTGCCGTCCTTGAGCGCCGCCTCGAGGTTGCGGTTGCTGGTCGCGATCACGCGCACGTCGACCTTCAAGGTGCGCTGGCCGCCGACGCGCTCGAACTCCTCCTCTTCCAGGACGCGGAGCAGCTTGGCCTGGATGCGGGGCGAGATCTCGCTCACCTCGTCGAGCAGCAGCGTGCCCTTGCTGGCCAGCTCGAAGCGCCCCTCGCGCCGCTGCACCGCGCCGGTGAAGGCGCCGCGCTCGTGGCCGAAGAGCTCGCTCTCCAGCAGCGTCTCGGAGAGCGCCGCGCAGTTCACGCGGACGAAGGGGGCGTCGCGGCGGGGGGAGAGCGCGTGGATCGCGCGGGCGACCAGCTCCTTGCCGGTGCCGCTCTCGCCGCGGATGAAGACGGTCGCCTTGCTCGGCGCGACGCGCCGCACCGACTCGAGCACCGCGCGGATCGGCTGCGTCTCGCCGATGATCTCGCCGGTCGCGCCGCCCTCGACCTCGCGCTTCAGGTACTGGTTCTCGCGCTGCAGGCGCTGCTTCGACTCGATGCGCTTCAGCAGCAGCGTGAGCTGGTCGGGGTCGAAGGGCTTGAGCAGGATGTCCTCGGCGCCGTCGCGCATCGCCTGGATCGCGAAGTCGAGCGTGCCGAACGCCGTCATCAGCACGAAGGGCGTGCCCGGGCAGTTCTGGCGCGCGTGGCGCAGCAGCGCCAGGCCGTCGACCTCGGGCATGCGCAGGTCGGACAGGATGACGTCGACGTCCTCCTTGGCGAGCATCTCGATCGCCTGGCGGCCGTTCTTCGCGGTGCGCGTCTCGACGCCGATCTCCGCGAGCGACTCGGCCACGCACTCGCGGCCGAGCTCGTCGTCTTCCACGACCAGCGCACGCTCGATGCTCATCGGGGGGCTCCTTCCGTGTGCTCGCGCGCGGGGATGGGCTGCGCGCGTTCGCGGTCCTTCGTTCCGGGCAGCCGGACGGTGAAGACGGTCCCGCCGCCCGGCCGCGGCGCGACTTCGATGCGACCCCGGTGCAGCTCGACGATGCGGTGCACCAGGAAGAGGCCGAGTCCGACGCCGTCGGACCGGCCGGTGACGAACGGGCGGAACAGCCGGTCGCGCAGCTCGGACGGGATGCCCGGGCCGTCGTCCTCGACGACCAGCTGCACCTCGCCGCTCGCCGCTCGGGCGAGGACCGAGACGTGGCCGCCGGCGCCGGCGGCGGCGCGGGCGTTCTCGATCAGGTTGACCAGCACGCGCTCGAGGAGGGCGAGGTCGCCCGCGACCTCGAGCTCGCGCGGCTGCGCGGGCCGGATCTCGACGCGGGCGGCGCTGGCGGCGCCGTCGGCGAAGGCGTGGCGCAGCTCGACCAGCAGCGTGTTGACGCGCGCGCGCCGCGGCGCGAAGCGGTCGGGGCGCGCGAAGCAGAGCAGGTTCGTGATGATCGCGTTCGCCTTGCGGACGCCGGCCAGGATGCGGCGCGCGTGCTCGTGCGGGTCCTTTCGCACGGCGCCGGGGGCGTCGGAGTCGAGCGCCTTCAGCAGGAGGTGGGTGAAGCCCTCGACCGAGTGGAGGGGGTTGCGCAGCTCGTGCGCGATGCCGGCCGCCATCTCGCCGAGCGCCGTCAGCGTCTCGCGGCGGCGCAGCTCCTCGCGCAGCGTCTCGAGCTCGGTCTCGTCGGTCAGCGCCTCGACCTCGCCGAGCGTCGCGCCGTCCGACCCGAGCACCGGCGCGCGCGACGAGCGCAGGACGCGCCGCTCGCCGTCGAGGCGCAGCTCGCGGCTCGGCAGCGCGACGCAGTCGGCGCCGGACGGGCCGGGCTCGCAGACGGGCCGGCCGTCGCGATCGACGAACGACGCCTTCGCGCGGCCGATCAGCGCCCCGGAAGTCTCGCCGACCAGCAGCTCGAAGGCGCGGTTGACCAGCGTGACGCGGCCGGCGCGGTCGGTCACGACCACCGCGCTCGAGAGGCTGCAGAGCACGCTGTTCAGGTGGCGCGTCGTCGCGTCGAGCTCGGCGACCTTCTCGTTCAGCGTCTTGTTCGAACGGGCGAGCTCGAGGTCGACGCGCGCCGCCTGCTCGCGCAGCCGGTCGTACGCCTGCTCGAGCGAGCGCGAGATCTGCGTGAACGCCTCGAAGCTGCGCTCGAGCGTCGAGCGGTCGGCGGAGGCTTCCGGGAGCGGCGCGGCGGCGGCGGGGACGGAGGGGGTCATGGCGCGCCGCCTCCGCCGGGCTTCTTCGCGCCGTCCTTGGCGTCGCCGCCCTGCTTCCCGTCGGTCGCGGGCTTCGCGGTCTCCGGCGCGCGCGCGCCGTCTTTCGACGCGCTCTCGACCGGCTTCTCGTCGTCGCCGCGCGCGGCGCGGACGGCCATGACGGCGCGCGCCATGTCGCGGGCGAAGGCGGCCTGCTGTCCGTAGCTCGTGTCGGGCTGGCGCGTCGCCAGGCGCTCCCACTCCTTCAGCGCCTCTTCCTGGCGGCCGGCGCGGAAGAGGGCGTCGGCGTGCGTGTAGAGCAGCTCGAGGTCGGCCTGCGAATCGTCGAGCGCGACGCGCTCCCACGCCTTGAGCGCGTCGGCCCAGCGGCCCGCGCGGTAGAGCGCGCGACCGACCGACTTGGGGTCCGCGCCGCGCGCGGCGACGTCGATCGCGATCGGCGCGGCGTTCGGCGCCGCGGCGCCCTCGCTCCCGGCCTCGCCGCCCGCCGCGGGCGCGGGCGCCTCGAGCTTGCGCGAGAGCGGCCCCGAGTCGAGCGGGCTCTTGATGCCGGCGCGCTGCCGCTTGCGGTCGGCGGCGGAGAACATGCGCTGCTCGACCTCGAGCATCAGCACGAGGAGCGGGGAGGGGTCGTCGCCCGGCGCGAGGTCGTGCGCCTCCTGGCGGCGCAGCAGCAGATCGAGCTCCTGCGCGAAGCCGGGGACGAGCAGGTCGCGGATCGCCTTGGGATCGACGCCGAGGCGCTTCGCGCGGCGAACGTCGAGGCCGGCCAGGATCCGCTCGCGCGTCACCCGGCCGGGCTTCATCTCCTCCTCGGTCGGCAGCTCGCCGGCGCGCACGCGCCGCTGCAGCTCGTAGAGCTGCGCGAGCAGCTGCTCCCGGCCCTTCAGCGGATCGGCCGCGCCGGGCCCGTCGTCGGGCCGGCTCGTGCCGAACGCCAGGAAGGCGGCGAGGAGGAGCGTCTCAGCCGTCACGGCGCTCGTCCTTCGGGCCGCCGCCCGCTGCGCCGGAGGGCTTCGCCGGCTCCGCGGCGGGGCGCTTCGCCGGCTCCGCCGCCGGCTTGTTCGGCGCCTCGGGCGCCGGCTTCGCGGAAGCGTCCGTCTCCGGCTTGGCGTTCAGCCCCTCGAGCAGCGAATCGATCGAGTCGCCGTCGCGCAGCGCCTGCGCCGCGATGTCGAGCAGCCTCGCGCGGCCCGCGGCGTCGGCGACCGGCAGCGCGTCCTTCACGCGCTGCAGGCAGAGCTCGTTGTTGCGCTGGCGGAGCGCGATGTCGGCGAGCGCGATCGCGCCCTCCGTCTCGTGCCCCTCGAGCGAGGCGAGGCGCGCGAGCAGCCGCGCCGCCGTCTCGAGCTGGCCGTCGTCGCAGAGCAGCTCGGCGGAGAGCAGGAGCGCCCGCGCCGCCACCTCGGGATCGTCCGCGGCGGTGGCGCGCGCCAGCGACTTCTGCGCACGCGCCGAGAGGCCGCACGCGGCGTGGATGTTCCCCTCGAGCAGGTCGCAGCGCAGCGCGAGGTCGCTGCCCGGCTTGAGCTCGCGGGCGCGCGCCACGGCGAGCAGCGCCGTGAAGTCGTCGCCCATCGCGTGGTGGGCGCGCGCGAGCAGGTACTCGACCTCGGCCGCCGCCGGGACGTCGCCCTTCGCGTGCACGAAGCGGTCGGCGGTCGCGACGACGCCGGGCCAGTCCTCGCAGCCCGACTGCGCGCGGGCGAGGCCGAGCAGCGCGCGCTGCTCGAGCTCCGCGTCCGACGTCGCCTGCAGCGCCCACTGCATCGCCTTGATGGCGCCGCGGTGGTCGCCGCCCTCGTCGAGCAGCTCGCCCGACGTGACGAGGTCGGAGGGCGAGAGCCCCTCGTTCATCGCCTCGACGACGCTGCGCAGGATCGTGTTGGCGTGCGCGGCCGCGGCCGCCATCTCGGAGGGGGCGAGGTGGGGGTCGCGGGACATGCGCCGGAACGCGCGCACCGCCTCGAGGCGGGCGGCGGCGACCAGCGGGTGGCGCGGCGCGATCGACGCGATCGACGTCCACTGCGCCTGCGCCGCGTTGTCGTCGCCGAGCTTCGAGTAGGCGAAGCCGCAGCGGAAGTAGACGAAGGCGAGGTCGCCGAAGGTGGGGGCGCTCTTCTCGAGCTCGGAATACTCGACGATGGCCCGTGCATAGTCGCCGAGCTCGTAGAGCGCGTTGGCGATCTGGAAGCGCAGGCGCGCCGCGTCGGGCTGCAGCGGGTCGGCGAGCAGCGCGCCGCGCCAGCCGTCGATGGCGCGCGAGAGCAGCGTCTCGGGCGGGATCTTGTCGGGGACGTCGGCGCCGCAGCGCAGCTCCTTGCGGTTCGCGTCGGGGTCGGCGGTCAGGCCGGCCGCGCCGGCGATCCAGAGCGCCGCCTCGCGCAGCGAGCGGTGCTTGAGGTGGACGTCGACCGGCTCGTTCGAGCGCAGGACCGCGTCGCTCGAGTCGAGCTTGAGCGCGCGCCCCGCCGCCTGCGCGAGCCGCGCCAGGACCTCGTGGGCCGGCGCGCCGTGCGCGACGACGTCGAACGCGGGCGGGTCGCCCTCGCGCGAGACGAGCTTGACGACGACGCTCTCCGACTGCGCCGCGATCTCGTCCTCGAGCATCTCGGAGGAGCTCGGCGTCCCGGGCGGGACGCGGTCGCCGCGCGCGCTCGCATCCTGGAGCGCGCCGAGCAGCGCGCAGCAGAGCAGCACGTTCATCGACTTCCTCCGCCGTGCGCCGCCGGTCCGGCGGAGCGCTCGAGCCCGGGCAGCGGGGCGAACGCGCCCGAGCGCATCGCCTCGCTCCACCACGCGTCGGCGACGCGCACGGCGGCCTGCAGCCGGTAGGGCTGGTCCTTGGCGGTGAGCGCGTCGGCGCGCGCGAGCAGCTGGTGGAGGAGGCGGCGCGCCTCGGCGTCGCGCCCCTGTCCCGAGAGCGTCGCGGCCGACTCGAAGATCTGGTCGGGCTCGCGCCGGTCGGTCTCCTGGTCGGTCGCCTTGAGGCTCCACTGCTGCGCCTTCTCGACGTTGCCGAGCGCGCGGTGCGCCTTCGCGAGGAGCAGGTAGGCCTCGAAGCGCTGGTTCGAGTCGAGGAGCTTGGGGTCCTCGGCGAGCGGCTCGATGACGCGCCGCACGTCCTCGTAGAGGCCGCGCTGGAAGTGGACGCGCGACTCGAGCAGGACCTGGTCGATCCGCTCGGCGGAGTTGCGGTCGACGTGCGCCTCGGGGGGCGGGGAGTACGTCGCGACCGGCTCGCCCGCGGGGGCCGACGGGGTGCGATGGAGGAAGAGCTGCACCGTCTGCAGCGCGACGAGCGCCGTCACGGCGACGCCGAAGAACCAGAGCGCGCGCGTCAGGCCGGCCGCGCTGCCGCCCTCGCGCGGCGCGACGGGCTCGACGATCGGCACGTCGGAGACGGAGGTGAGCAGCTCGTCCTCGATGGGCTCGGCCGCGCCGAAGGCGTCGTCGCCATCGACGAGCGGGTCGTCCGTCGGCGCGTCGGGGAGCGAGGCGATGTCGATGACCGGCGCGTCCTCGAGCGAATCGAGCTCGAGCGACTCGTCGGCGTCGGCGTCGGCGGAATCGTCGATGGGGTGCTTCCCCATTGGCTCACTCCTTCGGTGCGCGAGCAGGACGGCCCCGGCGGCGTGCAGCCGCTGAAGGTCCGAAATCGCGACAGGAGACCTTTCGGGCGCTTTCTTCCCGTCGCTTGAGGCGAGTCGGAAAAAAGGGGGAAGGGATTTCGGGCCTCCCGCGAACCGCCTTCGGACCGCGGCGCCGCGCCCCCCAAGAACCCCCGGGACGGCCGGGGCATGGGAGTTGTCCGGGGCGGCGCATGGGGAGGGCGCCGCTCGTCTCGCTCTGCATGATCGTCCGCGACGGCGGCGCGTCGCTGCGCCGCTGCCTCGCGAGCGCGCGGCCGCTGGCCGACGAGATCGTGGTGGTCGACACCGGGTCTCGCGACGACAGCGTCGCGGTCGCCCGCTCCTTCGGCGCGACCGTCCTCGAACGGCCCTGGGACGACGACTTCGCCGCGGCGCGCAACCACGGGCTCGCGGCGGCGCGCGGACGCTTCATCCTGGTGCTCGACGCCGACGAGGAGCTCGAGTGTCCCGACCCGGAAGGACTGCGCCAGCTGCTGGCGCGCTCCGACCACGTCGCCTGGTTCGTGACGATCCATTCCGACCTCGGCCGCGGCGACGGCCTCGAGTCGAACGTGATCCGCCTGTGGCGCCACGCGGCGGACGTCCGCTTCCGCTACCCGATCCACGAGCAGGTGCTGCCCGACCTCGAACGGGTCGCGGCGCGCGAGGGGCGCCGCTTCGCCCTCCTCGCCGATTCGACGATCCGGCACTCCGGCTACACGCCCGACGCGATCGAGCGGCAGGGCAAGGTCGAGCGCAACGTCCGCATCTTCCGCAAGGCGGTCGCGCGCCACCCCGACGAGCCCTACCTCTGGTTCAAGTTCGCCGACTTCCTGCGCGGCCACGCCGGTCGCAGGGATGAGGCGCTCGCGGCGGCGCAGCGCGCGTCCGCGCTGCTCGCCGCGACGCCGGCGGAGCAGCGGCGGCGCGTGCCGTATTGGTCGGAGCTGCAGGCCATCGCGGTCGCGGCGCTGCTCGATGCGAAGCGCCTCGACGAAGCGCTGCAGCGGCTCGAGGCGGAGCCGCCCGACGCGCTCGGCGCCCCCGCGTACCACTATGTGGCGGCGCTCGCGCTCGAGGAGGCGGGACGGCTCGACGAGGCGCTCCACCAGGTCGACCGCTGCTGCGGAGCGAAGAAGCCCCCCGACGCCACGGCGTGGCGCCCGGGGCTGGTCGGCCCCCAGGGCGAGGCGCTGCGCGCCCGCCTCTTATTGAGGAAGGGAGACGCCCCCTCGGCCCTCGCGGCGGCGGAGCGCGCGCTCGCGCTCCGGCCGGGCTATCCCGCGGCGATCCAGCTGCGCGCCGACGCACTCCTGCAATCGGGGCGGCCGGCGGACGCGGTCGCGTCGCTGCTCGCGGAGCTGAAGCGCAAGGAGGAGCCGCGCCTGTGGCGGCAGGTCGCGCAGATCCTGACGCGCCTCGGCCGGACCGACGAGGCGCAGCGCTGCCTCGCGCGCGCCGAGCGACGGGAACTGCAGCCCTTGGCAGAATGACCCGCTTCCGACGGCGCGCCGGGGTCCGTTCCATCACTTCCCCGGTCGTGCCGTACGCGTGCGGGAGCCGGTGAAACCATGCTGCGGATCGATCGTCTCGCGTTCGCCTTCGGATTCCTCCTGACCGGAGCCGCCGCGCGCGCGCAGGAGCCCGGGCCGAGCGGCGACGCGATGCGGGTCGAGGCGGGGGAGTTCCCGACCGAGCTGCGCTGGAAGCTCGGCGCGTGGGCGCTGCGCGCGTCGCTGCGCACCGGCGGCGTCGACCTCGGGCTCAAGCCCCCGGCGCGCTCGCAGATGTGGCTGCGCATCCGGACCGCGGCCGAGCGCGAGTGGCCCGACCCGGTCGGGATGCTCTACACGCAGGGCACGGCGGCGCTCACGCTCTACGCGGCGACGCCGAGCGAAGTGCTCGACGCCACCGGTTCCTTCGACCCGATCCTCACGCTGCTCGACGGCGTGGTGGAGACGGCGTGGTTCGGCCGGATCCAGAAGCCGTGGGAGCTCCCCAACGCGCTGCGCCTCGGCCTCGACCGCCACTTCTCGCAGCCGCTGCTCGACGCGCTGCTGGACGAGGAGAAGAAGGACGCGACGCTGCCGCGCTGGCCGGGCGCCGCGAAAGGGCGCAAGGGGTGCCTGGAGAACCTGCCGGCCGACCATCCGCTGGTGCAGGACCGCGACCACGTCCTCGACGTGCTCGCCCGTTTCGAGGCGAAGTTCGGGCGCGCCCGCATCGCGCAGCACCTCCTCGACTGCAACCAGCGCGTGCTCTCGACGGAGCAGGTCACGGTCGCGACGGAGAAGCTGCTCGAGCCCGTCACCGCGGAGCTCGGGAAGCCGCTCCTGCCGGTCGCGACCTTCGAGACGCGCGTGCCGTGGACGGGCGAGGGGGCGGAGCCGCCGGAGGCGCGCCTGAACGGGCTCGCCGGCGACGCGCCCTACCTCGACGACTACCAGCTGCGCGTCTGCTACGGCGAGCAGCGCACGACGGCGCGCACCTTCCAGCCGTGGGCGGCCGGCGGCGCGCCGACCCTCTTCTTCCGCTGCCCGCTCTCCGGCACGTGGACCATCAGCGGCGTCGAGGTCCTCGCGCGCCGCCTCGTCGAGGAGGGCAAGGAAGACCTCTCCGAAAAGCGCCACCTCTGGGCGATCGTCCTCGACGAGCGCTTCCGCGAGCTCTACCGCTGGCCCTTCCAGCAGTCGGCGATCCCGAAGGACAAGGCGGGGTGGGTGAAGCTGCCCTTCTCCGCGAGCCCGAGCGTTCCGTCGGAGTTCTGGTTCATCGCGCTCGAGGCGGAGGACCCCGGACCGGGCAACCAGCTCGAGATCTGCGTGCGCCCCGACGCCGTCGCCGAGCACTCCTTCCGGTCGGTCCCCGGCCACCGCGTCACGAAGCTCGACGCGCCGGTCGAATTCGCCGTCTACGCCGACATCAAGGGGCGCGCGATCGAGCGCGGCAAGGCGCCGCGCGCGCTGCTCGAGGACTTGAAGGTGGTGGGCGTCAACGAGGCGGCGCGCCAGGTGCTGCTGAAGAAGAAGGCGGAGCAGGCACCGAAGAAGGAGCCGGCCCGGGATCCGCCGAAGGAGCCGGCGAAGAAGGACTCGCCGCCGGCCGCGGCGCTGCAGGTCCCCCCCGAGTTCGAGAAGCAGCTCGCCGCCGACGGCATCGAGCTCGACCGCGAACGGCGCGAGGTGCGCGTCAAGGGGGCGATCCTCCGCCTGCGCCAGTCGCCCGACTACCCGATCGAGTACGCGCTCGTCACGAACGAGGGGGCCAAGCACGAGGCGTTCGGCATGGTCCGCTGCACGCCGAGCCTGCTCAACGCCTGCTTCCTCGCGCTCGGGCTCGAGCCCGGCTCGCCGCGCCACCGCGTCGAGCGCGAGCCGATGCCGAAACCCGAGGACCTCGAGGCGGGGCTCGAGGTGCCGTTCACGACGGTCGCGCCGTCGGGGCCGCGCGTCTTCATCTACGTGCGCTGGACGGAGGGCGGGAAGACGACGATCCGCCCGTTCGAGGACCTCTTCGTCGACCTGCGCGACGGGAAGCCGCTGCCGATGCGCGGCTACGTCTTCCTCGGCTCGCGCTTCGTCGAGATCGAGGAGGGTGGCGCGAAGAAGCGCATCTTCCTCGCCGACTACGAGGGCAACCTGATCGCGGTCCATCCCGACGTCGCGCGCGACGCCGCCGCCAACCGCGCCGTCTCCGACTGCCTCTTCGACGCCTACACGCTCGACGACGAGCCCTACGCGTGGGCGGACGTCGACGAGGGCAAGCTCCCGACGGAGCGCATCCCGGTCGAGTTCGTCTTCGCGCTCGACGCGCGCGCCGACTGCCGGCCCTTCGAGCCCGAGGTGATCCCGCCGCCGATCGAGCTGCCGCCCGCGCGCGTGCTCGCGCAGAAGACGCGCAACCCGGCGTGGGACGGCACGCGCGCCGAGTGGCTCGACCGGATCGGCGCGCGGCCGCTGCAGGAGCTCGCCGCGATCGTCCGCCACTCGCGCCAGCCGCTGCGCGAGGCGGTGCTCGTGCTGCTCGGCGCGAGCGGCCGCGATGAGGCGGTGGAGACGCTCTCGCTCGCGCTCCGCTTCGACCGCTCGTCGGAATCGCGCCTCGCCGCCGCGTACGCGCTGGCCGAGGTGGGCAGCGCGAAGGCGGTCGACGCGCTGATCGACGCGCTGGAGGTGCCGGCGCCGCCGATCGTCGACGACGCGGTCTGCGGGCTGCGCCTGCTGTCGGGCGAGGACCTCGGCCGCCGTCCGCTGCCGTGGCGCGAGTGGGCGCGCACGCGCTCCGCGCCGCGCTGACGCGTCCGGCTCGCCTTTCCAAGCGCGCGCGGCAGGGCTACCATCCCCCGCTCTTTTCCGGTCCCCGCGCGCGTCCGAGGTCGCACCGCCATGCGCAAGTTCACGGGCCCCGACTTCTACGTCCTCGACGAGCTCCTCACCGAGGACGAGCGGATGATCCGCGACACGGTGCGGACGTGGGTCGACGAGCGCGTCCTGCCGGTCATCGCCGGCCACTGCCGCGAGGGGACCTTCCCGACGCAGCTGATCCCCGAGGTCGCGGAGCTCGGGCTGCTCGGCGCGAGCCTCACGGGCTACGAGTGCGCCGGGCTCGGCGCCGTCGCCTACGGCCTGATCATGCAGGAGCTCGAGCGCGGCGATTCCGGCCTGCGCTCGTTCGCGTCGGTGCAGGGCAGCCTCGTGATGTACCCGATCCACGCCTACGGGTCGGAGGCGCAGAAGCAGCGCTGGCTGCCGGCGCTCGCCAAGGGCAAGGCGATCGGCTGCTTCGGGCTGACCGAGCCCGACCACGGTTCCGACCCGGGCGCCATGGAGACGCGCGCCGTCAAGAAGGGCGGCGACTGGGTGCTGAACGGCGCGAAGATGTGGATCACCAACGGCAGCGTCTCCGACGTCGCGCTGGTCTGGGCCAAGACCGAGGAGGGGGTGCAGGGCTTCCTGGTCGAGAAGGGGGCGAAGGGGTTCAGCGCGCCCGAGACCAAGGGGAAGCTCTCGCTGCGCGCGTCGGTCACCTCCGAGCTCGTGCTGCAGGACGTCGTCGTCCCCGACGCGGCGCGGCTGCCCGGCGTGAAGGGGTTGAAGGGCCCGCTCTCGTGCTTGACGCAAGCGCGTTACGGCATCGTGTGGGGGGCGATCGGCGCCGCCATGGCGTGCTACGACGAGGCGCTGAACTACGCGAAGTCGCGCGTGCAGTTCGACAAGCCGATCGCGTCGTTCCAGTTGGTGCAGGCGAAGTTCGCCGAGATCATCACCGAGATCACGAAGGCGCAGCTGCTGGCGTGGCGGCTCGGCCGGCTGAAGGAGGCGGGCAGCGCGACCCACTTCCAGGTCTCGATGGCGAAGCGCAACAACGTCGGCTGGGCGCTCCGGATCGCCCGCACCTGCCGCGACGTCCTCGGCGCGAACGGGATCCTCGACGAGTACCAGACCATGCGCCACATGGTGAACCTCGAGTCGGTCAACACCTACGAGGGGACCTTCGACATCCACACGCTCGCGCTCGGCGAGGCGGTCACCGGCATCCCCGCCTACCGATGAGGACGGCCCGCGCGCTCGCGATCGGTGCGGCGGTGCTCGCGGGCGGATGCACGGCGGGCGCGTGGCGCGACCGTGCGCACGACCTCGCGCAGGTCTTCGGCTGCACCGGCTCGATCGGGCCGGGCCTCGCCGTCTCCGCGCGCGCGACCGAGCTCGCGCAGGCCGGCTTCGGCTGGTCGCGCGCGGAGAGCCTCGGGTTGATCGACGGCCGCTTCACGGCCGCGAGCGAGCGGCGCACCGAGTTCGGCGTCTCGCTCCTGCACGTCTACGAGTACCGGCGCGAGGGGCGCGACCTCCTCGCGATCCGCCACGCCGGCTACTCCGACCCGGGCTACGACCCCTACCCGTTCTCGTGGCAGCTCGACGCCGACCGGAGAGCGCTCGACTTCGGCTTCGACGTCCACCTCGCGATCGTCGGCTTCGGCGCGTCCGTCCGCCCCGGCGAGCTGTGGGACTTCGTGGCGGGCTGCTTCGGCTTCGACCCGCTCGGCGACGACGCGTGGGCGCGGCCGCTCGACGAGATCCGCCGCCAGTGCGCGTCGCTCGACTCCGAGACGCGCGACCGCGCCTTCGACGCGCTCAAGCGCCGCGGCGCGGCGACGCACGGCTACGCGATCTGGTCCGCGCGCGGCGTACGTCCCGACTTCCAGAGGCGCGCGATCGAGGAGGTCGCGAAGGACGCGAGCGACGACAATGAGCGCTGAGGCTTGGGAACTGGAGCGGACGTCGAGGGCGCGGGTGAAGAGGCTGCGGGGAGCGAGGCTTCGTGGTTGAACGCGCGACGGACGAGGGCGGGTCGAGGGGCGGAGGAGAAAAAGGCTCGATGTACGGGACACGCTCGCCCCAATCCAAAAGATGAACCGTGGGGCTCGCTCGGCATTCGGCGGGGACGGACACGACTCGCAGCACCACCGTGGTCGGCCGCCTCATGCACGGTCCCGTCCCTCGACCTTTTTCTCCTCCGCCCCTTGAGCACCGTTCGAGACCGTCGCGCGACGACCGGAAACCTCGCTCCCCGCGGCCTCTTCGCACGGTCCTCGAACGACGTCCGACGTCGTTGCTGCGCCTCGGACGATGAACCGGATCCGCGACGCGCACCGTGATCGACGTCGTACGTATCGCGGGACTCGACCGAGCTTCATTGCGTCGGGGCCATTCGCGTGCCGAGTCGACTAGGACCCTCGAAGGCCGACATCGCTCGCGGCCATTCGATCGCCCGTTCACGTTGCGCCGGCATTTGAAGGCGAAAAAGCAAGAGGCCCGCCTTCTCGTTCAGGACCGTGTCGTGGCTCCAAGCGTCCGGTTTCGACCCGACCCCGATCGTGCGTACGCCGTGCATCTCCCGTGGCGCAGCAACGACGTCGGACGTCGTTCGAGGACGTGGCGAAGAGGACGCGGGGAGACGGCTTCGTGGCGTCGCGCGACGGTCAGGAACGGTGGTGAAAGGGCGGAGGGGAAAAAGGTCGAGGGACGGGACGCCGCGTGAGGCGGTCGACCACGGAGCTGCTGCGAGTCGTATTCGATTGCGCCGAGCGCAGCGAGCCCCCCGTCCATCTTTGGTTTGGGGCGAGCGTGTCCCGTCCATCGAGCCTTTTTCTCCTCCGCCCCTCGACCCGCCCTCGCCCGTCGCGCGTTCAACCACCAACCCTGCTCCCCGCGCCCTCTTCACCCGCGCCCTCGACGTCCGCTCCAGTTTCGAGCCGCGGCGCTCGAGCGGCGACGTTCGACCGCCGACCGGGATCGCTCGAACGCTCAGCCGGCGGACTTCTGCGCGTCGACCCAGCGCATGCGGAGGTCGGCGAGGATGCGGTCGAGGAAGGCGGATTCCTCGTCGGTGCGGTTGCCCTTGGTCTTCTCGTCGAGCATCGCGAGCAGGTCGATGAAGTTGCGCGCGCGCTCGAGGTCGACCTCCTCCTTCTGCTTCGTGATCGGGTTCTCGATCACGCCGAGGAGGATCTGCGCCTGCGCGCCGAGCCCGGTCACGAGCGCGACGAGGCTCGACGGGTCGTAGCGCGTCTCGCCCTGCGTTCCCGGTTCGCTGCGTTCCATGGCGCTCCTCGCGCGCTCAGCCGGACGCGGCGCGCGACTGCGGCGCGGCGCCTCCGGCGCGGTACTGCAGCGCGGCGGCGATGAAGCCGTCGAACAGCGCGTGCGCGCGCGTCGGCTTGCTCTTGAACTCGGGGTGGTACTGCACGCCGACGAACCACGGGTGGTCGGTGCGCTCGACGATCTCGGCGAGGTGGAGCTGCTCGTGCTCGCCGGTGACGGCGAGGCCGTGCTCCTCGAGGACCTTCTTGTAGGCGGGGTTGAACTCGTAGCGGTGGCGGTGGCGCTCCGAGACGACCGGCGCACCGTACGCGTCGAGCGCGCGCCCGGGCTTGAGCCGGCACGCCTGCGCGCCGAGCCGCATCGTGCCGCCGAGCTCGACCACGCGCTTCTGCGCGTCGAGCAGGCTGATCACCGGATGCGGCGTCGCCGGGTCGACCTCGGTCGAGTTGGCGCCGCCGAGCTCGCACAGGTTGCGCGCCGTCTCGATCACCGCGATCTGCATCCCGAAGCAGATGCCGAAGAACGGAATCTTGCGTTCACGCGCATACGTGACCGCGGCGATCTTCCCCTCGACGCCGCGCTTGCCGAAGCCGCCGGGGACCAGGATGCCGCTCACGCCGGCGAGCGCCGCGTCGGCGCCCTTCGACTCGATCTCCTCCGCCTCGATCTTGCGCACCTTGACGCGCGTCTTGCGCTGGATGCCGGCGTGGGCGAGCGACTCGTAGATCGACTTGTAGGCGTCCTGCAGCTCGATGTACTTGCCGGCGACCGCGACCTCGACCTCCTGCTCGGGGTGGCGCACCGTCGCGACGATGCGCTCCCAGTCGGAGAGGTCGGCGGCACGCTGCGGAAGGTTCAGGCGCCGGCAGATCAGGTCGTCGATGCGCTGGTCGCGCAGCACCAGCGGCACCTCGTAGATCGTGTGCGAGACGTCCTGCTCGACCAGCACGCCCTCGCGCGGCACATTGCAGAACAGCGAGATCTTGCGGAGCATGTCCTCGGTCGGCGCGACCTCGCAGCGGCAGATCAGGATGTCGGGCTGGATGCCGATCTCGCGCAGCTTGCCGACCGACTGCTGGGTCGGTTTCGTCTTGAGCTCCCCGCTCGCGCGCAGGTAGGGCAGCAGCGTGAGGTGGATGTAGAGCGCGGCGTCGGGCCCCTTGTCGAGGCGGAACTGGCGGATCGACTCGACGAACGGCAGCGATTCGATGTCGCCGACCGTGCCGCCGATCTCCGTGATCACGACGTCGACGTCGGGGGCGACCAGCTTCTCGATGGCGCGCTTGATCTCGTCGGTGACGTGCGGGATCACCTGCACGGTCTGGCCGAGGTACTCGCCCGCGCGCTCTTTGCGCAGGATCTCCTGGTAGATGCGGCCCGTCGTGTAGTTGCACTCGCGCGTGAGCGGCGCGGAGCAGAAGCGCTCGTAGTGGCCGAGGTCGAGGTCGGTCTCGGTCCCGTCGTCGAGCACGTAGACCTCGCCGTGCTGGTAGGGATTCATCGTGCCGGGGTCGACGTTCAGGTAGGGATCGAGCTTCTGCAGGCGCACGCGCAGCCCGCGCCGCTCGAGCAGGAGACCGACCGACGCCGACGTGAGCCCCTTGCCGAGGGACGACACGACGCCGCCGGTCACGAAGATGTGCTTGGTCAACGCGTCCCCCCCCGCACGAAGCGCCGGTAGTCGTCCGGCGTGTCGATGCCGATGCCGTCGCGCGGCGTGACCGCCACGCGCACCCGTTCGCCGTGGTGGAGCCAGCGCAGCTGCTCGAGACGCTCCAGCTGCTCGAGCGCGGCCGGCGCGAGCGCGGCGAGCTCGAGCAGCTTCGCGCGCCGGAACGCGTAGACGCCGCGGTGCTTGAGCGCCTGCGGCGGCCGGGCGCCGGCACGCGCGCCGTTCGGGATCACGCTGCGCGAGAAGTAGAGCGCGCGCCCCTCCGCGTCGACCACCACCTTCACGGCGGCCGGGCTCGCGAGCTCGTCGTCGCGGACGAACGGCGTCCCGAGCGTCGCGACGCCGCACTCGCGTTCGCCCTCCATGCGCTCGACCAGGAGGTCGAGGTCGGCCGGGTCGATCTCGGGCTCGTCGCCCTGCACGTTCACCACCACGTCGTCGGAGAGGCCGCGCGCCACCTCGGCGACGCGGTCGGTCCCGCTCGCGTGGTCGGGCGAGGTCATCACCGCCTCGGCGCCGAAGCTCTTCGCCGCCTCGAGGATGCGCGGATGGTCGGTCGCGACGATGACGCGGCCGATGCGCCTGGCGCCGCGCACGCGCTCCCAGACGTGCTGGATCAGGTACTTGCCGGTCTCGCGCAGCAGCGCCTTCTCCGGCAGTCGCGTCGATCCGAGCCGCGAGGGGATCACCGCCACGGCACTCACGGCGACGTCCCCCCCTTCGCCTGCGCGCGCAGCTTGTCGCGATTGGACTCGAACAGCTTGCGCTGCATGTCGAGGAAGGTCTCGTCGTCCGCCTCCATCTTCGCGGGGCGGAAGTCGATGATGGCGTTGAACATCTCCGTGACGGAGCGCGCCATCGCCGAGTAGCGCTCGGCCGCCTCGCGCGGCGGGCGGCGCGGGACGACGATCTGCACGATCTGGTCGTCGACCGAGACGGAGAGCCGCGAGATCGCGAGCGCCGGGTCGAGCGCGACGAGCTGGGGCACGCGCACGCCGTACGTGAGCAGCCCCTGCGACTCGAGGCGGTCGAGCAGCACGTCGACGTCTTCCTGCGGCGCCTTCTTGTAGCCGCTGCGGCGCAGCGCCGAGTCGTGGCGCTGCACGCCGGGATGGTTCTCGCTCACCAGGCCGATCGTGCGCGGCGGATCGAGCCGCACGTCCTCGAGCGTGACGACCGTCGGCTTGCCGCGCTCGAGCTCGATCCCGCCCGATCCGGCGCATGCGGAGAGGTCGAGCGGCACGGCCGGCAGGAGCGCGACCGCGAAGAGCGCGCGAAGGCGGGGACGAGACCCTCGGTGCATCGCGACAGCGTAGCGCGTTGACCGCTCCCGCAAAGGCCCCTAACGTCGCGCCGCATGCCCGCTTCGAAGAAGCCGACGTTGCGCAAGCTCGCCGTCTACGCGTGCGGCGCGCTGGTCTTCCTGGTGGCGCGGCCGACGCCGGTCCTCTTCGCGTGCGGCGCCGCGCTCGCGCTCGCCGGCGAGGCGCTGCGCGTGTGGGCGTGCGGCCACCTGCGCAAGAACCAGGCGGTGGTCCGGAGCGGACCGTACGCGCACGTCAAGAACCCGCTGTACCTCGGCACCTTCCTGATCCTGGTCGGGCTGGTGCTCGCGGCGAGCCGTCCCGAGGCGGGGAGCAAGAACCGCCTGCTGCTCACCGTCCTGCTCCCCTTCGTGCTCGGCGTCTACATCTTCTATTACCTGCCGCACAAGTTCCGGGTCGAGGGTGACCGCCTGCGGCGCGTCTTCGGCGGCGAGTACGACGAGTACGCGCGGCGCGTCCCCGACTTCATCCCGTCGCCGTGGCCGCGCGTCGCCGCCGCGGGGAGCTGGAGCGCGGAGGCGTTCCGGAACAACCACGAGGTCGGCTGGGCGGTCGCGATCCCGCTCGCCCTGCTCGTGATCGCCAGCCGCTTCTTCTTCGAGCTGAACTGGCTGCGCTGAATGGCGAGCGGAGGCGTTCCCGGGTTCGTGCTCCCCGGCCGCGAGAGCTTCGACCGATTGAAGCCGCTGCGCGTCTTCCCGGGCGGTCCCACCAAGGCGGTGGTCGGGGTCTACGAGGCGGCGGGGCGGCGCTTCGTCGTGAAGGACGTCCGCCCGATGCACCCGTGGGCGCGCGCCCTCTACGGGCGGCGCGTCCTGCGCCGGGAGGAGCGCGCCCTGGCGGCCCTCGCGGGGGTGGCGGGGATCCCGGGGCTGCTCGGGCGGATCGACCGCGACGCCCTCGCCCTCGAATACGTCGAGGCCGAGCCGCTGCGGCGCGACCTCGAGGCGGGGCGCCTCCATCGCGCCTGCGCGCAGCTCGCCGAGCGGATCGCGGCGATGCACGCGCGCGGCGTGGTCCACCTCGACCTCCGCCAGAAGCGGAACGTCCTGGTCGACGCGCGCGGCGACGTGACGCTGGTCGACTTCCAGTCGGCGTGGGTGCTGCGGCCCGGCTCGCTGCGCCTGCGGCTGCTCGCGCCGTTCGACCGCTCGGCGGTGCTCAAGTACCGGTGGCGCTACGCCCCCGACCTGCTCGACGAGGCGGAGCGCCGGCGCGCGCGCCGGTCGGAGTGGCTCGGCCGCTTCTGGATCTTCCACCGCTTCGGTCCGCTGCTGCGCTTCCTGCTGCGCGGGTCGCGCGGTCGATCGCGCGGCGGCTCGCGCCTTCCTTGACTCGGGTGCCGTGCCGCCTAACATCGCCCCGCGTCCAATGTCGGTCGACGCGCGCGGCGGGAATGGCGGCCCTTTGCGCGACGGATGACCGGCGCGCGGCGTGACTCGCGGACGGCGCGAGGCTGGGCTCGCTGGCGGCGGGCAGGCCAGGCTCCGGAGCGCGGGTCGCGACGGGCTCGGGACGCGCGGTTGGGTGAAACGTCCGACGTACGGAGGGTCCGACTCCGGACTTCCGAAGTTCGGACATCCAATGGTGTGGGGGAGGGGCGATGCGGTCCATCGGCAACATCGAACGATTCCTCGTCATCGGAATCGTGGTCGTGATCGGGGCGATCCTGGCGGTCGCGATCCGCGGCGCGGACGACCTGAACAGCGCCTACCGTGACAAGGTCGCGAATGCGAAGTCGCCCGATCCGAAGAAGGGCGGCACTCCGGGACTGCGCGCCGAGAAGCCGCGCACGAACCCGGAGACGAACGGCAGCACCGGGACGCGCGCGCCCGACGGGAAGCCGGCGTCCGAAGCGGGCGGAACCGGGTTGAGCCCGACGTTCCAGGAGCTCCTGAACGAGAAGACGAAGCCTCAGCCGAAGTCACCCGTCGACGGCGCCGGGGACAAGGGCGATCCCGCGAAGCCCGACGCACCGAAGCCCGGTCCCGCGAAGGACGGCGGCGGACTCGCTCAGGGCACGGGGGAGGAGGCGCCGGTCGTCGTCGAGGAGGACGGGAAAGCGTCACCCGTCGGCAAGGCGGCGGACGTCGGCGGCTCGAAGCTCGACAAGCCGGTCGACGACGGCAAGACGGGCGGCACTCACCCCGAGCCGGCGCCGGCCGCGCTCGAATGGACCTACGAAGTGCAGCCGGGCGATCGGCTCGAGCGGATCGCGAGCTCCCTCTACGGCGAGCGCCAGATGTGGAAGGAGATCGCGGCCGCGAATCCGTCGCTCACCGATCCTGCGCGTCTGCGGGTCGGCTCGAAGCTCACGCTGCCGAAGGATCCGGTGAATACCGCCGTCGTCGGCCTCTCGCACGGAGCCAACGGCGAGGGGCGCAAGCACGTCACGGTGCCCGACCACCTGCTGCCGAAGGACGACGTCAAGGGCGACGCGCCGAAGGTCGTGAAGGAGTCGACGCCCGAGAAGGCGCCGGCGAATGCGAAGACGAGCGGCTTCAAGCGCGTCTCGTCGACCGACCAGTACAAGGTCCAGCGCGGCGACACGCTGATGGCGATCGCGGCGACGCACTACGGGACGCGCTCGGCGTGGCGCATGATCCTCGATGCGAACACCGACCAGATCCCCGACAAGGACCACATCAAGCCCGGCATCGTGATCAAGCTCCCGGCGGAGTGACGCCGGCGCTCGCGAGCGCCTTCCCGTTCGAATCCGCGGTCCCGCTGCGCGCCCCGATCCGGCGCCGACGGGACCGCTCCCGTTTCCAGCAGAACAGGACGAAGACGAGGTGCGCGAGCGCGATCCAGCGCATGTCGGGAAGGACGCGCGCCGGCGGCGCCGGTGACGGCGGCGGCGGGGACGGGAACCCTGGTGATCCGGGGCGCGGCCCCGGGGGGCGCGCCCCGTCCAGGATCAGCGGGGGAGGGCCCCGCGCACGATCTTGGGCGCGCCGCCGCGCACGTCGACGACGCACTGCGTGAACGGGTCGAGCGTGGCGAGGATCTTCTTCGCGAGCGCCTGCGCCGGCCCCGCGTCGCGCACGATCAGGATCAGGCGCGACATCCCCGCCTTCATCACCGAAGTGAGCGAGGAGACCTCCGCTTCGAGCTCGACCGGGTCGTCGGGGAAGCGCCGTTGCAGCCGCACGCTCCAGTCCTCGATCGAGTCGACCACGACGGCGTCGGCGTGACCGGCGAGCTGGGCGATCGCGCTGCCGATGAAGATCGGCTCGTCGAAGGTCTGGAAGGTGGTGCCGGCGTAGCTGCGGTCCTCCTCGACCCTCCCGCCCGACACCTTCTCCTGGGCGAAGTCGATGGCGGTGAGGACGAGGCCGAGGTCGCTTCCGGCGGCGCGCGCCAGCTCGACGGCGTAGGCGACGGCGCCCGCCGGCGCGTGCACGAGGATGTTCGAGGCCATGCGCTCTCCGTGGACGAGGCGGTCCCGGCGATCGGGCGCGGGATACTAGTGTCCTGGAACCGAGGTTCGCGAACACAGCCCGACGCGAAGAGCGACCGGGATGTGGAAGCGAACCTCGGTTCCAGGACACATGCGGCGTGACGAGGCGGCCCGAGCTCTCGATCCTGCTGCCGGCGCGCGACGCCGGCCGCTACCTGCACGCGGCGGTGGGCGACGTCCTGCGCCAGCGCGGCGTCGAGCTCGAGGTCGTCGCGGTCGACGACGGCTCGCGCGACGGGACGGGCGAGCGGCTCGAGAAGCTGGCGCGCGCCGATCCGCGCCTGCGCGTGGTGCGGACCGCCGGGATCGGGCCGGCGCGCGCGCTCGACCTCGCGCTCGCCGCGGCGCGCCACCCGTGGATCGGGCAGATGGAGGCGGACGACCGCTGCCCGCCCGACCGCTTCGAGCGCCTCCTCGACGCGCTCGGTGCGCAGCGCGACTGGGACGGCGCGGTGAGCCGCGCCGGAGTCTTCGGCTTCCGCAGCGAGGGGATGCGCCGCTACGTCCGCTGGCAGAACGGCCTGCTCGATCCCGACGAGCTGGCGCGCGCGCGCTTCGTCGAGATCCCGGCGCTGCACCAGTGCGGCGTCTACCGCCGCGGCGCGCTCGAGGCCGTCGGCGGCTTCGTCGGCCTCTCCGAGGAGCGCGGCTGGCCGCTCGACATCGACTTCTGGATGCGCTGGTTCGAGCGCGGGCTGCGGGCGGGCCGCGTCGGCCGCGTGCTCTACCGCTGGCGGCAGCACGCGCGCCAGTCGACGCGCACGAGCCCCGCGCACCGGCTCGACGCGCTGCGCCGCTGCAAGGCGTGGTACTTCGCGCGCGGTCCGGCGCGCGGTCGCGCGATCGACCTCTACTCGGTCGGACGCACGCTGGACGCGTGGCGCGCCGAGCTCGGAGCGGCGGGCGCCGGCGACGTGCAGGCGCGTATGTGGCGGCCGGGCGCGCCCTTCCCGGCCGCGCGCGGCGACGCGCTGCGCCTCTTCGCCTACGGCATGGAGCCGGCGCGCGCGCGCGTGCGCGCGGCGCTTCCCGACTTCGACCCGGCGCGCGACTGGTTCGCCGCGTGAACCCGCTGCGCTGGCTCCTGCGTCCGCTCGCGCGCTGGTGGAACGCGCCGGAGCGCCGCCGGCGTCGCGACGCCGACCGCGCGCTCGACGACGTCTTTGCTCGCCCCGACCTGCTGGCGGGCACGTCGCTGCGGCCCGACCACCGCGGCCGCGTCCAGCTGCTCGACCTCTCGCAGGCGCCGGCGCGCATCGGCTTCGGGATCGTCCGCCACCCGCGCCCCTACGCCTTCTCCCGGCAGTTCCACGAGGTGGTCGAGCTCTACGTCTGGCACGCCGACGAGCGGCGGCTCGAGCGCGTGAAGGGGATCAACCTCACGCGCACGCGCGGCAGCGACGGCGACCCGCCCGCGTTCGGCACGGGCGCGTGACGGCGCGATGGTTCAGCGCGCCTCGCTGACCTGCAGCAGCGACGGCACGAGCCCCTGCCACTCCGCGGGCGTGAGCTCGAGCACCGCGAGCACCTCGCGCGGCGGCATCGGGCGCGCCGCGCCTTCGACGCAGAGCGTCTCCGCGCACGCGAGCAGGCTCGGCAGGCTGCGCAGGCCGAGCGGCGCGGTCAGCGGCGCGTGGTGGCACGCGACCGCGTGCACGACCGGATCGGGCAGCTTCCAGGCGTCGACCATCTCGCCGCCGAGCACGGCGTGGTCGACGCCGAAACAGGCGCGCTCGAATTCGAGCGCGGGCGCGCCGGCCGCCGCCGCCTCGTCGTGCGCGCGCTGCAGCGCGGCGCCGTCGCGCAGCGCGAGCTCGATCAACCCGACGTCGTGCAGGATGCCGGCGGCGCGCGCCTCCTCCTCGAGCGGGACGTTGGCGGCGCGCGCGACGACGCCGGCCGCGCGCGCGACGGCGACCAGGCGGGCGCGCAGCCGCTCGCGCGAGAGGTTCCCGCCGAGGTCGGGCAGCGCGCGCGCCGCGCGGCCCATCGCCATCGACAGCACGAGGTTGCGCAGCACGTTCGTGCTGACCAGGGAGACGGCGCGGTCGAGGCGGTCGACGCGCCGCTCCATGCCGTAGAGCGGCGAATTCGCGAGCCGCAGCACCTCGGCCGCGAGGTCGGGCAGCTCGCACATCGCCTCGGCGAGCGCGCCCGCCGGCAGCGCGTCGTCGCGCAGCCGCGCGTGCAGCTCGAGGAACGCCGACGGCGGAGAGAGGCGCTGGCGCGGCGCGAGGAGCGTCACGGCGCGTGCTCCACGTCGGCGCGGCCGGTCGCCGCGACCGCCTCGTCGCCGGAGCGCGCCGCGACGGAGCGCGCCAGCTCGCGCAGCTGCGCGTAGGTCATCGTCGCGAGCTCGGGCGACGTGAGGCGCGTCCAGGTCTCTTCGGGGATCGCGACGAAGAGCTCGACCAGCCGCGGGTCGAGGTGGCCGCCCGCCTCGCGGCGCAGGATCGCGATGGTGCGCGCGTGGTCGAGCGCCCGTTTGTAGGGGCGCTCGCTGCGCAGCGCGTCGTAGACGTCGACGATGGCGAAGAGGCGCGCGCCGAGCGCGATCTCCTCGCCCTTGAGCCCGCGCGGGTAGCCGCCGCCGCTCCAGCGCTCGTGGTGGGCGAAGGGGATCTCGCTCGCGGCGCGCAGGTGCTCCGCCTGCTTCAGGATCTCGAAGCCGATCTGCGGATGGGTCCGCATCACCGCCCATTCCTCCGCGGTGAGCTCGCCGCGCTTGAGCAGGACCGGATCGGGGATGCCGATCTTCCCGATGTCGTGCAGCAGCGCGCCGCGGTGGATGTCGAGCAGGTCGCCCTCCGGCACGCCGGCGACGACCGCGAAGTGGAGCGTCCAGAGCGCGACGCGGTGGGAGTGGCCCGCGGTCTCCTGCTCCCGCGCGTCGAGGGCGCGGATCAGCGCGCGCAGCGTCTCCTCGCAGCTCTGGTCGAGGCTCTGCAGCGCCTGCTCGAGGCGGCGCGAGCGCTCGCCGAGGCCCGCCGTGTAGCGCTCGAGCGTCTCCTGGCTCGCGACGTCGAGGCGGTGGCGCTCGAGCGCGCGCCCGAGCGCCTCGATCAGCGCCGGCCCCTCCTCGGCGAGCAGCACGTCGTGGGCGCCCGCGCGCCAGAGCGCGCAGACCCGCGCCGGAGCGACGATCGGGCCGACCACCACCACCGGCAGGCCGGGCGAGAGCAGCCGCTGCTCGCGCACCTGGAGCGGCGCATCGGTCGCGTCGTCGTCGATCGAGAGCAGGACGACGTCGGCCGCGGCGAGTCCGGGCTCGGCGACGAGGCCGGCGGCGTCGAACGCCGCGCGCCAGCGGGCGACCGCGTCGGTCCGGCCGGCGAGCCGGATCCGAGGTCGTCCGTGTTCACGGCGAGCCGGACTGCTCAACGTCGGGAATCCTCGCTGCGGCGCCCATGGTCCCGGTTCGCTTTCGTCGATCGGAGCGCATCGGCTTGACGGAGAAGCCGCGGAGAGCCCTCCGGGGGCGCGCCGACGCGGCTACGATGGGCCGAGCGGCGGGCGGAAACGGGGCGCGGCGGCACTTCGTTCCGGTGCAACGAGGATCGTTGGGAGGGGAAGCGCGTGACGACGGCGAAAGACTCACCGACCGTCCTCGCCCTCACGTTCGACTGCTTCGGCACCCTCATCGACTGGGAGTCGGGCCTGAAGCAGGCGCTGCAGGAGGAGGGGGTCTTCGACGCGATCAAGCCGCCGTGGCCGGAGTTCCTGCGCGCGCGAGAGAAGAAGGAGGCGGAGTGGGAGGCGCTGCCCTACCGCCACTATCGCGAGATCCTCTCGATGAGCCTGCGCGAGACCTTCGCGTCGTTCGGCGCGAACCTCGACGAGCCGACCGCGCTGCGCGTCGCCGACTCGATCCGCCGCTGGCCCGCCTTCCCCGACACGGTGAGCGCGCTGCGCCGCCTCGGCAGCCAGTACCCGATGCACATCCTCTCCAACGTCGACCGCGCGCCGCTGCAGGCGGTGGTCCAGCGCCTCGGGATCCCGTTCGCGGAGCTCATCACCGCCGAGGACGTGCGCGCCTACAAGCCGGCGGCGCCGCACTTCAACGAGGCACGCAAGCGGCTGGGGCCGCGGGCCGAGGGCCAGCTGCACGTCGCGGCCTCCGTCTTCCACGACCTCGAGCCGGCGCAGAAGGCCGGCATCGCGACGGCGTGGGTCAACCGCCGCGGCGAGCGGGCGCCGGAAGGGATCGCTCCGAGGTTCGTCGTGAAGGACCTGTCGGAGCTCTGCAAGAAGCTCGGTGCCTGAGATGGCGCGCAGGAAGAAGCCGGCGGCGCGCCCGCGCACGGCGCCGCGCGCGAAGATCGGGATCATCGGGGGGAGCGGCCTCTACGAGCTGCCCGGCGCGCGCCTCCTCGCCGAGGTGAAGCGCAAGACCCCCTGGGGCGAGCCGTCCGACGCGATCCGGATCGTCGAAGTCGGCGGGCAGCCGGTCGCATTCCTGGCGCGCCACGGCCGCGGCCACCGCCTGCTGCCGACCGAGGTGAACTCGCGCGCGAATCTCTGCGCGCTGAAGTCGGTGGGCGTCGAGCAGGTCGTCGCCTTCTCCGCGGTCGGGAGCCTGAAGGAGGAGCTGAAGCCCCTCGACTTCGTCGTGCCGACCCAGCTGATCGACCGCACGCGTCACCGCCCCGACACGTACTTCGGGGAGGGCGTCGTCGGACACGTCGGCTTCGCCGACCCGTTCTGCCCGCGGCTCGCGCAGCTGCTCGTGCAGGAGGTGCGGGCGCGCCAGCTTCCCGGCGGGCAGTCGGGGGAGGCGCTCGTCTGCATGGAGGGGCCGCTCTTCTCGACCCGCGCGGAGAGCCACCTCTACCGCTCGTGCGGCGCGGGCCTCATCAACATGTCGGCGCTCCCCGAGGCGAAGCTCGCCCGCGAAGCGGAGCTCTGCTACGCCCTCGTCTGCATGGTCACCGACTACGACTGCTGGCGCGAGGGCGAGGCCGAGGTCGACATCCAGATGGTGATCCGCAACCTCCTCGCGAACGCGGAGCGCGCGCACGGCCTCGTGCCATCGCTCGTCGCGAAGATCGCGAATGCGGGACGTGCATGCGGATGCGGGGAGGCCTGCAAGTTCGCGATCATCACGGCGCGCGAGCTGCAGCCGGCGCGGACGCGGGCGCGGCTGAAGGTCCTGCTTCCGAAGTACTTCGGCGGCTGAGCGCGGAGGCGCGGATCCGCTGCGCGCGCGTGCGCGGCCACCCACGAACGCCCGAGTGCTGTGCGATCGCTCGGAGCCGGCCACTCCGGCGCGCGGGGAGCCCCGACCGGAGCCCGCGTTTCAATCCGTTGCCGGCAAGCGAGTTAGGGACGTCGTCCGCCGCAGAAGCCCGGAAAACCGAACGGCACGTGCCTTGTTGTCACCGGACTCCAACCCCTCGGCCAGTGAGGATCGGTCTCTCGGTTGGATCAGGTTCAAAGCTAGCCCGGTTTCCTTTGCGGCACTGAGGCTGGTTCTCTCGCACCAAGGGGTTCTTTCAAATCCAAATCCCGAGACCCTGCTCGGGAGTCCCCCCCCGCGGAAGGGGTCGGCCGCCTCGGCGGTCGACCCCTTCCGGCTTTTGGGGCAAAGGGGTCGGTCGCTTCAACGGCTGACCCCATTTGGTTTTTCGCTGCAACGTCCGCGGGCGGCCCCATGTCCGGCCGCCCTTCGCGCGCGACCCGCCGTGAACGGCGGCGCCGCGGGGACCGGTAAGGTGACCGGTCCGGATCCCACGGACCGCGAGCAGGATCGGGCGCCGGCCCCTGGCGCCGATCGGGAAGTCGCGAAGGAGGTCGCCGTGAAGTCGAAAGTCGCGTCGGGTGCGTTGCTGTTCCTTCTCTCCGTCGCGCCGGGCATCACGGCGCAGTCGCTCGCCGACCGCTTCCCGGCCGACGCGCTCGTCTACTTCCACGCCGACACGACGAAGCTCGTCGACGGCGCGATGAGCCTCGACCTCGTCAAGCTGCTCGACGAGCCGCAGGTGCGCGACTTCCTGAAGCCGCTCGGCGAAGCAGTCCCGGTCGACGGCGAAGGGCTGCGGCGCGTGATCGACTCGGTGCCGTGGCGCCGCTTCGTGAACGGCGCGGTCGAGTTCGCCGTGCGCGGCGTCCACATCGAGCTCGACGGCCAGGGCTTCGACGTCTCGCCCGCGCACCCGATCTCGGCGCGGACGCTCAACCGGCTGATCGGGGCGAGCACGCGCTACGCCGACGGCAGCAAGCCGAACGTCTCGGTCTCCCTCGACTTCGTGGCGGCGATCGACGTCGGCGAGGGCTTTCCGCAGTTCTTCGACGAGCACTTGAAGGAGGCGCACCACCTCGGCGTCGACATCAGCTCCGAGCCGTGCAAGGTGGCCGGCCGCGACGCGCTGAAGATCGTGATCGCCCCGCACCAGGAAATGCCCGGCCAGACGGTGCTGCTCGTCAAGGACGGCAAGCGCTGGTGGTTCGGCGGCTCGCAGTCGACGCTCGAGCAGTGCCTCGGCGCCGGCACGCACGACACGCTCGCCTCGGCTCCGGCGTGGCGCGCCTTCCAGGCGCAGGTGACGGCGGGCGACCCCGCGCTCGTCGCCTGGTTCGACGTCGCCAACGCGGGGCGCATCTTCGCGAACTGCGTCCCGCCGATCGCGAAGGAGGAGTGCGACCTGTTCGGCCTCTCCTGCGTCGAGTCGTTCGGCTACGCGTCGAGCTACGTCGAAGGCGGCGTGCGCGACACCTTCGCGCTCACCTACAACGGCGCGCCGACCGGCTTCCTGAGCCTGCTCGACTGCTGCGACGGCGGTTTCAAGTTCCTGAAGACGGCGCCCGCGGACACCGGCCTCTACATCGGCGCGCGCGTCGACCTGGCCGCGTTCGTCGAGAAGCTCGCCAAGGTGACCGAGGAGCTCTTCCCGGGCAGCGGCGCCGCCTTCGACAAGGGGCTCGTGCACGCGAACCACGAGCTCGGGATGGACCTGAGGAAGGAGCTGCTCCCCGCCTTCGGCAACGAGATCGGCCTCTACCTCATCCCGCCGGGCAGAGGGAGCATGCTCCCGGACGGCATGGTGCTGCTGCGGATCGGGGATCGCCAGCAGTTCGAGAAGGTGCTCGAGCGCGGCTTCACCGAGGCGAGCAAGAACGGCGGCATCGCCTTCAACGAGATGAAGTCGCTCCCCGAAGGCGTGAAGGGGTGGACCGTCGTGATCCCCGACGCCCCCATCCAGCCGGCGATGGCGATCAGCGGCGACACGCTGTGCATCGCCAAGGATCCGCTCGCGCTCAAGTCCGCCCTGAAGAGCCTCAAGGCCGGCGCCGGCAAGAGCGCGGCCGACAACGAGAGCCTGCAGCGCGGACTCACCGGCGCGACCGGCGCCAAGACGGCCGACGGCCTCTCGCTGCTCGTCTTCCTCGACCTCAAGCGCGCGGTCGAGCTCAGCTACGGCTTCGTCCCGATGGTCGCCGGGCAAATGCAGCAGGCGACCGACGGCAAGCTCGACCCGGCCAACCTCCCCGAGCCCGACGTGATCTCCCGCCACTTCTCCGCCCTCGTCATCGCGGGCAAGAGCGACGCGAAGGGGCTGACGCTCAGCACGTTCACTCCGACCGGTGTCCTGCCGTTGCTCGCGGCGTGCGGCGCGGGCGTCGCGGTCGGTCAGGTCCACCAGCCGCTTCCCGCGACGTTCGGCGCCGCCACGCCGGCGCCGGCGGGTCCGCGCAAGGCGCGCGCGGCCGGCACGAAGACCGCAGCACCCGTGAAGACGGAGGCGCCGACCGAGCTCGGCGGCCCCGACACGAAGAGCCCGTCGAAGTCGCGCACCCTCGCCGACCTCTTCGCCGGCATCGAGAAGGCGACCGGCGCGACGATCGACTTCCCCGAGGATCTCGGCAAGAAAGAGGTCACCTTCGCGCCGCGCAGCGGCGACCTCGCGACGATCCTGAAGGAGCTGAGCGGCGTCGCCGGCTTCAAGTACGAGATCCGCGAGGTCGACGGCGAGAAGCTCGTGGTCGTGACCGGCGGCTGAGCAGGTACTTCGACCTGCGCCATCAGGAGTTCTCCGCGCCCGGCGCGCGACCGCGCGCCGGGCGCGTGCTTTTTTCCGCTTCGATTTGCGCTCCCGCGCAGGCGCAGTATTCATCGGATGTGGCACTCGAGCATCGACTTCTCGTCTTCCCGTTCCGTCGCTGCGCCGGCGGCATCGAATACCTGTTCGAGCGGCGCCGCCCGACCGTCGAGTTCGACTGGACGCCGCTGCCGACCGAGGTCGGACCGACCGAGTCGCTGCTCTCCGCCGCGCTGCGGCTGATGCGCGGCGAGCTGCGCGCGCCGCAGCCGCAGCGCTGGGTCGAGCTTAACGTCTGCGACCACCAGAGCGTCGGCGACCTCGACCTGATCGACTGGGGCGTCGGCTACGGCGTGCCGCCGCGGTGGGACCCGCGCGGCGCCGCGGGACGCGCGCTCGACTTCGTGTGGCGCCCGCTGACGGGAGCGCTC
>Ga0137432_1000018_pt1 | contig 160246 bp, 142 predicted proteins | sample EasRivERMZT820_2_FD_102337 | JGI IMG/M metagenome (GOLD analysis project Ga0137432, IMG submission 102337) | Soil microbial communities from meander-bound floodplain in the East River, Colorado, USA - East River MetaG ERMZT820_2 | ecosystem: Environmental > Terrestrial > Soil > Floodplain ... | reverse complement strand
TGGGGCGAGCGTGTCCCGTCCATCGAGCCTTTTTCCCCTCCGCCCCTCGACCCGCCCTCGCCCGTCGCGCGTTCTCGCACGAAGCCCTGCTCCCCGCGGCCTCTTCACCCCCGCCCTCGACGTCCGCTCCAGTCAAAAGTCAGGGATCGCCACGCCGAAGTCGCGCGAGAGGATCGCGACGAGCTCGTCGAAGGTCGTGATCTCGTAGGCGGGCGCCGTCTTGCCGTTCGCGTCTTTGTGGCGCGTCCCGCGGCGGCTGCGCACGGTCACCATGCCGAGCCCGTTGCACGGGTCGATGTCCTGCACCGGGTTGTCGCCGACGTACATGACGTCGGTCGGGGCGATGTCGAGCGCGGTGCAGGCGGTGAGCCAGAGCTTGGGGTTGGGCTTGCCGATGCCGATCTGCTCCGAGATGAAGATCGCGTCGGTGCGGAAGAAGCGGTAGACGCCGAGGCGGATCAGCTTCTCCGCCTGCTTCGCCTGCAGCCCGGCCGAGACGATCCCGAGCGAGAGGCGCGTCTTGGCGAGGCGGCGCAGCGCCGGCATCACGTCGGGGAAGGGGCGCAGCTCGATCGACTTGGTCTCGTGGTACCCGATGACGCCCGCCGCGATCAGCATCACCGGGTTGACGTCGGGGTAGTACTTCTCCTGGGGCAGCCGGTTCAGCAGCTTGTCGAAGTGCGACGCGTAGTTCGAGGTGAACTCGGCGATCACCTCCTGCAGCTCGCGGTAGGCGGCCTCCTCGTCCATGCGCAGGCCGTACTGGATCATCGAGCGGATCGCGTTGCGGCGCGCGTGGTCCGCGAAGTCGGACGTCGAGAAGAGCGTGTCGTCGATGTCGAAGAGGACCGCTTTGAGCTCGCGGGTCATGTCTCGCTTCCGAAGCCGGGCGGGAGCGCGTGAGTCTGCCGCGGGGCGGGACGCCGGAAAAGCCGCGAGTCCCGGCCCGGATCGAACCGGACCGGGACTCGCATTCGCATCATCGGAACCGAGGCGAGGCGCCGGCTTCAGCGGGCGGGCTGCGCCTCGCGGTAGGGCGTCAGGTCGCGGATGTCGGCACGGACCAGGATGACCAGGCTCTTCGTCTCGTCCGCCACGCCCTTGTCGCGGAAGAGAATGCCGAGAATCGGGATGCGCGCGAGCCACGGGATCTCGGCGCGCGCGTTCGTGTAGTTGACCTGCTTCAGCCCGCCGAGGATCACCGCCCCTCCGTCGGGGACGATGACCGTCGTGTTGGCGTTCTGCACCTCGAGGCGCGGCAGCTGGAACGTCACCGCGGTCGAGAAGCCGCCGAGGGTCGTGGTGAAGGTCGGGATCGGCCGCTCGAGCGTCGCTACCGACGCGCGCACGTCGAGCGTGACGAACTTGCGGTCGTACGAGATCGTCGGCTTGACGTCGAGGACGACGCCCTCCTGCAGCACGCCGATCGTGGGATTCGCGATGAACGCCGTATTGGCGACGTCGACGTCGAAGTCCTGGAGGAAGCTCACCTCGTTGATCACCGAGACGTAGGCGCGCTCGGTGTTGAAGACGGTGAGCTCGGGCGCCATCACCTCGGTCGCGTTGGCCGACTTCTCGACGGCCTTGATGACCATGTTGAACTGGTTGTGCTTCAGGACGGCGATCTGGAACGAGCCGCCGCCCGTCGTCGACAGGATCGAGCCGATCGCCGAGTCCTGGATGTTCTCCGTGCGCATCTTCGTGTCGGTGTGGTCGTTGTGGAAAAACGCGCCCGCCGACGGGCTCGCCGTGCCGGTCGAGCCGGTGCCGAGGTTGTCGAGGCCCGCGCTCGCCTGGTCCTCGCCGAACGACGTCACGTCGTCGAGGTTGACGCCGGTGCCCGCCACGCCGCCGAGCCCGCGGAAGTCGACGCCGAATTCCTGCACGAAGGCGTCGGTGATCTCGACGAAGCGGCTCTCGATCTGGACGACCGTGCTGGTGAAGCGGCGCAGATCGTTCAGGAAGTCCTCGATCTCCTGCTGCACCTCGGGCGTGTGGACCACGAGGATCTGGTCCGAGGCGGCCTTGTCGATCGAGAACTTCTTGTCGCCGAGCTCCCAGGTCTCCTTGGCGACGTTCTCCTTGATCAGGGTGATCAGGTCCTCGACCGTGATCGTGGTGCTCTTCTCCAAGTCGCTCGCGAACACCGAGTCCTCGGGGCTGTCACCGTACTTGTTGGGGAGCGGGATGCCGGCGATCTTCGGCCCCTTGAAGTCGGTGCGGCCGAAGGTGAGGTCCTGGACGCCGTGCGGACGGATCTTGGTCTCGCCGTAGGCGTCGACCAGCGTCGTGATCTGCACGACGCCGTTCTTGACGGTCCAGGCGAACTTCTTGTCGTCGAGCTGCTTCACGATGATGTTGAGGACCGACTCGAGCGACAGGTTCGTCATGTTGGTCAGCGTGATGAGCGCGCCGCCCGACTCGAGCTCCGTCAGCGCCTTGCTGGACGGGATGATCGTGATTCCCGACACGTTGGTGAGGACGGTGCAGACGTCCTTCAGCTCGTTGTCCTGGAAGTTCACGACGGGGATGTGGGTCGCCTTGATCTGGTCGCGCAGGCGCCGGTTGTCGACCGACGCGGCGTCGTCGAGGCCGGCGACGCCGGTCGGCTGGCGCTGCACGACGCGGTTCCAGTAGTCGTTGTCCGGCGGCTCGAGCCCGTTCGAGTAGGGGACGCGCAGCTCCTCGATGTCGCGCTTGAAGCGGCGGAACTGCTCCTCGCGGTGCTTCTGGAACTCGGCGGTGCGGACCTCCCGGCGCGCCTCGTTGGCCTCGCGGTGCAGGTCCCGGGCCGTGAGGTTCCCGGGGTCGATCTTCGTCACCTCGTCACAGAGTGCCATGGCCCCTTCATAATCGCCCTTCTCGTACTTGAAGTTGGCGCTGTCGAGCAGGTTCTTGATGCGCTCGAGCTGGCGGGCCCGCTCCTGGCTCTCGTCGCTGCGGACCTGCTGGACCGCCTCCTTCAGCTTCTGCTCGCGGTCGGTGCGGGCCGCCGCGTCGCGCTGCTCGCGGGCCGCCTTGAGCGCCGCCTCGTTGCGCGCCGGCAGGTCGCCCCATTCGACGTCCATGGTCGACCACTTGATCGACTGCGCGACGCGCTCGTAGTCGCGGATCGCGGCGTCGTACTCGCCGCGCGCGATCGCCTCGCCGCCGAGCCGGAAGTACTCCTCGGCCTCGAGCTTCATGGCCTGCGCCTTCGCGTTGAAGCGCTGGCGCACGGTGTCGCCGGTCGTCTGGATGTCGCCGGACCGCTCGCCCTGCAGCTGCTGGATCTCGTGGTAGGCGACCAGCGCCTGCGTGTTCCCGGGGTCCATCAGGAGGACCTGCTCGAGCTGGGCGCGCGTCTCGTCGTAGTTGCCCTGCTCGCGCAGCGCCGTCGCGTTCTCGAGCGCCGTCTTGACCAGCATCTGCTGCTTCTGCTGGACGAGCTCCTGCGTGCCCGACGACTGCTTCTCGGCGGGGGCGCCGGCGGCAGCGGCGGCCGCGGGCTTCGCGGCCGGGGCGCTCGAATCGGCGGCGGCGGGCGCCTGCTCTTCCGGCGTGGGCTGGTCGCTGTTCGAGGAGCACGCGGCGAGCGCCGTGACCAGGAGAGACGAGAGCGAGGTCGAAACGAGGCGCTGCGAGCGGGCGGAACTCAACATTTCAGGTCGTCTCCCGACGTGTCGAACGAGGTCAACTTCCCGAGTCCGGTGCGCGCGTTGGTCCTCGAAGCCCTGCAGGTGGATCACCCCGGCGGCACGACACCCCACTGCGCGACGGAAGCGGACGTCCGGGGCTTCCGAAGCATTGGGCCGCGGGAATGGAGCTCCAAATCCCTGGGGGAGCCCGAGAAAGAGCGCGGTAGGTTAGGTGCGTCTCCGCAGGTGGTCAATGCAAAACAGCCGTTCGGAACTCGTTCGCAACGCCGACTTCGCGTCGCGAAATCGGCGGCAGGTTTCCGGCGCGTCACACGCGACTCGAGCGTCCGTGCCGACGCGTCGCGGCGCCTCCTCTGGCCCGGAAGCGGCGAACGGTTTTCGAGTAGGCGGACCGCAGAGGCCGGTAACGCCGCCGCTGGATCCGGCGCAGGCGCTCCTGCGCCGCGGCGAGCCAGGCCGCCGCCGGGTCGGTGCGAGCCGCCTTGGCCAGGAGCTGTTCGACGTCGCGGGCGAGGTCGGACTGGGACGGGTCGAGCTCGAGCGACCGGAGCAATTCGTTCGCGCCCCGTTCGCGGTCGGCTCGGGGATTCGCCCGACCGGCCGGATCGGCCGGGGTCAGGTGGAGGCTCCCGAGCAGCCGCTCGACCACCGCCTCGGGCTCCGACTCGCGTGACAGCTCTGCCATCGCGAAGGCGTCCTGGAAGCGGCCGGTGAGGCCGTACGCCTTGGCCAGGAGGGGGCGCGCCCCCGGATAGAGCGGGTCGAGGCGGAGCAGCGCTTCGAGGTCGTTGCCTGCCGCGACCGCGCCCATGCCGCCGGGGCTGCGCAGCGCGAGGCGGGCGCGCGCGCGATGGAGCAGGGCGGCGCGCTGGCCGGGGTCGCGGGCGAGGATGCGGTCGAGCGGCGCGACCGCGGCCATCGCCTCGCCGCGGTCGAGCTGCGCGATCGCGGCGATCAACTCCTTCACCTCGTCACGGCGGCCGAGCGGCGAGGGAAGCTCGGCGTTCGCTTCGAACGGGAGCAGCCGCAGCCGCTGCGGATCGCGCGAGCCGGCGAGGTAGCCGATCGCGGAGAGCTTGGAGATCCCTTCGGGGACGTCGCCGCCCGGCGCGGCGCGCGCGGCGGCGAGCTCGTCGCGCCAGGTCGCGAGCACCCCCTCGTCGGGAGCGGGCGTCGCGGCCGGGACCAGGAGCCGCTCGTCGGACTCGGGGTCGCCCGCGATCGGCCGCGCGAAGAGCCCGTCGAGGTCGTCGGGCACCGCGGCGCCCGCGTGCACGAGCGTCGCCTGCGCCGCGCGCACGCCGGTCACCTGCGCCCAGCCGAATTGCAGGTTTCCGGCGAGCGACTCGACGTAGGCCGTCGCGCGCGCGGCCGGCTCCTGCAGCGGCGTGCCGAACGTCCCGTCGGGGACCGGCAGGCCGAGGCAGCGCAGCGTGGTCGGGAAGACGTCGCTCAGGCCGACCAGGCGGTCGTCGCCGGCCGCGAGTCCTGCCGGCGGCCGCGTCGCCTCGCCTTCGATCTCGGCGAAGAGCAGAGGGACGTGCACGGTGCTCTCGAAGACCTGGTAGCCGTGCGTCTCCTCGCCGTGGTCGCCGAGCCCTTCGCCGTGGTCGGAGAAGAGGACGAGGAGCCAGCGCCGCTTCGACGTGCGCAGCGCGTCGACGAAGCGCGCGAGCTCGTGGTCGACGTAGGCGACCTCGCCGCGGTAGCGGTCGATCGGGGCGGTCGGGTCGCCGCGGACGAACTCGGGCGGCGGGTCGTAGGGCTGGTGGCAGTCGAAGTAGTGCACGAAGAGGAAGCGGCGCCGGCCGCCGGCCGCGCCCTTCAGCAGGCCGAGCGCCGCGTCGGTGACCGACATGGCGTCGCGCTCTCCGAAGGCGGCGGCGCCGGCGCGGCCGCGCGGCGGCGAGTCGTAGCGCTCGAAGCCGCGCTCGAGGCCGCACCCCTCGGCGAGCGGCTGGCCGCCGACGACGGCGGCCGTCGCGTAGCCGCGCTCGGAGAGCAGCGTCGCGAGCGTCGGCACGTCGCGTCGCAGCGGGAACGGGGCATTGTCGTGCAGTGCGAGCTGCGGCGGCAGCCGTCCCGTGAAGACGGTCGAGTGGGAGGGCAGCGTCAGCGGCACGTGCGCCGTCGCCCGGTCGAAGGTGCGACCGGACTTCATCAGCGCGTCGAGCGCCGGAGTGGCGGCGCGCATCGGTCCGTCGCCGCGCACCGCGTCGAAGCGCAGCGTGTCGATCGAGACGAGCACGACGTCGGGCGCGTCGCCGGCGAGCGGCGCCGCGCCGGCGTGCCGTCGCCAGAGGCGCGGCGCGACCAGCGCGATCAGGAGCACCGCGGCGAGCAGCGCGACGAACGCGGTCGGCACGCCGACGCGGCGTCGCATGGGATGGGGATCGGCTTCGGGCACGCCGCCGACTGTAGGCGCCGCCGCACTTTCCGACGAGCGGGAGTTCACTTCAGCGCCGCGCGCAGCTCGTCCCAGCGCGCCCGCCACGGCGCGCCGCCCAGCCGCGCCTCGAAGTCGGCGGCGCCGCCGTACGCGGCGACGAAGCGGCGGTCGAACTCGCGCAGCCGGACGCGCGCGACGTCGCGCTGCGTCGCGGGGAGCGCCGCGATCGAGCGGTAGAAGGCCTCGCACCACGCCGGCGCCGCCGCGGCGTCCGCGGGCGGCTCGCCCGTCGTGAGCTGCACGGAGAGCGCGACCGCCTCGTCATTCCTGCCGAGTGCTTCGAGGACGGCGGCGCGCGCGTGCTGCGCCTCGGCGACGAGGTGCGCGTCGCCGGGCGGGCCGGCGAGCTCGGCGAGCAGCGCGTCGGCGCGCGCGAGCGCCTCGCTGAAACGCCGCGGCTCGTTCGCGATCGCCGCGAGCGCCACGTCGCAGCGCAGCGCGAGCAGCTGCGCCGAGCGGCGGTCGGGGGCGTCGGGCGCGATCGAGCGGGCGAGGCGGGCCGCGCCTTCCAGGCGCAGCGCCCGCGCCTCCTTCGCCTCGGGCGGCAGCGCGCGGGCGGCGTCCCAGCTCGCGACGGCGCGCTGGAACGTCGAGCGCCGGCCCTCGAGGGCGCGGCGCGCCGGCTCCGAGAGGCGGCCCGCCGCGTCGGCCAGCGCGGGGTCGTCGACGAGGTCGAGCAGGAGGTCCGTGAGGCGCGCGCGCGACGCGTCGTCGGTCGCGCCCTGCAGCGCCGCGTCGAGCGCCGCCACGCCGCCCGCCGCGCCGCCGCGCGCGCGGGCGTGCGCGATCTGCCAGCGCGCCGTGACCGCGTCGGGCCCCTCCGGCCGTCCGGCGTGCCGCGCGGCGAGCGCCTCGAGCTGCGCCTCGAGCTCGGTCGCGTCGGCGAAGCGGCCCGCCTCGTCGGCGGCGCGCGCCAGCTCGAGCACGGCGCGCTCGGCGATGCGCGTCAGCTCGTCGACGGAGGCGGCGTCGAGCCCGGGCCACGCGTCGAGCGCGGCGGCGACGTCCTCGTCGCCCTCGAGGAGGCGGCGCAGGCGGCGCGCGCCGCCCTCCGCGTCGCCGAGCGCGAGCGTCGCGCGTCCCGCCAGCAGCCGCGCGTCGAAGGTCCGCAGCGAGCGCGCCCCGATCTTGGAGACGAACTGGTCGGAGAGCTCGCGCGCGCTGCGCAGCCGGACGCGCCGTCGCTCCGGGTCGGGCGGCGCCTCGGCGAGCCGCTCCGCCTCCTCGAAGCAGAGCTGCGCCTGGTCGAGGATCGGGAGCCAGGCGTCGACCTGCGCCCGCTCGAGCCGCTCGCGCGTCGCGTCGCGCGCCGCGTCGGGGCCGGGCCGCAGCGGCAGCGCCGCCGCCTCGGCCTCGAGCGCGCGCGTGCGCTCGACGTGGACGCGCTCGAGCTCGAGGCGCGCCCCTTCGAGCAGCCGCAGCGCCTCGTCACGGGTGGTGAGCTCGGCAGCGAGCGCGCGCGCCAACTCGACGCTCTCCAGGCGCAGCGGCGCGAGGTCGGGAGCGGCGGCGGCCGCGGCTGCCGCGGCGAGCGCGGCCGAGAGCTCCGCCGCGCCGCGCCGCAGCACTTCGGCGCGGACCGCCGGTGCGGCCGCGGCGGCGTCGGCGCGCGCGAGGCGGGCCGCGACCCGCGCGACGAGCGCCGCGTCGCCCGGCGAGTCGGACGAGACCGGCGCGGAGGCGTGCCGCGCGCGCAGCGCGTCGAGGCGGCGGTGGGCGACGTCGGGGAAGCCGTCGCGCGCGAGCGCCTCGATGAACTCCGCCTCGTCGCGCAGCGCCGCGGACTGCGCGTGGAGCGGCGCGACCGCCGCCGCAGCGAGCGCGATCGCGAGCGCGACGCGGACGAGGCTCGGCGGCGTCATGGCTCTTGCAGCGACCTCGCGAACGTCCGCGGAGCGACGACTTCTCGCGCGGCGCCGCGCTCCGGAGACGACGCCGCCCGGAAGGATAGGAGCCTTCCGGGCGGCGGATGCGATCGGGATGCGGGGCGCGCGCTCACTTCGCGACGAGAGGCTCCCACTCCTCGGGGAGGATGATCTTCGCGCGCAGCAGGATCATCACCTTCTTCTTGCTCATCTCGGTGCCGTGGCGGCTGACGAGGAAGGAGAGGATCGGGATGTCCTTCAGGAAGGGCAGGCCCGAGTCGAGCTTGCGGTCGACCAGCTGCTTCATGCCGCCGAGGAGCAGCGTCGAGCCGTCGGGGATCGTCACGGTCGTGCGCAGCCGCTGGATGCGCATCTCCGGCAGCTGCAGCTCGACCTCGTTCCCGACCGCGAGCGAGGTGCGGAAGATCTGGATCGGCTCGACGAGGTCGAGCAGGGTCGGGCGCACCTCCACCGTCACGAAACGGCGGTCGGAGGAGACGACCGGGCGCACGTCGAGCTGCGGCCCGTTGCGGAGGATCGCGACGATCGGGTCGGCGATCACGGCGCCCTGCGCGATCTCGACCTCGAAGTCCTTCACGTAGCTGATGTGGTTCAGGACGTTGATGTGCGCGCGCTGGCCGTTGTAGACGGTCAGGTTGGGCGCGTGGATGACCTCGGAGTTGCTCGACTTGCTGACCGCGCGCAGGATCGCCTCGGCGATGGTGTCGCTGAAGTAGGTGAACTGCACCGACGCGCCGCCGGTCGCCTTGAAGTTCTCGTCGCCGAGCGCGAGGTCGTAGAGGTTCTCGAGACGGCCGCGGATGTTGAGGTCCTGGTCGTGGCTGTCGACGAAGAAGACGCCGGCGTCGTTGCCGGTGCCGATGCCGTCCGGGTTGTTCGGCGTGCCGACGCCGCCGGAGCCCGGCGTGCCGAAGTCGTCGAGCGGCGCGTTCGGGACGCTCGCCGAGGCCGACGAGCCGTTCTGGCCGTTCAGGCCGCGGAAGTCGACGCCGATGTCCTCGAGGAAGCGGTCCTCGAGCGACAGGAAGCGCGTCTGGATGTTGATCATCGTTCGGGAATTCGCGCGCAGGTCCTTCAGCAGGCGGTCGATCTTCTGGTGCGTCTCGCGCGACTGCTTGACGACCATCGCGCCCGACGCCTGCAGCGCGATCGTCGCGCCGCCCTCCCAGCTGGTCGGGTCGATGTTGTTCTTGATCAGCGTCATCAGCCCGTCGCCGTCGAAGAGCGTGATCGGGTCGCCGCTCTCCGGCGCCTCCTCCTCGCCGCCCTTCTCGGACGGGCGCAGGTTGAAGTCGCTCGACGGGAAGTTCGCGACCTTCGTGACGAGGTCGCGCACGTCGTACATCTCGACGTACTGGTCGCCCTTGGCGGCGTCGGCCGCGACGACGCGGATGATCCCGTCGCGCACGACGTAGGCGACCTTGAAGTTCTCGCAGACGAGGTCGAGCGCCTCGCGCGTGCGCTGCGGCGGGACCTTGATGCTCGAGGTGGTGTCGCCGGCGTTGTCGAGCACCGACTGCTCGACCAGGAAGTTGACGCCGGTGTTCACGTGGAACCACTCGATCGCGTCGGGGAGCTTGGTCTCCTCGAAGTTCAGCTCGATCGTGGTGTTGTTCAGGATGTCCCAGATCCGCTGGTCCTCGGGCTTGACGTTCTCGCCCTGCACGCGGAAGTGGATCGGGCCGCGGTTGACGATCGTGGCCCAGTAGTCCGCCGACGGGAACGAGAGGTCGTCGAGGACCGGCTCGTTCATCTGGTCGATCTGGTCGAAGATCTCGCGCCAGTGGTTCTTGAAGTCGGTCCGGAAGCGGTCGAGCTCGGTTTCGTGCTGGGCCTTGAGCGCGATGTCGCGCAGCTCCGCGGCGTCCTCGTTCTTCGGCTCGAGCTCGAGCACCTTCTCGCAGTAGGTCGCCGCCTCCTTGTACCTCTCGGCGTAGAAGGCGTCGTTCGCCTGCTGCATGAAGCGCTTCACCAGGTTCTGCGTGCGCTGGCGCTCCTCGGTCTCGCGCTCCCGCCTCTCGTCGGCCGCCCGCTTCTCGCGCTCGGCGGCGACGTTGCGCTCGGCCGACGACTTCTCGCCCTGGAGCTGCGCGATCTGCTCGCGCAGGTTCGCCTCGGTCGTGCCCGACTCGGTCGAGCCGCCGAGGTAGGGGTTCCAGCGCAGGATCAGCTCGGCGTCCTGCAGCGCGCGGATCGCGCCGGGCAGGTCGCCCGATTCCTTGAGCCGCTTCGACTCGATCAGCTTGTTCTCGACCTCGAGGCGCGCCTCGGTGCGGCGCACGCGGTCGCGGTCGGCCTGCTGGCTGGCGACGTCGGCGACGGTCCCGCTGCGGTTGCCGAGCTTGGCGTCGATCGCGTTGCGGAGCGAGTTGACCTCCGCGTTCGACGGGTCGATCTCGAAGGCGTGGGAGATCGAGGTGCGGGCGCCCTCGAAGTCCCCCTTCTCCATGCGCGCCTTCGCGTCGGCGACGAAGCCCTTGACGAGATCCGTCGACTTCTGCTGGCTGGCCGCCTGGCGGCCGGGGTCCTGCTTCGGTGCGACGGATTCCTTCGCGCCGCCCTCCGCGGAGGAGGTGCCGGCTCCGTCGGCGGGGGTCTCGCCGTTGGGTTCACCCGACGTGCAGCCGAGCAGCGCGATCGTCGCCGCCAGCGCTCCGAGGATCGGAGGACTCGTTCGCATCGTCGGCATCTCCAGCTTGGGGTTCGGCTTGGGTCGGGTCGGGACGGCGCGGCGCGTTCAGCCGCCGGCGGGCGGGGAAACAGGGGCGGACAGGGTACGTGTCGCGCCCCCCGGCTCCGTCATGCGAAGCTCGAGAGTTCGAGTCGGCACCGTGACGGTTTCGGCGTGGAAGCTCGGGCGGCCGGTCGCCGGGTCGATCTTGCGGCGGCCGTCGGGCAGGAACTCGGCGCGCTGGACCGACTTCTCGGCGGTCCCGTCGACGACGCGCAGCTCCTGCAGCGTGAGCCCGGTGTCGAGGTCGAAGGGCCGGCCGTCGCGGCGGACCGACTTGGCGATGCGCTGGCCGGGGGCGACCTCGAGCGACTCGCGGCGCTCGCCGCCGTCGAGCCAGGCGGTGAGGACGACGCTGGCCTTGTCGGCCCCGCCGCCCTCGACCTCGAGCCTGAAGTTCTCGGTGGTCTCGACCTTCATCACCTGAGAGCGCTTGCTTTCGATGAGCGTCGGCAGGTCGCCGATCGTTCCTTCGATCACCGTCGCCACGCAGTAAAAGAACCGGACCCGCCACAGGGGCAGATCGCGGTCCGTGAAGCTCGTTTCGTTGGCGGCGAGCGGGGACACGAGCCGCGGCTCCTCCCCTTCGCGCCAGCGATATACCCGGAAGCCCAACCTCAGTAACGGCAGGTCGCGGAGCAGCGCGAGCTGCGCATCGAGATCGGCCGGACGCTCCCAGCGCACTTCGATCCCGTCGCGCGTCGCATTGCACGTGACCGTGGCGGGCGGCTTCAAGGAGCGCTCGAACTCGCCCTCGCGCAGACCCTTCGCCCGGAACAGCTCGACGGTCGACGGTGGTGAGACCAGCGTGTCCTCGAGAGACCGCCGCGCACCGACCGGAACGGCGACCGATCGGCCGATCGATCGGCCGACCGATTGGGATGTTCCGTCCGTCGCATCGCCCCGATCCCTTTCGGGAAGGGCGTGGCGCCGGTCCTCGGAGCCGGCCTGCAGGAGCCGTTCGAGCCTCCCCTGCCGGTTCTGAAGCTGCCGTTCCTGGTTGCGGCGTGCCCAGGAATGGAGGGCGGGAACCGTAGCGGCCGTGAGAAAAGCCGTCAAGAGGACGAGCCCCAGGCCGCGCGGGTGGGCGTCGCGTGGACGCGAACGATCGACGTCGCGAGCGTCGCCTGCGCCGTTCACTTCGGGACGCCCTTCGGCGCGGCGCGCGGCTCGTCGCCGACCGGCTCGAAGCCGACGCGGAGCTCGATGCGGACCGGCGGGGACGGCAGGCGGCGCGCCGCGGAGCCCCACTCGTTCGCCGGCACACGTCGCAGCGTGAACGACTCGAGGCGGCGCGGCGGCGCGTCGGCGGCGTCGCCCAGGACCAACTCGTAGAACTGCACGGCGTCGGCGAGCGGCGCCTCGCCGCCGACCTTGAGGAGCAGCCGCTCGCCGCTGGAGGAGCGGACGCGCTCGAAGGCGAGGTCGCGCGCGACGAAGTTCGGTACCGCGTGCGCCGCCGCGAGGACGCGCACCAGCGCGGTCGAGCGCGCGACCTGGTCGGCGACGCGCCGCTCGTCGATGCCGTGCAGTCCTGCGGGATCGTCCTGGATGACGCCGCCCGAGAGCGACGGCACCTCGAGCCCGAGCCGTTCCGGCGAGGCGCCGGCGAACGCCTTCAACTCGGCCGGCAGCGCGAGCAGGAGCTGCTCGAGGGCGGTGCGCTGCTCGGCGAGCCCGTCGACCGCGGGGCGGCGGTGGGGAGGGAGCAGGTAGTCCGACGCGCGCGCCGCGCCGGCGAAGAAGTTCCGCTCGTCCTCGACGCGCTCCTGGCGCCAGGCGCGGGCGAGCTCGCGCGCGTGCGCGACCTCCTGCGCCGAGGGCGGCGCGCCGCGCTTCTCGCCGCGCGCGAGGTGGTCCTCGACGACGCGCGCGAGCTCGTCGCGGGCGGCGCGGTCGCGGCCGAGCAGCGGCCGCGTCCTTTGCACGAAGTCCTGGAAGGCGAAGACGAACGCCGCCAGCGCGAGCACGAGCGCGGCGAACCTCACGGCGCGCCCCCGACCCGGTGGACCGCGACCTTGAGCTTCGCGAGGAGCGCGCCCGACTCGGTGCGCTGCCCCTCCGACGAAACGACCGAGAGGCCGGCGTTCGCCTCGAGGTGGGCGCACAGCCGCTCGAGCGCGCCGGACGGCGGCTTCTCGATCTCGAATTCGAGCTCCGCCTCGTCCTGTCCCTCTCCCGGCGTGAGCAGGAGCGACACGAGGCGCGCGCCGACGTCGGGCGGCCGCAGCGATTCGAGGAGGCGGCCGGGGAAGCTCATCTGGATGCGCAGCGCGGCCGCCTTGCCCTCGAGATCGGCGACGCGCTGCGCGTCGGCGGTCGCGGCGGCGCGCGCGTCCTCCCAGTCGTCCGCCGCGCCCCACGCCACGGCGGCGCGCACGCGCGCGAGCTCCTTTTCATCCCGCTCGACGTCGCGCGCGACGAGCCAGCGGAGCGTGAGCAGCCCGAAGGCGACGATCAGCAGCGCCGTCGTCAGCGCCGGCAGGGCGCGCAGCAGACGCCGGTCGGCCGGCGGCTTCACCAGCGACGCGTCCTCGTCCCAGGCATCGCCGCGCGGCGGGTCGAGCGCCGCGAGCGCGAGCCCGAGCGGCGTCCCGAGCTCGAGCGCGCGCGACGCGTGCGCCGGCGTGCGCGCAGGCGCGACGTCGACGGTGCGGCCGAGGTGGGGGACGACGACCTCGGTGTGCAGCAGCTCGGCGAGCGCCGCTCTCAGCTCGGGATGGCGCGCGCCGTCGCCCAGCAGGTGGACGCGCGACAGCGCCGTGCCGTCCTTGGCGCCGAACAGCGCCTTGCGCGCCGCATGGTGCTCGTGGACGAGGCGGCCGGCGAGCTCGTCGAATTCGCGCTGCGGACTGCGCGGCAGGAACTCCGGCTCCTTCAGGCCGCCGCAGCCGAGCGGGGAGCTGCGGAAGCGCGTGCGCTCCGGCGTGACGTAGACGTAGTCGGTGCGGGTGCGCTTCACCTCGAGCACGAGCTGCAGCCCCGGGTCGGGCCACTCGGAACGCGCGTATCGCGCCAGCGCGACCGGCCCCGGGATCAGCCCGTCGACGGGCACCCCGACGCGCCTCACATCATTGAGGAAGCTCGCGAGCAGATCGCGCCGCTGCGCGAAGAAGGGGGCCCCGAGCCCGTCGGCGCGGCGGCGCAGGGATCCGACCCGCACCGCCCACTGCGAGAGGTCGCCGCCGAGCGCCTGGTGGAGCTCGAAGTCGAGCAGCGCCTCGGCCTTCGCCGGGTCGGAGAGCTGCAGCTCGACGAAGCCGTGGCGCGCGCCGAAGGCCGGGAGCGCGACGAAGACCGGGTCGGCGAGCGAGGCGGCGTGCCGGCGCAGCAGCTCCTGCAGCGCGCGGTCGCAGCCGGCCGGCAGGTGGGAGAGGAGCGTCTCCGAGGCGTCGCCGGGCGTCGAGTAGGGCTGCTCGACCACGTCGACCACGCGGAATCGGCCACCGCGCCGCTCGACGTGGACGGCCTGCACTGCGCCGCCGGTCAAGTCGACTCCCCACGCCGCCCGTCGCAGCATTCCTGGCGCTCCTCGACCGACGACTAGTTCGAAGCCGGCGGCGGGTTGCGGCGCGCGAGCACGATCCCGAGCTTCCGCGCGACGAGCTGCAGATCTTCCCACGCCTGCGGCTTCGCGGCCGGGTTGCGCAACAGGTAGGCCGGGTGGAACGTCGGGACGAGCGGGACGCCGCCGTAGGTGAACTCGCGCCCGCGCACCGCGCTGATCGCGCGGACGTCGGGCAGCAGCGCGCGCGTCGCGGGCAGTCCGAGCGTGCAGATCAGCCGCGGCCGCAGCGCCGCGATCTGCCGTTCGAGGTAGCCGGCGCACGCCCGCACCTCGTCGGGCTCGGGCTGGCGATTCTCCGGCGGCCGGCACTTCACGATGTTCGCGATGTAGACCTGCCGCCGCTCGAGCTGGATCGCCGCGATCATCTTGTCGAGCAGCTGGCCGGCGCGGCCGACGAAGGGGCGGCCGCTCGCGTCCTCGTCCGCGCCCGGCCCCTCCCCGATGAAGAGGATCGGCGGGTCGAGCGCGCCCTCGCCCGGCACCGCCCGGTTGCGCCGCTCGCAGAGCTTGCAGGCGGTGCAGCTCGCGACTTCCAGCGCCACGCGGTCGAGCTCCGCCTGGCGCTCCTGTGCGGTGGCGGCCGTGGCGGGCGCCGGCGCGAAGAGCGGGCGCGCGCCGGCAGCGGGCGCCGGCGCCGGCGACGTGCGCGGCATGAGACGGCGCAGGCCGGCGCGGCGGTGGACCGCGAGCTCGAATCGCAGCCGATCGTGCGCCGCCGTCATTCCGGCGCATGGTAGCGCGCGTCGCATCCACCGGGTGACCGCGCCCCCGAGCGATTGGTACAAACGGCGGACTTCTCGCAGCGAAAGGCGGGCATGGCTTCGACGTCGGAAGTGGATCGCGGGCGCGGCGTCGGCCTGCTCGACCTGCTGCTCCTGTTCGCGGCCGCGCTCGTGGCCCACCTGCCGGCGCTGCAGGACCTCCGCTGGATCGGCGCGGGCGAGCGCGACCCCGCCGCGCACCTCTGGCCCGGACTCGCCGCGCTCCAGTCGCTGCCCGAGAGCCCGCGCGGGACGCTCGTCCTGCGCGTCGTGCTCGCCTTCGCGCTCGCCTTCGCGGGCTGGCTGCTCGCGCGGATCCTCGAGCGCGGCGGCGCGAAGCGCTGGGTCGCGCTCGCCGGCGGGGCGCTCGCGCCGCTGCTGCCGGGCTCGCTCGGCTTCCTCGTCGACGGCTCGGGGACGATTCTGCTCTTCGCGTGGATCGCGCTGCTCGGGTTGATCGACCGGCGCCTCGCGGCGGAAGGCCGCCTCGGGCCCGGCGCCGCGGTCGCGCTCGCGATGGCGGCGCTCGCGACGTGGTTGTCGAAGGGGGCGCTGCTGCCGTTCGCGCTCTTCGCGTGGTTCGCCGCCAACTCCGATTCAGCGCGGCGCACGGTGCTCGCTCTCGTCGTCGGCGTCGCGTGCGCGGCCGGGCTCGCCGCGCTCCAGGTCTCCGGCGCCTGTCACGTCGGCTTCGGCTTCGGGGTCGACGAGTCGCTCGGCACCGTCGCCGACCGCGCTTCCGCGCTTGCCGCATTCATGGCGGCTGCCACGCTCGGCTGGCGGTACGGCGGCGGGCTGCTGCTGCCGCCGCCCTATCTCTCGACGATCGGCAGGAACGGGCACGTCGCCGATTTCACGAGCTTCGCGCTGGTCATCGCCGTCGCGCTCGCGCTCACCGCGCTCGCGCTCTTCGTGCGGGCGCGCGGCCGCGCGGCGCAGCCCTTCGCGCCGCGGCTGCCGGAGCCGCACTTCGCGCTCGCGCTCGGCGGGCTGTGGCTCGCGCCGCTCACGCTCGGGCTGGTCGCCGCGGGCCGCCACGTGAGCGTCGCGCCCACGGCGCTCCTGCCGGCGGCCGGCGGCGCGCTCACGCTCGCCTTGGTCGGACCGCTGCGCGGCGCGCTGCGCCGCTCGCGCCGCTACGGCCCGGTCGCGCCCTACGTCATCCCGCTGGCGGCGCTCGTGCTGATCGCGTCGCCGCAGCACCGGCGCGGCAACGCGCCCGCCGCCGCGCTCGCCGCGCAGGGCGGAGCGTGGTGCGCCACGGTCGAGTACGCGCGCACCGGCGAGGTCGACGACTACGCGCAGCGCGTGCTCGACGGCGCGGAGCAGGGCGGGTGGCCCGACGCGACGCTCGCGCGCGCGGTGCTGCGCGTCGCCGCGGCCTACCAGGATCGCGACGTCCCCGAGGTCGCGCTCGGCTTCCTCGAACGCTACGTCGCGGAGCGGACCGCGCGGGAGCTCCCGGTCGCGGCGCGCGTGCGCGGCGAGCGGCTCGCGCTGGTGCTCGAGCGCCAGGGCCCCGCCGCCGCCGCGCTGCTGCTCGACGACGAGCTGAAGGAGGTGCGGCGCAACGGCGGCGATCCCGAGTACATCCCGGCCGTCGCCGCGCCGCTCGTCGACGCGCTGCTCCGCTCGGCGTCGGACCGCGCATACGTGGCGATCGTGCTGCCGATGGCGGAGCGTCTCCTCGAGCGCGTCGCCACCAACCCGCCGGCCGCGAGCGCGAGCGAGCTCGAGTCGCTGGCGCTGCTGCGCACCGGCCAGGGGCGCCTCGTCGAAGCCGTGAAGCTCGCCGAGCTCGCGGTGCAGAAGGCGCCGGCGAGCGCGCGGCCCCACCTCGTGCTCGCCCGCATCTACCTCGCGCTCGACGAGCGCGCCGCGGGCGCGAAGGAGGTAGCGGTGGCGCGCCGCATCGACCCCGACGACCCGGCGGCGCTCTTCCTCGAGGGGCGGCTCTACGCGTCCTCCGCCGGCAATGCCGAGGGCGGCGTCGAGAAGATGCTCACGGCGCTGCAGGCGGTGCCGCAGCTGCCCGGCGTGCGCGAGGACTTCGACGACGCGATGGCGCGCGCGACCACGTCGCTCCTCTCGACCAACGAGGCGCCGCTCGCGCAGACGCTGCTGCAGCGCGCGATCGACGCGATGGGGCGCCGCCCCGCGCTCGTCCACGAGCTCGGCCGCGTCGCGATGAACCGGCGCGACTTCGAGGCGGCCGTCGTCGCATTCGAAGAAGCGCTCGTCCCGACTCCGGAGCGTCCCGACTGGAAACGGGACCTGGTCGAGGCGCTGCGCGACTCCGGCTACGCGTTGCTGGTGAGGCAGCGGAAGCCCGAGGCGATCGCCCGCTTCGAGCGCGCGCTCGCGCTGGCGCCCGCGGATTTCGAGACCGGCGGGATGAAGGTCGTCGTGGAGAGCGCGCGCAGCGAGCGCGACCCCGACGCGGAGGAGAAGGCGGGCGCGGCGCGCGCGGCGTTCGAGGAGGGGGCGCGCCTCTATTCGGCGGGCGACAAGGCGGGTGCGAAGGCGGCGTTCGAGCGCTCGCTCGAGCTCGTGCCGCTGAATCCGCTTGCGCACATGAACCTGGGCCGGATCGTCCTCGAGCTCGGCGACGCGAAGGGTGCCGAGGCGCGCCTGCGCACCGCGATCGCGGTCGGCCGCGCCAAGGAGCTGCCGGTCGAGGACGCCTATCCGCTGCTGCTGCGCGCACTCGAGCAGCAGGCGGCGTCCGACCCCGACGGCGCGGCGCCGGCGGACGACCCCAAGCTCGCGCAGAAGCGCAAGGCGCTGGTCGAGGAGTACCTGCGCCTCTTCCCGAAGGGGCGGCACCGCGACGCATTCGAGAAGGCGCGCGACCCATGAGCCTCTACCTCGACCACGCGGCGACCTCGCTGCCGAAGGATCCGCGCGTCATCGATGCAGTTGCCCGCGCTCTCGTCGATCCGGGCGTCGCGCCCGATCGCGGCAACTCGCCGCGCGGACGCACGGCCCGCCGCATCCTCGAGGAGGCGCGCCGCCTCGCCGCCGACCTGCTCTCGGTGCCGACGCCGGAGCGGATCGCCTTCACGCTGAACGCGACCGACGCCTTGAACCTCGCGCTCAAGGGGCTGCTCGAGCCGGGCGACGAGGTGGTCACGACGCAGGTCGAGCACAACTCCGTGGTCCGGCCGCTGCGCGGCCTCGAGCAGCGCGCCGGCATCGCGGTGAAGGTCGCGCCGGCCGACGCCGAAGGTGTGGTGCGCGCCGCCGACGTGCTCGCTCTCGTGACGCCGCGCACGCGCCTCGTCGTGATGGCGCACGCCTCGAACGTGACCGGCGCGCTGCAGCCGGTGGTCGAGGTCGGCCGCGCGCTGCGCGCGGCGAAGTCGGCGGCGCGCCTCGTGGTCGACGCGGCGCAGAGCGCCGGGTACCGCAAGCTCGACGACGTCGCCGAGGTGGCCGACGCGATCGCAGTCGCGGGACACAAGGGGCCGGGCGGCCCGCTCGGCACCGGCTTCCTGTGGGTGCGGCCGGGCGTCGAGCTGGTGTCGCTGCGGGAAGGCGGGACGGGCACGCGCAGCGAGGAGCCGCTGCAGCCGCGCGACGACCCCGGCGCGTACGAGGCGGGCTCGCCGAACGTGCCGGGCATCGCCGGCCTCGCCGTCGCGCTGCGGCTGCGCCTCGCGGCGGGCGAGCTCGAGCGGATCGCCGCGGCGCGACGTGAAATCGGTGCCGACTTCTTGCGGCGGACGCAGGGGCTCGCCGGCGTGCGCATCCTCGGCCCCACCGACGCCGCGCGACGCGAGCCGGTCTTCGCCGTGACGGTCGCCGGGATCTCGGTCGCCGAAGCGGCGGTCGTCCTCGAGAAGGAGTTCGGGATCGAGCAGCGCGCCGGACTGCATTGCGCGCCCGGGACGCATCGGGCGCTCGGGACCGCGCCGGACGGTACGCTGCGCTTCTCGTTCGGAGCGCATCCGACGGCGGACGAGGTCGCCGCAGCGGTCGCCGCGCTCGCGCAACTCGCTCGAGGAGCTTCATGAAGGTCACGTGGGGGAGAGCGGGCGGTCTGGGGCGCGAGCGCGCCCCGCTGCTGGCCGTCCTGCTCGCGGGGGACGAGCTGTCGCCGAAGTGGCTGCCCGCGGCGCTGCTGGCGGCGGTCCGTCCGCCGATCGCGGCCAAGGACTTCACCGGCAAGGAGCTCGAGACGGCGCTGCTCTACGCCGGCAAGCAGCGCGTCCTCCTCGTCGGCCTCGGCGAGAGCAAGAAGCTCAAGCCCGAGACGCTGCGGAGAGCGGCGGCGGCGGCGGCGCGCCGCGCGCGGGCGCTCAAGCTGACGAGCGTCGCGCTGGCCACGGCGACCACCGCGGCCGTCCCGTTCGAGGCGGGGCGCGCGCTCGGCGAGGGCGTCGTGCTCGGCGCCTACACGTTCCACGGCGCGAAGAGCGACGCGCCGCCCAAGCCGGTCGCGGCCGCCACGGTGCACTGGAGCGGGCGCGGCGGGACCTCCTTCGCGGAGGGGCTGCGCGTCGGCGCGGTGTCGGCGAAGGCGCAGTGCCTCGCGCGCGACCTCGGCAACCAGCCGGCGAGCGTCGCGACGCCGACGTGGCTCGCGAGCCAGGCGACGAAGTCGCTGCGCGGCAGCGGCGTGCGCCTGCGCGTGCTGCGCAAGGCGGAGCTCGAGCGGAGAGGTTTCGGCGGCCTGCTCGGCGTCGCGCGCGGCTCGCACGAGCCGCCCGTCTTCATGGAGTTCGACTGGCGGCCGCGCTCCTACAAGAAGACGCTCTGCCTGGTCGGCAAGGGGCTCACGTTCGACACCGGCGGCATCTCGCTCAAGCCGGCGGCGAACATGGAGGAGATGAAGTTCGACATGTGCGGCGGCGCGGCGGTGATCGGCGCGTTCGCCGCGATCGCGGCGCTGCGCCCGAAGGTGCGCGTCATCGGACTCGTGCCGAGCACGGAGAACATGCCGGGCGGCAGCGCGATCAAGCCGGGCGACGTCCTCCGGAGCTACGGCGGCATCACCATGGAGGTGATCAACACCGACGCCGAAGGGCGGCTGATCCTGGCCGACGCGCTCGGGCGCGCGCGCGAGCTCGAGCCCGACTTCACGGTCGACCTCGCGACGCTCACCGGCGCGTGCGTGGTGGCGCTCGGCCACCGCGCGAGCGGCCTCTTCTGTTCCCACGAGGAGCTCACCCGGCGCCTGCGCGAGGCGGGCGACGCGGCCCACGAGCGGCTATGGCCTCTGCCCCTCTGGGACGAGTACCTGGACGAGATGAAGTCGGCGGTGGCCGACGTCAAGAACTCCGGGTCGCGCTTCGGCGGGGCGGTGACGGCGGCGGCGTTCCTGAAGAAGTTCGCAGGCGATCTCGCGTGGGCGCACCTCGACATCGCCGGCACGGCGTGGGACACGCCGCGCAACGAGCTCTATGACGGCGGCGCGACGGGAGTGGGTGTGCGCACGCTCCTGCGCTTCATCGAAGGTTTCGAATGAACATGGCGGCGAACGAAAAGAACGGCGGCGGGCACGACGGCAAGCACGACGGAAAGCACGACGCGAAGGGCGGCGGCCACGACGCGAAGAGCGGCGGCCAACATGTCAAGGTCCTCATCCTCGGCTCGGGCCCGGCCGGCTGCACGGCGGCGATCTACGCCGGCCGCGCCAACATGGAGCCGACGCTGATCCACGGACCCGCGCCCGGCGGGCAGCTCACGACGACCAGCGACGTCGAGAACTACCCCGGCTTCCCGAAGGGGATCCTCGGGCCGGAGCTGATGAAGGTGTTCGAGGAGCAGGCGGAGCGCTTCGGGACGACGTTCGTCGAGACGTGGGCGAGCGGCGTCGACCTCTCGAAGCGGCCGTTCACCGTCGAAACCGCGACCGAGGGGACGTTCACGGCCGACACGCTCATCATCGCGACCGGCGCCGACGCCATGTGGCTCAACCTGCCCTCCGAGCAGAAGCTGCGCGAGGCGGGCGGCGGCGTCTCGGCGTGCGCGACCTGCGACGGCTTCTTCTTCAAGGGCAAGGAGCTGATCGTCGTCGGCGGCGGCGACACCGCGATGGAGGAGGCCAACTTCCTCACGCGCTACGCGACCAAGGTGACCGTCGTGCACCGGCGCGACACGCTGCGCGCCTCGAAGATCATGATCGACCGCGCCAAGAAGAACCCGAAGATCGGCTTCGTGTGGGACAGCGCGGTGGTCGACGTCCTCGACAACAACGGCGACAAGAAGATCCGCGCCGTCGTCGTGAAGAACCTCAAGACGAACAAGACGAGCGAGCTCCCGGCCGGCGGCCTCTTCGTCGCGATCGGCCACAAGCCGAACACCGACCTCTTCAAGGACAAGCTCGAGCTCGACGCGAAGGGCTACGTGAAGGTGAAGCCCGGCACCACCGCGACCAACGTGGAGGGCGTCTTCGCGTGCGGCGACGTGCAGGACAGCGTCTACCGCCAGGCCGTCACCGCCGCCGGCACCGGCTGCATGGCCGCCATGGAGGCGGAGCGCTGGCTCGAGGCGAACGGGGCGGGCCATTGAGCGCGCGTGCCGTTGCGCAGCGTGCCCGGCTCGTTAACGTTCCGGGCCCTTCGCGTCCAAGCACGAAAGAACGCGGCGGCATAGCCAAGCGGTAAGGCGACGGATTGCAAATCCGTTATTCCCCGGTTCGATCCCGGGTGCCGCCTCCAACGAAGTCGGCGAGACCCGCGACCGGCGTCGCCTCCCGCGCGCCGTTCCGTCCCAGCTACACACCGCACTTGGCGGCGAGGTCGATGCCCGGGCCCGCTCCGAGCGTCGCGTCGACTAATCGCGCAGCCGGCCCGGCCCGTCACGAGCACGACCTTCACGTTCGGCAGCTCGATGAGGCGGCGGAGGGGCGCCGCGGGCGCGCGCCGCGATCCGTCGCGAAGGCTGAACGACCCGCGATCTCCGCTACGTTCGTGGGTCAAGATGGGTGCGCGGCTCGCCGCAGCGCCCGCACTCGGGGGGACTCCGTGGATCGACGACTGCCGCTCGTCGCGTCGTGCGCCGCCGCCGTCCTGCTCGCTTCGCTGCCGGCGCGCGCGGACGGGCCGCTCGTCCCGAAGGCGCAGCTCCAGAAGCTCGAGGCGATCGTCAAAGACGTCGCGTCCAAGGGGCGCGATGCCGAGATGAACGACCTGCTCGACGTGGTGCGTCGCATGGGCGAGGACGCGGCGGTCGTCGCGAAGGTGCGCACCGACGCCTCGAAAGCGCTCGCGAAGGTGAAGACGCCGGCGCGCGACGCGTCGCTGGTCGGCATCGCGCACGGGCTGCACGCGATCGCGAGCGACCTCGCCAAGGACCTCGGCCGGCTCGACGACACTCCGCGCGGGACGCTCGCCGAGCTGATCCTGCGGCTCGACGACGACCAGCCGGCCGCGCACAAGATGCTCGGCCACCTGAACGAGGACGGGAAGTGGACGAGCGAGGAGTCGAAGAAGCTGAAGGCGAAGCGCGCCGCGATCCAGGCGGCGATCGTCAAGGCGCGCGACCTCGAGATCCCGCTGACGAGCGAGCCGATCACCTTCGCGCCGCTCGCCGCGATCGACCCGGCGCCCGCGAACTCGGTCCGCTACGGCAAGCTCGAGCTCATCTCGACGTGGGAGCTCCCGCGCCTCGAGCGGGTGATGCGCGGCGTGCTGCGCGCCGCCGCGCTGTCGGAGTTCCTGTGCGGCCGGCCGCTGAAGGTGCCGGCGACGGTCGCGACGAGCCGCGACAAGTACGTCCTGCTGTTCGAGAAGGAGAAGTACCTGAAGGCGATCGACCTCGCGGCGGCGGCGAAGTCGATGAAGCCGGAGAAGGTCGAGCCGGCGCGCGAATGGGGCGGCTTCAACGACGATCGCGGCTTCTACGTCGCCTACGACGTCGGTGAGGTCGGCGTGTGCACGAGGCTGACGCAGCTGATCGCCGAGACCTGGCTCGTCCCGGGAGTGCAGCCCTGCCTGGAGCGAGGTCACGTCAACTGGCTCTGCCTGACCTGCTTCGGGGCGGCCGCCCCCGGCGTGATCGCCGACCCGAAGGCGGCGAGCGCCGACCCGCACCGCACCAGCGATCGACCGCGCGACACGCCGGAGGAGAAGCTCGCGAAGGCGCTCCAGTCGGCCGGGATCTCCGGCGCGCGCCGCTGGCTGATCTTCAAGGCCGCGCACGGCGAGGACCCGGCGTGGGCGAACTCCTTCGTGGACGACACGGCGAAGATCGTCGACCTCGACCTCCTGAAGTGCACGTTCGTCGCCGAGTTCCTGCACGAGCACGAGCGGCTCGACACGCTGATGCGGAAGACCTCGATGCAGGAGACCGACAAGAGGCCGCGCCAGGAGTTCATCGCGAAGCAGGTCGCCGAGGGGCTGCCCGCGTTCGAGGAGCGCTTCCACGAGTGGCTGCTCCCGTACGGCGGCGCGATCGCGCAGCGCCTGCAGCGCGCCGCGCAGCCGCCCGACAAGCTGAGCAAGGACGAGGCGGCCGCGGTGGCCGACCTCGATCGCGTGCGGCGCGAGGCGTGGGTCGAGGAGTCGTTCGGGCCGTACGCGCCGGTCGAGTTCGACCGCGAGCTCTCGAACGCCTGCGCGCTGCACGTCGCCTACTTGAAGCTGCACCGCGAACAGCTCGAGAAGTGGCCCGACGCGCACGAGGAGTACCCGGACCAGGCGGGGTTCAGCGCGGACGGCTGCTGGGCCGGGACGCACTCCGTCATCGCGCCAGGCGTCACGCGCCCCGAAGAGGCGATCGCCGGCTGGATGGGGACCTTCTATCACCGCCTGCCGCTGCTCGATCCGGGGCTCAAGCGCTTCGGCTTCAGCCTGGGCGACATGATCGCGGTGCTCGACGCCGACTCGCTCGTCGATCCGGGCGTCCAGGAAGGGCTCGTGCTCTGGCCGCCGCCCGACATGAAGGGCGTCCCCACCCGCTTCGAGCTCGAGCTCCCCAATCCGGTACCGGGCCAGGACGAGAAGCAGTTCGGCTACCCGATCACGCTCCAGGCCTTCGACACGGAGCGCACGTTCCCCGCGATGAAGCTGGTGCGTGGGACGAAGCCCGACGGGCCCGAGATCGCGTGCTGGTTCTCGTCGCCGGCGCAGCCGACGAACCTCGACTGCAATCCGCCGGGGGCATGGTGCCTGATCCCGAAGGCGCCGCTCGACGGCGGCACGAAATACACGGTCGTGGCGACGGGGAGTGACGGAAAGGACGTCGTCTGGACCTTCGCGACCGGGCAGTGATCGGCGCCGGCAGGGCGTCGCCCTGCGGACATCGCAACCCAACCGCGCCGCCGGATTGCAGATCCGTGATTCCCCGGTTCGATCCCGGGTGCCGCCTCCATCCAAGTCCTTGCGGCTGCGGGGCTCGCGCCAGAATCCGACACGCTCGGCGCAACTTCGAAACAGCCTCGATCAGCGGTCGATATGTAGCCGCAAACGAGCAGGTCCGGCCGTTCCATGAACGGATGGGAGCAGCGCCGGAGCAGCGTTTCGATGACGTCACCCGCCATATCAGGACACTTCTCGGTCTCCGCTGGTCGCTACCGCCTCAGCCGCTCACCGTACTACTTCGACGGCTGACCATCCGGGCCCACGACGGTCACCAGGTTCGAGACCTCTTCCGCCCACAGGCCGTCGTCCGCATCGGCCGGCGTGTCGGCACGCAACAGCGTCGCGGCCGCGAGAAGTCCTTCCCCGCCGAGCTGCACGCCCGCGATCTTTTCCAGATCGAGCTGCACTTCGGCGCGGCCCTTGGCGTCCAGCGCGCCGCGAAGGATCGGGAGGTGGAGCGCGAGTCGGAAGACCGGGTCGTCGGCGGACAGCGGCAGCAGCACTCGACGCAGCGGTGCATCTCGTCCGCGCGAAGAGCGGCTCAAGTAGACGTGGAAGCGTCGCCCGGCGGGGCCCTCGAGCACGAGGATTCCGGCGCGGGACGAATCCACGGTGAGTCGCAAGTTGCTCGGCGTTTCCGGCAGCGGGAGTCCCGAGATCTCGGCGACGGAAGCTCCGCCAAAGCGCGGGAGGAGCTGGTGAGCGACGGCGCGCGCCATCAGGTCGTAGCCTTCGGGGCGTGGATGGAAGTCGCCGGGGATCAGCAGCTCGTCGTAGCTTCGTGACTGGAGGAGCTCGGCGAAGCGCCGGGCGAGATCGACGAGCTCGACGCCGTTCTCGTCGGCGGCGCGGCGGATCGCGGCGTCGGGAGTCGCGAACACGGAATCCGGCGGGGCATAGGTGAGGAAGAGCGGCGTCGCTCCGCTCGCGCGGCACAGCCGTGCCATCGCAGCGAGCTCCTCGACGATCGAGCGCTCCAGCGTTTCGCCCTCGCGGTGGTCCGGCGTCACCGCGGGAGCCGGTCGCACCGCATCGTCGTCGAATCGATCGTCGTCTGCTTGCGCGCGAAGGATGAGCACGATGGTCCAGAGGCGCAGATGGCGCGCGAGAAACTCCGACACGGCGCCGCGATCACTCCGGTTCCATCGATCGTTGATGCCGCCGAGCACGACGACCACGTCCGGCGAGTGACGCGCCAGCAATCCAGGCAGCGCATCGCGCATCTGCCAGGTGCTCGCTCCCGGCCGTCCCGCGGGCACGACGCTGACTTTTCCCGTGCCGAGCTGGGCGTCGAGATAGGCCTGCAGTCGCGACGGATAGGAGTCGGCTTTCGCGAAGTGGACGCCGTACGTGTGGCTGTCGCCGACGCACAACACGCGCTGCTCGCCGCCGTGCTCGCTCTGCTGACGCGCACCGACGAAGCAGTGGGCACAACGCAGGAACGTCTCGACGAAGAGCGGCGGAAGGACGAAGGTCCCGACCAGCAGCAGGACGATGCGCCCCGTCCACATGCGCCGTCGATTCTTCGCGCGCATGCGCGACGACGGATCCGGGTGCGCTTGCGTCGTGGACACGGCGGGTCGGGGCCCCAAGTGCGGTCTCTCGGTCGCGCCCGCGCAGCCCCAGGTTCCGATCGATCCTCCCGCAACGAGCCACTGGGAGGACGCCGGTCGGACGCAGCTCAGGCGCTGCTTCGCGCAGCTCGATCCTAGTGAATCGAGAGCACCGCGCAGTTCGTCCAATGCCCCTGCTTCGGCGGCGTCGTCAGCTTCGCACCGATGAGCGATTGCAGCAGAACGTCCACGCCGGAGAGCGCCGGATCGTTCGGGATGGTCGCCGGCACGTCGAACGAGTCGAAGGGCCACGTAGTTACGTAGAAGAAGTAGTGGAACGGCACGATCGCGAGGTCGCCGCCGAAAGGTGGCGTCGGGATGCTGACCTGCGGCGGCAGCCCCAGGACGGCAAAGATCCCGTCTCCGGGGTCGCAGAGATCGTGAATCGTGATCGTCGCGCCGAGGGTCGCATCGCCTTCGATCGTGATGGCGGGCGTGTAGACGAAGCCGTTCGCGAATGCGCCTGCGCCGTGGTTGTTCGAGACGACGACGTCGGCCGGGCCAGGGAGACCGCCCGGGAAGTCGCAGGTGATCGTCGCGTCGTCGACCACGACGACGTTGGACGCCGACGCGCCTCCCACCGAAACGGTCGTTCCGGATCCGGCGGAGAACGCTGCACCCGAGATCGTGACGCTCGTCGGTGCGTCGTACCTCGTGCGTCCGGGAGAGACGCCGAGGACGACGGGGGCGAGCGTCGCCTCGTCCGCACCAACGTCGACGTGAGCACCGATGATCCGCGGATCGCCTTCGAAATCCGTCGCCAGAAGATTGGGTGCCGTGTCGTCGCCGGTGTCGATGCAGGGAGAGCCGACCGACAAGTGAAAGTCGCCATTCGACGCATCGGCGAACAGAGGGTCAGCATCAAAGATGTTCGTGCCACTCCATCCGCCTTGAACGTCGCAGCTATTCGCTGAGATTGAGCCGCCCAAGCTCGCGACGAGTTGATCAGGCTTGTTCTCTCGAACAACGCAGTTCCATAGAACGGCAGGGGATGTCCACGCAAAGACACCGCCGGCCACATTCGCAGTATTGCCCCACAAGACGCAGTTGATGAGAGTCGACGAAGCTCCCGCACCTTGCTGAAGTGCGCCACCTTCCCATCCGCCGGTCGTGTTCATCGCCATGACCGTGTTGACGATTACAGGCGAGCTGAATGAGCAGGTGATCGCGCCGCCGCCGTACTGATTCGTCCTGTTCCAATTGATGGCGCAGTTGATGATGAGGGGACTTGCACCCGACCAGATCACCACTCCGCCACCGCTCTCACCGACGTTGCTCCGGATGAGGCAATGTTCGATGGTCGGTGACGACGCGTCGATCGAGATCCCGCCGCCGGCCCAAGCGTAGCTCCCTTCGATCTCGCAGTTGCGGATCGTCGCCGTCGAACCACCGTGGAAGCTGACACCGCCGCCGTCAATCGGATACGTCGCGTTGTTCCCGTGTCCGTTTCGGACGTGGAAACCGTCGAGGATCGCGCCCGAGCCTTCACCAGAAGTGAAGCGGACAACCGTGTCCTTGGCTCCTCCGTCGATCGTCGTCGCGGCTGAACCGTCAGTGCCTTGCACCGTGATCGCCTTGCCCTTGAAGTCGATGTTCTCGACGTAGGTGCCCGGCGCGACGAGCACGGCGTCGCCATTCACCGCGGCGTCGATCGCGGCCTGGATCGTCGCGTAGTCCGCCGGAACGTGGAGGTCGCCCGCGTGCGCGCATGGGGCCGCGGCAGCGAGGAGAGCGAGGACGAGCGAGCGCGAGGCACTGGCGCGCATGGGGCATCCTTCCGAGGTGCGAGAAGGCGCAGAGCATTGCACGCTGATGCAAAGCCGACCAGCCCAATTCGAGGTCGAGCCGTCGTGCGCGAGTCGGGTCGTCACCCTCTCGTCCCCGGCCGTCGCCGCCCGCTCCCGCCGCGGCGACGGGAACGAGCGGCGCACGCCGCCGCTACTTCGTGAACGTTCCCTCCGTGATCGTCTGGTTGCCGCTCGCCTCGATCGCGAGGACCTCGAATTTGTTTTCGCCCGCGGGCAGGGACTCCACGAACTCCGGGGAGACAGTGACGCTGCGCGCGGTTGCGGGGAGGGTCACCTGGAAGGACGGCTCGACGATCACCTGGTAGCCGACGATGTGGATCGGGAGGGCGGGGAAGCCGGGGGGCGTGGACGTGACCTCGGTCCAGGAGATCTTCAGGAAGTTCTTCGAGCCGAGCTCGACCGTGACTTCGGGACCGGCGGGGATGGCGTGGGAGAAGTTCGCCAGCGCGCCGGTGCCCTCGCCGTCGACGGTCCTGCCCTCGATCACGTAGTCGCCCTCGGGGAAGCGGGCGAGGAGCTCGTCGAGGGGGACTTCGTCGAGCGACGGCTCGGCGCCTTCGAAGAAGAGCTCGGTCATGCCGAGCTCGGCGTAGGGGCCCTTGCCCGCGACCTCGAAGATCGTGTGGTGGTTCGGGTCGTCGATCTCGAGCTTCTTCCAGTCCTCGCCGTCGAGCGAGACGTGGACGCCGAGGTCGTTCGCCGACGAGTTGTACTCCCAGTAGATCTTCGCGATCTCGAGCTCGACGAAGTCGCCGTTGCCGCCGCCGCGCGGCCTCGTTGCGGCCGTCGTGAACATCAGGAGGCTCGCCGCGCCGGCGGCGAGGAGCGCGACTCGCCAGCGCGCGAGCCACAGGTGGAATCGGGTCTTCATGGGTCGCTACCTCTTGGGCCTCGAGTCCGGGCGGGCGCGCACGCGCGTTCCCGCGGCCTGCAGGCGCGCTCCACCGCACCGAGACCGGCGGCGAAAAGTAGGGGCCGCGACTGAATCGATCCTGAACGCCGGCGCGTGGCGCCGACGCGCGCCGCGCTCGACCCGCTCGCCGCGGAACAGAAAACCATTCGCCACTTCGGCGTATTCCGCCGCCGCGTACGGGGGATGGCGGAACCTCATCCCTGGGCAAGTCCCTAGTGGCGACCTATCGTCCCCGCCCTCTCGCGGCCGGAACTGCCCCGTGGCCGCCCCCCGCAATCCTGGAGACGTCGCACCATGAGTTCGTCCCGTCGCACTGCAGTCATCGCGTTGTCACTCGCGGCGCTTCCGGCCGCGGCGCTCGCCGGAGAGAAGGGGATCGGCACGTTCCGCGTGAACGTCGACGCGGGCGGTGCCGAGGCCAACGCCGAGAGCAACGCGGGCCGCATCGCGATCTCCGAGGACGGCCGCTTCGTCGCGTTCGACAGCTACGCCGACAACCTCGTCGCCAACGACACGAACGGCGTCCTCGACGTCTTCGTGCACGACCGCATGACCGGCGCGACCGAGCGCGTGAGCGTCGACTCGGCGGGCGTCGAGGGCAATGACCAGAGCTTCTTCCCGGCGATCTCGGGCGACGGGCGCGTCGTCTCCTTCCACAGCAAGGCGACCAACCTGGTCGCCGGCGACACCAACGGCAAGGAGGAGGTCTTCGTGCACGACCGCGTGAGCGGCGTCACGGAGCGCATGAACGTCGACTCGGCGGGCGTGGAGGGCAATGGCGGCGCCTTCAAGTCGGCGATCAACGCCGACGGCCGCTTCGTCTCGTTCTACAGCACCTCGCGCAACCTGGTCGCGAACGACATCAACTCGATGCCCGACGTCTTCCTGCGCGACCGCCAGAACGGCACGACCGAGCTGATCAGCGTCGACTCGAACGGCGTGCAAGGCGACAATGGGAGCTTCAAGTCGGCGCTCAGCGCCGACGGCCGCTTCGTCGTCTTCGACAGCTTCGCCTCCAACCTGGTCGCGGGCGACACGAACACCTGGTCGGACGTCTTCGTGCGCGACCGCCAGAACGGCACGACGGAGCGCGTGAGCGTGCGCACTTCGGGCAAGCAGGGCAACGGCGGCAGCAACCGCGCCTCGATCTCCGCCGACGGCCGCTTCGTCGCCTTCACCAGCTTCGCGAGCAACCTCGTCACGACCGACACCAACGGCACCTGGGACATCTTCGTCCGCGACCGCCAGAACGGGACGACCGAGCTGGTGAGCGTCGACAGCGCCGGCGTCCAGGGCGACCTCACGAGCATCAAGCCGACGATCTCGTCCGACGGCCGCTTCGTCGCCTTCTCGAGCGACGCGACCAACCTCGTGCCGGGCGACACCAACGGCGTGCAGGACGTCTTCGTGCGCGATCTCCTCACCGGGACGACCCAGCGCGTGAGCGTCGACTCGAGCGGCGGCGAGGCCGACGCGGCGTGCGACAAGGCGGCGATCTCGGGCGACGGCCGCTGCGTCGCGCTCGGCACGAGCGCGACCAACCTCGTCGCGAACGACACCAACGGCTTCTCCGACGTCTTCGTGCACGGCCCCTACCTCACGCTCGAGGCCGACCCCAACCCCGCCCCGGCCGGCGTGACGCTCACGCTCTCGACCTTCACCGGCGACCCGAACAACCTGGCCATGCTGGCGATCGACGCGGTGAACGGGACGCCGATGTTCGTGGGGATCGTGATCTCGACCTTCGACGCGCAGGGCAACCTCGTGGTCGGCGGCACCGTGCCGGCCGGCTTCTCCGGGACCGAGATCGGCTTCATCGCGTTCGGCATCGTCGCGACCGGCAAGGTCGGCGCGTCGAACCAGGTCGACGTCGCGTTCCAGTGAGGCGGCGCGCGGATCGCCGCGCCTGCCCCCGTTCCAGATCCGTGAATCGACGCGCGCGCGCCTCCAGGCGCGCGCGCGTCGCCGTTTCCGGCTTTCCGGGCTAGGATCCCGCGGACGCGCGCGGCGGGATCATCCCGGGTGATGGGGAGCGGGCGATGCGGGTGGTCGCGGTGATGAACCAGAAGGGCGGCGTCGGCAAGACGACGACCACCTGCAATCTCGGCGCGGCGCTGGCGATCCAGGGGCGCCGCGTGCTCCTGGTCGACCTCGACCCGCAGGCGCACCTGTCGCTCCACCTCGACCACGACGTCCACTCGACGAAGCCGACCATCGGGGACGTGCTGGTCGACGGGATGGCGCTCGAGGCGGCGATCGCGCCGACCGGCGCCGAGCGCGTGGCACTGGTGCCGTCGCACATCGACCTCGCGAGCGCCGAGCTCGAGCTCGCCGGCGAGATCGGGCGCGAGACGGTGCTGCGCTCGGCGCTGGCCGCGCTCGCGGAGCGCGACGCGTACGACGTCGTGCTGATCGACTGCCCGCCCTCGCTCGGCCTGCTCTCGCTCAACGGGCTGTGCGCCGCCGACGAGGTCCTGATCCCGCTGCAGGCGGAGTTCTTCGCGCTGCACGGCATCAGCCGGCTGACGGAGGTGATGCAGAAGCTCCGCACGCGCCTGAAGCACGGGCCGGAGCTGCTCGGCATCGTCCTCTGCCGCATGCAGACGACGACGCGACTCGCGCGTGAAGTCGAGCAGGAGGCGCGCACCCACTTCGGCGCGCGCGTCTTCCAGACCACGATCCGCCAGAACGTCCGCCTCGCCGAGGCGTCGAGCCACGGCAGGACCGTCTTCCAGTACGACCCCTCGTCGCAGGGCGCGAAGGACTACGAGGCGCTCGCGCACGAGGTGCTCGCGATCTGGGCGCAGCCGGCCGGAGCGCCGCCGCGCGCCGCCGCAGCGTCCGTCGCGGCCCATGCGCCCGTGGTGGCGCCCGCGCCGCCGCGCCCCAGCCGCAACTGACCGCACCCCCGGCCGCGGACGGGAAATCGTTTCCCGTCCGCCGTCGCGCCGCAGGGAGGTCTCAGTCGCGCGCGCCCCCCATTCGATGGAGAAGGGGTCGCACTCCGCCTGCGCGCCGGCCGTCCGGGCGTGGCGGGGTCGATCGGGACGCCTGCGCTCCGCGGCGCGCCCGGTAGGCGGAGCGAAGAAGGGACGTCATGCTGCACGAACTCATCGGCGCGATCGCGAGCCTCCTCCTGCAGGACGGAGCGCCCGCTCCTGCGAAGCCTCCCGTCGTGAAGCCCGCTGCACCGGTGCAGGCGCCGCAGGCGACGCCGGCGAAGGGGACGACGCAGCCGAAGAAGCCGCTCGTGGTCCCGACGCCCAAGCCGCGCGACCCCGAGGTCCCGAGCTTCCGCGTCGTCGTGAAGATGCCCGGCAACCGCCGCTTCACCGGCGTGATCACGCGCGACCGCCTCTTCAACGACATGGCGCGCGCGGGCGCCCACAACACGAGCGAGGTCTACCTCCGCGGCGACAAGTTCACGCTCCACTTCGTGGACGGCGTCGACGGCGACGTGACGCTGCGCTGGAACCAGATCAAGAAGCTCGACGTGCGCGAGATCCTCGACGCGGCCGGCGTGCGCACGATCGAAGAGGAGTACCACCGCCTGATGATCCTCAAGCGGGAGGCGGACGAGGCCGAGCAGCGCAAGGCCGAGGAGGAGGCCGCGACGGGCGGCAAGCCGGCCGACGGCGGCAAGGACGAGGCGGGCAAGGAGAAGGCGAAGGAGGAGGTGCTCCCGCCGCTGCTCGCCGAGTTCCGGCCCGACCAGGGCTGGCTGCCCAAGAAGAAGGAGCAGATCGAGTGGCGCCGCACCGTGGTCGGCACCGCGCCCGACAAGGCGGAGCAGCGCTTCCTCGAGGTCTACGACGAATGGCTGCCGCTCTACGGTGAATGGCAGCTCTCGCACGCGCCCGAGTCGCCCGGCGCGAAGGACGGCGACAAGGAGACGCCCAAGGAGGACCCGAAGGGGGACTCCGCCAAGGGCGAGGTCCCGAAGGCCGACGGCGCCAAGAAGGACGACGCGAAGAAGGACGACTCCGGCAAGGAGCGCACGAAGAAGTACGGCGACAAGGAGCCGGCTCCCAAGGACGGCGACGGCGGCTGACGCCCGGTAGATTCCGCCGCCGATGGTCGATGCTCGGCGGCTGCAGGAGATCTGGGACGGGGTCGCGTCGGCGCCGCTCGCGCTCCGGGCCGTGCTCGGCGCGGCGTCGTGGGGCTGGGCGGCGGGGCGGGCGCTCGATCGCGCGCTCCATGAAGTGCGCCTGCTCCCAAGGGTCCGCCTCCCGATCCCGGTCGTGAGCGTCGGCAACGTCCGCGTCGGCGGCTCGGGCAAGACGCCCTTCGTCGCGGCGCTCGCGCGCGCGCAGGTCGCGGCCGGCCGGCGTGTCGTGGTGCTCGCGCGCGGCTACGGACGCGCGGCCGGCGCGGCGCTGAACGACGAAGGCGCGTGGCTCGCCGCGGCCGTGCCGCAGGCCCGCATCGTCCAGGCTCCCGACCGCGCGGCCGCGGCGGAGCGCGCGCTCGCGCGCGCCCCGGCCGACCTCGTCATCCTCGACGACGGCTTCCAGCACGAGGCGCTCGCGCGCGACCTCGACCTCGTGCTGGTCGACGCGGCGACCGGCTTCGGCAACGGCCGCCTCCTCCCGGCCGGCCCGCTGCGCGAGCGGCCGTCCGCGCTGCGCCGCGCCGCGCTCGTCGTGCTCACGCGCAGCGAGCTCGCGACGGCCGAGCAGCTCGCGCGCACGCGCGCCGCCGTCGCCGCCGCCGCGCCGCACGTCCCGGTCGCGACCGCGCGCTTCGACGTCGTTGCGATCCGGCAGGGCGAGCGGGCGCTGCCGCCGGCCGCGCTTGCGGGCGGCGCGGTCGTGGTCGCGAGCGGCGTCGCGCGGCCGGCCGCGGTCGCCGCGACGGTCGAGGCACTCGGCGCGCGCGTCGTCGACGAGGCGCGCTTCCCCGACCACCACGCCTACTCGCTCGGCGAGCTCGAGGAGCTGCTCGCACGGGCGCGCGCGCGCGGCGCGACGCTGGTCGGGACGGCCAAGGACGGCGTCAAGTGGCGCGCGCTCGCTCCCGCGCGCGCCGACGAGTGGCGCATCGTCGAGCAGGAGCTCGTCGTCACGGAAGGACGCGCGACCCTCGACGCCCTGCTCGGGAGGCTCTTCGCGCCGCGCGCCGCTACGACCGCTTGCGCGAGCTGATCCGGAAGATGCCCCAGAAGACGAGCAGGAACAGGAAGACCAGGAGGATCTCGGCCGCGGCGTGGCCGGCGTGGTCGTGCCCGGCGCCCTCGCTCGAAAGTGCCAGCAGGGGAGTAGGCGGGATCAGGAGGGGCGACATGGTCTGCGCGCGTCCGCGGGGTCGGAGGGAGGTTCGGGGGAGGGCCGGGAAGGCGGCGGCGCGGCCGACGTCGGAGCAGACCGCGGATTCAGGGCGCCTTCCCGGAAAACGGGGCGGCCTAGCATAGCAGCGGCGGTTCGTCCCTTCCGTCCTCGGGCGCGGTCGTCCGAGGCCTCCTGCCGGAGTCGATGCGTCGGTGCGAGTCGCGCGGATCATCACGAGGCTCAATCGCGGCGGTCCGGCGCGCACGCTCCTCGCGGTCGAGCCGCTGCTCGCGCAGCACGGCGTCGAGAGCCTGCTGCTCGCGGGCGAGCCGGCGCGCGGCGAGGACGACCTCGCCGACGACTTCCGGCGCGCCGGGATCCCGCTGCGGATCGTCCCCGGCCTGCGCCGCTCGCCGGCGCCGCTCGCCGACTGGCGCGTCGTCGCGCAGCTCGAGCGCGAGCTCGCGACGTTCCGACCCGACCTCATCCACACCCACACCTTCAAGGCGGGCTGCGTCGGCCGGCTGGCGCGCGCGCCCGGCGAGGTGCGGCGCGTCCACACCTTCCACGGCCACCTCTTCGAGGGTGCCTTCCCGCGCCCGCTCGGGGCGCTGCTCGCGGCGGTCGAGCGGCGGCTCGCGCGGCGGACCGACCTCGTGCTCGCCGTGAGCGAGCGCGTCCGCGCCGACCTCTGCGAGAGGTGGGAGGTCGCGGCGCGCGACCGGACCGAAGTGTTGCCGGGCGTCCTGCTGCCCGAGCTCGCGCGGCCGGCCGACGCCGCGGAGCGCGCCGTCGCGCGTGCACGCACGCTGCCAGCGATCGGCCCCTGGATCGGCACGCTCGCGCGGCTCGCGCGGATCAAGGCGCCGCTCCACTTCCTCGACGTCGCGCAGCGCGTCGTCGCGGTGCGACATTCCGCGCGTTTCGTGTGGGTGGGCGACGGCGAGCTGCGCGAGCGCTTCCTCTCCGAGATCGCGCGCCGCCGCCTCTCCGAATCGGTGCGCTGGGTCGGCTGGCAGTCGGACGTCCGGCCGTGGCACCTGGCGCTCGACGTCGAGGTGCTGCTGTCGGACCAGGAGGGGCTGCCGCTCTCGCTGGTGGAGGCGCGCGCGCTCGGCGTCCCGATCGTCGCGACCGACGTCGGCGGCGTGGCCGAGCTGCTGCGCGGCGGCGACGACCGGCTCGTGGCGGCGCGCGACGCCGCCGGCGCGAGCCGCGCGATCGTCGCGACCCTCGACGAGCTCGCGGACGGGAGGCGCGTGCACGCGACGGCGCCGCGCGACCGGGTCGGGCTCGCGCCCGACGAGCACGCGCGGCGGCTGGCCGGCGCCTACGAGCGCGCGCTCGCCCGGCCGCCGATCGGCCGGCCGGTCGCGGCGGCATGAGCCCCGAGCTCGCGCCGCCGCTCGCCGCGCTGCTCGGCGCCGCGACGGCGCTCGCCGCGGCGCACCTCCTCGCTCCGCTCGCGCGGCGGCTCGGCTTCGTCGATCCGCCCGGCCCGCGCAAGCTGCACGCGGCGCCGGTGCCGCTGGTGGGGGGCGCGGCGCTCCTGCTCGCGGCGCTGGTCGGCTTCGCCGCGAGCGCGGCGCTCGGCGCCGTCGGCGGCGGGCTCTCGAAGGCGGCGCTCTTCCTGCCGCTCGCGATGCTGGCGGTCGGCGTGCTGGACGACGCGCGCGGGAAGTCGCTGCGGCCCGCCACGAAGGCGCTGCTCACGCTGGTCGCGCTCGCCGCGGCGCTCGCCGACGCGGGCCTCCCGCTGCTCGCCGCGCTGCTCGCGATCGCGCCGCTCTTCGCGCTGATCCACGCGACCAACACGATCGACCACGTCGACGGCCTGTGCGCGGGGACGGCGGCGCTCGCGCTGCTCGACGCGTCGGCGGCGGCGCTGCTGCGCGACGAGCACGCGCTCGCGATCCGGCTCGGCGCGCTCGGCGGCGGAGCGCTCGGTTTTCTTTTCCTCAACTTCCCGCGCGCCCGCGTCTTCCTGGGCGACGGCGGTACTCTCCTGCTCGGCGGCGTCCTCGCCGGGCTGTGGCTCCACTGGCGGCGCCCGGAGGTCTTCTTGCTCGCCTGCGTGCCCCTCGCCGACTTCCTGAGCGTCGCCTGGCTGCGCGTGCGCGCCGGCGTGCGTCCCTGGATCGGCGACCGGCGCCACGTGACGCACCGGCTGATCGCGAGCGGCGTCTCGCCGACGCGCGCCGTGCTCGCGCTGCTCTGCGTGCAGGCCGCCGCCGCGTCGGCCGGCGCGTGGCTGCTCTCCCATCCGCTGCCGCTCGGCGCGGCGACCGCGGTCGCCGCGACCGTCGTCGTCCTGGTCGCGCTCGCCTTCGCCGGCCTGGCGCGCGAGCACGCGTAGGCGCCGCCGGTGGACACCGCCGAATTCGACAAGATGTTCGAGGTCGAGGAGACCAACTGGTGGTACCGCGGCCGGCGCCACCTCGTCACCAAGTGGGTGAAGCGCCACTTCGAGCGGCAGGGCCGGCCGCTGCGCATCCTCGACATCGCGTGCGCGACCGGGATGTCGTTCCGCTTCCTCTCCAAGTACGGCGACATCCGCGGCATCGACATCAGCGAGGAGACGATCCGCCTGTGCAAGACGCGCGGGATCGACCGGATCGTGCGCTGCGACGCGATGAAGCTGCCCTTCCGCGACGGCAGCTTCGACGTCGTGCTCGCGCTCGACGCGCTCGAGCACTTCCCCGACGACCGCCTCGCGATCCGGGAGATCCGCCGCATCGCGCGCCCCGGCGCGCTCGTGCTCGTGACCGTGCCGGCGTTCCAGTTCCTGTGGAGCCCGCACGACGTCGCCTACCACCACTTCCGCCGCTACACGCGGAACGAGCTCGGCGGCAAGCTGCGCGAGGGCGGCCTGCAGCTGCGCAAGCTCTCCTATTACTCGATGAGCGTGCTTCCCCCGGTCTTCGCGATGCGCAAGCTCCGCAAGGCCGCGCAGAAGACCGGCGAGCAGGCCCACTCCGACTTCTTCCTCAAGCTCCCGGGCCCGGTCGAGTCGCTGCTCTACGGAATCATGAGAACCGAGATCGGCCTCATGGACGCCGTGAGCCTCCCGTTCGGCGTCTCCCTCTTCTGCGCCGCCGAGCCCAACGGCACCGCGAAGTAGGCGAGCGAGCGCGCGCTCACAGCTGTCCGAACAGGAAGCTCGCCACCGAGGAGACCGGCGCCGCCTCGCGCGCGTCCTCGACCGCCCGCGCGAGCTGATTCGTGAGCCGCTCCACCGTGCGCCGGGCCTCGTCGTCGGAGAAGAGCCAGCCGATCACGCCGCGGCCGCGGCGCGCGTCGTCCGTCAGCTTCGACGCGTCGGACGCGACCGACGCGAGGCGCGTGGCGATCGTGACGAGCGCCGCCTCGACCTCGGGGTCGGAGAGGAGCTTGCCGATCGCCCCCCTGCCGGAGCGCAGGTCGGCCGCGAGCGCGCTCGCATCGGCGGCGAGGCGCTTCAGGTCGTTCCAGGTCGCCTCCGACTCGACGCTGGTGAGCCTGCCGAGCAGCCCCTCGCCCTTGCCGATGCGGTCGGCCGCGACCGCGAGGCCGTCGACCCCCGACTTGAACTTCGCGCCCGACTCCTCGTCGTAGACCAGCGTGCGGATGATCCCGTTCTTCTCTCTCGCGTCCTTCAAGAGCGTACCGCCCTCGTCGGTGAAGCGCTGGATCGAGTCGTGCAGCGCCGGTGAGTTCAGCGCCTTCGCGATGCTGCCCTCGCCGTGGTCGAACTTGTCGAGCGCGCTGCGCGCGGCGGCGAGCCCGGCGTTCACGTTCTCGTACGCCTCGCGGCTGAGCATCAGTCCGAGCAGGGTGCGCTCGCCCGTCTTCATGCCGTCGACGATGTCGGCGAGCCCGCCGACGATGCGACGCAGGTCGCCCTGGTTCTCGTTCAGGACGCGGCCGAGCTGGCGGATGACGTTGCCTTCGCTGTTCGCGCGCAGGTCGGAGTAGCCGTCGGCCGCGAGCGGCTTGCCCGAGCCGGTGTCGATGTCGAGCTCGCGCCCGCCGAGCAGCGACTGGCTGCCGATCAGCATCGCGTAGTCCTCGCGCAGCTGGATCGGGCGGTCGAGCGTGAAGGTGATGCGCAGGCGCTTCTCCGGCGGCGGCGCCCCCTCGGTGAAGACGACCTCGTCGACGCGGCCGGCCGCCTTCCCGAAGACGAGCACCGGGTCGCCCGACGCGAGGCTGCCGGCGTCGGAGGCGTAACAGACGTAGACGATCGGCGTCTCGAAGAGGTGGAAGCCGCCGAGGTAGATCGTGACGAAGGCGAGCACGGCCAGCGTCACGAAGAAGAACAGTCCGAGGATCGTGTGGCGCAGCACGTTCACGACTTCCCTCCGATCGGGGGACGGCCGCCGTTCAGGAAGTGGCGGACCGCCGGGTGGTCGGTCTTCTGGAACTCCGCCGCCGTCGCCTGGAACACGATCTTCCCGCCGTCGACCATCGCGATGCGGTCGCCCGCCTCGTAGGCGCACGGCAGGTCGTGCGTGACCAGGATCGAGGTGACCCCGAGCTCGCGCTGCACCTTGCGGATCAGCTGCGAGATGTTCGCGGTCATCACCGGGTCGAGCCCGGCGGTCGGCTCGTCGTAGAGGATCACGGTGGGGGCTCCGGCCAGCACGCGCGCGAGCGCGGCGCGCCGCTTCTGGCCGCCCGAGAGCTCCGCGGGCATCTGCCGCTTCGACGGCTGCAGGTGGACCATCGCGAGGTACTCGTCGACGCGGCGCTCGATCTCGAAGGGGCGCAGGCGCGTGTGCTCGGTGAGCGGCAGGGCGACGTTCTCGCCCACGTCGAGCCAGTTGATCAGCGCGCTCGACTGGAACAGGTAGCCGACGCGCGCGCGCACCTCGTGCAGCGTCTGGCGCGTCGCGCCGTCGACGCGCTGCTTCCCGAGCCACACCTCGCCCTGCTCGGGCGCCATCAGGCCGACGATCAGCTTGAGCAGGCACGACTTGCCCGTGCCGGACGGGCCGACGATCACGAACGTCTCGCCGCGCACCACCTCGAGGTCGACGCCGACCAGCACGCGCTTGGGCCCGAAGCTCTTGTGCACGCCGGCGAGGCGGATCATCACCTCGGAGGGAGCGCGCGGCTCGCCGTCGTCCGTCGGTCTCGCGTCGGGGCTCGTCACGGTCGCTCGCGTCGGTTTCACGTGTAGAAGAACGACGTGAGGTAGTAGCCGACGACGATCACGAGCAGGAAGCTCTGGATGACCGCCGTGCGGGTCGCCCGGCCGACGCCGATCGCGCCGCCGCTCGCCTTGAGCCCCGCGGCGCAGCCGACCGTCGCGATGATGACCCCGAAGACGAACGCCTTCGTCAGCCCGGTGTAGAGGTCCTTCGGCAGGTCGAAGATGGTGAGCGTCGACGAGAGCGAGTCGACCACGTGATTCATGTAGGTCTCGGGCGAGATGCGCAGCCGCGTCGCGCTCACCAGGCAGCCGCCCAGCACGCCGACCACGTCGGTGACCAGCGTGAGCAGCGGCGCCAGCACCGACATGGCGACCAGGCGCGGCATCACGAGGAAGCTCGCCGGCTCGATCGACATGATCTCGAGCGCGTCGATCTCCTCCGACACCTTCATCGTCCCGAGCTCGGCCGCCATGCCGGCGCCGACGCTGGCGGTGAGGATGAGCGCGGTCATGAACGGGCCCATCTCCCGGCAGAGTCCGAGCCCGATGATCGACGCGATGCGCTCGGTCGCGCCGAAGCGCTCGAGCTCGATGCCGGTCTGCAGCGCGAGGATCATCCCGGTGAAGAGCGCGACCACGAGCACGACCGGCAGCGGCCGGATGCCGCAGGTGTAGAGCTGGTCGAGCAGGAAGCGGCGCCGCTTCCAGGCGTGGCGCACGTAGAGCGTCGACTCGAAGAGGAGCTCGACCGTCTCGCCCGCGCCGAGGACGGCGCGCTCGATGGTCTCCCCGAGGAACGCGAAGAAGCGGGTCACTTCGCGACGACCTCCGGCGTGAGCAGCGGCAGCCCGAGCAGGCGCAGCTCCGCGCCGCCCGCGCCGCCGCCGATGCGGATCAAGCCGAGCAGCAGGTCGCTGCGCCAGCGCCGGTCGTCCCAGCGCGCCGACGCGAGGAGCGGCAGCGAGAAGCGCCGCTCGTCCCCGGTCGCGCTCCATTGGACCAGCCGGAAGGCGGCGGCGCCGTCCCGGTCGCCGTCGGCGGTCCGGCGGTTCCGGTACAGCTCGAAGAGGGGGCCCCAGTTGGCCTCGAAATCGGAGGTGTAGCGCTCGACGTCCATGGGGAGCAGCGCGATCACCTTGGTCTCGTCGACGCCCGCCTCGCTCTTGGTCGAGAAGAGCGGCCAGAGCTTGAACATGCCGTCGGGCGCGCGGCCGTCGCGGAACTCCTTCGCTTCGTGGTGCACGAACGGCACGAAGTCGAAGGTGCGCTTGGTCCAGCCGCGCTCGCCCGGCTCGCGCACCTCGCGCAGCCAGAACAGCGGGACCGCCCACGCCTGGCTCGAGATCTCGGGGCTCTCGTAGTGGGCGTAGAAGGGGAAGAGACGCAGGCGGTCGAACTCGCGCGTGTGCTCGCGCTGGAAGAAGGGCCACAGGTAGTCGTTGCGGAAGTACACCTCCTCGTACGGGAGTCCCTGCGCGTCGGTCTCGACGTAGCGCTGGCTCTTGAAGCGGAAGAACGGCCAGAGGAAGGTGAGGTAGCGCTTGCGCTTGCCGGTCTCGATGCCGAACAGCGGCCACAACGTGACGTTGCGCGTCGGGTCGCTGGTGTCGAGGTCGTTCCTCTGCCAGTGGACGAACGGCCAGAGCACCGACCACTTGTCGTACTTGCCCTCGTACTGCCAGTGGCCGGCGATCGGGAGCAGGTGCCACGAGCCGTCGCGCGGCCCGCCGTCGACCCAGCCGATGAACGGCGTCAGGCTGTAGAAGGTCTCCGGCTCGGTGATGTTCTTCATCGCACGGTAGTAGAGCGGGAAGAGGAAGAACGACATCTCCGAGAAGCCCATGAAGGTCTTGATCGTCCCGAACAGGGGGAAGAACGCGAAGTAGTTCTCTTCCTCGCGCGGCCCCCGTCCGAACCAGAAGATCGGGAAGAACATGACGTCGGTGTCGGGGCTGGTGCTCCCCGACGAATGGGTCTTCGCCCACGACAGGGCGAGGAAGCGGTAGGACGACTCGTCGGCGGTCCAGCGCGCCGCGAACAGCGGGTCGAGCACCTGTCCGCGCGTCTCGGTCGAGGTGGCGACGCGCCGCCACAGCGGGTGGAACGCCGTCTCGCGCCGGTCGGGCGTGCGCGTGTCGTCCCAGAACGGCCCGGCCGAGGTGGCGCGGCTCTCCGCGCCGCGCTCGGTGACGCGCGCGTTCCCGACGTAGAAGGGGTTCAAGTCCCAGTCGAGGCCGGCGCACGCCGACGCGGACGTCGCGGCGACGGCAGCGAGGGAGCGCACGAGCGCCGAAAAACCTGCGCGCCCGCCCGCGCGCGCGCAACGTGCGTGTCGACCCAAACGCCCCTCCCGGCCGCGATCGGACGCCGCGCGAAGTTATGCTCGCGCGCTTTCGGGCGCAAACGAATGGCACGACATCGGATCTTCAGCGGGATGCAGCCGACCGGCGAGGCGCACCTGGGGAACTACCTCGGCGCGATCCGGCAGTGGGTCGAACTCCAAGAGGCGCCCGACGCGCCGGAAGCCTTCTATTCGATCGTCGACTACCACGCGCTCTCGATCGCGATGACGGCGGACCAGCTGCGCGCGTGGACGTTCGACATGGCGGCGACGTTCCTCGCGTGCGGGCTCGATCCGAAGCGCGTCGTGCTGTTCCGCCAGTCCGACGTGCCGGAGCACACCGAGCTCGCGTGGATCCTGGCGACGTCGGCGGCCATGGGCGACCTCTCCCGCATGACGCAGTTCAAGGAGAAGTCGGAGCAGAACCGCGACAACGTCAACGCCGGCATTTTCATCTATCCCGTGCTCCAGGCGGCCGACATCCTGCTCTACAAGGCCGACCGCGTGCCGGTGGGGGAGGACCAGGTGCAGCACCTCGAGCTCGCGCGCGAGCTCGCGCGCCGGTTCAACCGCCGCGTCGGGTTCGACGTCTTCCCGGAGCCGCAGCCGCTGCTCTCCAAGGTGACGCGGCTGAAGGGCCTCGACGGCTCCGCGAAGATGTCGAAGTCGAAGGGGAACACGGTGGCGTTGAGCGATGCGCCCGACGCGATCCGCGCCAAGATCAAGGTCGCGGTCACCGACCCGGCGCGCCTGCGCCGGTACGACCCGGGCCACCCCGAGGTGTGCAACGTCTTCACCCTCCATGGATCCTTCACCGCGCCGCTGAACGCAGCGCGCTACGCCGAGATCGATCGCGACTGCCGCTCCGGCGCGCTCGGCTGCGTCGACTGCAAGAAGGAGCTCGCCGACCGCGTGGTCGAGCACCTGACGCCGATCCGCGAGCGGCTCGAGGCGCTGCGCGCGAAGCCGGACGAGCTCGAGGCGGTGCTCGCCGACGGCGGGAAGCGGGCGGGCGAGGTGGCGCGCGCGACGATGGAGGATGTGCGCGCGCGCATCGGCGTGCGTCCGTCGCGGTGAGCCGGCGCGCCGCGCTCGCCCTGCTCGCGTTCGGCGCGGCTGCGTGCGAGTCGCCGCCCCCGATCGAGCCGATCGTGATGGCGGCTTCGGTGCAGTCCGACGCCGACGCCGCGCGCCGCGTGCGCGACGACGTGCTCGAGCGCGGCAGCGAGGTGGCGCGCGCGCAGCTCGACGAGGCGCTCGCGGCGGCGCGCCGCGCCCGCGACGGCGCGCCCGACGACTTCCGCATCGCCTGCCTCGTGCAGGACCTCGAGTTCCTCGCCGACCCGCGCGCCGCGCGCTTGCAGTACGCGGCGGCCACGGGCAGCGCGCGCGAGAAGACGCTCGCGGCGCGGGCGCTCCTCCCGGAGCGGATGAGCGAGGCGCGCGACCTCTTGATCAAGGCGTGCGACCAGGACCCGGCGTTCGGCTGGTCGCGCTACGGGCTCGCCCGGGTCGAGAGCGACCTCGGGCGCAACGACCAGGCGCTCGCCGAGGCGCTCGCGGCGGTGCGGCTCGAGCCGTCGCTGCTCGAGGCGCTGCGCCTCTACGCCGACCTCGCCGGCTCGACCGGGGCGCGCGAGGACGCGCTGTGGGCGCGGCGCGAGCTGGTCGCGGCGACCGGCGGCGACCTGCGCGAGCGGTTCCGCTACGCCCGACTGCTGCTCGAGTCGAACGCGAAGCGCGACGCCTCCGCGGCCGAAGTCGAGCTGCGCGCCATGGTCGAGCAGATCGGCGAGCCGCCGCCGCCGGCCTTCCGCAAGGTGCTGAGCGACGTCTACGTGGCGATCGGCTGCTCCTACTCGCAGCGCTACCGCTACGACGAGGCGATCGCCTGGTGGCGCCAAGCGCTGACGCTCGACTTCGAGTCGCTGACGGCGCTCGCCAACATCGGCGGCGTCGAGTTGAACCGCGCCGACGACACCGACGGCGCGGTGCGGCGGCGCCACCAGGAGGCCGCGCTCGCGGCCTACGAGGAGTACATGCTGCGCGCGCAGGGGCTCACCACGCCGCTCCCCTCCAACGAGATCCGCTACCGCTACTTCTCCGTCCCCGAGCACGTGCTCACGCTGCGCAAGCTGCTCGGGCTGCCGGCGGAGCAGGAGGAGACGGTCGCGGAGACCGACCTCGGGCCGCGCTGGCCGGAGGCGGGCCGGTGAGCGCGCCGTGATCGCAGTCATCCAGCGCGTGCGGCGTGGCGAGGTCACCGTCGACGGCGCGCGCGTCGGCGGCGTCGCGCGCGGCTTCGTCCTTCTGCTCGGAGTGGCGCACGGCGACGGCGAGCGCGAGGCGGCCTACCTCGCGCGCCGCATCCACGAGCTGCGCGTCTTCGAGGACGGGCAGGGGAAGATGAACCGCTCGCTCGCCGACGTCGGCGGCGCGGTGCTCGCCGTCTCGCAGTTCACGCTGCTCGCGAACCTGAAGGGCGGGCGGCGGCCCGACTTCCTCGGCGCCGCGGCGCCCGACGAGGGGCGGCGCTGGTTCGACCGCTTCGTCGAGCTCCTGCGTGAACGTGGCGTCACGGTCGAGACCGGGAGCTTCGGTGCGTCGATGGTGGTCGCGCTCGAGAACGAAGGGCCGGCGACGTTCCTGCTCGACACGCGCGACCTGCTCCCCGCGTCGGCCGGACCGGCCCTTCCCGACGTGCCGTCGCGCCCGGGAGCCGGGCCTGGATCGGAGCCGGGCGAGCGCGTCTAAGCACTTGGTTGACAGACGGTTAAAGGCCGCTAGGTTGCGCCGCCATTCGAGCCGGTGCTGTCGGGGGAAAAGGGGTGGTCAACGGGGCGCTCGGCGCGCACGTCGACCGTGGCGGCAGCCGCTCGGGAATGGGCGCAATGGCCACGATCACGAAGAAGGAACTCGTCAACCGGATCGCCGAGCGAACCGGCCAGACCAAGGTCGTGGCCAAGGAGATCCTGCAGATGTTCCTCGACGAGATCATCCGGGAGCTCTCGGAGGGGAACCGCCTCGAGTTTCGCGACTTCGGCGTCTTCGAGGTCAAGCCGCGCCGCGCCCGCCGCGCGCAGAATCCGCGGACCCTGCAGAAGGTCGAGGTCCCGCCCAAGCGGGTGGTGAAGTTCAAGGTCGGCCGCGTGATGCGTGACCGCGTGAGCCACGGCCTCACGAAAGGCGAGGGGGCGCGCGCCGCCGACGGCCGCGCCGCGGCGAATCCGGGCGCCTGACCGGCTGCGGACCCGCGCCGCCGCCCGCCTACTTCGCTTCGAGCGCCTGCTCCAGGTCGGCCTCGAGGTCGTCGGGATCCTCGACGCCGACCGAGATGCGCAGGAGCCCGTCGTCGAGCCCCCGCGCGCGCCGGATCTCTGCCGGGATCGACGCGTGGGTCATCGACGGCGGGTGCTCGATGAGCGACTCGACGCCGCCGAGGCTCTCCGCGCAGGCGAAGAGCTTCGTCGCGCCCGCCACGCGCTTGCCGCGCGCCACGTCGCCCTTCACGACGAACGAGATCATCCCGCCGAACTGGCTCATCTGCCGTTTCGCGAGCGCGTGGCCCGGGTGGCCCGGCAGGCCGGGGTAGTGGACCTTCGTGACCTCCGGATGCTTCGCGAGGAACTGCGCGAGCCGCTGCGCCGTCGCGCAATGGCGGTCCATCCGCAGATGGAGCGTCTTCGTGCCGCGCAGCACGAGGAAGCAGTCGTTGGGGCCGGGCACGGAGCCGACCGCGTTCTGGAAGAAGGCGAGCTTCTGCGCGAGCTCGTCGTCGTCGACGATCAGCGCGCCGCCGATGACGTCGGAGTGGCCGCCGAGGTACTTCGTGACGCTGTGCAGCACGACGTCGAAGCCCGCTTCGAGCGGCCGCTGCAGGTAGGGCGTCGCGAAGGTGTTGTCGCAGACCGCCTTCGCGCCCGCCGCGTGCGCGAGCTGCGCGATCGCCGCGAGGTCGCAGATCTTGAGCAGCGGGTTGGTCGGCGTCTCGGTGAAGACGTACTTCGTCTCGGGCCGCAGCGCCCCCTTCACCGCGTCGAGGTCGCAGAAGTCGACGTAGGTGAACTTCACCCCGAAGTTGGCGTAGAGCCGCTCGAAGAGGCGCCACGTCCCGCCGTAGAGGTCGTCGCCGGCCACCACGTGGTCGCCGCTCTTCAGCAGGTTCATCACGTTGTTGGTCGCGGCGAGCCCGCTCGAGAAGCAGAGCCCGTGCTTGCCCCCCTCGAGCGAGGCGAGGTTGCGCTCGAGCGCGAGGCGCGTCGGGTTCTTGGTGCGCGCGTACTCGTACCCGTCGATCGGCTCCGCGGGCGCGCGCTGCCGGTAGGTCGAATTCTGGTAGATCGGGACCATCAGCGCACCGGTGAGCGGATCGGGCGGCTGCCCGGCGTGGACGGCGCGCGTGGCGAATCGGTGGGCGGCGGGTTCGTGGTCGTTCATCCCTCCAACTTAGACTCGTGAAGAGCTCCCTCGAAGCGCTCGACTGGGATCGCCTCTGCCAGCGACTCTCCGCCTACGGCGAGAGCGCGCTCGGCCGCGACCGGCTGCTGAGCCTCGCGCCCTGTCGCGACCGCGAGGGCGCGGTCGAGGCGGCGCAGGCGGTCGTCGAAGCGACGGCGCTGTGCGGGACGCCGGCGCAGCCCTCGTGGCGGGAGCTCCACGACCTCGCGCCGCTCTTCGTCGCCGCCCGCGGCCGCGCGACCGGGCTCGACGGCAAGGAGCTCGCGCTCGTGCTGCGCAGCGTGAAGTGCGGCGAGGCGATCCGGCAGCGCCTCTCCGGCCGCGCCGACTCGCCGCGGCTGCAGGCACGGGCGCGCGCGCTCGCCGACTTCTCCGCGGTGGTCCAGCTCCTCGAGAAGACCATCGACGCCGCCGGCGAACTGCTCGACGACGCGCTGCCCGAACTCGGCGAGACGCGCCGGAAGATCCGCGAGACGGACCGCCGCGTCCGCGAACGCGCGCTCGACGTCGGCGCGCGCGCCGAGCTGCGCAGCGCGCTGCGCGACGGCCCGCCGGTGCTGCGCGACGGGCGCTACATGCTGGCCGTCAAGGCCGACGCCCGCGGGAAGATCGCCGGCATCCTGCACGACCGCTCGGCGTCGGGCGAGACGGTCTTCATCGAGCCCTCCGAGCTGGTCGAGCCGCAGAACGCGCTCGCCGACCTGCGCGCGCGCGAGCGCCGCCTGGTCGACCGCATCCTGCTCGAGCGGACGCGCGAGCTCCTGCGCCACGAAGCCGCGTTGCACGAGACGCAGCGCGCGCTCGCGAGCCTCGACGCGATCTTCGCGCGCGCCCGCTACGGCCGCGCGATCGGCGCGATCGTGGCGATTCCCGAGGAGGGCGGCGCGCTGCGCCTCGAGCGGGCGCTCCACCCGCTGCTGCTCGCGGAGGGGGCGGGCGTGCGCGACGCGGCGGGCGTCGTGCCATTCGATCTCGAGCTCGGCGAGCGCTTCGACGTCCTCGTGATCAGCGGGCCGAACACCGGCGGCAAGACGGCGACGCTGAAGGCCGTCGGGCTGCTCGTCGTCATGGCGCTGAGCGCCGTCCCGCTGCCGGCGCAGGCGGCGCGCGTGCCGTGGTTCGACGGCGTGCACGCCGACGTCGGCGACGCGCAGGACCTGGCGCAGAGCCTCTCGACCTTCTCGGGCCACCTGCGCCGCATCGCCGAGCTGCTGCGCGTCGCGACGAAGCGGAGCCTCGTGCTGCTCGACGAGCTAGGCACCGGGACCGAGCCCAAGGAGGGCGAGGCGCTCGGCCGCGCGCTCCTGCTCGAGCTCGCGCAGCGCGGCGCGCGCGTCGTCGCCACGACCCACCTCTCGGGGCTGAAGGACCTCGGCTTCACGCTGCCGCGCTTCGAGAACGCGTCGCTCGAGTTCGACTCGGAGACGCTGCGGCCGCTGTTCCGGCTGACGCTCGGCCTGCCGGGCGAGAGCAACGCGCTCAAGATCGCGCGCCGCCACGGCATCCCGCCGGCGGTCATCGAGTCGGCGGAGGGACTGCTGCACGGGGGGCGCGGCTCCGAGGCGGGGCGGGCGACCGAGCAGGCGTCGCGCGCGCGCAAGGCCGCGCTCGACCACCTCGAGAGCGCCGAGCTCGAACGGCGCAAGGCCGAGGAGATGCGCGCCGAGCTCGAGCGGCGCGTCGCGGAGCTCGAGGCGAAGGCGAAGCGGCTCGAGCACGAAAAGGAGGCCGAGATCGCGCGCGCGCTCGAGCGGACGCGCGAACGCGGGCGGCAGCTCCTCGCCGAGCTCGGCACGCTGCCGGCGCCGCTGCAGCCGCGGCTCGAGGCGATCGAGCGCTTCCTGGCCGACCTCCCGGCGGAGAGCCGCCTCCTCGAGCGGCGCGCCGCCTACCTCGCGAGCCGCAGGAAGGGCGACACCGTCTTCCTCCCCAAGTACCGCGAGCACGTCGTCGTCCGCAAAGTCGACCGGGAGCGCCGCCGCATCACGGTGCTCTACAAGAATCTCCCGCTCGAAGCGGACTTCGACGAGGTGCAGCTGCCCGACGACTTCAAAGGCGACGAAGAGGGAGGGCCCGCGATTGTGGGCGGCGACGTGCGGGGCTAGAACCCGCGCCCCATGAGCCTGGATCCGGGGAGTCCTCCGGCACCGTCGTCGTCGCAGCCCCGACTCGCCCCTCACCTCCTGGTGGTCGAGGACGAGCCGGTCATCGCGAGCCTGCTCGCCGACGTCCTCACTCGCCACGGCTACCGCGTGACGATCGGACACACCGTCGCCGACGGGCTCGCGCTCGCAGAGAAGCACGCCGACGTCGCGCTCTGCATCTCCGACTTCCTGCTGCCCGATCGCACCGGCCTCGACCTGGTCCTGGCGCTGCGCGAACGACTGCCGCGCCTGCGCATCGTCCTGATCTCGGCCTACCTCGAGCCCGAGCTGATCGCGCGGATCGAGGCGGTCGGCACCGTCGTCCTGATCGTCCGCAAGCCGCTCGACATCTTCGAGCTGCGCCGCCGCGTCGACGATCTGGTCCACGGCACGGCGACGGGAGGAGACGGACGCGAGGCGTCGGCCCCGTGCTGAGGTTCGCGAGCGCCGGCGAGTCGCACGGCCCCGCCGTCGTCGCCCTCCTCGAGGGGATCCCGGCCGGGCTCGAGATCGACGTCGCCGCGGTCGATGCGGAGCTCGCGCGCCGCCAGGAGGGATTCGGGCGCAGCGGCCGCATGCAGCTCGAGCGCGACCGCGTCGAGATCGGCGCCGGCGTCGTGCGCGGCCGGACGACGGGGGCGCCGCTGCTGCTGCGCATCGCCAACCGCGACGCCTCGCTCGCGACCAAGCCGCCGCTCCACCGGCCGCGGCCGGGCCACGCCGACCTCGCGGGCGCCTACAAGTGGCTGACCGACGACGCGCGGCCGGTGCTCGAGCGCGCGAGCGCGCGCGAGACGTGCGCGCGCGTCGCCGCGGCGGCGGTGGTGCGCCAGCTCCTCGCGCGCTCCGGCGTCGAGGTGCGCGCCTTCGTCGAGTCGATCGGCGACGTGGCGTCGCGCTTCGACGCGGAGAGTCCGCTTTCCGCGCTCGTCCGCGCACGCGCCCGCAGCGCGGTCGCGTGCCCCGACGAGGCCGCCTCGAAGCGCATGGTCGAGGCGATCCGGGCGGCGGGGCGGGCGGGCGACACGCTCGGAGGGACGTTCGTCGTAGTGGCGGCCGGCCTGCCGCCGGGTCTCGGGAGCTGCGCGCAGTGGGACGAGCGGCTCGACGGCCGGATCGCCCAGGCGGTCATGTCGATCCCGGCGGTGAAGGGGGTCGAGATCGGGCTCGGCTTCGAGGCGGCGGCGCGGCCGGGTTCGCGCGTCCACGACGACGTCCGCTGGCTGCGCCGCACCGGCCGCCATGGGGGGATCGGGCGCGGCAGCAACCGGGCGGGGGGGCTCGAGGGGGGGATCACCAACGGCGAGAGGCTCGTGGTCCGGGCGGCGATGAAGCCGATCTCCACGCTCCGCAAGCCGTTGCGCAGCGTCGACCTGCGGAGAAAGACGGCGGCGGAGGCGGCGTTCGAGCGCTCCGACGTCTGCGCGGTCGCGGCCGCCTCGGTGGTGGGGGAGGCGATGGTGCTGCTCGCGGTCGGGCGGGAATACCTCGCCAAGTTCGGCGGCGACTCGCTGCGGGAGCTCGACGCCCATCGCCGGGCCTTCGAGCGGTCGCTGCGGAGCCGTTTCGGGCGGTGAGGCCACAGGGAGTCCTCCGGGAAGCTTCGTTGACATCGCCCGGCGGACCGCTACGCTCCCGCGCTTCGCCCAACGGCTTGAACTCGGGTGCTCATGACCCGCGCGAGAGTCCGTCCGGACGGACCTCGGGATCGAGCGACCCGGGTGCGAACTCCCTGCTGGCGTAGCTCAACTGGCAGAGCACCCGCTTTGTAAGCGGGTGGTTGCGGGTTCGACTCCCGCCGCTAGCTCCGCGCGGCTTCGGAAGCGATGCGCGACGACTTGACGGTGAACGCCGTGAGGTCGTCGCGTGATCGTCGGAGGGGCGACCGACCCAAGGAGTCTCACGGGGAGATACCAAAGTGGCCAACTGGGACGGACTGTAAATCCGTTGGCTCCGCCTTCGCAGGTTCGAATCCTGCTCTCCCCACCACCAGACGGGACGGCGCGGTTCGAAGGAAGGGAAGCGAGCGACGAGACGCGACAGTCCGGGACCGCGGCCACGAGCGAGAGGACCGAAGGCGAGACGGCGACCGCAGCCACGCGGGTGTAGCTCAATGGTAGAGCTCGAGCCTTCCAAGCTCGCTACGTGGGTTCGATTCCCATCACCCGCTCCAAGCGCGGGACGGGGTTCGGACCCGCGGACCCGACGACGGACGACGACGACAACGAATCGCGGGAACGCGCGAAGGAACGCGAAGCAGGCCCACTGCGGCCCAAGAACCAGGAGAGTTCCGATCCATGGCTAAGGGCGTTTTCGAGCGGAAGAAGCCTCACGTGAACGTGGGGACGATCGGCCACATCGACCACGGCAAGACCACCTTGACCGCGGCGCTGATGGTCTATTCGGCCGCGAAGTACGGCGGTGCGGCGAAGAGCTACGCCGACATCGCGAAGGGCGGCACGGTCCGCGACGAGACCAAGACGGTCACGATCGCGGTCGCGCACGTCGAGTACGAGTCGAACGCGCGCCACTACGCGCACATCGACTGCCCCGGGCACGCCGACTACATCAAGAACATGATCACGGGCGCCGCGCAGATGGACGGCGCGATCCTGGTGGTCTCGGCCGCCGACGGCCCGATGCCGCAGACGCGCGAGCACATCCTGCTCGCGCGCCAGGTCGGCGTGCCGCAGATCTGCGTCTTCCTGAACAAGGTCGACCTGGTCGACGACCGGGACCTGCTCGACCTCGTCGAGCTCGAGGTGCGCGAGCTCCTCACCAAGTACGAGTTCCCCGGCGAGAAGACGCCGATCGTGCGCGGCAACGCGCTCGCGGCCTACCAGGCGCCGAAGGACCCGGCCGCCACCAAGTGCATCCAGGAGCTGCTCGACACGCTCGACAGCTGGATCCCCGACCCGGTGCGCGAGACCGACAAGCCGTTCCTGCTCTCGATCGAAGACGTCTTCAGCATCAAGGGGCGCGGCACGGTCGTGACCGGCCGCGTCGAGCGCGGCATCGTCAAGGTCGGCGACCCGCTCGAGATCGTCGGCTTCGCCGACACGCAGAACACCACCTGCACCGGCGTCGAGATGTTCCAGAAGACGCTCGACGAGGGGCGCGCCGGCGACAACCTCGGCGCCCTGCTGCGCGGGATCGAGAAGGAGCAGGTCTATCGCGGGATGGTGCTCGCGAAGCCGAAGTCGATCACGCCGCACTCGAAGTTCGACTGCCAGGTCTACGTGCTGAGCAAGGAGGAAAGCGGCCGCCACTCGCCCTTCTTCAAGGGCTACCGGCCGCAGTTCTACTTCCGGACCACCGACGTGACCGGCAACGTCGAGGCGCTGCTCGGCGGCGCGGAAATGGTGATGCCGGGCGACAACGTGCAGGTGACCGTGGCGCTGATCTCGAAGGTCGCGATGGAGGCGGGACAGCGCTTCGCGATCCGCGAGGGCGGCAAGACCGTCGGCGCCGGCGTCGTCACCAAGATCCACGAGTGATTCGAGCGACGGGACGGCGGCGCGCGAGCGCCGCCGCTTCGTCGGAACAGTCCGACCCCTGAGCGAACGAGACGGCGGGACCAGCCATGCGCGAGTGGATGTTTCTCGAGTGCACCGAGTGCAAGAACCGGAATTACCGCACGCAGAAGGATCCGAAGGACACCAAGAAGCTCGAGCTCCAGAAGTACTGCAAGTTCTGCGGCGGCCACAAGGTCCATAAAGAGAAGCGCAAGTAGCGCTTGGGAGAAGCGGAAGTAGTCGCGTCGGGATCGGGACGGGCATCTTTCGGGAGAGCCGCGGGCGGGAAGTTCTGATCGGCCCCGGCTCGTTCGAACCGAGAGGATTCGATGTTCAAGTATCGACCGGGTGAAGGCGTCTACGCGCGAGGGACCGCATTCTGGTCGCTCGTGCTGCTCGCCTTCTACGGCGGCCGGAAGTTCTACTTCTGGTCGCAGCAGTGGGATTTCTCCCGCCGCGACCTGCTCGGCGCGCCGATCCCGGTGCTCGCGTTCCCGCTCACCCCCGGCTTCCTCATGGGCGCGGGCGTCTGCCTGCTCCTCGCGTACGTCACGTGGCGCATCGTGAACGCGCCGAAGATCGCCGACCTGCTGGTCGACACCGAAGTCGAGATGAAGAAGGTCACCTGGCCTTCGATGGACGACAGCCGCAAGGCCTCCGTCGTCGTCGTGATCTGCGTCGCGGTGATGGTCACGTTCCTCGCCGCGTCCGACTTCGGCCTGCAGTGGTTCTTCTTCAACGTCGTCTATGGGCAGGGCAAGTGATGGCCGCAGAAGCCGCCGCGAGCGCTCCCAAGGAGTTCCGCTGGTACGTGGTCCGCGTCGCCTCGAACCGCGAGGAGCGCGTGCGCGACAACCTCCTCGCCCGCGTGAAGGCCGCGGGGATGGCGGAGCGCATCCGCAACGTCCTGGTGCCGACCGAGAAGTTCGCCGAGATCAAGGGCGGCAAGCGGCGCGAGGGGCAGCGCAAGATCTACCCCGGCTACATCCTGGTCGAGATGCAGCTCGACGAGGAGACGTGGTACCTGGTGCGCGGCACCGGCGGCATCGGCGACTTCGTCGGCTCCGACAGCATGCCGATGCCGATGGAGCCGCACGAGGTCGAGAAGCTGCGCGGCGCGGAGAAGCCCGGCCCGGATGGCGACAAGCCGAAGCTCGACATCCATTTCAAGGTCGGCGACAAGGTGAAGATCAAGGAAGGCCCGTTCGAGAACTTCAACGGCGCCGTCGACGAGGTGAACGTCCAGAAGGGCGTGGTGCGGGTGATCGTGATGATCTTCGGCCGCGAAACGCCCGTGGAACTCGAGTACTGGCAGGTCGAGGCGATCTGACGCGCGCGACGTGCCCCGCTCGAAGCGGGGCGCCGGTCGCGTCGGAATCCCCTCCTGAAGGTCGGAGACGGCGGTGGCAGCAGGACCCAAGGAAATCCAGGTCGTCGTGAAGCTCGCGTTGAACGCCGGGCAGGCGACGCCGGCGCCGCCCGTCGGCACGGCGCTCGGCCCGCACGGCATCAACATCGGGATGTTCGTCAAGCAGTACAACGACGCGACGCGCGCCCAGCAGGGCACCGTCGTCCCGGTCGAGCTCACGATCTTCAAGGACAAGAGCTTCAGCTTCATCCTGAAGACGCCGCCGACGTCGGTGCTGCTGAAGAAGGCCGCGAACATCGCGAAGGGCGCGGGCCTCACCGGCAAGGAGTCGGTCGGCTCGGTCACCAAGGACCAGGTGCGCGAGATCGCGAAGATCAAGCTGCCTGATCTGCGCGTCAACTCGATCGAGGCGGCGATGCGCTGCGTCGAGGGCTCGGCGCGGGCCGCCGGGATCAAGGTCGAAGGCTGACGCGATTGATGAGTCGAAGGCTGACGCCTTCGTGGGGGATCGAAGGACGACGCCCGGGTTCGAGACGGCGAAACACAACATGCACAAGCGATCGAAGCGCTACCGAGAGAACGAGAAGCTGCTCGGCGAGAAACGGCAGATGCCGCTCGCCGAGGCGGTGAGCACGCTCAAGAAGACCAAGGCGCCGAAGTTCGACGAGACCGTCGACATCGCGGTCCGCCTCGGCATCGACATCAAGAAGTCGGACCAGGTCGTGCGCGGCGCGATCTCGCTGCCGCACGGCGTCGGCAAGACGGCGCGCGTGATCTGCTTCGCCAAGGGCGACAAGGTCGAGGTCGCGAAGTCGGCCGGCGCGGTCGAGGTCGGGGGCGAGGAGCTCGCGAAGAAGATCACCGAGGGCTGGACCGAGTTCGACGTCGTGGTCGCCTCGCCCGACATGATGGGCATCGTCGGACGCCTCGGAAAAGTGCTCGGCCCGCAGGGCAAGATGCCGTCGCCCAAGAACGGCACGGTCACGCCCGACATCGCCTCGGCCGTGAAGGAGTTCAGCGCCGGCAAGGTGCAGGTGCGCGCCGACGCGGCGGGCATCGTCCACGCGCCCGTCGCCAAGCGCTCGTTCGCCGACCAGAAGATCGTCGAGAACGTCGAGGCGATCCTGAACTTCATCCGCTCGCAGAAGCCGGCCGCGTCGAAGGGCGTGTACATCCAGAGCGTCGCGCTCTCGACGACGATGGGTCCCGGCGTCTTCGTGGAAGGGGCGTGACGCCATGGCGAACCGCATCAAGAACGCCGTGATCGCCGAATACCAGCGCCGGCTCGGGGCGACCCCCGACTTCGTCGCGGTCGACTTCAACGGCCTCTCCGTCCTGCAGGTGACCGAGCTGCGCAAGCTCGCCAAGGAGAAGGGCATCGCGGTGCTGGTCGTGAAGACCAGCCTCGCGCTGGTCGCGCTCAAGGACGCGGCGCAGGCCGAAGCGTTGAAGGGCGTGGTCGCGGGCCCGACCGCACTCGTCTACGGTGGCGACGGGCTGCCGGCGATCGCGAAGCTCGTCCACGACTACGGCAAGAAGACCGGCAAGCTCGCCGTGCGCGGCGGCGTGTTCGAGAAGCAGGTGCTCACGCCGGCGCAGGTGTCGAAGTTCAAGGACATCCCCGACCGCCGCACGCTGCTCGCGCAGATCCTCGGCACCGTGACCGCGCCGCTGACGAACGTGCTGTCGCTGACGCAGAGCCTGCTGTCGAGCCCCGCGGCGCTGACCCAGGCCCTGATCGAGAAGCAGGAAAAGCAGGAGAAGCCGGCCGTCTGATGCGGATCCGGATCGGACCGAACCAGCAACCCACAACGGGTGCCCTCGGGCGCCACGCAGACCACGGAGAATGCGATGTCTCAGGCGATTGCGGACCGTCTCAACGCGCTCACGGACGGCTCGTCCAAACAGGTGATCACCGCCATCTCGAAGATGTCGGTGCTCGAGCTGGCGCAGTTCAAGAAGGACTTCGAGACCGTCTTCGAGGTCCAGGCCGCCGCGGCGGTCGCGGTCGCCGCGCCGGGCGCGGGCGGCGGCGGCGAGCCGAAGGCCGAGGCGAAGACGACCTTCGACGTCGTCCTCATGGCCGCCGGCGACAAGAAGATCCAGGTCATCAAGGTGGTCCGCGAGATCACCGCGCTCGGCCTCAAGGAGGCGAAGGACCTCGTCGAGGGCGCGCCCAAGGTCGTGAAGGCCGGCATCGCCAAGGAAGAGGCCGACGAGATCAAGAAGAAGCTGACCGAGAACGGCGCGACCGTCGAGATCAAGTAGTTCGTTTCGAGCGCTTCCTCACGTCGCCCGGTCCCGCGTTTCGCGGGGTCCGGGCTCGCGTGCTTGGTGGCGTCCGCGCTGATCCGCGCCGCACGGCGCGGCCGACGCGGTCGCCAGGGCAGAGAGGACCGGCATGGAGATCAGGCGTTTCGGTCAGTATCCGACGGTGGGCAACGTCCCGACGCTCACCGACATCCAGGTCCTCTCGTACGCCGAATTCCAGCAGGCGGACAAGCCGTTCAACCGGCGCGAGGACAAGGGCCTCGAGGCGATCCTCCGCGAGACGTTCCCGATCCACTCGTACGACAAGACGATGGCGCTGCAGTACGTCGGGTACGAGCTCGGGCGGCCGCGCTACTCGCCCGACGAGTGCCGCGTCCTCTCGCTGACGTACGGGTCGCCGTTCCGGATCCGCGTGCGCCTCGAGAAGCCCGACCCGGTCGAGGAGTGGGTCTACCTCGGCGAGATCCCGATCCTGACCGGCGGCGGCGAGTTCATCGTCAACGGCAGCGAGCGCGTCATCGTCTCGCAGCTGCACCGCTCGCCCGGCGTCGACTTCTCGCTCGAGGTCGTGGCCGGTGACAAGAAGCTGCACAGCTGCTGGATCATCCCGGAGCGCGGGAGCTGGATCGAGCTCGCGGTCAGCAAGAAGGACGTGCTCGGGATCAAGATCGACCAGAGCGGCCGCTTCGCCGCGACGACCTTCCTCCGCGCGATGTCGGAGGACTACTCGACGAACGAGGCGCTGATCCGCCTGTTCCACAACACCAAGGTCGTGAAGATCAAGAGCCTGAAGCAGGCGGAGAAGGACCTGCTCGGGCAGTACATCGTCGGCGACATCGTCGACGCCGGCACCGGCGAGGTGCTGATCGCCGGCGGCTCGCTGCTCACCGAGGAGAACCTGAAGGTCATCCTCGAGAGCGACATGAAGCAGCTCGAGGTGATCGACGGGCTCGAGGACCCGCTGATCCTCAACACGATCGCCGAGGACGACACCAACAGCCACGAGTCGGCGCTGCTCAAGATCTACAACCGCCTGCGCCCGAGCAACCCGAGCAACCTCGACAAGGCGAAGGAGTTGTTCCACGAGCGCTTCTTCGACGCGTCGCGCTACCGCCTCGGCCGCGTCGGCCGCTTCCGCATCAACCGCAAGTACAAGCAGGAAGTCGCGGAAGCGGAGATGACGCTGCACCGCGAGGACATCATCAACTCGGTGCGCTACATCCTCGACCTGCGCGCGGGCCGCGGCGAGGTCGACGACATCGACCACCTCGGCAACCGGCGCGTGCGCACCATCGCGGAGCTCGCCGCGGAGGAGTTCCGCAAGGGCTTCCTCAAGCTGCGCCGCACCGCGCAGGAGCGCATGAACCTCGAGCCGCCGGAGACGGCGACGCCGCGCACGCTGATCAACAGCAAGACGATCAGCTCGGCGATCGACTACTTCTTCGGCCGCAGCGAGCTCTCCCAGGTCGTCGACCAGACCAACCCGCTGGCGCAGCTCACGCACGAGCGGCGCCTGTCGGCGCTCGGCCCCGGCGGCTTGAACCGCAAGCGCGCCGGCTTCGAGGTGCGCGACGTCCACATCAGCCACTACGGCCGCATCTGCCCGATCGAGACGCCGGAAGGCACGAACATCGGGCTCATCGCTTCGCTTTCCATCTATGGCGCGCTCGACCAGTACGGCTTTCTCGTCACGCCCTACATGGTCGTGCGCAAGGGCAAGCTGACCAACGAGGTCCTGATGCTGCGCGCCGACGAGGAGGCCGAGGCGATCATCGCCCCGGCCGACACGCCGGTCGACGACAAGGGCAAGATCACCGACGAGCGCGTGCTCGTGCGCAAGAAGGGCGAGTTCGCCTACGTCAACCCCGACGAGGTGCAGTACCGCGACGTGTCGCCGGAGCAGATCGTCGGCGTCTCCGCGTCGCTGATCCCGTTCCTCGAGCACGACGACGCCAACCGCGCGCTCATGGGCTCGAACATGCAGCGCCAGGCCGTGCCGCTGGTGCGCACCGAGCCGCCGCTGGTCGGCACCGGCATGGAGCTGCACGTCGCGAAGAACTCCGGGATGATCGTGCGCGCCGAGGAGGCCGGCACGGTCACCTACGTCGACTCGCAGCGCATCAAGATCGGCGAGCGCGAGCAGCGGCTCCGGAAGTTCGTGGGCCTGAACGAGAAGACCTGCCTCAACCAGCGCCCGCTGGTGAAGGAGGGCGACGTGGTGAAGGTCGGCGACGTCATCGCCGACGGCGCCGGCACCAGCAACGGCGAGCTCGCGCTCGGCAAGAACGTGCTGGTCGGGTTCATGGTGTGGGACGGCTACAACTTCGAGGACGCGATCATCGTGTCCGAGAAGCTGGTGAAGGAGGACGCCTACACCTCGATCCACATCAACGAGTTCGACATCGAGATCCGGGAGACCAAGCTCGGCCGCGAGGAGTTCACGCGCGACATCCCGAACGTCGGCGAGCGCGCGCTCGTCAACCTCGACGAGTCGGGCATCGTCAAGGTCGGGACCAAGGTGCGGCCGGGCGACATCCTGGTCGGCAAGGTCTCGCCGAAGAGCAAGAGCGAGCTCACGCCGGAAGAGAAGCTGCTCCACGCGATCTTCGGTCGCGCCGGCGAGGACGTGAAGAACGACTCGCTCGAGGTCCCGTCCGGCGTCGAGGGCGTGGTGATCGACGCGCAGAAGTTCTCCCGCAACATCGACACGTCCGAGGAGCAGAGCGCGAAGAACCTGCTGCGCATCCGGCGCGCGGAGAAGCAGTTCCTCACGTTGTTCCGCACCGAGCTGGTCAAGCTGGTCGAGGACCTCGAGAAGGTCACGAAGACCGAGGTGAAGGACCCGACCACCAGCAAGCGCGTGACGATCGAGGAGGAGGCCGCGTTCCCCGAGCTGCGCCGGCAGCTCGACGTGGCGCGCACCCACGTCCTCGACCGCATCGACAGCGCGTCGGGCGCACCGGCCTACAAGCTGCTCAAGGACGCGTCGGACCGCATCGATGCCTCCGAGAACGAGAAGAACAAGCTGGTGAACAAGCTGTCGCGCGGCGACGAGCTGCCGACCGGCGTGCTCGAGATGGTGAAGGTCTACGTCGCGACGAAGCGGTCGCTGTCGGTCGGCGACAAGATGGCCGGCCGCCACGGCAACAAGGGAGTCATCGCCAAGATCCTGCCGGTGGAGGACATGCCCTACCTCGAGGACGGCACCTCGGTCGACATCCTGCTGAACCCGCTCGGCGTGCCGAGCCGCATGAACGTCGGCCAGATCCTCGAGTCGATCCTGGGCTGGGCCGCGAAGGCGCACGGCTTCCGCGCGATCACGCCGGTCTTCAACGGCGCGCAGGAGTCGGAGATCCGCGAGCTGATGCGGACCGCCGGCCTCTCCGAGGACGGCAAGGTCATCCTCTTCGACGGCCGCAGCGGCGAGCCGCTCGATCAGAAGGTGACCTGCGGCTACATCTACATGCTGAAGCTGCACCACCTCGTCGACGACAAGGTGCACGCGCGCGCCACCGGCCCCTACTCCCTCATCACGCAGCAGCCCCTGGGCGGCAAGGCGCGCTTCGGCGGGCAGCGTTTCGGCGAGATGGAGGTGTGGGCGCTCGAGGCGTACGGCGCCGCGAACGTCCTGCAGGAGCTCCTCACCGTCAAGTCGGACGACGTCGAGGGGCGCACCAAGATCTACGAGTCGATGGTGAAGGGCACGAACATCCTCGAGCCCGGCACCCCCGTCTCGTTCGAGGTGCTCACGAACGAGATCCGCGGCCTCGCCCTCAACATGGAACTGCATCGCCGCAAGGTGACGTGATCCGGGTCCGGATCGCGAGCGCGGCCGCCCTGCGCGCGCGAACCGGACCTGATGAAGTCCCGGCCCCGCCGGCGGCGGCGGGGCCAGGTACGAGAGAGGATCATCCGAGATGCTCGACGTCGACGTCTTCCATCGCGTGCACGACTACGCCTGCGTCACGGTGAAGCTCGCTTCGCCGGAGGACATCCGCAGCTGGTCGTTCGGCGAGGTGAAGAAGCCCGAGACCATCAACTACCGGACGTATCGTCCGGAGAAGGACGGTCTGTTCTGCGAGAAGATCTTCGGTCCCACGCGGGACTGGGAGTGCTTCTGCGGCAAGTACAAGGGCATCAAGCACCGCAACATCGTCTGCGACCGTTGCGGCGTGCAGGTGACCCACAGCAAGGTCCGCCGCAAGCGGATGGGCCACATCAACCTGGCCGCGCCGGTCGCCCACATCTGGTTCTTCAAGGCGACCCCGTCGCGCATCGGCAACCTGCTCGACATCAAGGTCAGCTCGCTCGACAAGGTGATCTACTTCCAGGAGTACATCGTCATCGACGGCGGCTCCTCGCCCTTGAAGCGCGGGCAGATGCTGACCGAGGAGGAGTACCGCCAGACGCGGCAGCTCTACGGCGACAACTTCGAGTCCGACATGGGCGCCGAAGCCGTCCGCAAGATGCTGATGAAGCTCGAGCTGAAGAAGCTGTCGGGCGAGCTGCGCGAGGAGCTGAAGAACACCCGCAGCAAGCAGCGCAAGAAGGACATCATCAAGCGGCTGCGCACGGTCGAGATGCTGCGCGACTCGCCCAACAAGGCCGAGTGGATGATCCTCGACGTGATCCCGGTGATCCCGCCGGACCTGCGGCCGCTCGTGCTGCTGGAGAGCGGCAACTTCGCGACCAGCGACCTGAACGACCTCTACCGCCGCCTCATCAACCGCAACAACCGCCTGAAGAAGCTGCTCGACCTCAACGCCCCCGAGGTGATCATCCGCAACGAGAAGCGGATGCTGCAGCAGTCGGTCGACTCGCTGTTCGACAACGGCCGCTGCCGCCGCCCCGTGCTCGGCACGAGCAACCGCCCGCTCAAGTCGCTCACCGACATGATCAAGGGCAAGCAGGGCCGCTTCCGCGAGAACCTGCTCGGCAAGCGCGTCGACTACAGCGCGCGCTCGGTCATCGTGGTCGGGCCGGAGCTCAAGCTCCACCAGTGCGGATTGCCCAAGAAGATCGCGCTCGAGCTGTTCCAGCCGTTCATCATCCGCCGCCTGAAGGAGCTCGGCTACGCGGACACGATCAAGTCCGCCAAGAAGATGCTCGATCGGAAAGAACCCGAGGTCTGGGACATCCTCGAGGAAGTCATCAAGTCCCACCCGGTCCTCTTGAACCGCGCGCCGACGCTGCACCGCATGGGCATCCAGGCCTTCGAGCCGGTGCTCGTCGAGGGCAACGCGATCAAGATCCACCCGCTGGTCTGCACCGGCTACAACGCCGACTTCGACGGCGACCAGATGGCCGTGCACCTGCCGCTCTCGTACGAGGCGCAGGTCGAGGCCTCCGCGCTGATGATGGCGCCGAACAACATCTTCAGCCCCGCACACGGCCGCCCGATCATCACGCCGACGCAGGACATCGTGCTCGGCTGCTACTACCTCACCGTCGACCGGGCGAAGGACAAGGGCGAGGGCAAGCGCTTCAAGGACGAGAACGAGGCGTTGCGCGCCTACGCCGACAAGAAGGTGTCGCTGCACGCACGCGTGAAGGTGCGCATCGCTCCGGGACGGCGCGTCCGCACCAAGGAGGGCGACAAGCCGGCCGAGGGGCTGACCGAGACGACGGTCGGCCGCCTGATCCTGAACGACACGCTCCCCAACCGCGACGTCTTCTTCAACGTGACGCTCGACAAGAAGGGCATCGCGAGCCTGATCGAGGACGTCTACAAGCGGACCGGCCAGGACGCGACCGTCGAGCTGCTCGACCGCCTGAAGGAGCTCGGCTTCAAGTCGGCGACCGGCGCCGGCATCTCGTTCTCCGTCGCCGACCTCAACATCCCGAAGGAGAAGGTCGCGATCCTCGCCGACGCGGACAAGAAGGTCGAGAAGGTCGAGAAGCAGTTCTCCAACGGCGTCATCACCGAAGGGGAGCGCTACAACCAGGTCGTCGACGTCTGGACGCACGCGCGCGAGAAGATCGGCCAGGAGATGATGAAGGGGCTGAAGGACGACACCAAGGACAACCAGCCCTACTTGAACCCGATCTGGGTCATGGTCGACTCGGGCGCCCGCGGCTCGGTCGAGCAGATCCGCCAGCTCGCCGGCATGCGCGGGCTGATGGCGAAGCCGAACGGGCGCATCATCGAGACGCCCATCCGCGCCAACTTCCGCGAAGGCCTGCACGTGCTCGAGTACTTCAGCTCGACGCACGGCGCGCGCAAGGGCCTCGCCGACACCGCGCTCAAGACGGCCGACTCGGGCTACCTGACGCGCAAGCTCGCCGACGTCGCGCAGAACGTCGTGCTCACCATGCACGACTGCGGCACGATCGCCGGCGTCGCGAAGTCCCCGATCTTCAAGGGCGACCGCCTCGAGGTCCCGCTCTGGCAGCTCATCCGCGGTCGCGTCTCGCGCGACCAGATCGAGGACGTCGTCACCGGCGAGGTCGTCGTCAAGGAAGGCGAGCTCATCACCGACGAGATCGCCCGGCAGGTCGAGAAGCTCGGCTACCCGAAGGTGCGCGTGCGCAGCCCGCTGACCTGCGAGGCGACGCTCGGCGTCTGCCAGCTCTGCTACGGCATGGACCTGTCGCGCGGCCAGCTCGGCGAGCTCGGCCTCGCGGTCGGGATCATCGGCGCGCAGTCGATCGGCGAGCCCGGCACGCAGCTGACCATGCGCACGTTCCACATCGGCGGCGTCGCGTCGCGCGAGCTCACCGTCTCCGAGGTGAAGGCGCGCCGCGAGGGCATCGTGAAGTACCCGCAGCTGCGCGTGGTGCAGACCAAGGAGGGCGAGCACGTCGTCCTCGACCGCCAGGGCGAGATCCTGCTCGAGGACGCCAAGGGCCGCGAGCTCGACCGCTACTCGGTCCCGCTCGGCGCGCTCGTCGCGGTCAAGGCCGGCCAGGAGGTCAAGCAGGGGACCGTGCTCGCGTCGTGGGACCCCAACCACGTGCCGATCCTCTCCGACCGCGAGGGCATCGTCCGGTACAAGGACGTGCTCGAGGGCAAGACGATCAAGATCGAGATCGACGCCAGCGGCAACACGCGCCGCATGGTGATCGAGCACAAGGGCGACCTGCACCCCGAGATCCTGATCGAGGACAAGCACGGCACGCTGCTCGACAGCCACCCGCTGCCGGAGCGCGGCTACATCACCGTCGACGACGGCGCGAAGGTGTCGGTCGGCACCCTGCTGGCGAAGAAGCCCAAGGAAGCGGCCGACGTCCAGGACATCACCGGCGGCCTGCCGCGCGTCACCGAGATCTTCGAGGCGCGCAAGCCCAAGGAGCCGGCCGTCATGGCCGAGATCGACGGCGTCGTCGAGCTCGCCAAGGAGCTGAAGCGCGGCAAGCGGACCATCCTCGTCAAGCCGGAAGGCGAGAACGTCGAGCCGATGGAGCACCTGGTGCCGCACGGCCGCCACCTGCTCGTCCGTTCGGGCGACCGCGTGCGCGCCGGCGACGCGCTGATCGAGGGGCCGCTCGTCCCGCAGGACCTCCTGCGCATCAAGGGCGAGGAAGAGCTGCAGGTCTACCTGCTGCGCGAGGTGCAGGCGGTCTACCGCTCGCAGGGCGTGACGATCGACGACAAGCACATCGAGGTCATCATCTCGCAGATGATGCGCAAGGTGCGCGTCGAGGACTCGGGCGACGCCGACTTCCTGCCGGGCGCGATGGTCGACCGCCACCTCTTCCGCCTCACCAACGAGCGGATGAGGAAGGAGCGCAAGAAGCCGGCGACGGCGGAGTCGGTGCTGCTCGGCATCACCAAGGCGTCGCTGCAGTCCGACTCGATGATCTCGGCCGCTTCGTTCCAGGAGACCACCAAGGTCCTGACCGAGGCCGCGATCGCGGGCAAGAAGGACGAGCTGGTCGGCCTCAAGGAGAACGTGATCCTGGGCAACCTCGTCCCGACCGGAACGGGGTTCAAGTACTACCACCAGTCGAAGGTCAAGCTGCACGGCGAGACCATCGACCTGCCGGAGGAGCCGGAGACGGCGCGAGCCGGGCACGTCGCCTGACGGAGCTCTCCTCCTTGAAGGCCCCGCGGGGCTTGCTTAGATGGCCGACCCTTTTGGCGCGGATCGCATCCGCGCCGCAGAACCAAGGAACTCATGCCGACGATCAACCAGCTGGTGAGGAAGGGACGGAGGCCGCCTCCGTCGCACACGAAGTCTCCCGCGCTCGACGCCTGCGCGCAGAAGCGCGGCGTCTGCACGGTGGTGCGCACGATGACCCCGAAGAAGCCGAACTCCGCGCTCCGCAAGATCGCGCGCGTGAAGCTCGCGTCGGGCAAGGAGATCACCGCCTACATTCCAGGCGTGGGTCACAATCTGCAGGAGCACTCGATCGTGCTCGTGCGCGGCGGCCGCGTGCCGGACCTCCCCGGCGTGCGCTACCACATCATCCGCGGCACGCTCGACTCGGCCGGCGTCACCGACCGCAAGCAGGGACGGTCGCTGTACGGCGCCAAGCGTCCGAAGACCTGAGCCGGGTCGCGTAGCAACCCCCGTAAACGCTCCTCGACTAAAGAGAACCCATGCCGCGGAAGTACGAATCGACCGAGAAGTTCCTCCGTCCCGATCCGACGTTCGGGAGCAAGCTCGTCTCCCGCTTCATCAACTGCGTGATGAGCGACGGCAAGAAGTCGACGGCGCAGTCCGTCGTCTACGAGGCGCTCGACCTCCTGAAGAAGAAGATCCCCGACCGCGAGCCGATCGACGCCTTCTCCGACGCGATCAACAACGTGAAGCCGATGGTCGAGGTGCGCTCGCGGCGTGTCGGCGGCGCGACGCTGCAGGTGCCGCACGAGGTGAAGAAGAGCCGCCAGCAGAGCCTCGCGATCCGCTGGATCCTCGAGGGCGCGCGCAGCAAGAAGGGCAAGCCGATGTCGAAGCGGCTGGCCGAGGAACTGTTCGACGCGTTCAACAAGCAGGGCTCGGCCTACACCAAGCGCGAGAACACGCACAAGATGGCCGAGGCCAACGAGGCGTTCGCGCACTTCGCCTGGTGAGCATCGTCTGACCGACCGGCCCTGAACGTCGAGACCGAGCGGCCCGCGCGAGCGGGCCGCTTCCGTTTCAGCGCACGGCCGGGGTGTCGTTGCCGGAGAAGTGGAAGAGCGGCGGCGCCTCGCCGTAGAGCGTGCTGCCGGCGACGCGCTCGATCGGCTCGTGGCGCACTAGGCAGCGGATCGTCGCGGCGCGGCGCGGCGGCCGGCCGTCGTCGAGCGCGAAGACCGTCCACCAGAGCCCGGAGTTCGCGCGCACTGCTCTCCACGCATCCTCGTCGAGCGCGAGGCTGCGCGCGCTCCCCGGAAGCTCGACGGCGAGGTCGCCGGGGCGCGGGTCGCCGCCGCCCGCCGCCGCCACCAGCCAGCGGCGCGGCTCCGCGCCGCGCACCTTCCAGCGCAGCGTCGGAGCCTCGCGCGTGCGCGCGAGGTGCGCCGGCGCGTCGAGCTCGAGCGCGGCGTCGGTCTCGACCGCCTCGGCCGCCGCGCCGAGCCGCTCGCGCGCGACCGCGTCGACGAACGGGAGCCAGGGCTGCGGCGGGAGCGTCCAGCCGCTGGTGAAGCTGCAGTCACGGCAGAGTGCCGGCAGGTCCTGCGTGACCATCGCGCGGCGCAGGTCCTGCGCCTCCGGACCGTTCCAGATCGACTCGAAGTCGCGCTCGCGCAGGTTGCCCAGCGCGAGCTGCCCGCCGTCGGCGACGCAGCACGGGTAGACCGTGCCGTCCGCGTTCACCTTCACGCGGTTCACCGACTGCAGGCAGTAGCCGGGGAAGTAGCGGCGGAAGTGCTCGATCCAGGGGTCGTTCTTCGGGTTCTCGCGGAACTGGAGGTCGGGGGGCCGGTGGTCGAGGATCTCCTTCGTCTTCAGGTCGAGGACGACGCGGATCTTCTTGCGCGCGGCGACCTCGCGGATCCGCGCGAAGAGCGCCTCGATCTCCGCGGGCGCGATCTGCAGGTAGGGGTCCGACGCCGCGCCGCGCGGGTCGGAGTAGTGGTACTGCAGGAGGTGGAAGGTCGGGATGCCGAGATCGGCGAGCGTCGCGATGGTCTCGTCGAGGTGACCGGCGTTCTCCGCCATGAAGACGATGTTCGTCTGCACCTCGATCCCGTGCTCCTTGCAGAGCCGGGCGGCGGTCGCGAGATTCGCGAAGACCTGGTCGGGCTTGCTCTTGAGCCGGATCTTCGCGTACACGTCCTTCAGGTGGCTGTCGATCGAGACGCGGATCGAGGTGACCAGCGGCTCGAGCTCGGCGAACTTCTTCTCGTCGAGGAACTGCACGTTGGTCACGACGTCGAGTTCGAGGCCGAACAGCTCGGCGAGCTTGCGCGTCAGGTCCCACGTGAGGATGAGCGGCTCGCTGCCCGCGAACGGGACCAGGATCGAGGCGCCCGGGAAGACGTCGCGCGCCAGCTTCTCCAGCACCTCCGCCGGGAGCTTCTGCAGCGGCGGATTGCCGTCGGGGTAGCACATGGTGCACGCCATGTTGCAGAAGTTCGAGAACTGGACGTCGACGATGCGCGGCCGCGACGAGAAGGAGAGCGAGCCGCTCCAGAGGTCGTGCTCGAGCCGGGCGCGGTTCTCCGCGACATGGCGCCGCTTCTCGCCCGGATCGACCGGGGCGAGCGAGCGGACGAACGGCGGCAGCGGCTGCTCCGGCACCTCTTCCGGCTCCTGATTCCTGCGGTGGCGCGGGACGATAGCCCGGCGCGGGGGGACGCGCCCGGCGCGACGGCTATGCTGCCGGGCTTTTCGCGTCCCGAGCGACGAAAGGAGCGCGCAGCGCCGCCGCCATGTCCGCCGCCCTCGACCACATCCGCGACTTCGGGATCATCGCGCACATCGACGCGGGCAAGACCACGCTCAGCGAGCGCATCCTCTACTACACGAGGAAGGAGCATCGCATGGGGACGGTGGACGAGGGCACCGCGAAGATGGACTACCTCGAGGAGGAGCAGCAGCGCGGCATCACGATCACGTCGGCGGCCACGACGTGCTTCTGGAAGGGCCTCCAGTTCAACCTGATCGACACCCCTGGCCACGTCGACTTCACGGCCGAGGTCGAGCGCTCGCTCTCCGTTCTCGACGGCGCGATCGGCGTCTTCTGCGGGGTGGCCGGCGTGCAGGCGCAGTCGGAGACGGTCTGGCGCCAGGCCGACCGCCACCACGTCCCGCGCATCGCCTTCGTGAACAAGCTCGACCGCACCGGCGCCGATCCCGAGCGCGCGGTGAAGTCGATCCGCGACCGGCTCGGCGCCAACGCCGTCCCGCTGCAGCTCCCGATCGGGCGCGAGCGCGACTTCCAGGGGGTCGTCGACCTGGTGCGCAACGTCGCGCTGCTCTGGACCGACGACCTCGGCGACCAGTTCGCCGAGGCGCCGATCCCGGCAGCTCTGAAAGACGAGGCGGAGCTCGCACGCCAGCACCTGATCGAGCAGGCGGCCAACGTGGACGACGAGCTGGCAGCGGCCTTCCTCGACGGGAAGCCGATCGGGGAGGCCGCGCTCAAGGCTGCGTTGCGGCGCGGCGTGCTGGCGCGCCGGATCGTCCCGGTCTTCTTCGGCGCGGCGCTGCGCAATCGCGGCGTGCAGCCGGTGCTCGACGGGGTCGTCGACTACCTGCCGTCGCCGGTCGACGTCGGCGCGATGGAGCTGCCGGGCCGCGACGGGAAGTCGAAGGAGAAGTTCGAGCCGTCACCCGACGAGGACCTGCTCGCCCTCGCCTTCAAGACGATCCACGACAGCCACGGCGACCTGACCTTCCTGCGCGTCTACTCCGGCACGCTCGCCACCAACCAGTCGATCTACAACGCGCGCGAGGAGAAGGCGGAGCGCGTCGGCCGCCTCTACCGCATGCACGCCGACGAGCGCGAGCCGATCGAGAAGGCGGGGCCGGGCGAGATCGTCGGCGCGCTCGGCATGCGCTTCACGAAGACGGGCGACACCTTCTGTCCGAAGGCGCGCCTGGTCCACATCGAGGGGATGCTCTTCCCCGACACGGTCATCTCGAAGTCGATCGAGCCCAAGACGGCCGCCGACCGCGACGCGCTCACCGAGGCGCTCGGCTTCGTCGCGCGCGACGACCCGACCTTCCGCTACCGCATCGACGAGGAGACCGGGCAGGCGATCGTCTCGGGGATGGGGGAGCTCCACCTCGAGATCATCGAGAACCGGCTGCAGCGCGACTACAAGGTCCCGATCCGGACCGGCAAGCCGCGCGTCGCCTACCGGCAGACGGCCGCGCAGGCGATGGAGGGGAACGCCACCTTCGAACGCGTCTTCGCCGGCAAGCCGCAGTTCGGCCGCATCCGGCTGCGCGTGGAGCCGCGCGAGGCGATCGCGCCGACCGTGAAGGTCGCGCTCGCGCACGAGCGCGTGCCGCGCAACTTCTGGTACGCGGTCGAGCAGGCGGCGCAGGGGGCGCTGAAGTCGGGGCTCGACCTCGGCTACCCGATCGTGCGCGTCCACGTCGAGGTCCTCGACGGCGAGGTGCGCGACCGCGAGACGACCGAGGCGGCGATGGCGGCGGCGACCGACGCCGCCTTCCAGGACGCCATGGCGAAGGCGGGCACCGTGCTGCTCGAGCCGATCATGCGCTTCGAGATCCAGACACCGCCCGAGTTCATGAAGAGCGTGACCGGCGACCTGAACACCCGGCGCGGGATGATCGACGCCGTCGACACCGGGACCGAGACAGCCAAGATCGCCGGGACCGTCCCGCTCTCCGAGACGTTCGGGTACTCGACGGCGCTCCGCTCGATGTCGCAGGGGCGGGCGAGCTTCGTGATGGAGCCGGCCGACTACCAGCCGGTCCCGCCCCAGGTCAGCGACAAGCTGACCTTTTGACCTTCAGCGACAAGCGGCCCGGACGCTCCCCGGGGGGGCCCAGGCGAAATGGAAATTGACTTGGCGGGGGTCGCCCCTACGATTTCGCGCCCCGCTTTTTTCGCAGCCGACAGCACGAGGATCGCCGAGCCACCGCCCCCCTTGCCACCCTGCCCCAGACGGCAGGACCAGGCCAGGGCGAGGGGCTGCTTGTCCGTCCGAAGGGCCCGCGCCGCGAGGAGCAACCGGTTCCTCACCGGACCGCGCCGCCGACCGAAGCCAGCCGCCAAGGGCCCACGAAGTCATGAATCCCCAGAACAAGATCACGATCCGGCTCGAGGCGTACGACCATACGGCGCTCGACCAGTCGGCGTCCGACATCGTCGAGACGGCCAAGCGCACCGGCGCGCGCGTCGCGGGACCGATCCCGCTGCCGACGCGCATCGAGCGCTACACGGTGCTCCGCTCGCCGCACGTCGACAAGAAGTCGCGCGAGCAGTTCGAGATCCGGACCCACAAGCGGCTCGTCCTCATCACCGACCCCTCGCCGAAGACCGTCGACTCGATCAGCCGCCTCAATCTGCCGGCCGGCGTCGACATCCGCGTGAAGGTGTGATGCGGATCGGATGAAGCGGGAGCGGGACAAGACGTTCGCGCGGGTCGGCCGGTGCGGCCCGGATCGGGAGTCGTGGAGAATGCGTCGTGGCTGACAAGCTGCCCTACAAGGCGATCCTCGCGCGCAAGGAGGGGATGACGCAGGCCTTCGACGAGAAGGGCAACGTCGTCCCCGTCACCGTGCTCAAAGCCGGCCCCTGCGTCGTCATGCAGGTGAAGACCAAGGAGTCGGACGGCTACCACGCGCTGCAGGTCGGGTTCCTCGACCAGAAGCCGGCGCGCCTGAACAAGCCGCAGCGCGTCGAGGCGGAGAAGCGCAAGGTCGCCGCCAAGAAGCACGTGCAGGAGATCCGGCTCGACGGCCCGTCCGACCGCAAGGTCGGCGACGAGCTCAAGTGCGACGAGTTCGCGGCGGGCGACGTGATCGACGTGGTCGGGCACGCGAAGGGGCGCGGCTTCGTCGGCGTCATGGTCGCGTGGAACTTCAAGCACAAGCCGCGCTCGCGCGGGAACATGAACATGCGCGGGCCCGGGTCGATCGGCATGCGTGCCTATCCCGGCCGCGTCCTCAAGGGCAAGCGCATGGCCACCCACTGGGGCGGCGAGCGCATCACCTCCAAGAACCATCGCGTCGTCGCGGTGCAGCCCGACCAGGGGACGCTCCTCGTCTCCGGATCGGTGCCCGGCACGGACGACGGGATCGTCTTCGTCCGGACGGCGCGCTCGAAGCGTCCGTTCGCGAAGGCGTGACGGCCGCGAGCGCGAGACGACCCCCATGACCGAGACGAAGGCCAAGGCGAAGGTGCGCAGCGCGACGGGCGGGGTCTCGACGCGCGACGTCGACCTGGGCGCCTACGGCGAGGAGCTCCGCCCGCGGCTCCTCAAGGACGCCGTGGTGCGCTACCTCGCCAACAAGCGCCAGGGCACGCACTCGACCAAGACCCGCTCGGAGACCAACTACTCCGAGGCGAAGCCGTGGCCGCAGAAGCACACCGGCCGCGCGCGCGCGGGCGACAAGAACTCGCCGCTGTGGCGGCACGGCGGCACGATCTTCGGACCGAAGCCGCGCGACCACCGCGTCGGCATGCCGGTACGCGCGCGCCGCGAGGCGCTGCGCTCGGCGCTGCTCGGCAAGTTCCGCGACGGCGAGGTCGCCTTCGTCGAGCTCAACAAGCTCGAAAAGCCCTCGACCAAGACCGCCGCCACCTGCCTGAAGGACGTCGGGGCGACGCGCGGCGCGACCGTCGTGCTGCCCGCCGGCGACGCCAACCTCTACCGCTCGTTCCGCAACGTCGCGCGCGTCGTCTGCGTGCCGGCCGGCGAGCTGAACGCCCTGCACGTCCTCCAGCGGCGCGCGCTCGTGTTCGTCGGCGACACGCTCGGCGCGGTCGAGAAGCGCCTCGCGAACGCCGCGGGCGACGCCTCGAAGTCCAAGGCCTGACGGCGCGAACGGAGCGCGACCCATGCTCGAAGCACGCGAGATCATCAAGAAGCCGCTGGTCACGGAGAAGGGCACTTATCTCCAGGACGCGCTCAACCAGTACACGTTCCTCGTGCACCCCGACGCGAACCGCCTGCAGGTCAAGCGCGCCGTCGAGCAGATCTGGAACGTCAAGGTCACGAAGGTGCGGACGATGGTGCGCAAGGGCAAGCCGCGCCGCTACCGCATGCACGCCTTCACCACGACCGCGATCAAGCGCGCGATCGTGACCCTGAAGGACGGCGACAAGATCGAGATCATCTGACATGGCCGTCAAGAACTACAAGCCGACCTCCCCCGGCCGCCGCCACGGCACGTTCCCGGACCAGTCCGAGATCACCGCCGGCCCGAGTGCGCGCCACCTGCTCGTCTCGCACCGCAAGGGGGGCGGCCGCAACAACACCGGCCGCGTCACGGCGCGCCATCGCGGCGGCGGCCACAAGCGCTTCGTGCGCATCATCGACTTCAAGCGCGACAAGGACGGCGTCCCCGCCACCGTGGTCGCGGTCGAGTACGACCCGGGCCGCAGCGCCCGCATCGCGCTCGTGAACTACAAGGACGGGGAGAAGCGCTACGTCCTCGCGCCGCTCGGCGTGCAGGTCGGCCAGGCGCTCGAGTCGGGCGAGCGCGTCGAGCCGACGGTCGGCAACGCGATGCCGCTCGCGAACATTCCATTGGGTCTTTTCGTACACAACGTCGAGCTCCAGCCCGGCCGCGGCGGGCAGCTCGGCCGCTCGGCGGGGATGCAGATCCAGCTGCTCGCGCGCGAGGGCGACTACGCCACGCTGGTGCTGCCGTCGGGCGAGCGGCGCAAGGTGCACGTGCGCTGCCGCGCGACGATCGGGCAGATCGGCAACGTCGACCACCAGAACCAGTCGCTCGGCAAGGCGGGGCGCAAGCGCTGGCTCGGCCTGCGTCCCCGCGTCCGTGGCGTCGCGATGAACCCGGTCGCCCACCCGATGGGCGGCGGCGAGGGGCGCGCGAAGGGCGGCAACATCCCCCAGTCCCCGAGCGGCGTCCCGTCGAAGGGCGGCCTCACGCGCAACCCGCGCAAGACGTCGAACCGTTTCATCATCCGCGGCCGCAAGAAGCGGATCGAGAACACGTGAGCGCGGGCAACTCCGGCGCACGAGTGGGAGCGAGCTGAACCATGGGTCGCAGCATCAAGAAGGGGCCGTTCGTCGACGAGAAGCTCCTCGCGAAGGTCGCGCGCATGTCGCAGGGCGCGAAGCGCGAGCCGGTGAAGACCTGGTCGCGCCGCTCGACGATCATCCCCGACTTCGTGAACCACACCTTCCTCGTGCACAACGGCAAGCAGCACGTGCGCGTGTACGTGACCGAGGACATGGTCGGACACAAGCTCGGCGAGTTCGCGCCGACCCGGACGTTCCGCGGCCACTCGACCGGCAAGAAGGCCGAGGCGGCGGCGGCGGCCGCGGCGGGCGCGCCGGGCGGCGGCGCGCCGGGCGGCGGCGCGCCGGCGCCGGGCGGCGGACCCAAGAAGTGAAGGAAGGCGCGGCGCAACGCGCGCCGCGCCCGCGACGCAGGATCCACCCATGCCCTATCCAGCAAGCCACATGTACGCGCACGTGACGCCCCGCAAGGCGCGTCTCGTGGTCGACATGGTGCGCGGACTCAACGTGAACGTCGCGCTCGACGCGCTGCAGTTCAGCCCGCAGCGCACGGCCGGCCTGCTGCGCGCCGTGATCCAGTCGGCGCTCGCGAACGCGGGCCAGGCGCAGGGCGTCAACCTGAACAAGCTCGTGCTGGCGCAGGCGTACGTGAACGAGGGGCCGCGCATCAAGCGCGGCCGGCCGGTCGCGCGCGGCCGCCACCACCGCATCATCAAGTGCACGAGCCACATCCACGTGGTGCTCGACGAGTCCGTCGCGCCGGCTGGCGCCGACTCCAAGTCCGAGCCCGCGACGGCGGGAGGTCGCCTGTAATGGGCCAGAAGGTCAATCCCCTCGGCTTCCGCATCGGCATCCGGGAGCCGTGGCGTTCGCGCTGGACGGCGTCGAAGAAGGACTTCCCGGGCCTGCTGGTCCAGGACCAGCGCATCCGCGCCTTCATCAAGAAGGAGTTCCGCCAGGCGGCGGTCGCGCGCATCGACATCGAGCGCACGCGCGAGGCGACCTCGGTGATCATCCACACCGCGCGGCCGGGCGTCCTGATCGGGCGCAAGGGCGTGCGCGCCGAGCAGCTCCGCAACGACCTCGCGGCGCTGGTCGGCAACAACGTCACGGTCCACACGGTCGAGCTCGGCCGGCCGGAGCTTTCCGCGCAGCTGGTCGCCGAGAGCGTGGCCGAGCAGCTCGAGAAGCGCGTGTCGTTCCGCCGCGCGCTGAAGAAGACGGCGCAGCTCACCATGCAGGCGGGCGCGCTCGGCGTGAAGATCCACGTGGCCGGACGGCTCGGCGGCGCCGAGATGTCGCGCCGCGAGGCGATCATCCAGGGCTCGATCAAGCTCGCCACGCTCGACGCGAACATCGACTACGGCTTCGCCATCGCGCAGACGAGCTACGGCACCATCGGCTGCAAGTGCTGGATCTTCCGCGGCTGGTACGAAGGCACCCAGAAGGAGACCGCCCATGGCCTTGATGCCTAGCCGCGTCAAGTGGCGCAAGGTCCAGCGCGGGACGCTCCGCGGTGTTGCTGCGCGCGGAAACGAGGTCGCGTTCGGCGAGTTCGGCCTGCAGGCGCTCGAGTGGGCGTGGCTCACCGGTCGCGTGATCGAGGCGGGCCGCGTCGCCGCGAGCCGCCAGGCCCCCGAGGCGCGCGTCTACATCCGCGTCTTCCCGCACAAGCCGGTCTCGAAGAAGCCGCTCGAGACGCGCATGGGCAAGGGCAAGGGCGAGCCGGAAAAGTGGGTCGCCGAGGTGAAGCCGGGCCACGTGATGTTCGAGCTGGCCGGCGTGACCGAGGAGAAGGCGATCCTCGCGTTCAACCGCGTGGCCCACAAGCTGCCGATCCGCGTGCGCCTGATCCGTCGGAGGCACGGGCTGTGAAAGTCGACGAGATGCGGACGCAGGAAGAGAAGGAACTGGCGCTGCAGCTCAAGCAGGCGCGCCAGCGCATGTTCGAACTGCGCTTCAAGGTCACGTCCGAGGAGATCTCGGACACCAAGGAACTCAAGCGCTTGCGGCGCGACGTCGCCCGGATCCTCACGGTCCAGGGCGAGCGCAAGCGCAAGCAGGAGAAGGCCGGCGATGGCCGCTGAGAACCCCGCTGCCGCCCCGGCGACGCCGGCGACCAACGACGACGCCGCGCTCGCGCGCGCCAAGCCGCGCAAGATCGGCGTCGTGACGTCGGACAAGATGCAGAAGACGATCACCGTCGTGATCGAGCGCCTCGAGAAGCACCGCCTCTACAAGAAGTACGTGCGCAAGCGGACGGTGCTCAAGGCCCACGACGAGAAGAACGAGGCCAAGATCGGCGCGGTCGTCGAGCTCGAGTTCGCGCGCCCGCTGTCGAAGACCAAGCGCTGGAACCTCGTGCGGATCCTGCGGCAAGGCGACGGAGGCTGAGCCTTGATCCAGACCTACACGCGCCTCGACGTGGCCGACAACACCGGCGCCCGCACCGTGATGTGCATCCGCATCCTGAACGGGTCGCATCGCCGCTACGCCGGCGTCGGCGACATCATCATCGGCTCGGTGAAGAAGGCGGCACCCGGCTCGGACGTGAAGCAGGGCACGGTCGTGAAGGGCGTGGTCGTGCGCACCAAGCAACCGATCCGCCGCGACGACGGCAGCTACGTCCGCTTCGACCGCAACGCCATGGTGCTGCTCGACGCGGAGAACAACCCGAAGGGCACCCGCATCTTCGGCGCGGTCGCGCGCGAGCTGCGCGTGAAGAACTTCATGAAGATCATCTCGCTCGCGGCGGAGGTCGTCTGATGGCGCTCCGGATCAAGCGCGGCGACACGGTCGTGGTGCGCTCCGGCGACGATCGCGGCAAGACCGGCAAGGTCCTGCGCGTCGACCCCAAGGGCGACCGCGTCTACGTCGAGGGCGTGAACCTCCAGTACAAGCACATGAAGCGCACGCAGCAGAACCCGAAGGGCGGCCGCGTGCGCCGCGAGGGCCCGCTCCACCTGAGCAAGGTGATGCTCTGGAGCGATTCGCAGAAGAAGGGGCAGCGCTACCGGGTCGAGGTCCGCGACGGCAAGCGCGTGCGCATCGGCGTCAAGGACGGCGCCGTGATCGGTTGAGAGGAACCATGGCTACCGCCACCGACACCAAGAAGCCCCGGATGCGCGAGAAGTTCGAGCGCGACGTCGTACCGATGCTGATGGAGAGGTTCTCGATCAAGAACCGCCTCGCGGTTCCGCGCCTCGAGAAGATCGTCATCAACATGGGCATCGGGAAGGGCAAGGAGATCAAGGAGTACGCCGACGAGGTGGGCAAGCACCTGGCCGCGCTGTCGGGCCAGAAGCCGGTCGTCACGCTGTCGCGCCTCTCGATCTCCGGCTTCAAGCTGCGCGAGGGGATGAAGGTGGGGCTCAAGGTCACGCTGCGGCGCGACCGGATGTGGGAGTTCCTCGACCGCCTGGTCTCGCTGGCCATCCCGCGCCTGCGCGACTTCCGCGGCCTCTCGCGCAAGTCGTTCGACGGGCGCGGCAACTACTCGATGGGGCTCTCCGAGCAGACCGTCTTCCCGGAGGTCGACATCGAGACCGTGAACAACGTCCAGGGCATGGACGTGACGCTGGTGACCGACGCGCACGACGACGCGCGCGCGCTCGCGATGCTCGAGGCGCTCGGCCTCCCGTTCCAGCGGGCCGAGGGAGCGGCGAAGTGAACCCGATGGACGCGGACGCGCATGTGCATGCGATGGAACGAGGAGTGACGAACGGTGGCTAGACTCTGCCTGAAGGTGAAGGCCCGGCGAAAGCCCAAGTTCGCCGTGCGCAAGCACAGCCGCTGCAACCTCTGCGGCCGCTCGCGCGCCTTCTACCGGAAGTTCGGCATCTGCCGCATCTGCTTCCGGAACCTGGCGCACAAGGGCGAGATCCCCGGCGTCAAGAAGGCGTCGTGGTGAGCGCCTCGCCGCGGCCCGCACTGGAAAACACGCCATGACCATGACCGACCCGATCGCCGACCTCGCCACCCGGATCCGCAACGCCCTCTCGCAGCGGCGCGGCGAGGTCAGCGTCCCGCATTCGAAGATCAAGGCCGCCATCTGCGAAGTGCTGAAGCGCGAAGGCTACGTGCGCGACTTCACCGTCGCGTCGGTCGACGACTTCCCGGTGCTGAAGGTCACGCTCAAGTACGGACCGGACGGCGAGCAGGTGCTGCAGAAGATCGCGCGCGTCAGCAAGCCGGGCTGCCGCGTCTACCGCCGCTGGCAGCAGCACGCGCCCGTGCTGCGCGGCATGGGAATCACCGTGCTGACCACGACGAAGGGGGTCCTCTCCGACCGCGAAGCGCGCGCGCGCAAGCTCGGCGGCGAGGTCCTGCTCGAGGTGTACTGATGTCCCGCATCGGCAAGCAGCCGGTCCCGCTCCCGAAGGGGGTCGAGGCCAAGCTCGACGGGCGCAACCTCTCGGTCAAGGGACCGAAGGGGTCGCTCGTCCAGTGGATCGACCCGCGCATCACCGTCGCCATCGACGGCCCCGGCGCGACGGTCGTCTTCACGCGCTCCACCGACGAACGCCAGGACCGGGCGCTGCACGGCCTCTACCGCGCGCTCTGCCGCAACATGGTCGAGGGCGTCACCAAGGGGTACGAGAAGCGCCTCGAGATCCACGGCGTCGGCTTCCAGGCCAAGGTCGAGAAGGGGACGCTCAACCTCCAGATCGGCTTCTCGACGCCGGTGCTGATCGAGATCCCCAAGGGGATCACGGTCGAGGCGCCGAACCCCACCACGCTCGACGTGAAGGGCATCGATCGCCAGCTGGTCGGTGAGTTCTCGGCGCGCATCCGTTCGACGCGCAAGCCGGAGCCCTACAAGGGCAAGGGGATCCGTTTCGCCGGCGAGCAGATCCGCCGCAAGGCCGGCAAGTCGATGGCGACGGGCAAGTAAGGCGCGACCACGATGGACCACAATCGCGAACTGAGGCGACGTCGGACGCGCAAGGCGCGCAGCGTCTACCGCGGGCTGCACCGCAATTCGGACCGCCCGCGCCTCTGCGTCTTCCGCAGCAACAAGTACATCTTCGCGCAGGTGATCGACGACGCGCGCGGCCACACGGTCGCGGCGGCGTCGAGCATCGAGAAGGAGCTCGCCGTCCCTGCGGAGGGCGGCGCGGGCAAGGTCGGGATCGCGACGCGCGTCGGCCTCGCGATCGCCGAGCGCGCGAAGAAGGCGGGGATCGAGAAGGTCGTCTTCGACCGCCGCCACTACCGCTTCCACGGTCGCGTCAAGGCGCTCGCCGACGGCGCGCGCAAGGGCGGCCTGAGCTTCTGAGACCACGGGATTGGCGCGACGGCGCGCGGACCGAGGTCCGCGCGCCGCGCTGATGGAAACGAGAGACATGGGCGATCGAAACGATGGACCGCGTGGCCGGGGCGACGACCGTCGCCGCCGCGAAGGGGGCGATCCGAACGAACCGGTCTTCCAGGAGATCGTCGTCAAGGTGAACCGCTGCGCCAAGGTCATGAAGGGCGGGCGGCGCTTCTCGTTCTCCGCGCTGGTCGTCGTCGGCAACCGCGACGGCAAGGTCGGTTACGGCTTCGGCAAGGCTAGAGCGGTCCCCAACGCGGTCGAGAAGGGCGTGAAGGACGCGAAGAAGAACCTCGTCAACGTGCCGCGCGTCGGCACGACCATCCCGCACCAGATCGACAGCAAGTTCGAGGCGTCGTCGATCCGCCTGATCCCGGCCGCCCCCGGCACGGGCATCGTGGCCGGCGGGACGGTGCGCGCGGTGATGGAGCTCGCGGGGGTGAAGGACGTCCTCACCAAGAGCGACGGCCAGACCAACGCGATCAACCTGGTGAAGGCGACGTTCAAGGGCCTCGAGCGGCTGCGCAGCCGCTCCCAGGTCGAGTCGCTGCGCGGAGTGACGCTCTCATGATGATCAACGACGTCACCGCCTCCGGGCCCAAGCGCCCGGTGCGCTTCCGCGTCGGGCGCGGCCCGGGCTCCGGCAACGGCAAGACCTGCGGCCGCGGCCAGCACGGGTACTACTCGCGCAGCGGCGCGCCGATCCGGCTGGGATTCCAGGGCGGCACGATGCGGTTCTTCCGCCGCCTGCCGCGCCGCGGCTTCAACAACAAGAACTTCCGGCTCGATTGGGCGGAGATCAACGTCGCGTTGCTCGAGAAGCACTTCCAGGCCGGCGAGACGGTCGACCTGAAGGCGGCGATCGAGCGCGGGCTGGTGCGCGGCAACGCCGAGCGCATCAAGATCCTCGGCTGGGGCGAGCTCACCAAGGCGCTCAAGCTCGACGCGGCGGTGAACGTCTCCGGCCCGGCCCGCACCAAGATCGTGGCGGCCGGCGGCAGCGTCGCGATGCCGCCGCCGAAGAAGCGCCCGCCGCCGCCGCAGAAGGCGGGCGCGAAGGCGAAGGCCGCCGCGCCGGAAGCCGAAGGCGACGCGAAGGCCGCGAAGGCGGCCAAGGGCGCGAAGGGCGGCAAGCCCGAGGGCGCGCCGAAGGGCGAGCGGCCGCCCAAGTCCGGGCGTCCCGACGCCGGCGCGGCCGGCGAGAAGAAGGGCGGCGAGGCGAAGGCGGGCGGCGAGAAGGCCGCCGCGAAGAAGAAGGCCGACAAGCCCGACGGCGGCGACTCGGCCGGCAAATCGAAGAAGTGACGGCCTAGGCGATCGCAATGTTCGGCAAGGCATTCGACATCTTCAAGGTGCCCGACCTGCGCAAGAAGGTCTTCTGGACCCTCGCGCTGCTGTTCGTCTATCGCCTCGGAAACCACGTCCTGCTCCCGGGCGCGAACCCCGATGCGTTCCAGCGCGCCATTCAGGGCTCGGGCGGTTGGACCAGCGTGCTCAACACGCTGTCGGGCGGCGCGATCGGTTCGGCGACCGTCTTCTCGCTCGGAGTGATGCCCTACATCTCGGCGTCGATCGTCTTCTCGCTGCTCGCGAAGATGGTCCCGGCGCTCGAGCAGGTGGCCAAGGAGGGCGCGGCCGGCCAGAAGAAGATCAACCAATGGACCCGCTGGGCCACGGTGCCGATCTGCCTGTTCCAGGCCTACTTCGTGGTGAGCTCGACGCTCGCGCGCGACGCGCAGCACAGCGCCCACCCCGTGATCGACGCGACGAAGTTCACCTTCTTCTACGAGCTGATGCTCGTGCTGGTGCTCACCGCGGGCACGCTGATGATCATGTGGCTCGGCGAGAAGATCAGCGAGCTCGGCATCGGCCAGGGCACGTCGCTGATCATCATGGCCGGCATCGTGGCGCGCGTGCCGACGATCTTCGAGAGCGTCGGCTCCGACACCAGCAAGACTCAGTTCATCGCCGAGGTGTTCGGCCTCTTCATCGTCGTGGTCTGGTCGGTCGTCTTCTTCACGAAGGCGCACCGCCGCATCCCGATCCAGCAGGCGAAGCTCACGCGCGGCCGGCGTCAGCTCGGCGGCGCGCGCCACTTCATCCCGCTCAAGGTGAACGCCTCGGGCGTGATGCCGATCGTCTTCGCCCAGACGATCTTCCTGCTCCCGAACATGATCGCGAAGATCCCCAACATGGGCTGGATCGATTCCTACTTCGGCTACGACTCCTACCTGCACATCGTGCTGCTGACGGTGCTGATCTTCTTCTTCGCCTACTTCTGGACCGCGATCTACTTCCAGCCCAAGGAGATGGCGAACCAGCTCAAGGAGGGCGGCAGCTTCATCCCCGGCATCCGTCCCGGCCAGCGCACCGCCGACTTCCTCGAGGGCGTGATGGTGCGCACCACCTTGGTCGGCGCCGCCTTCCTGGTCGTGGTCGCGCTCCTGCCGCAGGTCGCCAACGAGTTGTTCGGGATGGCGGGCCAGGGACTCGCGGGAGTGATCGGGGGCACCAGCATCCTCATCACGGTCGGCGTCTGCCTCGACCTGGTCGACAAGATCAACGCGCAGCTCGTGATGCGGAACTACGAGGGATTCACCGGCAGCGGCGGCGGCTGGGCGCGCCGCAGGGGTCCCGACGATTCCGCGCCCGGGCGCGCCACGCCGCGGCTCGGGGAAGACTGACGTCGTGAGGACCGCAGTGCGCATCCGCCCGAAGACCGGAGCCGAGCTCGCGAAGATGCGCGAGTCCGGCCGCATCGTCGGCGAGATCCTCGCCGAGATGGCGCGCATGATCCGTCCCGGCGTGACGGCGCTCGAGCTCGACGACTGGGCCGAGGCGCACACGCGCAAGCGCGGCGCGAAGCCGTCCTTCAAGGGCTACCACGGCTTCCCGAAGAGCCTGTGCATCTCCGTGAACGAGGAGGTGGTGCACGGGATCCCGGGGCCGCGCGCGCTCCAGGAGGGCGACATCGTCACCATCGACTGCGGCGCGCTGCTCGACGGCTGGCACGGCGACGCGGCGCGGACGTTCGCGGTCGGGAAGGTCGACGCCGAGTCGACCGAGCTGATGCGCGTGTGCGAGGGCTCGCTGAAGGCCGGCATCGAGCAGATGCGGCCGGGCCAGCGGCTCGCCGACGTGAGCCGCGCGGTCGAGCAGTTCGTGAAGCGCGAATCGACCTTCACCGTGGTGCGCCAGTACGTGGGCCACGGCATCGGGCGCGCGCTGCACGAGGAGCCGCAGGTGCCGAACTACTTCGAGCCGGGCTTCCCGTTCGGGGACCTCGTGCTCGAGCCGGGCCACGTGTTCGCCATCGAGCCCATGGTGAACGCGGGGAGCCACGACGTGCGCGTGCTCGACGACCTGTGGACGGTGGTGACGGCCGACGGCCGCCGCTCGGCCCACTACGAGCACACGGTGGCGGTGACGGCGTCGGGTCCGGAGATCATGACGGCGCCCTGATCGGTGCGGAGCGAAGCGGCGGAGGACGTGGAAGGAACGAAGGCGAGCGAGGTCGAGCGGAAGTGGCGAAAGAAGAGGCGATCCGGATTCCTGCGACGGTGACCGAGGCGCTCCCCAACGCGGTGTTCCGCGTGAAGCTGGAGAACGGTCACACGATCCTGGCGCACGCTTCGGGAAAGATGCGGATGCACTTCATCCGCATCCTGCCGGGCGACAAGGTCTCGATCGAGCTCTCTCCCTACGACCTGACGCGCGGCCGCATCGTCTATCGCGAGTGAACCGCGCGAGCCCCGGCTCGCGCCTGCAGAGAGGTGAACGTGAAGGTCAGAGCATCGGTCCGACGCATCTGCGAGAAGTGCAAGGTCGTGCGCCGCCGCGGGGTGGTGTACGTCGTCTGCAGCGAGCCGCGGCACAAGCAGAGGCAGGCCTGACGGCCTGCCGGCAGCGGCAGGCCTGAAGAAACCGGAGAGACGACGCATGCCCCGCATCCTCGGCATCGACATCCCAGGGGACAAGAAGGTCCCGTTCTCCCTCGCCTACATCTACGGGGTGGGGATCCCGCTGGCGAAGCGCGTCTGCAAGGCGCTCGAGATCAACCAGGAGATCCGCGCGAAGGACCTCTCGGAAGAGGAGCTCGCGCGCTTGCAGGACCACATCGACAAGAACTACCCGGTCGAGGGCACGCTGCGCCGCCAGGTGGCGGTCAACGTCCAGCGGCTGAAGGAGATCGGCAGCTTCCGGGGGCTCCGCCACCGCAAGGGGCTGCCGGTCCGGGGGCAGCGCACCCGCACGAACGCCCGAACCCGCAAGGGACCGCGCAAGACGGTCGCCGGGAAGAAGGGCGCGAAGGTCAAGTGATATCCTGAGCCGTTTGCCCGGGGCCCGCCGACCGGCGCGAACGCGACACGCAGGGACGAGGTTCGAGCGAAGGAAGCATGGCCAAGAAGAAGAAAGCCCGACGCAGCTCCGCGAAGGCGATCGCCCACGTGATGGCGACCTTCAACAACACGATGGTCACGATCACCGACCTGCGCGGCGACACGCTCACCTGGGCGACCGCCGGCGGCGTCGGCTTCAAGGGGTCGCGCAAGTCGACGCCGTTCGCCGCCCAGAAGGCGGCCGAGAAGGCGGCGGTGAACGCGATCAAGATGGGCGTGAAGGAGGTCGAGGTGCGCGTCAACGGCCCGGGCAGCGGGCGCGAGTCGGCGGTGCGCGCGCTCTCGGCCGCCGGGCTCAACGTGCGCGCGATCGAGGACCGGACCCCGCTGCCGCACAACGGCTGCCGGCCCCGCAAGCGCCGCCGCGTGTGAGCGGCCGCGGCGCCGCGACGCGCCGTGAGGCGCCGCAAGGCGCCACAGCTGAATCGAGTACGAGTTGGAACGAGGCGGCGCGAAGCCGCCGCCAGTCGAGAGAGGTGGACGCGAAGCATGGCTCGTTGCATCGGATCGGTCTGCAAGCTCTGCCGCCGCGAAGGCGAGAAGCTGTTCCTGAAGGGCGCGCGCTGCGAGTCGGCGAAGTGCGCCATCGTGAAGCGCAACTACCAGCCCGGCCAGCACAGCTGGAGCCGCGGGCGGCCTTCCGACTTCGGGGTGCGCCTGCGCGAGAAGCAGAAGCTCAAGCGCTTCTTCGGCGTGACCGAGCGCAGCTTCCGCCTCGTGTTCGAGCGCGCCGCGCGCCTGCCGGGCAACACCGGCGAGCACATCCTGACGCTGCTGCAGCAGCGTCTCGACCACGTGATCTACCTGGTCGGCGTCACGCTGTCGCGCCGCCACGCGCGCCAGCTCATCACGCACGGCCACGTCTACGTGAACGGCCGGCGCTGCAACATCGCGTCGGCGCTCGTGCGGCGCGGCGACGCGATCACCTTCTCCAAGCGCGAGAAGGTCATGAAGCACCTGAAGGAGTGCCAGGAGTCGCGCAAGGGCGACGCGGTCCCCTCCTGGCTCCAGTTCGACGAAGCGGCGTTCACGGCGCGCGTCGCCGAGCTCCCCAAGCGCGAAAACCTCGAGTTCCCCGTCGACGAGCAGCTCGTCGTCGAGCTGATGTCGCGCTGAGACCCGGCCCCTCCCCCGAAACGATCGATAACACGGATTCCTGGAGCAGCACCCGATGAGGATTCGCTGGCGCAATTTCGAACTCCCGTCCCGCGTGGCCACCGAGAGCGACTCGACCTCCTCGACCTACGCCAAGTTCGTGGTCGAGCCGTTCGAACGCGGGTTCGGCCACACGATCGGGAACGGGATGCGGCGCGTCCTGCTCTCTTCGATCGAGGGCTTCGCGGTCACCCACATCAAGATCGACGGCGTCCTGCACGAGTTCTCGGTCATCGAGGGCGTGCTCGAGGACGTGGTCGACGTGGTGCTGAACGTGAAGGGCGTGCTGGTCCGCCTCGCCGGCGAGGGCCCGGTGCCGCTGCGCATCGACGTGCGCCGCAAGGGGCCGGTGACCGCGGGCGACATCCAGTGTCCGGCCGACGCCGAGATCCTGAACCCCGGCCACGTCGTCTGCACGCTCACCAGCGAGCGTGAGTTCAAGATGGAGCTCACCGCCGAGCGCGGCCGCGGCTACCGGACCGCGGAGGAGAACGAGCGCGACGACCGTGAGACCGGCGTGATCGCGGTCGACTCGAATTTCTCGCCCGTGACGCGCGTGCGTTACAAGGTCGAGGAGACGCGCGTCGGCAAGATGACCAACTACGACAAGCTGGTCCTCGAGGTCTGGACCAACGGGACGATCTCGCCCGACGCCGCGCTGGTCGAGGCGGCCAAGATCTACCGCAAGCACATGAACCCGTTCGTCCACTACCTGCAGCCCGGCGCCGGGATGCTGGTGGGCGAGTCGATCGAGCCGGGCAGCCCCGCGCTCGGCGTGGCCATGAGCGGCGAGCCGATCGACTCGGGCGGACTGCTCGACCAGCCGATCTCCGTGCTCAACCTCTCGGTGCGCGCGCGCAACTGCCTCGATGCGGAGAACGTCCGCACGATCCGGCAGCTCGTGAAGCTGACCGAGCAGGACCTCCTCGAGCTGCGCAACTTCGGCCAGACCTCGCTGAAGGAGGTGAAGAAGCGCCTCGGCGAGCACGCCCTCGCCCTCAACGGCTCGGCGCCCTACGTGGGCGACGACGACGACGACGATCTGATCGGCGACGAGGGCATCGAGGGAGTCGAAGGCGTCGAGGGCGTCGCGAGCGCCGAGGGCGCCGAGGGCGCCGAGGGCGTCGAGCCCAAGGCCGCCGATGACAAGGCCGCCTCCTCGGGCGGGACCGTCCTCGACATCCCCGACAACCCGGCGTGACGGACGTCACGCACGCCTCCACGGACCAAGCCCGGAACTGACGCGGACGGACCCTCGACATGCGGCACAAGAATCTCGGACGCAAGCTCGGCATTCGCGGCGACCACCGAAAGGCGCAGCGGATGAACATGCTCACCGCGCTGATCCTCCACGGGCGGGTCGTCACGACCCTCGCGAAGGCGAAGGAGTACCGCCGCCACGCCGACAAGATCGTGACGCTGGCGAAGGTGAAGACCCTGCACCGGATCCGGCAGGCCGCCTCGCGGCTCGGCAACGACCGCACGGTCGTGAAGCGCCTCTTCGACGAGGTGGCGCCGCGCTTCACCGAGCGGCAGGGCGGCTACTCGCGCGTGCTCAAGCTCGCCAAGCCGCGCGTCGGCGACGCCGCGCCGCGCGCGATCCTCGAGTGGGTGGGGGAGAGCGAGCGCCGCGTGAAGGAGTTCGAGGAGAAGCAGGCGCTCGAGGCCGAGAAGGGCGCGAAGGGCAAGAAGGCGAAGAAGAAGGCGGCCGCCGAGGCCGCCGCCGCGCCCGCCGCCGAGGCCGGGAAGAAGAGCTGAGCCCCGCCGCGCCGGCCGGGGCGCGGGACCTTCAGACGGCCGCGACCCCGAGCGCGTCGCGGATGCGCGACTCGACGTCCTCGATCGAGCCGACGCCGTCGATCACGTGGACCGGGTCGCCCGACGTGCGGTAGTACCCGATGCACGCCTCGGTCTGCGCCTTGTAGGTGTCGAGGCGCTTCGTGATCACCTTGGCGTCGGCGTCGTCGGGCCGGCCCTCCTTGAGCGCGCGCCCCTTGAGGCGCGCCTCGAGCTGGTCGCGCGGCACCTCGATCACCAGCACGCAGCGCACGCCGAACCCGCGGTTCTGGAGGGAGAGCGTCAGCCAGCGCGCCTGCGCCACGTTGCGCGGGAAGCCGTCGAGGATGACGCCGAGCGCGCTGTCGGGGCGGAGCAGCCTCTCGCGCACCATCTCGTTCGTGAGAGAGTCGGGGACGAGGGCGCCGCTCGCGAGGACCTGCTCGACCTTGAGCCCGAGGTCGCTGCGCCGCCCCTGGTGGTCGCGGAACATGTCGCCCGTCGAGACGTGCGGGGAGCGCAGGAACGCCGACAGTCGTTTCGCCTGGGTTCCCTTGCCGGCGCCGGGCGGGCCGAAGAGCAGGACGGTCTGGCGCATCATCGCGCTGGGATCCTCGATTCCCCCTGGGCGCGGCGCATGATGCCGAGGGGGAATGAGGGAAGGAAGACGCTGGCGGGGAGGCGGACCGGGACGCTTTTTCGTACCCGAGGCGCGCTCCTCACTTGAGGGTGGCGGCCCCCGGACCGAGCTCGCGCTCGAGCTCCTCGACGAGGTCGTCGCTGATGCGGACGAACCAGCGCGGGTCGACGCGGTGCACCAGCGGCGGGCGGCCGGCGGCCTGCAGACGGAAGAAGACGGGGCTCCCGCCCGCATGGCGGCCGAGGATCGCCTGGACCCGCGCGAGCGCGGCGGCCGGATCGGCCACGAGCGCCGGCAGGTCGACCACGAGGTGGCCGCCCGACGCGCCGGCCAGCGCGCCGTCGAGCGCGCGCACGTCGGACGCCTTGATCGTCGGCCGGTCCGACGAGCGGTCGAGCTGGCCGGTGAGGAGGAGGATGCGGTCCTCCGCCACGACGTCGCGCGCCCGCTCGTAGGTCTCGGGGAAGATCACCGCGGTCACGGCGCCGGCGAGCCCGGCCACCTCGACGATCGCCATCTTCTTGCCGGCCGAGCGGCCGCGCTTCGCGACGGTGATGCGCGGCTTGCCGGCGATGCCGCCGACCGTGACGGTGGCGCCGTCGGGCACCGCGTCGAGGTCGTCGATGCGCGCCGTGCAGTGGCGCATCAGGACGTCGGAGTAGCGCGCGAGCGGGTTGCTCGAGAGGAAGAAGCCGAGCGCCTCCTTCTCGAGGCGCAGCTTCTCGCGCTCGGGGTATTCGGGCGCGGCGGCGATGCGGCTGCGCGCGGGCGCGGCCGCGCCGGCAATTCCACCGCGGGAACTCGCGCCCGCAGCCGCGAAGAGCTGCTTCTGCCCCGAGCGCCGGTCGCGCTGCGCGGTGGCGGCCTCCTGCAGCAGCGTGTCGAGCGCCGCGACGAGCGCGGCGCGCGTATGCCCGGTCCAGTCGAGCGCGCCGCCGTGCGCCAGCGCCTCGAGCCCGGCGCGGTTGACCGTCTGCGCCGGGACGCCCTCCAGGATCGCGCCGAGGTCGGGCGCGCCGCGCAGCGCCCGGCGCGCGGCGAGCAGCTCCTCGACCGCCTTCGGGCCGATCCCCTTCACGTTGCCGAGCCCGAGGCGGATCCCGCGGGCGTCGGTCGTGGCGGCGAGCTCCGAGGCGAGCAGGTCGGGGGGGAGCACCTCGTGGCCGACGCGGCGGCACTCGCCGACGTAGGCCGCGACCTTGTCGGTGTTGTCGGAGTCGCAGGTGATGACCGCGGCCCAGAACTCCCGGGGGTAGTTCGCCTTCACCCACGCCGTCCACCAGGTGACGAGGCCGTACGCGGTCGAGTGGCTCTTGTTGAAGCCGTACCCGGCGAAGTACTCCATCTGCTCCCAGATCTGCGTCGCGACGTCGCGCGCGCAGCCGTTCTTCTCGGCCCCGTCGACGAACTTGTTCCGGTACTTGGTCATCTCCTCGAGCTTCTTCTTGCTCATCGCCTTGCGCAGCGTGTCGGCCTCGTCGAGGTTGAAGCCGGCCAGGACGTTGGTGATGCGCATCACCTGTTCCTGGTACACCATGATCCCGTAGGTCTCGCGCAGGATCGGCTCGAGGCGCTGGTCGGCGTAGCGCACCGGCTCGACGCCGCGCTTGCGGTTCACGTAGGAGTCGACCATCCCCGACCCGAGCGGGCCCGGCCGGTAGAGCGCGAGGATCGCGATGATGTCCTCGAAGACGTCGGGCCGCATCTTGGAGAGCAGCTCCTTCATCCCGCTGGATTCCAGCTGGAAGACGGCGCTCGTGTCGCCGCGCTGCAGCAGCTCGAAGGTCTTCTTGTCGTCGAGCGGCACCTCGTCGTAGACGAGCTTGCGCCCGTGGTTGGTCTCGATCAGCCGGCGCGCGTGGTCGAGGATCGTCAGCGTCTTCAGCCCGAGGAAGTCCATCTTCAGCAGGCCGAGCGCCTCGAGGTCGTTCATCGTGAACTGCGTGTTCACTTCGCTCTGCACCGTGCAGAGCGGGACGATCTCCATGAGCGGTCGGTCGCCGATCACGACGCCGGCGGCGTGCGTCGAGGCGTGGCGGTTCAACCCCTCGATCTTGAGCGCGACGTCGAACAGCTCGCCGAACGGCGCGCCCTCGGCGCGGATCGCCTGCAGCTCGGGATCCTCGAGCGCCTTCTCGAGCTCGGTGCCGGGCGTGTTCGGGATCTTCTTCGCGATGCGGTCGACGTCGCGCAGCTCGACGCCGAGCACGCGCCCGACGTCGCGGATCGCCGCCTTCGCCGCCATCGTCCCGAACGTGACGATCTGCGACACGCGCTCGGCGCCGTAGCGCTCGCGCACGTACTCGATCACCTTGGCGCGCCCGTCGCGGCAGAAGTCGACGTCGATGTCGGGCATCGAGATTCGCGACGAATTGAGGAAGCGCTCGAACAGCAGGTCGTACTTGAGTGGGTCGACGTTGGTGATGCCGAGGCAGTAGGCGACGATGCTGCCGGCCGCCGAGCCGCGCCCCGGCCCGACCGGGACGTCCTGCTCGCGCGCGTAGCGGATGAAGTCCGACACGATCAGGAAGTAGGAGACGAAGCCCATCTGCGCGATGACGGCGATCTCGCGCTCGAGGCGCTCGCGCACCCGCGCCGAGGCCTCGCCGTAGCGGCGCCGCACCCCTTCCTCGCACAGCCGGCGGAAGTAGTCGGCCGGGGTGGAGCCGTCGGGGGTGACGAAGGTCGGCAGGTGCATCTCGCCGAGCGAGAGCGCGAAGCCGCAGCGGCTCGCGATCTCGACGGTGCGCTCGAGCGCGCCCGGCGTGTCGTCGAACGCGCGCGCCATCTCTTCGCCGGTCCGGAAGAAGAACTGGTCGCTCTCCATCCGCATCCGGTCGGAGTCCTGCATCGTGTTGCCGGTGTTGATCGCGAGCATCACCTCCTGCGCGCGCGCGTCGTCGCGGCGCAGGTAGTGCACGTCGCTCGTGCCGACCAGCGGGATGCCCGACTCGGCCGAGACCTCCTTCAACGCGCCGCGCACGACGTCCTGCTTCTCGAGGCCGTTGTTCATCACCTCGAGGTAGAAGGCGTCCTTCTCGAAGAGGTCGCGCAGCCCGAGCGCCGCGCGCGTCGCGTCCTTCCGGTCGCCGTGCAGCAGCGAGCGCGCGACCTCGCCCGAGAGGCAGCCCGACAGGCCGATCAGCCCCTTGCTGTGGGCGGCGAGGAGCTCCTTGTCGATGCGCGGCTTCCTGTAGAAGCCCTCGATGAAGCTCCGGCTGGTGAGCTTCATCAGGTTCTGCCACCCCTCGGCGGTCGCGGCCAGCAGCGTGATGTGGTCGGTGAAGTTGCCCGCGTCGGCGCCGCTCTTCTCGAGCCGGCTCTTGCGCGCGATGTAGGCCTCCATGCCCGGGATCGGCTTGATCCCGGCCGCCTTGGCCTCGCGCATGAACTCGACGGCGCCGAAGAGGTTGCCGTGGTCGGTGAGGGCGAGCGCCTCCATGCCCGCGTCCCGCGCCGCCTTCACCAGCCCCGGCACCGTCGGATTGCCGTCCAGCAGCGAGAAGTGGCTGTGGACGTGGAGATGGACGCAGCGGACCGGCGCAACCAAGGTGTTCTCCCCTCCGTCGGTTCCGATCGCCCCGGAGCCGACGCGCGGCGCAAGCTTTAGTGGCGATCCGTCCTGGGATCAACGCATCGCCCGCGCGACTGCGCGACCGTGCGTCCGTGCGCTGCGGCGCCGCGCCTCTTGCCCAGGCCCCGCCGATCGGAGAGAAGGGGGGGATGTTCGTACCCGTGGAACCCGTGCGCCGGCCGGTGCGCACCGCTGCCGCTGTCGCCCTCTCGCTCGTCGCGCTCGCGCTCCCGGCGACTGTCGGTTGCGGCACCGAGGGCGGCGCGCACGAGGGCAAGGGGGCCGACCCCAAGGCCGCCGCGCGCGCGAACGATCCGCGCCTGAAGGAGCTCGCGGCGTGGTGGCGCCTCTACCTCGCCGACGACCCCGGCTGGCCGAAGGCGCGGGAGCAGTGGCTGTCGGGCAGCGCGGCCGACCAGCGCGTGCTGCTCGACAACCTCTTCGTCGAGCTGCTGCGCATCGGGAAGGCGGGGTCACCCGAGGCGCTGCGCTCCGAGCGGGCGCAGCGGGAGCTCTCCTGGCTCGGCTCGGCGGCGAGCGCGTTCCTCGCCGACGCGCTGCGCGAGCTCGGGCGCACGCGGCCGCTCTACACCGTCGCGCAGGACCGGATCGCCGCGGCGCTGGCGCAGCTGCGCGCGATCCACGAGCTCACGGCGATCGCGTCCGACGCCAAGGAGGGGATGCCGGTGCGGCTCGCGGCGCTGCGCGCGCTCGGCGACGTGCCCGACGAGGCGGCCGTCGACGCGCTGCTCGACCGGCTCGCCTCCGACCCGGCCTTCGAGGTGCGCTCGACCGCGGCCGACCTGCTCAAGCGCAAGGCGCTCGACGACCGCGTGCGCGTCGCGCTGGCGAAGGCGCTCGACGACCGCGACGCGACGGTGCGCGCCCACGCGGCGACCGCGATCGTGCCGTCGCTGCGCCTCATGAAGGAGGAGACGCGCGACCCGCAGTCGCTGGCGCGCGTGGTCCGGATGCTGGGCGAGGACGGCGACCCGATCGCGCGCGGCGGGGCGGCCGAGGCGCTCGCGCTGCCGGCCGCCGATCCGGTCGTGAGCGCGGCGCTCGTCCGCGCGCTCCGCGATCCCGATCCGGCCGTCGTCGAGAAGGCGGCGCACTCGCTGGTGAACCAGCCCGATCCGCGCGTCCAGCTCGCGATGGTCGACGCGCTCGAACGGGGGATCGACGCGCACCAGGACCACCTGGTCTACTCGCTGCTCGTGGACCTGCGCGCGAGCGTGGGCCGGGAGCCGGCTCCCAAGGAACTCACCAACCCCGACGGCTGGCGCAGGCTGATCCGCGCGAAGTCGGGCGGATCGGACTGAAAACCATGGACTGGCGCATCGACCGGATCCGCGAGCGGTGCCTGCAGTGTGCCGCCGCCTTCGCCCACGACCAGCGCGTGGTCTCGGTCATCGAGGCCGACGCCGCGAAGATCGTCCGGCGCGACCTCTGCGAGAAGTGCGCGCCGAAGCAGACGTCGCCCGACGTCGTCTGGTGGGAGACGCGCTTCCAGGCGCACGCGCCGAAGCGCAAGCGCGTCGACTTCGACCGGCTGCTGCGCATCTTCGAGGTCTGGCAGAAGAGCCCGCCGCCGGGGCAGGAGGCGCTGCTCTACCTCATCACGCTGCTGCTCGTGCGCAAGCGCTTCCTGAAGATGGTCGGCCTGGTGAACGAAGGGGGCGTCGAGTCGCTGCGGCTGCGCCGTCCCGGTCCGACCGAGCAGTGGTACCTCGCGCCCGCGCCGCTCCTCACGGCCGCCGATCTGCCGCCGCTGCGCGCGAAGCTCGAGGAGCTGATCGACGGCAACCTGGATGAGGAAGAGATGCCGTCGTCGACGGACCCCTCGTCCGCGACCCGCGCCGCCAGCTGAGCCGCGCGCGCGCTGCGCGTCGTCGTGATGCGTTCCGCACCGCCGCCGTCGCGGCGCCGTATTTCGTTCGCATGCGTTCGTCGATCGTGTGAGCGCGCACTTCGAACCGACGACGCGAAGTGGGGGATGGAACGAGAGTGGGCGCCGGAACTAGCAGAAAAAGTGAGAAAATGGTTGCAGGTGGGTCAAGGTGGGTTACGATCCTCCCACTCGAGCAGCGCCGTGGGGAGGCTGGGGGGATGGACCGGTGTTCGTCGGCTCGTACACGCACGCGATCGACACCAAGGGTCGCGTCAACGTGCCCCGGAAGTTCCTCGACCACTTCCGCGCGGACGATGCCCGGGTCCTCTTCGCGACGCAGGGTCTCGACGGCTGCGTCTGGCTGTTCCTTCGGGATCAGTTCGACGCCGTGGTGGCCCAGGTCCGCAGCAGCTCGCTCGGAAGCGAGGAGGCGCGCGCGTTCTCCCGCCGGTTCTTCGGCTCGACGCGCGAGCTCGACGTCGATGCCGCCGGCCGGATCCTCCTCCCGAAGGAGTTGAAGGAGTTCGGCGGCATCGGCAGCGAGGCGAGGTTCGTCGGCATGGATACGCGGATCGAGTTGTGGGCGCCTGCGCGATGGGAGAAGCAGGCGGGGCAGCACGAAGCGAATTACGAAGAGCACGCGAAGGGGATCTTCCGCGCGTGAACGGGTCGCTTGGCGGCGATCGCGGGAGAGAGTGAGGCCGGGGTGGGTGAGTCCTGCCACGTACCGGTCCTGATCGAAGAAGTGCTGGGGCTTCTCGATCTGAGGCCGGGCGGGCGAGCCCTGGACCTGACTCTCGGCGGGGGAGGCCACGCGCGGAAGATCCTCGAGCGTGTGAAGGGGAGCCGGGTGACGGGCGTCGACCAGGACGGTGCGACGCTCGCGCGCACGGCGAGGGAACTGGCGGTGTTCGGCGATCGGCTCCGGACGGTGCATGCCCGGTTCGATCGCGCGGACGAGGCGGACGCGACGATCGCGTCCGGATCGTTCGACGGGATCCTGCTCGATCTGGGGATCTCGTCGCTGCAGCTGGACGACGCGTCGCGGGGGATGAGCTTCGACGCGGACGGCGAACTGGACATGCGGATGGACCGAAGCGTCGGCGAGACCGCGGCGGAGCTGCTCCGCCGGATCTCTGAGCAGGAGCTCGCGGACCTCCTGTTCCGCTTCGGCGACGAGAAGCGCTCGCGAGCGATCGCGCGCGCGATCGTCGAGCGCCGTCGGCATGCGCCGGTGCGTCGGACGCGGGAGCTCGCCGACCTCGTCGAGCGTGCGCTCGGCGGGCGGCGCGGCGCGCGGATCCATCCGGCGACGCGGACGTTCCAGGCGCTGCGCATCGCGGTGAACGACGAGATCGGCGCGCTCGAGCGCGTGCTGCCGAAAGCGGTTCGGTGGCTGGCGAAGGGAGCGCGGATCGTCGTGATCGCCTTCCACAGCGGCGAAGACCGGGTGGTGAAACGGTTCTTCCGGGAACGGGCCGCGAGCGGGGAGCTCGAGGTCCTGACGCGGAAGATCGTGGAGCCCGGCCCCGCCGAGGTGGCGGCCAACCCGCGCGCACGCAGCGCGAAGCTGCGCGCCGCGCGGCGGACCTGAGCGAAGAACCAAGAACCAAAGAGAGTTTCGGGAGCGGGCGCGGACCCGGTCGAACCGGACCTCCGAATTGCGGACGGCGGAAGTCTGGATCGCCCTCGACCGTCGGACCGCGCCCGCGGCCCGAACTCTTCGCGCGAGCGGGTTGCCGCGGAAGGCGGGATGCACAAGGCGATTCTCGGACTGTCGTTGCTGACGACGCTGGTCGTCGCGGGCGTGACGGTCCACCTTCACATCCGCGCCCATCTGCGCGGCTACGAGCTCGCGCGCGCACGGGGGGAGCTCGTCCACCTGGAAGAGGCGTGCGAGGCGAGGCGGCTGCGCGTCGCCGCGCTCTGGACGCCCGAGCGGGTGCACCGGCTGGCGACGATCCTGCGGCGGGCGCGTGCGGAGCGGCTCGCTCCGGGAGCCAGGACGGCCGCCCAGCTCTGACCACGGCAGCGGGGAAGGGGAAGGCGGCGATGCGCACGATGCTGCGTCGGGCCCGCTATCGCGCGGTCTTCCTGCTCGTCTTCGCGGTCTTCCTCCTCGGCGCCGTCGAAGTGCGCCTCTTCGTCCTGCAGGTCCTGCGCGCGCGGCCGCCCGAGCGCTCCTCGATGTACCGCATCGAGGACCACGTCGAGCGCGGGCAGCGCGGCGACATCGTCGACCGGCGCGGCGGCCTCCTCGCCTCCAGCCGCCGCACCTGGGAAGTGTGGGGCTACACGAGCGAGCTGCTGCGCAAGCGCCAGGCGGGCGAGGACCCGGCCCGCATCGTCGCGCTCGAGCTCGCCCGCATCACCGGCGTCGATCCGAGCGAGGTCGAGAAGACGCTGAACCGCGGCAAGAAGTGGGCGCGCCTCGTCTCGGGAATCCGCAATCCGGTCGTCGTCGCCGAGCTGCGCCGCCTGATCCTCCAGCCGCGCTTCCGGCCGCTCTCCATCGAGGAGCGCTTCGAGCGGATCTACCCGCGCGACGCCTTCCTCGCGCCGCTCGTCGGCTGGGTCGGCTGGCAGCCGTCGGCCTTTCCCGAGGGCGACGAGCGCTACGACGCCGACGGCGAGTTCCGCGGCGTCTTCGGGATCGAGCTCGCGTGCGAGCGGGCGCTCGCGCCCGCCGACGGCCGCCGCCTGGTGCGCCGCGACGGACGCCGGCGCGAGATGGTCGACCCGGCGCTCGAGGAGACCGCGGCGCGCACCGGCCGCGCCGTCGAGCTCACCATCGAGCCGCTCGCGCAGGACGTCGTCGAGGAGGCGCTCGACGCCGCGCTCGCCGAGTTCCGCCCCGACTGGGCGCAGGCGATCGTGATCGACCCGCGCGACGGCGAGGTGAAGGCGCTCGCGCAGCGGCCGACGCCGCGCTCGCCGCGCCCGCTCGACGAAGACGACGCGAAGAACCACAAGCTCTACGCGACCCAGGTCCTCTACCCGCCCGGCTCGTCGTTCAAGCCGTTCATGCTCGGGCTGGTGCTCGAGAGCGGCGTCGCGACGCCGGAGACGACCGTCGACTGCGCGAACGGCCGCGGGCTCTTCGGCTCGCGCCCGATCCGCGACGTCCACCCCAAGGGCGTGCTCACCGCGACCGACGTGCTGGTCCACTCGTCCAACATCGGCATGACGAAGCTGGTCCAGAAGCTGGTGCCGTCGACCGTGAAGAAGGGCGACCGCGCCTTCCAGCCGATCCTCGACCACATCAAGAAGCTCGGCTTCAAGTCGCGCATCTCCTCGCTTCCTTATGAGGAAGACGGACTGCTCCCGCGCCTGCGCGACATGTCGCTCCATTGGTCGCTCGCCTCGCTCGCCTACGGGCAGGAGATCGGGACGACCGCGCTGCAGGTGGCGACCGCGGCCGCGGCGATCGCCAACGGCGGGACGTGGCGGCCGCCCCGCTTCGTCCACGCGGTCGAGGGCGACGACGGCGAGATGGTCGAGGTCACTTCCGACCCCGCCCGCGAGCACCGCATCTTCACGCCGGCGACCAACGCGACGCTCAAGACGATGCTGGCCAAGGTCGTCGAGGAGGGGGGGACCGGGAGGTGGCGCCCGCGCGGCTGGTCGATGGGGGGGAAGACCGGCACGGCGCAGGACGAGAAGCACCACGAGATCTCGATCTCGTCCTATTGGTGCTTCGCGCCGGTCGCCGACCCGCGCTACCTCGTGCTGGTCGTCCTCTACGACCCCAAGCAGGGGCGCTTCGCCGCCGACAACGCGGCCAAGGTCGCGAGCGGGATCATGGGCTCGCTGCTGCGCCGCTTCGAGGTGCCGGCCGACCGGCCCGAAGAGCTCATGGCCGAGCTCGCGCGCGAGGCGGCGCTCACCCGCGCACGCGCGGCGCCGCAAGCGCGTCCGCGCCTTCGCGCCTCTCCGGCGCTAATCTCCGACCCCGCGGCGGGGGAGGGGCGATGAGCGGCGCGGCGGCGCATTCGTCAACGACGGTCCGTCCGGGGAGGACGCTCGCGGAACTGGCGGTCGCGCTCGGCGCGCCGCCACCCGCGGGGGCGCGTGCGGTCGCGGTGCGGTCGCTCCAGACCGACAGCCGCGCCGTCGAGCCGGGCGACCTCTTCTTCGCCGTTCCCGGAGCGGCGCGCGACGGGCGCTGCTTCGTCGCCGACGCGCTCGCGCGCGGCGCGGTCGCGATCGTCGCCCCACGCGGTACTGCGGCGGCCGTCAACCCGCGCGACGCCGCCGCGCGGGGGGCGGGCGGCGTCGCCTGGATCGAGGTCGAGAACGTGCGCCGCGCGAAGGCGGTCGCGGCGCACGCGTTCCACGGCGACCCTTCGCGCGACGTCGCCTGCGTCGGCGTCACCGGCACCAAGGGCAAGACCACCAGCGCGACGCTGATCCACTCGATCCTGCTCGCCGCCGCGCGCGCCCCGACGCTGATCGGGACGATCGAGGAGCGCGTGTGGGGCGACGCGTCGCGCCCCTCGGAGCACACGACGCCCGACGCGCTGCGCCTCGCGGGGCTGCTCGCGCAGGCGCGCGCCGCCGGCGGCCGGAGCGCCGTCATGGAGGTCTCCTCGCACGCGCTCGACCAGGAGCGCGCGACCGGCGTCCGCTTCCGCGCCGCCCTCTTCACCCAGCTCACGCGCGAGCACCTCGACTACCACCCCAACATCGCCACCTACCACAACGCCAAAACAAAGCTCTTCGAAGCGCTCGCCAGCGATGCGGTCGCCGTCGTGAACGGCGAGGACGCCGTCTCGCACGACCTCGTGGCGCGCTCGCGCGCGCGGCTGCTCGTCTACGGCCAGGTCCCCGGCGCGCACGTGCGCGCCGACGCGGTCGAGCTCGGCACCGGCGGTCTCTCGATGGTCGTCCGCCATGTCGGCGGCCGCTTCGCCGTCGCGTCGCGCCTCGTCGGCCGCCACAACCTGATGAACGTGCTCGGCGCGTGCGCGGTCGGCCTCGCGCTCGGGATCGAAGGCGAGACGATCGCGCGCGGCGTCGCGGCGCTCGCCGCGGTGCCCGGCCGCCTCGAGCCGGTGCTGGCCGGCCAGGAGTTCGACGTCCTCGTCGACTACGCCCACACCGACGACGCGCTCGAGAAGGTGCTGCGGCTGATCAAGCCGCTCGCGTCGGGCCGCGTCTTCACCGTGTTCGGGTGCGGCGGCGATCGCGACCGCACCAAGCGCCCGCGCATGGGCAACGTCGCCGCGCGCCTCTCCGACCGCGTCTTCCTCACGAGCGACAACCCGCGCAGCGAGGATCCGGCCGCCATCGCGCGCGACGTGCTGGCCGGGATCCCGGCCGGCTGCCGCGTCGACGTCGAGCTCGACCGCCGGCGCGCCATCGAGCAGGCGTTCGCCGACGCCCGCCGCGGCGACGTCGTGCTGATCGCGGGCAAGGGGCACGAGGACTACCAGATCGTGGGGAAGGAACGGCTGCGTTTCGACGATCGCACCGTCGCGAAGGAGCTCCTGTGCCGGCGTTCGCGCTGACCGAGGTGATGCGGGCGACGGGGGGCGTGGCGTGCGGACGCGCGCCGGAGCTCTCCCTGTCGGGCGTCTCGACCGACACGCGCGCGATCGCGCCCGGCTCCCTCTTCGTCGCGCTGCGCGGCGAGCGCTTCGACGCCCACGACTTCCTGGCCGACGCGGCGCGCGGCGGCGCGCGCGCGGCCCTGGTCGAGCGCTGCATCCCTCCGGAGACGGCGGGCGCGCTGGTGCAGATCCGCGTGGCCGACACGCGCCGGGCGCTCGGGGAGCTGGCGCGCTTCCACGCGCTGCGCTCGCCGGCGCGCCGCGTCGCGATCACCGGCAGCAACGGCAAGACGACCACCAAGGACCTGCTGCGCGCCGCGCTCTCCGCGGGCGGGGCGGCGGTCGCCTCCGAGCGCTCCTACAACAACGACGTCGGGCTGCCGCTGACGCTGCTCCAGATCGCGCCGGCGACGGCCTTCGCCGCGCTCGAGCTCGGAACGAACCGCCCCGGCGAGATCGCGCGCCTCGCCGACCTCGCCCGCCCGCACGTCGGCGTCGTCACCAACTGCGCGGCCGCCCACGTCGAGCACCTCGGCGACCTCGACGGCGTCGCGAAGGAGAAGGGGGCGCTGATCGCCGCGCTGCCGCCCGACGGCGTCGCGATCCTCAACGCCGACGACGCGAAGTTCGAGGCGATCCGCGCGCGCGCCCGCTGCCGCGTCGTCACCTTCGGCGTGCGCCGGCCGGCCGATTTCACCGCCGTCGACATCCGCTTCGACCTGCGCCGCCTCGTCTACAAGCTGCGCGGCCGGCGCGTCTACGTCCCGCTCGGCGGCTGCCACAACGTCTACAACTCGCTCGCGGCGCTCGCCGCGGCCGACGCGGTCGGCGTGCCGCTCGCGGCGGCGATCGCCGCGCTGCGGCGCACGCACGGGCCGCCGATGCGGCTCGCGGTCGAGCGGCTCGGCGCGCTCACCCTCATCGACGACAGCTACAACGCCAACCCCGGCTCGGTCGAGGCGGCGTTCCGAACGCTGGCGGCAGCGACCGTGAAGGCGCGCCGCGTGATGGTCCTGGGCGACATGCTCGAGCTCGGCGCGCAGGCCGCGGCCGAGCACCGGCGCGCCGGCGGGCTCGCGAGCCTGCTCGGCGACGCGCTGCTGGTCGCGGTCGGGCCGCACGCGCGCGAGGTCGCGGCGGGAGCGCTCGCGCGCGGCGTCGACGCGGCGCGCATCGCCACGTTCGCCGACGCGGCCGCGGCGGCGCGCGGCGTGCCGAAGCTCCTCGCGCCCGACGACGCCGTGCTGGTCAAGGGCTCGCGCGGCATGGCCATGGAGCGCGTGGTCGACGCGATCGAGCGCGCCTTCGCGCGCGCCGCGGGGACGGCCCTTGCTGCGGGCCGCTGAACCGCTGCTCGACGGCGGCTCCGGCGACGCGGTCGCCAACGTCCTGCTGCGCACCGCGGGCGCCGGCGTGACCGCCTTCGCGCTCGGCATGGTGATCGGCCCGATCGTGGTGCGGACGCTCAAGCGCTTCCGCACCCAGGACATCGTCGAGAAGACCGACTCGCAGAAGCTGGCCGAGCTGAGCAAGGGCAAGCGCGACACCCCGACCATGGGCGGCGTGATGTTCCTGCCGCCGCTCGCGCTCGCGGTCGCCGTCTTCGGCAACCTGCAGAACCAGTACGTGACCAACGCGCTGCTCGGGACGGTCGGCTTCTGCCTGATCGGCGCCTTCGACGACGTGCTGAAGCTCACGCGGCGCGGCCGCAGCGGGATCTCGGGGCGCGGCAAGTTCGCGCTCCAGTGCGGCGTCTCGGTGGCGCTCGCGATCTCCCTGGTCGTCACGATGAAGGCGCGCGCGACCGGCGCCGACCTGAAGCAGCTCCTCTCGCTCACCGTCCCGTTCACGAGCGCGTCGCTCGACCTGTCGTGGGCGGGCGGCTGGCCGTTCGTGGCGTGCGCGGCCGCGATCATGGTCGCGACCAGCAACGCGGTGAACCTGACCGACGGCCTCGACGGGCTCGCGCCCGGCTGCGTGATCTTCGCGGCGGCGGCGTTCGCCGGGATCTCCTACGCGGTCGGCCGACCCGACTACGCCGGCCACTTCTCGATCCACTACGTGCGCGGCGCGCAGGAGATGGCGATCGTCGCCGCCGCGCTCGCCGGCACCGCGCTCGCCTTCCTCTGGTTCAACGCCTTCCCGGCCAGGGTCTTCCTGGGGGACACCGGCTCGCTCGCGCTGGGCGGACTGCTCGGGTACATCGCGATCGTCGCCAAGCAGGAGCTCGTGCTGCCGATCGTCGGCGGCGTGTTCGTGGCCGAGGCGCTCTCCGTGATCCTGCAGGTCGCGTCGTTCAAGTCGACCGGCCGGCGCATCTTCCGTTGCGCGCCGCTGCACCACCACTTCCAGTTCGGCGGCATGCACGAGGTCACGATCGTGGTCCGCTTCTGGATCTGCGCGGCGCTCTGCGCGCTGTGCGGCCTCGCGACGCTGAAGTTCGGATGAGGGGAACGGGATTGGACGCGACCGGCACCGTGACCGCGATCGAGGAGGGCTACACCGAGCCGCACGAGCTCGAGCGCAGCGCTTTCACGCTGCTCGCGTGCGTCCTGATCCTGCTCGGCCTGGGCACGGTGATGGTGTGGAGCGCCGCGGCCGTCGAGGCGGCCGAGGGGGGGCGCGCCGGCGTCACGTCGTGGTCGCCGCTGATCAGCCACCTGAAGAAGGTGGCGGTCGGGCTCGTGCTCATGCTCGTCGCGTCGCGTCTCGACCTGCGCCGCATCCTGCGCCACTCGTGGCACTTCTACGTGGTCGCGCTGGCGCTGCTCGCGCTGGTCCTCCTCCCGAAGGTCGGTCTCGAGGTGAACGGCTCGAGGCGCTGGATGGCGACCGCGCCGCTGCTCGGTTTCGCGCTGCAGCCGTCGGAGGTCGCGAAGCTCGCGCTGATCGTCTTCCTCGCCGCCTACATCGCGCGCACGCCCGACGTCGGCGCCGACTTCCGCCGCACGTTCCTGCCGGCCGCCGTCGCGGTCCTCGTCCCCGGCGCGCTGATCCTGCTGGAGACCGACTTCGGGACCTTCGTGCTGCTGGCGGCGCTCGGCTTCCTGCTGCTGCTGCTCGCCGGCGCGCGCGTGCGCCATCTCTTCCTGCTGCTGGTGCTGGGCGGCGGGCCGGCGCTCGGCTTCCTCTGGACCAGCAAGAACACGCAGTACATCTTCAACCGCTTCGGCACCTTCGTCGACCACCACGCCCGCGCCGCGCCGGTCGCGACCGGGCCGCTCCAGCAGATCGACTACGCCGAGTCGGCGCTGCACGTGGGTGGCGTGGTCGGCGTCGGACTGGGCGCTGGCCGCCACAAGCTCTTTTTTCTCTCCGAGAGCGAGAACGACTTCATCCTGAGCGTGGTGGGGGAGGAATTGGGATTCGTCGGCACGACGGTCGTCGTCTTCCTTTTCGCGCTCCTGCTATGGAGCGGGAGGCGCGTGCTCCTGGGAGTCCGCCACCGCTTCGGCTTCTTCCTGACGGCGGGAGTGCTCATCACGATCGCGATGCAGGCCCTGATGAACGTATTCGTCGCCGTGCGCTGGGCGCCGGTCAAGGGGATCCCGCTGCCGTTCGTCAGCTCCGGCGGCTCTTCGCTCGCGGTGCTCTGCCTGGGCGTCGGCCTGGTGCTCAGCGTCGCGCGCCACAGCGATCTCGAGTCGCCCGAGCTCGGCGTCGAGGGCGGCCCGGCGGGGGCCGCCGCATGAGGAGCCGCGCATGAAGCGTCGCCCCAGTCGTTCCGGAATGCCCTTCGAGCTCGGCGACCTCGAGCGCTACGGCGTGCTCGCGCTGGCCGCCGCGCTGGTGCTCGGCGTCGCCTGCCTGCTCCACGCGGTGCAAGGGAGGACGCCGCCGTTCCGTTCGGTCGCCTTCGCGAGCGACCGCCTGGCCGGCGCGCCGGCCGAGATCCCGGAGCGGCCGCCAGCCGCGCTCGCGCGCAGCGGCAACCTGCGCCGCGTCGACGCCCCCGGCGGCGGCGAGGTCGCCCCCGCCGCGCCCGCTCCCGAAGCAAAGGTCCGCCCCGCGCGCGCCGAGGCGCGCCGCGCCGACTTCGACTTCTTCGAGCCGCCGGTGCGCGTGGCCGGCCGGCCGGCGCCGCTCGCGCCGCCGCCGCCGGGCTCGAGCATCGAGCCGCGCGTCGTCGTGGTGCAGAAGGGCGAGACCCTGCAGAAGATCGCCGCGCGCGAGCTCGGCGACGCCAACCAGTGGCGCGCGCTGATCCAGTGGAACCCGGGGGTCAACCCGAAACGGCTCAAGCTCGGCCAGGAGCTCAAGGTGCCGCCGCCGGCGCGCGTCGCGCCGGCCCGCGAGGCGACGACGACACGACTTCACGAAGTCGTCGCGGACGATACGCTGCAGTCGATCGCCGAGCGGTACTACGGCGATCGCGCGCGCTGGATCGACCTGTTCCAGGCGAACCGCGACCAGCTGCGCGCGCCGAGCGACCTCAAGGCGGGCAGCAAGATCCGGATCCCCTGATGGCGCATGCGCGCACGCTCGTGTTCGTCGGCGGCGGGACGGGCGGGCACCTCCAGCCCGGCGTCGTCCTGCGCGACGCCCTCCTGCGCCGCCATCCCGACTGGCGCGCCGAGTTCCTGATCGCCGGCCGCGAGGTCGAGAAGAACTTCGTCCCGCCCGAGGCGACCTGCCTCGAGCTCTTCCCCGGCATGGGCTCGCGCCCGGCGCCGTGGCGCGCCGACCTCTACGTGCGCGCCTTCTGGAGCGCGTCGCGCGTGCTCGCCGAGCTCTCGCCCGACCTCCTGGTCTTCCTCGGCGGCTACGTCGCCTTCATCGCGCGCCTCGCGCGGCTGCGCGTCCCGATGGTGATCCTCGAGTCGAACGCGCTGGCCGGCCGCTCGGTGCGCCTCGCTGCGCCGTTCGCGAAACGGATCTTCACGCAGTGGGAGCCGGCGGCCGACGGCCACCTTCCGGCCGCGCGCGTCGCCGTCACCGGCATGCCGCTCAAGTTCGACGTGCTGCCGGGCAAGCAGGAGGCGCGTGCGCGCCTGCGCCTGAACGAGCACCGGCGCGTCCTGCTCGTGCTCGGCGGGAGCCTCGGCGCGCAGGCGATCAACGAGCGCATGATCGCGGGCGCTGCGGCGCTCGCCGCGGCGGCGCCGCTGACCCTCGTGCACGTCACCGGCACGCGCGACGAAGAGCGCGTCCACCACGCCTACGCGATGGCGGGCGTCGACGCGCGCGTGGTCCCCTTCAGCGACGAGATGGGGACGCTCTACGCCGCCTCCGACCTGATCGTCGCGCGCGGCGGTGGGATGACGGTGGCCGAGATCGCGGCGGCGGGGCGCGCGGCGCTGTTCGTCCCCTACCCGCACCACGAGGACCTGCACCAGGAGCGCAACGCCGGCATGCTCGCCGACGCCGGCGCCGCCTGGATGGTGCGCGAGCGCGAGTCGGGCGACGACTTCGTGCCGCGCCACGTGCTGCCGCGGCTGGCCGACCTCGAAGACCTCGAGCGGCGCGGCCGCATCGCGCTGTCGCTGTCGCGGCGCGACTCGACCCGGCGGATCGTCGAGGAGATCGAGCGGCTGCTCGACCTCGAGATCCCGACCGACGCGACGGCAGTCGAGGCGGCTTGGAGAGCCGGGGCGCAGGGGACGGGCTGAATCGAGCGCAGGGGCGGTCGGGATCGAAAGGGGCGGGGCGGGGGCGCGCGGCGGCGCGGCGGGAGGGAGCGTGGTCGGCTCGGGGACGGGGACCGCAGCGGCGCAGCCCGGCGCGCGCCGCCTCCACCTGGTCGGCATCGGCGGCAGCGGGATGGCGTCGCTCGCCGCGTACCTGCTCGGGCGCGGCGACCTCGTCTCGGGCTGCGACCAGAAGGACGGCGCGCTGCTGAAGCTCCTGCGCGCCCGCGGCGCGAGGATCGAGATCGGCCACGACGCGGCGCACCTCCACGAAGGCGCCGACTCGCTGATCCACACGGCGGCCGCCGGCCTCGACCATCCCGAGCTCGCCGGCGCTGCGGCGCGCGAGATCCCGATCCGCAAGTACGCTCGGTTCCTCGGCGACGAGACGCGGAGACGCCGCTGCGTCGCGGTGGCCGGCACGCACGGCAAGACGACGACGACCACGCTGGTCGCGGACCTCCTGATCGCGGGAGGCCGCGACCCGAGCGCGGTGGTCGGCGGCTTCCCGCTCGCGTGGGAGCTGCCGGGCCGCGCCGGCCGCGGCGAGGAGTTCGTCGTCGAGGCGTGCGAGTACGACCGCAGCTTCACCAACTTCGAGCCGCACGTCGCGCTGGTCACCAACGTCGAGCCCGACCACCTCGACTACTTCGGCACCCACGAGAACGTCGTGCGCGCCTTCGAGGACTTCCTGCGCAACGTCCGCCGCGACGGCTTCGCCGTGCTGCACGAGTCGGCGGCGCGCCAGATCGACCTCGCCGTCGTCGGCGGGCGCGTGCTGGTGGTCGGCGAGTCGGCGGACGCCGACGCGCGCCTCGAGCCGCTCGCGGCGGACGAGCGCGGCCTGCGCGGCCGGCTCACCGTGCGCGGCCACGCGCCGCTCGAGCTCGCCCCCGCGCTGCCGGGCGTCCACAACCTCGTCAACGCCGCGCTCGCCGCGACCGCCGCACTCGCGCTCGGCGTCGCGCCGGCCGCGATCGAGGCGACGATCCGCGCCGCGCGCGGCGTGCGGCGCCGCCTCGAGCCGTTCGGCACGCGCGGCGGCGTCCACTTCCTCTCCGACTATGCGCACCACCCGACCGAGATCCGCGCGGTGCGCCTCGCCCTACGCGCCAGCGCGCCGGGCCAGCGGCTGATCGTCGTCTTCCAGCCCCACCAGGCCAGCCGCACCCGCGACTTCCGCTCCGAGTTCGCGCGCGAGCTGGCGCTGTTCGACGAGGTGGTCGTCCCCAACATCTTCAGCGTCCGCGAGTCGCAGGAGGGGGTCGAGCACGAGACGGCGCGCCTGCTCGAGGCGATCGCCGGCAGCGGCCGCACGCCGGTGCGCGCGCACGGCCTCGACGACGTCTTCGCGACCGTGCGCGGCCTCGCGAGGGAGGGCGACGTCGTCGTGCTGATGGGCGCCGGCGACATCGACGATCTCGCCGAGGAGCTGCGCGGCGCGACTCGGGAGGCGGGCGTTGCTTGACCTCTCCCGCACGCTGACCGCGCGCGTCGGCGGGACGGCCGGCGAGGTCCACGAACCCGCCTCGCTCGACGAGCTGGTCGCGACGCTCGACCGGCTGCGCGCGCGCGGCCGCGCGCCGCGCCTGCTCGGCGGCGGCAGCAACATCGTCGCGCTCGAGGGCGAGCTCGCCGAGCCGGTGGTGCGGACGGGCGCGCTGCGCGGCTCGACGCGCCTCACCGACACGCTCTGGGAGGTGCAGGCCGGCGCGCAGCTCGGCCGGATCGTCCACGAGTCGGCGCGCCGCGGGCTGACCGGGCTCGAGTGCTGCGCCGGCGTGCCTGGCACGGTCGGCGCCGCGATCCGCATCAACGCCGGCGGCAAGTGGGGGACGATCGGCGCGGTGCTGCGCGAGGTCACCCTGCTCGCGCCGAACGGCACGCGCGTCACGCGCGACGTCTCGCCCGCCGACTTCGTCTACCGCAAGAGCCCCTTCTGGGACGACGTGGTCCTCTCGGCGAAGGTCGAGCTCGCGCCGGCGACGGCGACGCGGCCGCTCGACCGGATCGCCGAGGTGATGCGGCACAAGAAGACGACGCAGCCGCTGAACCTCCCCTCGGCCGGCTGCATCTTCCGCAACCCCTCGCCCGAGCGGCCGGCGGGACGGCTGATCGACCAGGCGGGACTCAAGGGGACGCGCATGGGCGGGGCGCTCGTCTCGCCGGTGCACGCCAACTACTTCGTGAACGTCGGCGGCGCGACCGGGCGCGACTTCCTCGAGCTGATCGGCATCGTGCGCGACCGCGTGCGCGACGCCTGCGGCGTCGAGCTCGAGCTCGAGGTCGAGATCTGGAGCTGAGCGGCGCGCGCCGCTCAGGTCGCCGCTTCTGCCGCGCTCGTGCTCTTCAGGTCGGCGACCACCAGTTCGACGACGGCGGGGCCGGCGTAGGTCGACGGGCGCGGCGTGAAGGCGAGCGAGAGGCGGCCGTTGGCGACGCTCTCCGCCTGCGCCCCGAAGCCGAACGCGATGGCGGGGAGGCTCTTCGCGCCGTTCTTCAGGCGCAGCTGCAGGTGGCCGCCGTCCTTGCCGACGCGGCGCGGCGGCGCCGCCAGCTCGACGTCGCTCGCCGCGAAGACCGGCTGCGGATGGCCCTCGCCCCACGGCCCGAGGCGACGCAGCTCGTCGAGCAGGCGCGGATGCATCTCGTGCAGCAGCACCTCGGAGTCGATCTGCAGCGTCGGCGGCGCCGGGTCGCGGAAGTCCTGCGCGGCGTTCTCGGCGAGGCGGCGGGCCAGCGCGTCGACGCGCGCCGGCTCCATCTCGAGCCCCGCCGCGGCCGCATGGCCGCCGCACGAGAGCACGAGGTCGCCCGCCCTGGAGAGGGCGCGCGCCAGGTCGAAGCCGGGCACCGAGCGGCCCGAGCCGCGCGCGACCGCGCCGGCGGTCGAGATCAGCAGCACCGGCTTGCCGGTCAGGCCGACCAGCTTCGCCGCCACGATGCCGATCACGCCGGCGTGGAAGCCCTCGTCGCTCAGCACGACCACCGGCGCGTCCTTCGGCCATTCGGCGAGGCGCTGCCGCGCGAGCTCGAAGACGCGTCCCTCGATCGTGCGGCGCTGCTGATTCATCGACTCGAGCTCGTCGGCGAGGCGGCGCGCCTCCCCGTCGTCGCCCGTCATGAGCAGGCGCCGCGCCACGTCGACGCGGCCGAGCCGGCCGGCGGCGTTGAGGCGCGGCGCGAGGCCGAAGGAGACGTCCTCCGCCTCGAGCGCGCGGCCGTCGAGGCCGGCCGCGCGGCGCAGCGCGCGCAGCCCCGGCAGCGAGGTCGATTCGAGCTGCTTCAGGCCGTGGCGCACCAGGAGGCGGTTCTCTCCGACCAGCGCGACCACGTCGGCGACCGTCCCCATCGCCGCGAGGGCGAGCCCCTCTCGCAGCACCTGGCGCAGCGCCGGCGTCTGCTTCTTCGCGGGGGGCAGCGTCTCGAAGATCCCGCAGGCGAGCTTGAAGGCGACCCCGGCGCCCGAGAGCTTCGCCGCCGCGTGCGAGGGGTCGAGCAGCAGCGGGTTCACGACCGCGAGCGCCGGCGGCAGCTCGGCCGGCTTCTGGTGGTGGTCGGTGACGATGACGTCGATGCCGCCGCGCATCAGCTCGCCCACCGCCGCGAACGCCGTGACGCCGTGGTCGACCGTGACGAGGACGCGCGGCTGGTGGCGGTGCACCGCCGCGACGCCGCCCGCCGAGAGGCCGTAGCCGTCGGTGGTGCGCTCGGGCACGTGGACCGCGACGTCGCCGCCGAGCGCCGCGAGCATGCGCCCGAGCAGGCACGAGCCCGAGAGGCCGTCGACGTCGGAATCGCCGAAGACCAGGATCTTCTCGCCGGCGGCGAGGGCGCGCACGAGCCGTTCGACCGCCTGCGCCATCTGCGGCAGCTCGGACGGCGCGGTGAGCCCCTGCAGGCTCGCGTCGAGGAAGCTCCGTCCGTGGTCGGCGCTGGTGACGCCGCGCAGCGCCAGCACGCGGGCGGCGAGCGGCGAGAGCGAGAGGCCCGTCGCGAGCGCGCGCTCCACCGCCGGATCGACGCTGCGGTAGGACCAGAGGCGCGCGCGCTTCATTAAGATCCGATCCCCCCGCTGCGATTCCCGCAGCCCGGACGTTCGCCCGAGCGGGCGAGAGTACGCGCCCCCCGCGTCGAGCGTCAAAGAGAAAGGCCGCGCGTGAGCAGCGAGCTGCGCGAGATCCCTCCTGTCGACCGGCTGCTGGCGCGCTTCGCGGACGTCTATCCCGACGTGCCGCGGCCGCTGCTCGCGTCGGCGCTGCGCGACCTGACCGAGCGGGTGCGCAGCGACGCGCGCGCGCGGCCGCCCGCGAGCGGCGCCCTGCAGGCGCTCTTCGCGGCGGGTGGCGCGTTCGAGACGCAGCTCGCGGCGCGGCTCGTCGCGCTCACCGCGCCGCGCCACGTGCGCGTGGTGAATGCGACCGGAGTGCTGCTCCACACCGGGCTCGGTCGCGCGCCGCTCGCGGCGTCGGTCCAAGAGGCGCTGGCGCGCGTGCTCCGCTACGGGATCGTCGAGGTCGACCCGGCCACCGGCGAGCGCGGCCGCCGCGAGACCTTCGTGCGCGACCTGCTCTGCGAGCTCACCGGCGCCGAGGAGGCGACGCTCGTCAACAACAACGCGGCGGCGGTGCTGCTGCTGCTGCGAGGAATGGCAGCAGGCCGTGAGGTCGTCGTCTCGCGCGGTGAGCTGGTCGAGATCGGCGGCGGCTTCCGCGTGCCGCAGGTGATGGAGCAGTCGGGCGCGCTCCTGAAGGAGGTCGGGACGACGAATCGCACCCGGGTCGCGGACTACGCCGCCGCGACGAGCGCCGCGACCGCCATGTACCTGCACGTCCACTCGAGCAACTTCCGGATGGTCGGCTTCACGGAGCAGCCGAAGCTGGCCGACCTCGTCGCGCTGGGCAGGGAGCGCGGCGTCCCGGTCTGCGCCGACCTCGGCTCGGGCTACCTGCGCCGCTTCCAGGAGCTCCCCTTCGCCGACGAGCCGGCGGTGGTCGAGGCGGTCGCGGCCGGCTGCGACGTCGTCACCTTCAGCGGCGACAAGATGCTGGGCGGGCCGCAGTGCGGGATCCTGGTCGGCAAGCGCGACGCGATCCTGAAGCTGCGCGCGGCGCCGCTCTTCCGGGCGGTGCGGCCCGACAAGCTGATGCTCGCGGCGCTGGAGGCGACGCTGCTCGAGTGGCGCAAGAGCGGCGACGCGCTGCCGACCGGCGTGCCCTTCTTCGCGATGCTCGCGGCGAGCGTCGCGTCGCTGCGTGCCCGAGCACATGCATTGCTCGTGAGTTCGCGCCTGCCGCCGTCGTTCGCGCGCGTCGTCGACTCGAAGTCGCAGGTCGGCAGCGGTTCGGTGCCGGGGCTCGAGTTCGACTCGGTCGCGCTCGCGCTCGAGGCTCCGGGCGGCAAGGCCGACGCGCTCGCGGCGCGGCTGCGCACCGGCGCGCCGCCGATTTTCCCGCGGGTCAACGAGGGGCGCGTGCTCCTCGACCTGCGCACGATCTTTCCCGACGAGGACGCGGAGGTGGCCGGCGCGCTCGCACGGCTGTCCGACGCGGCCCCGGCCGGGACGAAATGACGAAAAGACGAAATGACCTGGCGGGGTCGCGCATCGACCCCAAACTGGCCCGAACCGGCCCGACCCGGAGCGAACGGTGACGATTCCCCCGAAGAAGAAGACGCTCAAGCTGACCGACTTCTCCAGCTGCGCCGGCTGAGCCGCCAAGCTCTCCCCCAAGGACCTGGTCGAGGTCCTTTCCGGCCTGGAGATCCCGACGAACCCGCAGGTGCTCCTCGGACCCGAGGGGTACGACGATGCGGGCGTCTACCTCATCGCGCCCGGGATCGGCCTGGTGCAGACGGTCGACTTCTTCCCGCCGGTCGTCGACGACGCGCGCCACTTCGGCCGCATCGCCGCCGCCAACGCGCTCTCCGACGTCTACGCGAAGGGGGGCACGCCGCTCACGGTGCTGCAGATCGTCGGCTTCCCGAAGAAGGAGGTGCCGCTCTCCGTGCTGCGCGAGATCCTCGACGGCGCGGCGGAGGTGGTGAGGGAGGCGGGCGCGGTCGTGCTCGGCGGCCACTCGGTGGTCGACGCCGAGATCAAGTTCGGCATGGCGGTCACCGGCCGCATCGACCCTTCGAAGATCGTCCCGAACTCCGGCGCGAAACCGGGCGACGTCGTCTACCTCACGAAGCCGCTCGGCATGGGCTCGATCACGACCGGCGGCAAGCGCGACCTCGTCGACGACGAGACGATGGAGGCGGCGTGCCGGAGCATGGGCCGCCTCAACAAGGACGCGTGCGACGCGATGCTCGAGGCCGGTCCGCACGCCGCGACCGACATCACCGGCTTCGGCTTCCTCGGCCACACCGCGTCGGTGGCGCGCCAGAGCAAGGTGACCTTCGAGATCGAGTCGGAGGCGCTGCCGCTCTTCCCCGGCGCGCTCGACCTCGCGGCCAAGGGCGTGCTCTCCGGCGGCTCGGCGCGCACGAAGGACTTCCTCGGCGCCGAGGTCGTCTTCAAGGACTCGGTCCCGGCGCCGATGCGCGCGCTCCTCTTCGACGCGGAGACCTCGGGCGGGCTGCTGATCAGCCTCCCGCCGGAGCGCGCCGCGGCGCTCGAGGCGGCGCTGAAGCAGCGGAACGTCCCGGTCCACCGGGTCGGCCACGCGCTCGCCGACGAGGGGCTGCGGATCCGTGTCCGCTGAGCCGGCGCCCGCGCCCGCGCCTCGCCGCAAGGGCGCGCGGCGCATCGTCGAGATCCCGCGCGCGGTGCTGCGCGCGCTGAACGAAGGGCGCGAGGAGACGATCACCCTCGTCGAGTGGCTCGCGATCGACGACGCGAAGCTGCTGGCGAGCGTGCTGCCGAACGCGGGCTTCACCGCCGCTCGGACGCGCGTCGCGATCGAGCACGCGGACGAGGTCGCGGACCTCGGCATCCAGGAGCGCGTGAAGCGGATCGGCGCGCAATTGCACGTCGCGCTGCGCGCCGACCGGCGGCGCGAGCGCCTGTTCGAACGCCTCGCGACGCACGGCTCCGATCGCGTGCGCTCGCTCGTCGCCTACAGCGTGACCGCCGACGAGGAGCTCGCGCTCGCGAAGCGGCTCGCCGTCGCGAAGCGCTTCGCCGCCGACCGCGCGATGTCGGTGCGCGAGTGCGCGTGGGATTCGTTCCGGCCGTGGCTCGCGCGCGATCTCGAGCGCGGATTGAAGCTGCTCGAACCGTGGGTGCGCGACGCCGACGAAGGCGTGCGTCGCTGCGCGGTCGAGGCGACGCGCCCGCGCGGCGTCTGGACGCGCCACCTCGAAGAGCTGAAAGCCGAGCCCGAGCGCGCGCGCCGCCTGCTCGATCCGGTGCGCTCCGATCCCTCCGACTACGTGCGGCGCAGCGTCGGCAACTGGCTGAACGACGCGAGCAAGTCGCGGCCGGAGTGGGTGCGGTCGCTGGCCGCGGAGTGGCGGCGCGCCTCGAAGACGGCGGAGACGGCCTGGATCGTGCGCCACGCGCTGCGGACGCTGCGCAAGGGCGGAGGTTGAAATCCCGGCCCGAATCGAACTTCCGCTCGCGCCGACGCCGTCAAAACCGCAGAATATCTCGTTTGGCCAGGATGCGCTGCTGGACGTTCCAGACACTCGCGTCGTGGTTCGATCGTGAGTGACGCCGAGGGTCCCCGAGTGCCGTTCAGCCAGTTCCACCTCCATTCGAGCCTCAACTCCGCCGTGAAGGAGTTGGGCTTCCAGCGGCCGACGCCGATCCAGGCCGACTCGATCCCGCCCGCGCTCGCCGGCAAGGACGTCCTCGCGTGCGCGGTGACCGGCAGCGGCAAGACGGCGGCGTTCCTGCTGCCGATCCTGCACCGCATCATCGACCTGCCGCGCGGGACCACCCGGGCTCTCGTGCTGACGCCGACGCGCGAGCTCGCCGCGCAGATCGCCGACGATCTCGACGCGCTCGCGGTCCACACGCCGATCACGGCCGCCGCGGTCTACGGCGGCATGCCGATGGGTCCGCAGGAGCGGGCGTTCCGCAGCGGCGTCGACGTGCTGATCGCGACGCCCGGCCGCCTGCTCGACCACTTCCGCTGGCCCTATGCGAAGCTGACGAAGCTCGAGTACCTCGTCCTCGACGAAGCCGACCGCATGCTCGACATGGGCTTCCTGCCCGACATCCGGCGGGTCCTGAACCACATCCCGCGGAAGCGCCAGACGCTGTTCTTCAGCGCGACCATGCCGCCTCCGATCGCGCAGCTCTCCGGCGAGATGCTGCACGACCCGGTCCGCATCAACATCCAGCGCCCGTCGGCACCCGCCGTCGGCATCACGCAGGCGGTCTATCCGGTGCCGCAGCTCCTGAAGCCCGCGCTGCTGCTCGAGCTCCTGAAGCGCGGCGAGATGCAGGACGTGCTCGTCTTCACGCGCACCAAGCACCGCGCCGACAAGCTGCAACGCTTCCTGGCGCGGGCCCACGTCAACTGCGAGCGCATCCACGGCAACCGCTCGCAGTCGCAGCGCACCGACGCGCTGGCCGGCTTCAAGTCGGGCAAGTACCGCGTGCTGGTCGCGACCGACATCGCCGCACGCGGCATCGACGTGAAGGAGCTCGGCCACGTCGTCAACTTCGACGTCCCGATGGCGCCCTCCGACTACATCCACCGCATCGGCCGCACCGGCCGCGCCGAGATGACGGGCGACGCGTTCACCTTCGTGTCGCCCATGGAAGAGGCCGACCTGCGCGCGATCGAGAAGGTCGTCGGCAAGCGCCTCCCGCGGATCACCGTCCCCGACTTCGACTACGCCGCCGAGCCGCCGGCCGCGTCGGACTTCGCGCGCGGACCGCGGGGGCAGCAGCAGCGCCACCACGCGCCGGCCGGCCGCGCCGGCCCGTCGCGCGGCCGCTTCGGCCACGCGCAGGGAGGCCACGCGCACGCCGGCCACGCGCACGCCGGACACGGCGCGCAGAACTCCCGCGACGACCGCGGCGCCCGCGACGCGCGCGACCCGCGGGACGGCGCGCGCCCGCATGCACCGGCGCACGAGGGCGGCGGCCACCGCGGGCCGCGCAAGCCCGCCGCCTGGCCGTCGATCCCGCCGCGCAACCGCTCGCGCCGCTTCCATGGCGGCGGCGGCGGCGGCGGCGGCGGCCGTGGCCGCGGCGGTGGGGGCGGCCGGTCGCGCTGAGCGGCGGCGCGCCGCGAAGATCGCGCGGCGTTCGCAACCGCGGGACGTCGCGTCCGTTGGCCTGCGTCGTCGGGCGAGGGCTCGACGTGTGGAGGCCCGGGAGTGGAGCGACGCGACGCCATTCGACGTCTCGCCTGCGCGGTCGCGGCCTCCACGGCGTTCGTCTTCGTGCAGTGCCGCCCTCGCGGCGGGCACGAGTCGAGCGAAACGATCGAATCGAGCGAGTCACCGTCGACGTCGCCGCGCGTCGAGCTGGAGTCGGCCGGGTTCTGCGCGACCCGACGACCCGAAAGGAAGCAGGAGTGTGAGGCGTCGGACTCGCAGTCGAACGTCGACGACACCTTCCTCCGGGTGAGGGTCGTCGACGCGGAGGACCGCCCGGTCGCCGGCGTTCCCGTGGTCGTGTTCCCAGGCAAGGACAGAAGGGAAGCGAAGCCTCCGAAGGCGACGAGTCGAGCTCCCGACGGCATCGCGCGCGTGGACCTCACGGGACTCTTGGAAGCCGACGACGACCCGCCTCCCGACCTGTCCGTCGCGCTTTGCGTCCCGGTCTGGAAGCAGTGCTGGGTCGCGTTCGATGCTTCGGCGCTGCCGGCGGAGCCGCTCACGCTGCGGCTCCCGCCGTGCGGTCGCGTGCGGGTGAGCGTGGAGGACCCGAGGGCGTCGGGCGTGCCGTTGCGCGGCGTCGCGACACTGGTCGCGGACTCCGACGACTTCACGCGCGGCGACTCCCCGATCGCGCCCGAGATCGAGATCGTCGAAGGCCGCGGCGAGTTCGAATTCGTCGGCGTCGGCACGCAATTCATGGTGCGACTCGATCTGGAGGGAAGGCGGCCCGACGGCGTCGAGGGCTGTCTGCTCGGTCCTGGCGGAACGGAAACGACGGTGTCGCTCGTCGCGCAGGAGCCCGGACCGCGCCTGACCGGGAGGCTGCTCGATGGGCAGGGCCGGCCGTGGGCACGGCGACACGTGCGCGCCGAGATCGAATCGGTGTGGGGCTGCATCGGTACGTCGGAAAAGACCGCGTTCGAGACCGACGAGCAGGGGGGCTTCTCCGCCGACTGCAGCAAGTTCCGTTGGAGCGAATACAACTCCCTCGAGCTCTTGGTGGAGGGGGAGCCCGGCGTCGTGATGGGGAGGATCACGTCGAAGCTCCCCGCCGAGTTCGTCCCGGTGATCGACGTCGGCGACCGCATCGTCGAGGAGAACGTGCTCTGGTGCGCGGGCGTCGTCGTCGACGACGACGGGTCGCCGGTCCCGGGTGCCGAGGTCATCGGCTTCGCGCGGGCCTCCTCCTACCCGTCGGCCGTCACCGGTGAGGACGGCCGCTTCACGCTGCGCGGCGTTGCCTGCTACGAAGACGCGACGCTCACGGTGCTGGCCGGCCCGGCCGGTTTCGCCGACTGCCGCGACGTCCCCTTCACTCCCTGCACGCGCGACGTCCGGATCGTCGTCTCGCGCACGAGAGGTCTCGCGGGTCGCGTCGTCCTCGATCCGGGAGTGCGCGAGGGAGAGGTCCGGGTCCTCCTCGACGGCAACGGTTCGTTGACGGCGAATCGGGTCGAAGACGACGGAAGCTTTCGATTCCGGTCGTGCGCTCCTGGCGACTATCGCGTGACGTTCGAGGCAAACGACGGTTCGCCGCCGACGCCGCTCGCCGTCTTCGAGCACGTCCGCGTCGAGAGCGGCAAGGTCGCTCGCGATCCGCGTCTTCAGGAGGTCGACCTGCGCGGCCGGATCGTCCACCTCGAACTCGCGGTCCGGGACGCCGCCGGCGATCCGGTCGACCTCGCCCGCGTCATCGAGCCTGCGCACGCCGATCGTCCCGAGCGGCTCCTGACCTGGATCCACGCGGGACGTGCGACCCTCACTCTCACCCATCCCACGGATCTCGAAGTGCGCAGCTCCGGCCACCGCACCGCGTTCGTGCCGGCCGCCACGGGAAGGGTCGACGTCACGCTCGCGCCGCCCCTGCCCGTCCGCGTTCGCGTCGTCCCTCATGCGCTGCCGATCCGCCTCGCTTCCGTCGCGCTGCGACGTGCGCCGGTCCGCGACCAAGAAGGGGAGCGGGCGTGTGCCGAGTTCGAAGGCGCCGAGTCGCGTCCGATCGACGTCGGACGCCCCGGTCCGCAGGTCATGACGCTGCAGATCGCCGAGGAGGAGCGCTTCCTCGAAGGCGACGTCCCGCTCACGCGCCACCTCGAGGTCCATCTCGCGCCGGAGGACGCGCTCGTCACGATCGCCGACTCTCCCGACGAACAGTGGGTCGAGGTCCGGGTCGACGACGAGGCGGTGAAGCGGACGCTCGCCGCCATCGAAGCGGCGCGCGCGAACGGGACGCTGGTCCGCTGACGGCGTGCGCCGCCGTCACCCGCCCAGGATCAGCTGCAGCCCCGCGGTGAAGGAGACGCCCTTCGTCGCGCCGAGGTCGGTCTCGAGGGCTTGCGAGTCGATCTCGAAGCCGGCGAGGGAGACGTCGCTCGGCAGGAGCGTGGCGAGCGTCGTGCCGCCCGGCGGCAGCAGGAGCAGCGCCGCGGTCGAGGGGATCAGCAGCAGGTCGCCGCCCAGGCTCGAGTGGAGGCTCGCCTGCTGGTACCCGACCAGGAAGAGCGTGACGCTGAAGAGGCCCGACGAGTTCTCGAGGTCGACGTTCAACTTCGAGCCCAGCACGGGGTTGTTCTGCGCCGTGAGCGACGGCACGCCGAACGTCCCCGGCCAGCCGGTGCCGTAGTTGGCCCAGCTCGCGTCGACGACGCAGATCTCCCGGACGAAGACGTCGTTCAAGAGGTTCGTGTCGCCGGTCACGAGGTTGGTCGCGTAGCTCAGGAAGGCGATGCGACTCCCGTCGCCCGAGATGCCGCCGGTGATGCTGCCGTTGTCGGCCTCGGCGTCGCTCGAGCTCAGGCTCGCGCGCTGCGTCGCGCCCTTCGATCGGTCGCGCACGAAGACGTCGTACCAGCGGTTGGTGTCGCCGGCGACGAGGTTGCTCGCGAAGCTGTGGAACGCGACGAAGCGGCCGTCGCCGGAGATCACGGGGAGGTAGCTGCTGCCGTTGCCGGCGACGCCGGCCGAGTCGACGCTCATGCACTCGGTGGTCTGCTTGGCGCGGTCGCGCGCGAAGACGTCGCTGGCGTTGGCGCCGCCGCCGCCGTACCACGCGACGACGAGGCCGTCGGCGGAGAGGACCGGCGCGCGGCTCTCTTGCTTGAGCTGCAGGCCGGAGGCGTCGACGCTCACGCGCTCGGTGAGGCCGCTCGCGCGGTCGTGCAGGAAGACGTCGTGGAGCTGGTTGGTGTCGCCGGCGACGAGGTTGGTCGCGTCGCTGCCGAACGCGACGAGCATGCCGTCGGCCGAGAGCGCCGCCGTCACGCTGCCCCCGTCCACCTCGCCGCCGTTCGAGTCGACGCTCGCGCGCTCGGTCGTCCGGGTGGCGCGGTCGTGGACGAAGACGTCGACCGCCGCGTTGCCGTCCTTGGCGACCAGGTTGTCGGCCGCGCTCTGGAACGCGACGAAGCGCCCGTCCGCGGAGAGCGCGACGTCGCCCGGGCTCTCGGCGTCGGCCTCGTTGCCGGCCGAGTCGACGCTCACGCGCTCGGTCGTGCCGCCGGCGAGGTCATGCACGAAGACGTCGGTCGCGTTGTTGGCGTCGCCGGGGACGAGGTTGGTCGCGTGGCTGGTGAAGGCGACGAAGCGGCCGTCGGCGGAGATCGCGACGTTGTTGCTGGCGCGGTCGCCCTCGTTGCCGGACGAATCGACGCTCACGCGCACCGTCGTGCCGGCCTGCAGGTCGTGCACGAAGACGTCGGTCTTCTGGTTGGTGTCGTTCGCGACGAGGTCGTCGGCGTCGCTGCTGAAGACGACGAAGCGGCCGTCGGCGGAGATCGCGGCGGTCCAGCTGTCGCCGTCGGCCTCGTCGCCGTTCGAATCGACGCTGGCGCGCACCGTCGCCCCCGCCGGCTGCTGGGGCTTCTGGATGCCGCCGACCGTCGCGAGCCACAGCGGCAGCAGCGCGGCCGCCGCCGTTCCAACGCGCCCCATCGACCGTGTCCTCGAGATTCCCCCGGTTGTCGCGCGAAGCGGGCAGCAGTCGCGGCGTGGGACGGGCGGAGAACCTAGCGAGGGGGGAAGGAGTCGCCTAGGCATCCGACGCTTCGGAAGCGACGCCTTACGGGAAGTTCGCGGGGGGTTCATGGGACGGGGCGGCGCAGCCCGCCTTCATGACGACGGAATTTCGCAGTCTCTCGTCGAAACGGCTCTGGCGGAGAACGGGGATCGTGCGCGGGTCGAGGCGCAGGTGCGCCGGCTACTTGCAGCAGCCCGATCCCGCATTCGATGCGTTCTGCACGCAGGGATCGCAGCGCACGACCTTGCACTCGCCGTCCTTGCAGGAGAGCTCGATCTCCCCGGTGCGGCCATCCTGCGCCGTCCAGTGGATGACGCACCCGTCATCCTTGCACTCGATGGTGGCCGTGCAGGTCCCCTCGGCGCAACCCGTCCCGTCGGATCGAACCGGCGCGGAGCTGCCGCTCGCCATCGCACGTCCGGCGATCAGGCCGGCACCGACCAGCACCACGGCGACCAGCGACTTCACCAGCGTGCTCACCATCGGATCGTCTCCCGTCGTTGCGGCGAGCACGATCGCTGCCGCGTGCACCCAGGACAGCGCGTGTCGAGGTCGTTATTCCCTCACCGTCCGGTTCCGCAAGCTTCGCCGCACGAATCGCCGCAGCAGGCGTCGAGCAGTCGTCCCATCTGAGCGGGCGTCAGGAGCTTGCGCAGCGCGAGCGAGGACTGGATGCAGTGCTCGATCGCCGCAGCGCGAATGGCGCCGAGTTCCTTGGCACGCAGCGCGATCGCGGCGGGATCGGCCGCGGGATCGCGCAACATGGCCTGGACCTCTCGGGCGACCTCCGCCGCCTGCGCATCGCTTCGCGCGCCCTGGGCGTCGCACTCGTGCAGGAGCGCGAGAAGGGCGGCTCGCTGGTCGGCCATCAGGGCAAGGCCGCCCGACCGTTCGAGCTGCTCGACCGCAGCGATGCATCCTCCCGAGCCGCCGCACCCGTTCGCGCGCGGCGCGGGTCTCCGAAGCGTCAGCGCGTTCCAGCCGAGGCTCGCGGCGAGCGCGCCTCCGAGCAGCCAGGCGGTGATCGAAGTCATCGTGCTCATTTGGATTCCTCGCGAACCAGGCGAACCACCCTTCCCATCGCCTCCGACCACGATCGCATGCGCGCATCCATCGGGTGGAGCGCGCGACCCGCGAGCGGTTCGAGCCAGCCCGGATCGGCTTCGAAGTGCCCGGCGTCCGGCCGCGCGGCCAGGCCAACGCACAGGCCGCCGGTCGACAGGAGTCCGATCAACCCCGCCGCGACGCGCAGAAGCCGCGACCCGCCGACCCGGGCCATCCGAGGCCGCGGTCCGAGGACCCGTTCTCGAAGTGCGTCCGGCAGAGCCTCGTCGCGGCGCGGTCCGAAGGCCTTCGAGAGCTCGCCGCATCCCGCTTCGAAGCTGCGACATTCCGCGCATTCTCTGAGATGCGACGCGAGCGCCGGCGTGCGCTCGGCCTCTCCGTCGCAGCATGCGGAGATGCACTCGCGCGCCCACGCGCAGTCCATCCCGCGACCGTCAGTCGCGTTCGTCATGGACGACCTCCATGGCAGCCACCTTCGCCCCGGGAACTCCGAGCAACCGCTCGCGCGCGCGCGCCAGCCGCGACATCACGGTGCCCGCCGGGATCGACAGCGCCTCCGAGATCTCGCGATACGTCAGGCCTTCGACCTCTCGAAGGACGAGCACGGTGCGCTGATCGTCCGGCAGACAGGAGAGGGCGCGCTCGAGCGCCTCGGCCGTCTCGAAGGTCGGAAGGGCGCGGGTCGGCACACGGTCGAGGTCGCACGGCTCGATCCGTCCCTCCCGCCGGCGGCGCTCCGCGAGCCGGTTGAGGCAGTGGTTGACCGCGAGGCGACGCAGCCACGCCGAGAAGCTGCCCTTTCCATCGAAGACCTCCGCCTTCTCGCGGACGCGCAGGAAGATCTCCTGCGTCGCATCCTCGGCGTCGGCGCCCTGACCCAGGATTCCCCGGGCGAGGCGGTAGATCCGCTTTCCGAAAGTCTGGAAGCAGGTCGCGAGCGCCACCGGATCGCGCTTGCGAAGCCCCTCCAGTGCGGCGCCGTCGAACTCGCCTTCCAGTGCGGACCTCCCTGGAGCTCCGTGACTTCGACAGATCGAGCCGCGCCCGTTATTCCGGCGGATGGATCTTCACGGCGTTCAAGAAGAGCCGGATCCGGTTCGCGATCGCGTTGCGGACGTTCGTGAACGCGCGCAGCTTCTCCGCGTCGTTTCCCTCGACCTGGGCCGGATCCTCGAACGACCAGTGGATCCGCTCCTTCACGCCCGGCCAGACGGGGCACGACTCGTTCGCGCGGTCGCAGACCGTGATCACGTAGTCGAACTTCTCCTTCAAGAGCGTCCGCACGTTCTTGCTCGCCTGGCCGGAAGCGTCGATGCCGACGTCCGCGAGCGCCCGGATCGTCAGCGGATGGACGCCCTTCGGGTCCGTGCCCGCGCTGAATGCCTCGACCTTTCCGCCGCTCAGCTGGCGCGCGAGCGCCTCCGCCATCTGGCTCCGGCAGGAGTTCCCGGTGCAGAGGAAGAGGACGCGAATCCGGGGTTCATCCATGGGTGGTTCCTTGCGCGGAGTCGCCGCGAGCCAGCGCGACCCCGCGGTCGCCGCCGCCGCTCCGAGGATCTGCGCCGCGATGAAGGCCGGTGCGTCGACCGGCCGGATGCCGGAAAAGGTGTTGCTCACGCTGCGCGCGAGCGTGAGCGCCGGATTGGCGAACGACGTCGACGAGGTGAACCAGTAGGCCGCCGTGATATACGCGGCCACCGCAACGGCGACGCGGGAGTCGGATCGACGCGAGCACCCGTCGATGACCACGATCAGTCCGAACGTCGCGACGAACTCGCCCAGGCATTGCCCGAAGCCGGAGCGCACGTGGGTCGAGAACGTGATGAGCGGCTCACCGAACATCCCGTGGGCGACGACGGCTCCCGCGAGCGCGCCTGCGACCTGGGCGACGACGACGCCGGGAACGCGCCGCCAGCGGACGCCTCCTCGGAGAGCCGCGTTGCACGTGACGACCGGATTGAAGTGCGCGCCGGAGATCGGCCCGAACGCCAGGATCAGCGCCACGAGACCGGCGCCGGTGGCGAGCGCGTTCGCGAGCAGCGCGATCGCCGCGTTTCCGCCGGCGAGCCGCTCGCCCATGATCCCCGAGCCGACGACCGTGGCCGCGAGGAGCGCGCTGCCGACCGCCTCCGCGGCGACGCGTCGGCCCGGCGATGCGGGAGCGACGACGGCGTCGCCGCTCACGGACAGTGCGGCGCGCCCGCTTCCGTGCGGGCGCAGCAGGCGTCGGCCGACGCGTCGACGGTCGGGAGCGTGGCCGAGCGCGTCGGGAGATCGCGTCGCAGGAAGTAGACCTCCCACTCGACGCCGTCCGGGTCGCTCACCCAGAACTTGTCCTGGTTCGCGTAGCAGCAGTCGACACCCATCTCCTCGCGGACCGGGAGGCCGGCCGCGCGGACGCGCGCGAGCTCGGCGCGCACGGCCTCGGGCGAATCGAGCTGGAGGCCGACGTGGCCCGAGAGCGACGCCGCCGGCACCTCGGCGCGGCGCGACAGCGCGAGGTTGAGCGGCGCGCAGCGCGGGAGGAACTTCGCGTAGTCGGCCTCGAGCTTGACCGGCGCGACGCCGAGGAAGCGCTCGTAGAAGTCGCGGCTGCGGGCGAGGTCGCGGACGTGCAGGTGGAGGTGGACGAAGGGGGGCATGGGTCGCTCCGGTTCGGTTCGTCGCTCAGCAGCAGGCGCTGAGCAGACGCATGAGGTCGGTCACGGTGTCGGAGCGGACGGCGTAGTAGACGAACCGCTCCTCCTTCCGGCTGCGGACGAGTCCGGCGCGGCGCAGCGCGTCGAGGTGGTGCGAGAGCGTCGGCGCCGGGATGCCGAGTGCCTCCTGGATCTCGCCGGCGGAGGCCTCCTGGCCGCGCTGGACCAGGAAGAAGAAGGCCTGGAGGCGGGAGAGGTGCGCGAGGGCGGCGAACGCCTCGACGTGGGCGTCGGCGGCCGCGAGCCGCGCGACGGGGAGGGGGCGCAGCGACTTCGTCGTTGTTTTCATAGTTCCATAGATATCAAACTATGGAAGGAGTGCAAACGCCGCGTCGGCGTACCTGCGACCAGACGCTCCGGCATCCTCCGGACCCGGCGGCTTGGCGCGGGGCCTGCAATGCGTCGTCGGCGGGGCGCCCGCCGAGTCGACGCCCCGGGGGCCTGACGACGATTTCCCAGTGATTGGGGAGGATTCCGTGAAAGCCGCCGTGTTCGCAGGTCCGGGGCGGATCGTCCTCGAGGACCGGCCGATCCCGAAGATCGGACCGCTCGACGCGCTCTTGCGCGTCACGGCGACGACGATCTGCGGCACCGACATCCACATCCTGAAGGGAGAGCATCGCGTCGAGCGCGGCCGGATCGTCGGCCACGAGCCGGTCGGGACGATCGAGGAGGTCGGCGGCGCGGTCACCGGATACCGGGTCGGCCAGCGCGTGCTCGCCGGCGCGATCACTCCGTGCGGCCACTGCGACTCCTGCCTCGCCGGCGCGTCGGCGCAGTGCGGCGGCAGGGCGATGGGGGGCTGGCGGCTCGGGAACACGATCGACGGCTGCCAGGCCGAGTTCGTGCGGATCCCCGATGCGATGGTGAACCTCGCGCCGATCCCCGACGACCTCACGGACGAACAGGTCCTGATGTGCCCCGACATCATGAGCACGGGCTTCGGCGGAGCGGAGAGCGGCGCGATCCGGATCGGCGACACGGTCGCCGTCTTCGCGCAGGGCCCGATCGGCCTGTGCGCCGCGATCGGCGCGAAGCTGTCGGGCGCGACGCGGATCATCACGGTGGACGGCGTGAAGGAACGGCTGGAGATGTCGCGCCGGCTCGCGGCCGACCTCGCGATCGACTACCGGGAGCACGATCCGGTGGCGGCCATCCTCGAAGCGACCGGCGGTCGCGGCGTGGACGTCGCGATCGAGGCGCTCGGGACGCCGGAGACGTTCGAGAGCTGCCTGCGCGTGCTGCGTCCGGGCGGGACGCTCTCGAGCCTCGGCGTCTACTCCGGGAAGCTCGCCCTGCCGGTGGACGCCTATGCCGCGGGGCTCGGCGACCATACGATCGTCTCGACGCTGTGTCCCGGCGGCAAGGAGCGCATGCGCCGGCTGCTGGAAGTGCTGCGGTCGGGCCGGACGGACCTCCGGCCGCTCGTCACGCACCGATTCACGCTCGACCGGATCGAGGAGGCGTACGAGCTCTTCGGCCACCAGCGAGACGGCGTGCTCAAGGTCGCGATCCGGCCCGCCATCTGCCAGGGAGGACGTCCATGAAGATCCACTGCGACGGCTGCGGGAAGGTCCTCGATCAGAAGACCGCGCTCGAGCGGACCTGGGACGGCGAGACCTTCGCGTTCTGCAGCGAGGCGTGCGCGCGTTCGGGGAGCCACCTCTCCAGCGACATTTATGCGGACGAGGACGGCGGCGGGGTCGGCCCGATTGCCCCCGGCGACGTCGACGAGACCCCAACGAGAGAGCCGAGATGGCCACCGCATCGAAGCTGAACCACCGCCGGATCCTGGTCGTCGACGACGAGCTCGCGCTCCGCAAGAGCCTGAAGGAGCGGCTCGAGGAGGAGGGGGCCACGGTCGAGACCGCCGATTCGGTCGCGACGGCGCGCAAGGCCCTCTCCGAGGGCGACTGGGACCTGGTCGTCCTCGACCATCGGCTCCCGGACGGGACGGGGCTCGGGCTGCTCGAGGAGCAGAAGCGCGCGGGGACGACCGCCGCCTTCGTGATGATGACGGCCTATTCGTCGACCCAGGACGCGGTGCGCGCGATCAAGATCGGCGCGGCCGACTACCTCTTGAAGCCGTTCGACCTCGACGAGCTCGTCCTCGTCGCCGGCACGGCGCTCGAGAACGTCGCGCTGCGCGTCGAGGTCGACCGGCTGCGCGCGCGCGAGCGGTCCGGCCCCGACAGCATCGTCGGCGACAGCCCGTCGACGCGGGAGCTGCGCGACTTCGTGCGGCGAGTGGCGCAGAGCGGCGCGCGGACGATCCTGATCACCGGCCCGAGCGGGACCGGCAAGGACGTGGTCGCGCGCGCGATCCACTTCGCGAGCCCCGAAGCCGAGCGCCCCTTCCTGAACATCACCTGCACCGCGATCCCGGAGGCGCTGCTCGAGAGCGAGCTCTTCGGCCACGAGCGGGGCGCGTTCACCGACGCGAAGCAGCAGAAGCGCGGCCTCATCGAGGAGGCCGACGGCGGCACCGTGTTCCTCGACGAGATCGGCGACATGCCGCTGTCGCTGCAGGCCAAGATGCTGCGCTTCCTCGAGTCGAAGTCGTTCCGGCGCATCGGCGGACTGCGCGAGATCAAGGTGGAAGTGCGCGTGATCGCGGCGACGCACCGCAACCTGCCGGACGCCATCGCCGCCGGGACCTTCCGGGGCGACCTCTACTACCGGCTGAACGTCATCCCGATCGAGATCCCGCCATTGAAGGACCGGCCGGGCGACGTGGCGCCGCTGCTCGACCACTTCGTGCAGCAGTACGCGCGCGAGATCAAGAAGGAGGTGCGGGGCTTCGACGCCGAGGCGCGGGCGCTCCTCGCGAAACACGCCTGGCCGGGCAACGTCCGCGAGCTGCGCAACTGCGTCGAGCGGGCGGTCCTGCTCGCGACCGGCGCGACGCTCACGGTCGCCGACCTCCCTCCCGACGTCCGCCGCGTCGCGACGCTCGTTCCCGCGAGCGACGGTGCGGCCGGCGGCATCGCCCTGCCGGCGGGGGGCGTCGTGCTCGACGACCTGCTGAAGAGCCTGCTCGACCAGGCGCTCCTGCGCTGCGGCGGGAACAAGAGCCGCGCGGCGGAGCTGCTCGGGATCCACCGCGACCAGGTGCGTTACTGGGTGAAGAAGTACGAGCTCGAGCGCTGGGTGCGGCGCGCCGCGAGCCCGGCGGGCGACACCCATGACGAGGCATGAGCTGCTCGAGATCCTCCCCGTCCGCGAACTCGTCCGCGTGCTGATCGTCGACGCCCATCGCGACTTCGCGGAGAACCTGAGCGAGTTCGGGCGCCTGAACGGACTCGCGCCGGTGATCTGCGGCACCTGCGGCGAGGCGCGCCAGCGGATCGTCGCGGAGGCCTTCGACGTCGCCATCGTCGACCAGCGCCTGCCCGACGGGCTCGGCATCGAGCTGCTCGCGGACCTGCGCGCGAGCTGTCCGGACGTCGTCACGATCGTCGTCACGGCGTCGGTCTCGCTCGACGACACGCTCGCGGCGCTCCACCAGGGCGCGTTCGCCTTCATGGCGAAGGACTGCGACCCCGACGAGCTGCTGGCCGCCATCGCGCGCGCCGCGGAGAACGCGAAGCTGCGCCGCGAGAACCGCGGCCTGCGCGACCTGCACGAGACGATCCTGCGCGCGCTGCCCGACCTGCTGCTGCTGATCGACGACTCCCTGCGGATCGTGAGCGCGAGCCGGCAGCACGCGCTCCTCTGCCCGGGCGGGACCGCGGCGGCCGTCGGACGACCCGTCCACGACGTCGTCGCGCCGTCCCTGCGCGAGCGCTTCGACTTCGGCGAGCTGCTGCGCGAGGCGCGCGTGAAGTCGGGGGAGACCGAGCGCACCATCGAGGTGCGCGACGCCGCGGGACGGCTCTGGATCCTCGGATTGCGCGCGATCCCGCTGCCGGCGGAGGCGAGCCCGCTCACGCTCGTGCGCGTCGTCGACCTCACCGACCGCATCGAGCTCGAGCGCCAGCTGACGGACGCGCAGCACCTCGCGACGCTGGGGCGGATGGTCTCCTCGATCGCGCACGAGGTCCGCAACCCGCTCGCGGGGATCCGTGCGCTCGCGCAGCTCCTGCAGCGCCGCTTCAAGCACTCTCCCAACGACCACGAGAGCGCGACCGAGATCCTCGGGCTGACCGACCGGATGCACGCGACGCTCTCCGACCTCCTCGAATTCGCCCGGCCGGGAGGGCGGCGCGAGGAGACGATCGACCTCGTGGCGCTGGTCGAGTCGCTGCAGAAGGAGGCGCTGCGCTGGCCTTTCGCGAAGGGGCGCCGCATCGAGTTCGTGCGGGTGGGCGACCGGCCGCTGCAGCTCGTGGCCGCCCCGGAACGCGTGTTCGGCGCCATCGAGAACCTGGTCCAGAACGCACTGCACGCCGTGGCGACGGACGGGCGCGTACGCCTCACCCTGGCCGACTCCGACCGCGGCTGCGAGCTCACGGTCGAGGACGACGGGCCGGGGATCGCGGCCGACGTCCTGCCGCGCCTGTTCCAGCCGTTCTTCACCACGAAGACGCGCGGAACGGGGCTCGGCCTCTCGATCGTGAAGTCGACGGTCGAGTCGCTCGGCGGGTCGATCGAGGTCGACCGCTCGCGCGACCTCGGCGGCGCGCGCTTCCGCCTGCGCCTACCGCTGAAGGAATCCTGAGCCGGACGACGGCCGGGAAGCGCGATCCGGTTCAGCTCGGTACGCCGCCCGCCGCTTCCTCCTGAGGCAGGTGGAGCGTGAACTGCGCGCCGCGACCGGGGGTCGAGGCCACCGTGAGCCGGCCGCCATGAGCCTCGACGAGGTCGCGGCTGATCGAGAGTCCGAGACCCGTGCTGCCCGGTCGCGTCGTGTAGAGCGGCTCGAAGATGTGGGGGAGGTGCTCGGGAGCGATCCCGGGTCCGTCGTCCGAGACGCTGAAAGCGACGCCGGTCGCGTCGCGGCGGGCCGCGACGGTGATGCGGCGGCCCCGTCCCGACTCGCGAATCGCCTGCAGGGAGTTGCGGACGAGGTTGGCGAGGACCTGGCTCAGGTCGCCGGGGTCGAGGCGCGCCGTCGCGTCCTTTGGCGTGCAGTTCGACTCGATCGCGATGCCCGGCGGGCCGTCGTCGACGGCGAGCAGGACGTCCTTCAGGAGGGGGGCGAGCTCCACCGTGCGGACCTGGGGCCGCTTCGAGCGCGCGTAGTCCAGGAGCTGCGTCGACATGAGCGCGGCCTGCTTCGCGCTGCGGCCGATCCGGTCGAGATGGGTGCGCAGGGTCGACCGGAGCTGCGCGACCTCGTGCGCGGCGCCGGGGTGGGCCAGGTTCTTGTCGATCAGGAGCAGGCTCGTGTTGATGACGCCGAGCGGATTCTTCAGCTCCTGTCCGACACCGGCCGCGAGCTGGCCGAGCGCCGCGAGCCGCGCCGACTGGCGCACGCGGCCCTGATGCATCTCGTCGTAGCTCTCGAGCATCACCGTCAATTCGAGGTCGAGCGCCTTCTCGATCGCCGACACGAGCGTGCCGCGATCGACGGAGAGCTGCCGATCGGTCGCGAGCGCGAACCGGACGAGGCCGCACCGGAGGCGGTTCATCGCGAGCGGCATGAAGCGCTGCGGGAGTCCGACCTCCACGTGGCGGCGCCCGATGCGGGCGGCGCGCTCGAACCACTCGTCGTCGTAGGGGCCGTGGAGCAGCCGCGCCAACCAGTCGGCGAGCGAGTGCTTGAGGCGCGCGATCTGCGCCTCGTCAGCGAACACCGCGCGCGCCTCGGGATGCTCGAGGATCACGCGATAGAAGTCCTCGACCAGTTCCGCCTGCATGGTCGGCAGGAGCGGCGCCAGCTGCCGCAGCGCGTCCTCGTCGCGGGCGGTGAAGCCGACGTAGGCGCGCATCTCTTCGACGGCTTTCGACATCCGGGCGAGCGTACGCTTCGACCGGCGCGTCGTCCAAAGCGCCCGACCGGCGAGACGACCCCGACCGCGGCCGCGTTCCCTGGGGGCGTCAGCGCGGCTCCGTCGACGGCAGCACGAAGACCGGGATCGTCGCGATTCGCACGAGCTTCTCGGCGACGCTGCCGAGGAGCAGACGCTGGACTCCGCCGCGTCCGTGCGTCGCCGCGACGATCACGTCGCACTTCTCCTTCGCGGCGTGGTCCAGCAGCGCGCGCGCGACCTGGTGCGATTCGAGGACGGCGGCCCGGGCCCGGACCGCAGGCGGCGCCTTCTTCGCGAGTTCGAGCAGCCTCCCCTCGATCGACGGCCGGATCTCCTGCAGCGACTTGAGCAGGAGCGAGTAGTTGCCGCTGTCCGCGAAGGCGTAGGGCTCTTCGATCACGGTGGCGACGAGCAGCTCCGCGCCGAACTTCTCCGCGAGCGCCACGGCGTGCGGCCACGCCTGCAGCGAGGTCTCCGAGAGGTCGGTCGCGAAGAGGATCCGGCGATAGGGGATGGGCATGACGCGCAGTCTCCGATTCGTCCAGGTCGAGGAGCGCGTGCCGGCGCAACGTCGATGCCGCGAACGCGCGCGAGCGCGACGGACGGCCGGGATGCGATCCGGCCCGCGGCACCCCGCGACGGCGGGAAACCCTCCCCGCGGATCGAGGAAGTTTCGGCGCCGCGACGCGCGCGCCCGCCTCGGCGACGCCGGCACGGGAAGTGTCCATGGCCGGGAGGAACGACACTTCGAGGGCGAACATGAAGACCTACAAGCGTGTCGTCTGCGGCAGTGATTTCAGCGCGGCGTCGGACGAGGCGCTGCGGCAGGCGCTGGCGTACGCGGCCGAGGGATCGCGCGTCACGTTCGTGCACGGGATCGCGTTGCCGATCACGTCGGGCTTCGGCGCGCCGGCGCCCATGATGGCCGCAGTCGTCGACAAGGACGTCCTCGAGAGGGACGCGACGTCGAAGTACCGGGCGCAGCTCGCGCGCGTGAAGGAGGGTGCGGAGCGGACGGCCGAGATCGAGATCGCCTTCGACGAGCCGGGCGCGGCGATCGTCCGCTGCGCCGAGGACCGGCAGGCCGACCTGATCGTCGTCGGTTCGCGCGGCTCGACCGGGCTGCGCCGCATGGTGCTCGGCTCGGTCGCCGAGAGCGTCGTCCGGCACGCGCCCGTTCCGGTGCTCGTGGCGCGGCCGTCGTCGGCGAGCGGGGTCGTGCTGGTCGCCAGCGACCTCTCGGATGCGTCCCGCGCGGCGATCGTCGCGGCGAACGTGGAGGCGAAGCGCCGCGGCGCGAAGCTCACGATCCTCCACTGCATGGACTTCGCCCCCGAGATGATGGCGATGGGCTTCGCGCCGCTCGTGCCTGCCGCGCCGGACGATCCCCGTTCGAGGGTCGCGCAGACCCGGCGGGCGGAGGAGGAGATGCGGTCACAGCTCGCCGGCCTCGGCGTCTCCGGCCAGGGGGTCGTCGACCCCGGAAGCCCGCGCGGAGCCGTCCCGGACGTCGCCGAGCGGCTGAAGGCCGAGCTCGTCGTGGTCGGCGCGCGCGGCCGCGGCAGGCTCGCACGGCTCCTGCTCGGGAGCGTCGCGAAGTCGGTCGTGCGCCACGCCCACTGCTCGGTGCTCGTCGTCCGGTAGTCGGACCCGACGACCCGGGTCATCCACTCGGGAAGGAGAGCCGCCATGCGCGTCAGGGATTTCATGAGCCGGCCCGTCGAGAGCATCAGCATCACCGCCAGTCCGCGCGCAGCGCGCGAGCAGATGTTCCGGCGCAAGATCCGGCACCTGCTGGTCAAGCGCGGCGGAACTCCGTGCGGCACGTTGTCCGATCGCGACATCGCCGTTCCTGCGGGCGGAGGGCCAGCGAGCGGCGGCACCCTCGAACGGCTCGTCGCGCCCTTCCTCGTCACGGTGAATTCTGACGCGACGATGCGCGACGTCGCCAACCTGATGCGTGCGAGGGGCGTCGAATGCCTGCCCGTCGTGGAGCGCGGCACCGTGGTCGGGATCGTGACGATCCACGACGTCCTCGACTTCGTCGGACATGGCCGGTCGACGAGCGCGGGTCGGACGCACCGGGCCGTCCTGCCGAGGCGCGGGCCGCGCGGAGCGCCGCGCTCGGTGCGTTGATCTGCTTCGCTGCGGGTCGCCGTCAGTGCACGGCGACCTGCCAGGCCGCGAGCTGCTCGCCGAGCCAGCTCGCGACGAAGCGCTCCGCGCGCTCCGAAGACCGGTCGTCGAAGAAGCCGTAGCTCCCGCCTGCGACGACCTCCACGCGCGCGTCGCGGCGCGTCGCGGCGGCCGCGACGACCGCCTTGAAGTTGGGATCCTGGTCGCCGATCACCAGCAGGCACGGCACGTCGAGCGTGTCGAGGTCGGAGCGCTGCAGCGGCGGCGAGCTGAGCGCCAGCGCCGCCGGACCGACCTGCCCTTCGAGGGCTGCGAAGAGAGCTCCCCAGGCGCCGAAGGCATGTCCGTAGATCCCGATCCGGCGGCGGTCGATCTCCGGAGCCGACAGGATCCACGTGAACGCGGCGCCGAGATCCCTCGAGCACGGACCCGCCTCACGCAGCAGCGGCAGCGTTCCCGATCGGCACGCCTTCGAGTCGAAGCGCAGCGTCGCGATCCCGCGCTGGCGCAGCCGGGAAGCGAGGCTCGTGATGCGCGCCGAGTCCTTGTGCTCGTCGGCGCCGTGCACGAGCAGGACCGCGGGGAAGGGCCCGGCGCCTTCGGGCAGCTCGAGGGTCGCCGACAGCGTCGCATCGCCGGCGGGGATCGTCACGTGGCGCGACGTGATCGGGCGCGCGTCGTGGAACTGCGCCAGGAGCCGGCAGACGGCGCCCTCGTCGACGACCTCGAGTTTCTCGTAGCAGTCGGCGAGCGACGCGAGCCCGGGCTCGAGCGCGAGGCAGTGCGTTCGCACGCCCTCCTCGACCACTCGCCCCAGCGCCGCCGGACTGGCGACCGGCGCGGCGAAGGTGATCGGCCAAGCGCCGAGGAGGCGCGCGCGCCGGATCGCCGCGACAGCGCTCGCGCCCGTGACGAGCGCGTCGTCCACGATCAGGACCGGGCGGCAGCTCAGGCGCGGCCTCCCGAAGCGCGCGAAGTCAGCGTCCTGGCGCGCGCACTCGCGCTGCTGGCGCTCGGACTCCGCGAGGATCGCGTCGGTGCCGACCCTGAACTCGTGCGCGAGATCGCGATCGACGAACGCAAAGACGCCGCAGGCCACGGCGCCGACCGAGAACTCCGGGTTCCAGGGGGCGGCGATCTTCCGTACGGCGATCGCGCCGAGCTCCGCCCCGAGCTCCGTGGCGACCTGGTGCGCGACGACCACGCCGCCGCGCGCGACGCCGAGCACCACGTCGAACTTGACGCGCCTCTCGCGCAGCAGCGCGGCGAGAAGGGTGCCCGCCTCCCGACGATCCGTGAATTGCATGGCTCCGCTCCTCGGTCCGCATCCGCCGCGGGCGCCGATGACTGCAGGGACCGTCGAAGCGCTTCGCGGCGAAAAAGTCGGGAGGGATCCCGCCGCCGAGACCCCTCCCGTCACCCACCCATCGATGACCTCACGGGCGACCGCGGAAGATGGCGGCATCCGCAGTCACTCGGCGGGGCGCCTACTTCACGTGGACGCTGATCGCCTTCGGCTTCACGCCCGCCTTCTTCGCGAGCATCACGCAGAGGACGCCCTCCTTGCACGTCGCCTCGACCTTCTCGGCGTCGACGTAGTCGGGCAGGAGGATGCGGCGCACGAACTTGCCGTAGTAGCGCTCCGAACGGTGCCACCTCTTGGTCTTCTCCTCCTTCTCCTGCTTGCGCTCGCCGCGCAGGACGAGGACGCCGTCCTCGATCTGCACGTCGACGTCCCCCGACTTGAAGCCGGGCACCTCGACTTCGACGAGGAGGTTCGTGTCGGTCTCCTTCACGTCGATCGGCGGCATGAAGACGTTGGGCCCGACGATCCGCGGTTCGACCAGGGCGGGCCAGTCATTGGGACTCGAGAAGAAATCGTCGAACATCCGGTCGATCCCGTTGCGAAGGCCGAAGAACGGGAAGCGTTCCTTCTGAGGGACGAGGGTCGGAAGCATCTTGGATCTCCTGTGCGTGGACACTTGATCGCGCCCCTCGCGCGAAGCCGTCGCGTCGCAACGATCGTGCGAGTCCCTTCGTCGGCGTCCGCCCCCGACACGAGCCGGTTCGAGGGCCTCGCGCGGCGAGAACGGCGGGAACGGTTGCGCGACCGGTGGGGGATGGCGCCCGAGCCGCGGGCGCGCGGCTCACTCCGGTCCAGCCGCCTCGGCCCGCGCGTGCGGCTTCTCCGGGAGCTCGGTCAGGACCGCCTCGGTGAGGAGCAACACGCTCGCCACCGACACGGCGTTCTCGAGCGCGACGCGGACGACCTTCGTCGGGTCGACGATCCCGGCCTCGATCAGGTCGACCCACGCGCACTTCTGGGCGTCGAACCCCCGCCGGCCGTCGCTGCGACGGAGCTGATCGACCACGACGCCGCCTTCCGCGCCCGAGTTCTCGGCGATCTGGCGCGCGGGCGACTCGAGTGCGCGGCCGAGGATCCGGAGCCCGGTGCTCTCGTCGCCCGTGCAGGTCGACTCGAGCTCCCGGACGGCCTTCTGGAGGAGGACGAGTGCCAGGCCGCCGCCGGGAACGATGCCCTCGGCGACGGCCGCCTTGGTCGCGCTGATCGCGTCCTCGACCGCCTCCTTCAGGTTCTTCATCTCGGTCTCGGTCGGAGCTCCGACGCGGATCACCGCGACCCCGCTGTGGAGTTTCGCGAGCCGCTCGCGCAGCTTCTCCTTGTCGTAGTCGCTGGTCGTCTTCTCGATCTGCGCGCGGATCTGCTGGACGCGGCCATCGATGGCCGCCTTGCTCCCGCGTCCTCCGATGATCGTGGTCTTCTCGCGGTCGACGAGGATTCGGCGCGCGCTGCCGAGCTCCTTCACCTCGAGCTTCTCGAGGTTGGCCCCCAGATCGGTGGAGAGGAGGCGGCCGCCCGTGAGCACCGCCATGTCCTCGAGCATCTCGCGGCGGCGATCGCCGTATCCGGGCGCTTTCACGGCGACGCACGCGAGGGTGCCGCGCAGCCGATTCAGGACCAGGGTCGCGAGCGCCTCGTTCTCCACGTCCTCGGCGACGATCAGGAGCGGCCGGCCCAGCTGCGCCACCTTCTCCAGGAGCGGGACCATCTCCTTCACGCTCGTGAGGCGCTTCTCGTGCAGGAGGACGAGCGGCTCCTCGAGGACCGCCTCCATCTTCTCGGAATCGCTCGCGAAGTAGCCCGAGAGGTAGCCGCGGTCGAACTGCATGCCCTCGACGACCTCGACGGTCGTCTCGGTCCCCTTCGCCTCCTCGACGGTGATGACTCCGTCGCCGCCGACCCGCTCGATCGCGTCGGCCACCAGCTCGCCGATCTTCGCGTCGTTGTGGGCGGAGATGGTGGCGACCTGCACCTTCTCCTTGCGCGACTGCACCGGACGCGACAGCGCCTTGAGCGCCGCGACGGCGGCGGCGAGTCCGCGGTCGAGCCCGCGCTTGAGGTCGATCGCGTTCGCGCCCGCCGCGACGTTGCGCACGCCCTCGACGTAGATCCCATGGGCGAGGAGCGTCGCCGTGCTCGTGCCGTCGCCGACGGCGTCGCCGGTCTTCTCCGCGGCCTGGCGCAGCACGCGCACGCCGAGGTTCTCCTCGGGGTCGGCGAGCTCGAGCTCCTTCGCGATGGTGACGCCGTCGTTGCACACGACCGGCGCTCCCCACTTCCGCTCGATCAGGACGCAGCGCGAGCGCGGGCCGAGGGTCACGCGGACGGCATCGGCCAACGCGGTCACCCCTTTGAGGATCTTCTCGCGAGCCTCGGCCCGGAAATGGACGACTTTGGCGCCCATCGTCGTGACCTCCCAGACGTCCGTGACGTCGATCCGTCGAACGCGGCCGCCACAGCGGAATCGTCGTGCCACGGATCGCAGGCCGGGAGCGCCCCGCGGCGCCGGCCGTCGCGAACGCCCTCGCTGCGAGGAGACGCGGGCGGAGCCGGGGAAACCGTCGCGTTCATGGGGCATCTCGCGCAGTGGCTCATTTCCGCGGGTCCGACGCGGGGCCGCGCCCCGACGTCGGTCGGGCGCGCCGCGGTGGCGGAGACGCTCGGACGGGTCAATGCGCCGCGCGCATCGGCCGTGCAGGTCTGAGGCGCCGATCACTCCGGACGCGCGACGCGGATGCGTGCGTCGAGGGCGCAGGCGCCCCGGCCCGCGGCGAAGGCGCGAACCGGGTTGAGGTCGATCTCGCGCACGTCCGGGATCTCGAGCGCGAGCCGTGCGACGCGCAGGATGACGTCGGCCAGCGCCGCCTCGTCCGCGGCGGGGGCGCCGCGGAATCCGGCGAGCAGCGCATGCCCGCGGATCGAGCGGACCATGCGCCGCGCGTCCTCGTCGGTGAGCGACGCGAGCCGGAAGGTGACGTCGCCGAGGAGCTCGGTCGCGACACCGCCGAGCCCGAACGCCACGAGCGCCCCGAACTGGGGGTCGGCCACGGCTCCGACGATCGTGTCGACGCCGGCCGGCGCCATCGGCGCGACGGTGACGCCCTGCATCTCGCCGCGCCGGCCCGCGTCGGCGAGCGTGCGCTCGATCGTGCGGAACGCCTCGGCCGCGGCCTCCGGCGTGCGCACGTCGAGGACGACGCCGCGCCAGTCGCTCTTGTGCACCAGCGTCGTCGACGCGAGCTTCACGGCGACCGGTCCGGAGTGCCGGCCGGCCGCACGCGCGGCGTCCTCGGCCGAGCCGCAGACGACGCTGCGGAGGTGGGGGATGCCGAAGGCCGCGAGCAGGCTCTCGTTCTCGTCCGGCGTCAGCCAGCCCGCGCCGCGGCGGGCGAGCGCGGACTCGACGATCGCCCGTCCGGTCGCCGGTTCGAGGCCGTCGAAGCGCGGGACGACGCCCTCCGGCTGCCTGAGCCAGGTCGAGCGCTCGACGGCGCGCGCGAGCGCGCGCGCGGCCGACTCGGGGAAGCGGTAGGAGGGCACGTTCTCCGCCACGGTGCGGAACGCCTCGGGGATCCCACGCCGGCCGAGCCAGCAGGCGAGCAGCGGCTTGTCGCGTCCGTGCGGCGCGAACGCGCGCGCGGCCGCGATTCCCGCGGCGACCGCGTTCGCGTCGACGACACCCGCCGAGACGAAGATCACGACGACGGCGTCGACCGCCTCGTCCGACAGCAGCGGCGACAACGCGACGCGGAAGTCGTCGGCGGTCGCGGTCGCGCCGAGGTCGACGGGATTCGACACGCTCGCCGCCGTGGGGACGAGCGCCTGGAGGCGTGCGCGCGTCGCCGCCGCGAGTTCCGGCAGGACGAGCTTCTCGGACTCGCACGCGTCGGCGCACAGGATCGCGGGGCCGCCGGCGTTGGAGAGGATGGCGACCCGGTTGCCGCGCGGCAGCGGCTGGTTCGCGAGCAGGGTCGCGGCGTCGAACATCTCCTCGAGCGTCTTCATGCGGATGACGCCGGTCTGCGTGAAGAGCGCGTCGACGCACCGCTCCGGCGCCGCGAGCGCCGCGGTGTGCGACCCGGCGGCCCGCTGCCCCGCGCCGGTGCGCCCCGCCTTCACGGCGAGGATCGGCTTCTTGCGCGCGACGCGGCGCGCGATCGTCGCGAACCGCTGCGGATTCCCGAGCGATTCGAGGTAGAGGAGGATGAGCCCGGTGCGCGGGTCGTCCTCCCACCATTCGAGGAGGTCGTTCCCGGAGACGTCGGCCTTGTTGCCGACGCTCACGAACGCGGAGAAGCCGAGGTCGAGCTCGCGCGCCGTCTCGAGGACCGCGATGCCGAGCGCTCCGCTCTGCGACGCCATCGCGACGTTCCCGACCAGCGGATTCACCGGAGCGAAGGTCGCGTCGAGGCGGACCGCCGGATCGGTCGTGAGCAGGCCGAGGCAGTTCGGTCCGACCATGCGCATTCCGTGCGCGCGGACGCGGTCGCGGACCTGCGTCTCGAGCGCGCGGCCCGCGGGGCCGACCTCGGCGAAGCCGGCCGACAGGACGACGAGGCCGCGGATGCCCTTGCGCGCGCAGCTCTCGACGACCGCGGGCACTTCGGCGGCGGGTACCGCGACCACCGCGAGGTCGACGTCGGGCGGCAGGAGATCGACCGACGCCACCGCCGGCAGGTTCTCGATCCTCGTCGCGCGCGGATTCACGGCGTACACCGGGCCGCGGAAGCCGCCGTCGAGGATCTTCTTCAGGACGAGGTGGCCGACTCCGAGCGGCGAGCGCGACGCTCCCACCACCGCGACCGCGCGCGGCGCGAAGAGGGCGGCCAGTCCGGAGTCCACGATCAGACCTGCGCCTTCGCGCGACCGACGAGCCGCTCCGACAGCCAGCGCGTCACGAAGCCCGCAGCGGCCTCGAACGCGCCCGCCTCGGTGAAGCGGTGCCCCGCCCCTTTCACGATCTCGAGGGTCGCGGCGCCGCCGGAAGAGGCCGCGGCCACGACGCCCGCGACGTTCGAGTCCTTCTCGCCGACGACGAGCAGGCACGGGACGTCGAGCGAGACCAGGTCGGGGCGCTGCAGCGGCGGCGCGCACAGGGCGAGCGCCGCGGGGCCGATTTCGCCGTCCAGCGCCGCGCACAGCGCGACCCAGGCGCCGAGTCCTTCGCCGAAGACCGCGATGCGCCGGCGATCGAGGTCCGGCGCTGACAGGGCCCAGGTGAAGACGGCCGCGAGGTCGCGCATGAAGCGGAGGGGTTCCCGTTCGTGCGAAGGAGACGATTCGCCGCAGCCGCTCAGGTCGAAGCGCAGCGTCGCGAGTCCGCGTTCGCGGAGCTGCCGGGCGAGCGCGACGATCGGCGCGGAGTCCTTGCATTCGCCGCTGCCGTGGACCAGGAGGACGGCGGGATGGGGCCCGGCGCCTCCCGGCGCCTCGAGGATCGCGGAGAGCGCGGCGCCCTCGCGCGCGATCGTCAGATGGCGGATCGCGACCGGGCTCGCGCAACGGACCTCGGCGAGGATGCGGCAGACCTCCTCCTCGTCGACGGGACGGAAGTCGTCATAGAGCGCGCCCGCCCACGAGAGGTCGGGTTCGACCAGGAGACAGTGAAGTGGCACGCCCTCCTCGTCGAGGGACGCCACGGCGGCGGCCGACGCCACCGGCGCCGCGAATTCCACGATTGCGGCCTGCAGCGAGCGGGCGCGGCGGATCGCTGCGTGCGCCGTGGCTCCGCTGGCGAGCGCGTCGTCGACGATCAGGACGCGCCGGCCCTGCAGGCGGGGCGGACCGAAGCGCCCGAACGCGGCGTCCATGCGCGCGCACTCGCGCTGCTGCCGGTCGCTCTCCGTGACGAGGTGGTCGGACTCGATCCGGAGCTCGCGTGCGCGCACGTGGTCGATCCAGGCGTTGACGCCGGTCGCGACCGCGCCGACCGCGGTTTCGGAGTTCCACCGCGCGGCGATCTTGCGGACGGCGAGGGCGCCGAACTCGGCGCCGAACTCCGCCGCGATCTCGCGTGCGACCACGACGCCGCCGCGCGCGATGCCGAGCACGACCTCGGGCGCGACGCGGCGCTCGCGCAGGAGCTGGACGAGGAGGCGGCCGGCCTGGCGGCGGTCTTCGAATTTCACGGCTCGGCTCCTGGAGAGGACGGGGCGCGGACGACGGATCCGGCGCGGCGCCAGGGTCGCAACGTCGATGCCGGGGAGGAGCGGGACGCGACGCCCTCGCGCGTCGAGAGCTCGCGGGAATTCGAGCTCGTCGGATGGGGGAATCCTCCCGCCGCACGATCCCTGCGTGCGACCGGTCCGGCGGCCGGACGGGAGGCGGCGTCGTCCGCGGCGGCACGGGAAGTGTCCCGATCCGCGCGAACCACTCCAGCGGGGAACGCCATGAGGACCTACCAGCACGTCGTCTGCGGCAGCGACTTCAGCGAGGCGTCGGACGAGGCGGTGAAACTCGCCCTCGAGCTCGAGAAGGAGGGCTCGCGCGTCACGTTCGTGCACGGCCTGCAGCAGCCGCTCGGCATGGCCCATACCGCGCCCTTCCCGATGGCGCCGCCGGCCGACGTCGCGGACGAACTCGAACGGCGTGCGCTCTCGAAGTGCCGCTCGCAGATCGCCCGCTTCAACGAGGATGCGGCGCGCTCGGCGGACGTCGAGATCGTGTTCGACGCCGCGTACGCCGCCATCGTCGACACCGCGGAGAGCCGGCGCGCGGACCTGATCGTCGTCGGTTCCCGCGGGGCGTCGGCGCTGCGCCGCATGGTCCTCGGATCGGTCGCCGAGAGCGTCGTCTGGCACGCGCACAGTCCGGTGCTCGTGGCCCGTCCGTCGCCGTCGTCGCGGCGGGTGCTGGTCGCGACCGATCTCTCCGACGCGTCGCGACGCGCGCTCGTCGCCGCCGCCGCGGAGGCGAAGCGCCGCGGCGCGAAGCTCACCGTGCTGCACTGCATGGACGCCCCGACCCTCGCGCTCGGGATGGAGTTCGCGCCGCTTCCCCCGCCTGCGCTCGACGAACCGGACGGGCGCGTCGTGCGCGAGCAGGAGGCGGCCGAGGCGGCCCGTTCGCTGCTCGTCGCGCTCGGCATCTCCGGCGACGTGGTGGTCGTGCCCGCGGGTCCGCGCAGCGGCATCCCGACGATCGCCGAAGAGCTCCCGGCCGAGCTCGTCGTCGTCGGCGCGCGCGGGATGAACCGCTTCAGGCGCCTGCTGCTCGGCGGCGTGGCCGACTCCGTGATCCGCCACGCGCACTGCTCCGTCCTGGTCGTGCGCTGACCCGCCCGCGCGCGCCCGCGCGGGAGGTCACGCGCGAAGGAGCGGCGCCGATCGCCCGGTCGGCGGCGCGTCGCAGCGCGTCCGCTTCGCGAGCCGTCGCGCGACGCCGGGGAGGGAGTCGGGCGTGAGCGAGATCGAGTCGATCCCGACGTCGACCAGGAATTCCGCGAAATCCGCGTGGTCGCTCGGCGCCTGTCCGCAGATCCCGACGCGCCGCCCCTTCGAGTGCGCGGCCTGCACCACCTGCTCGATCAGCCGCTTCACGCCGGGATCGCGCTCGTCGAAGACGTGCGCGAGCAGCGGGGAGTCGCGATCGACTCCCAGGGTCAGCTGCGTCAGGTCGTTCGACCCGATCGAGAAGCCGTCGAAGAGCTCGGAGAACTCCTCGGCGAGGACCACGTTGTTGGGGATCTCGCACATCACCCACGCCTCGAGGCCGTTCTCGCCGCGGCGCAGGCCGTTCTTCTCCATCTCGGCGAGGACGAGCCGGGCCTCCGTGAGCGTGCGGCAGAACGGGACCATCACCTTCAGGTTGGAGAGCCCCATCTCCTCGCGCACGCGGCGGACGGCTCGGCACTCGAGAGCGAACCCCTCGCGGTAGCGCGGGTCGTAGTACCGCGAGGCGCCGCGCCACCCGATCATCGGGTTGCTCTCGACCGGCTCGAAGGCGCGGCCGCCGAGGAGCTTGGCGTACTCGTTCGACTTGAAGTCGGAGAAGCGCAGGATCACCGGTCGCGGATGGAACGCGCCGGCGATCGTCGCGATCCCCGACGCCAGACGCGCCACGAAGTACTCCTCGAGCCCGCCGCTCGACGCCGCCCGGCGCTCGATCTCGGCGCGCTCCGCGGGCTCGGCGATGTGCTCCGGATGGACGAGCGCCATCGGATGGACGCCGATCCAGTTGGAGACGAGGAACTCCATCCGCAGCAGCCCGACGCCGGAGCTCGGGAGTTGCGCGTAGTGGAAGGCGGTGTCGGGATCGGCGAGGTTCAGGAGCAGCGGCACCGGCGGCCGCGGGAGGCTCGCCGGGTCGACGCTCTCGCGTTCGAAGGCGAGCGCGCCGGAGTAGACCCGCCCTTCGTCGCCCTCTGCGCAGCAGACGGTGACGATCTCCCCCGGTCGCAGGCGCCGCGTGGCGTCCCCGGCCCCGACGACGCACGGGATCCCGATCTCGCGCGAGAGGATCGCCGCGTGGCACGTCCGGCTCCCGGCGTCGGTGACGACGGCGACGGCGCGCCGGAGCACCGGCTCCCAGTCGGGATCGGTCGTCTCGGCGACGAGGATCTCGCCCTCCCGGAAGGCGCCGAGCTCTTCGGCGCCGTGGACGACACGCACCGGACCGGAGGCGATCCGCGTCCCGACGCTCTTGCCCCGCGCGACGACGCGGCCCTTCTCCTTCAGGCGGAACATCTCGAGCGCGCCGCGCTTCCGCTGCGCGTGGACCGTCTCCGGACGCGCCTGCACGACGTAGAGCTCGCCCTGCTCGCCGTCCTTCGCCCACTCGATGTCCATCGGCGTCGGCCGACCGTGGCGACGCGAGTAGTGCTCCTCGATCGCCAGCGCGGCGCGCGCGAGCTCGAGCACCTCGTCGTCGTCGAGCACGAAGCGCGCGCGCTCCGCGGGCGAAGTGGCCTCCTCCCGGACCGGGTGGTCGTCGCGTTCGTCGTAGACGAGCTTCAGCGCCTTCGTCCCGAGCTCGCGGCGCAGGATCGGCCGGAAGCCCTCGCGCAACGTCGACTTGTGCACCCAGAACTCGTCGGCGTTGACGCGTCCCTGAACGACGGCCTCGCCGAGGCCGAACGACCCGGTCACGAGCACGACGTCGCGCAGCCCGCTGTCGGGGTCGAGCGTGAACACGACGCCGGCGCTCGCGAGGTCGCTGCGCACCATCTTCTGGACGCCGACGGAGAGCTGCACCTGGCGATAGGGGATGCCGTGGTGCGCCCGATAGGCGATCGCGCGATCCGTGAAGAGCGACGCCATGCAGCGTCGCACCGCGCGATCGAGGTCGTCCATGCCGCGGACGTGCAGGTAGGACTCCTGCTGGCCGGCGAACGACGCGTCGGGCAGGTCCTCGGCCGTCGCGCTCGAGCGGACGGCGACGTCGGCGGCGGGGACGCCGCAGGCGCGCGAGAGCGACGCGTAGGCGTCTCGCAGCGCCGCCGCGACGTCGGCGGGGAGCGGGCTCTGCGCGATGCGGGCGCGGATGCCCGCCGAGACGCGCGCGAGCGCCGGGATGTCGGCCACGTCGAGCCGGTCGAGCTCGTCGTGGATCTCGTCGCCGAGCCCGTCGGTCCGCAGGTGGCGCCGATACGCCTCGACCGTCAGCGCGAACCCCGGCGGGACGCGGATCCCCGCGCCCGAGAGGCTCGCCGCCATCTCGCCGAGCGAAGCGTTCTTGCCGCCGACCTCGGGCAACAGGTCGAGCGTGATGTCGGGGAAGGCGACGACGATGCGCGGAGCCGTCGCGATGCAATGCGCGTGCGACGTCGAGAAGCCGCGGCTTCGAGCCCGATCGCGCCGCCAGCGGGCGTTCCTCCGCATTCGCGGGGTGAATCGCGCATCCGGTCCGCATCGACCCCCTTGCCGATGTCCATGCATGCGAGTCCCGGAACGGAGGTTGCCGACGCGCCGTGATCCTGGGTCGACCGGAACGGGAAGAGCGGTCCAGGATGCGGTCCGATGCATGAGGAGGGTTTCCGATGACGGTCCGTGAACTGATGACGACGCCCGTGATCTCGTGCACGATCGGCGACACGCTGGGCCACGCCGCCCGGCTGATGTGGGACCACGACTGCGGCGCGGTGCCGGTGCTCGGCGCGGAGGGCAAGCTCTTCGGCATCGTCACGGATCGCGACATCTGCATGGCCGCGTGGACGCAGGGCAAGGAGCTCCACGCGATTCCCGTCACGAGCGCGATGTCGAAGCAGGTCTACTGGTGCCGGGACGGCGAAGCGGTCGAAGCGGCGCGGTCGTGATCGCGCCGTACCGACGGTCCGGCGCGCTCATTCGCGGGTGAGGCGCGCGAACAGCGGCGCGAGCTCGGATTCGACGAGGGTCTCCCTCTTCAGCAGGAGGTCCGCGCTTTCGAGCAACAGGTCGCGATGGCGCGCGAGGAGCGCGCTCGCGCGCGCGTACGCCTGCTCGACCAGCGCGCGCACGGCCACGTCGATCTCGCGCGCGGTCGTGTCGCCGCGGTCGGGACGCGGCAGGAACGGATGCGGGCCGCCGAGCGTCGTCGCGTTCTCCTCCTCGTAGCTCACCGGCCCGAGCCCCTCGGTCATGCCGTAGCGGGCGACCATGCTGTGCGCGATGCGCGTCGCCTTCTCGAGGTCGTCCGCGGCGCCGGTCGAGAGCTGCTGGAAGACGAGCTGCTCGGCGGCGCGACCCGCGAGCAGGACCGCCATCTTGTTCTCGAGCTCCGTGCGCGTCATGAGGAAGCGGTCCTCGATCGGCCGCTGGATCGTGTAGCCGAGCGCGCCGATCCCCCGCGGGATGACCGAGACCTTGTGGACCGGATCGCTGCCGGGCAGGGCCGCGGCGACCAGCGCGTGGCCCATCTCGTGGTGCGCGACGGTGCGGCGCTCGTGCTCGTTCAGGATGCGGTTCTTCTTCTCGAGGCCGGCGATGATCCGCTCGACGGCGGCGGTGAAGTCGGGCATCTCGACGTTCTCGGCGCCGCGCCGCGTGGCGACCAGCGCCGCTTCGTTGCAGAGGTTGGCGAGATCGGCGCCGGTGAATCCGGGCGTGAGCGCCGCCACCTGCTCGATCGCGACGGCCGCGCCGACCTTCACCTTGCGCAGGTGCACGTTCAGGATCTGCTCGCGGCCGCGGCGATCGGGGCGGTCGACCAGGACCTGGCGGTCGAAGCGGCCGGCGCGCAGCAGCGCGGGGTCGAGGATCTCGGGACGGTTGGTCGCCGCGAGCAGGACCACGCCCGAGCGCGGGTCGAAGCCGTCGAGCTCGACCAGGAGCTGGTTCAGCGTCTGCTCCTTCTCGTCGTGCCCGCCCATCAGCGGGCTCACGCCGCGCGCCTTGCCGAGCGCGTCGAGCTCGTCGATGAAGATGATCGAGGGCGCCTTCGCGCGCGCCTGCTCGAAGAGGTCGCGCACGCGCGCCGCGCCGAGGCCGACGAACATCTCGACGAACTCAGAGCCGCTGATCGAGAAGAACGGGACCGAGGCCTCGCCCGCGACGGCGCGCGCGAGCAGCGTCTTGCCCGTGCCGGGCGGGCCGACCAGCAGGATCCCGCGCGGCAGGCGTCCGCCGAGGCGCCCGCTCTTCGCGGGGTCTTTCAGGAACGCGACGACCTCTTTCAGCTCGTCGATCGCCTCGTCGACGCCGGCCACGTCGCCGAAGGTGACCTTGGTGTCGGACTCGACGTAGATGCGCGCGCGGCTCTTGCCGAGGTTCATGAAGCCCGGCGCGCCGCGCGCCTGCGCGCGCATCAGGAAGAACCAGACCGCGCCGAAGAGCGCGATCGGGACGACCCAGCCGAGCAGCGTGGTCACGAGGTCGGACTCGACCCGCCCGGAGAAGCGGACGCCCGCCTTCTCCAGCTCCTCGGCGAGCGCGGGGTCGACGCGCGTCGTCACGAAGCGCGACCGGGCGCCCTCCTTGTCGACCAGTTCCCCCTCGACTTCGTTCGTGGTGATCACGACGTCGACGACGCGGTGGTCGCGCACCGCGTCGGCGAACTCGCTGTAGGGGATGCGCTTCACGCCGACCGCCGCGTCGATCACGTTGTGGAGGAGGAGCACGCCGGCGATCGCGACCGCGAAGAAGAGCAGGCGCTGACGCTTCTTGCGGGTCGATTCGTCAGGAGAAGGCGGGGGAGGCATGGGGGGACTCTAGTGCCGCGTGCACGTCGGCAGGAGGAAGGCGCGGTCGTCGCGGCGAAGCGACATCGGGGGGCTGTCCGCAGCGGCGTGGGCGCGAATCCCCGGTCGCGTGCGCGTCTGCCGACGCCGCGCCGCCGCACGGCTCGCACGCGCGTTGCGATCGCTCCGGGAGGACCGGACGCGGGATCCCGGCCGCGCGGAGTGCGGCGCACCAGGAGATCGTCATGTCGAGATTCCGGATCGGATCGATGGCGCTGCTCGCCTCGCTCGCCGTGGCGGCGTCTTCCAGGCCGGATGCCGACGGCGTCCCGCAGGAGCGCGGCGCGATCATGAAGGAGAAGCTCGAGCTCGCGCAGAAGCTGCTGGCAGGATTGTCGAAGGACGAGCTCGACGGCGTGGCGACCGACGCCGCGGCGCTCGCCGCGCTGACCCGCGACGCCCGCTGGCGGATCCAGGAGACGCCCGAGTACCTGTCGCGCAGCGTCGAATTCGAGCGCACCGCGATGACGCTCGGAGCGTCGGCCGGGAACAAGAACGCCGACGGCGCCGCGTTCGCATGGGTGCAGATGTCGACGCAGTGCCTCGACTGCCACCGGTGGTTCCGGAATTCGAATCGGTCCCGGTGACGCGGCGATCGGGAGGACGCGCATGAAGACGACCGCGCTCTGCATCGCCGCCGCCGTCGCGCTCGCTGGCGCGTACTTCGTTCCGGCGCAGGAGCGCTCCGACGTCGAGCGGAAGGACAGCCGTTCCGACTTCATGGAGCGCAAGCTGAAGTGCGGGCAGAAGCTCCTCGCCGACCTGTCGCGTCGGGATCTCCGCTCCGTGCAGGAGGACGCCGACCAGCTCGAGCGGATCTGCGCCGACCTCCAATGGAACGTGCTCCAGACCCAGGAATACCTGGAGCGCAGCGCGACTTTCCGTCGGACGATCGCCGCGCTCTCGACGGCGGCGCGCGACGACCGGTTCGACCGCGCGCGGCTCGAATACGTCGACCTGGTCGGACAGTGCTTCGCTTGCCACGAGTACATGCGCGACCGCAAGAAGTGATGCAGGACCGGCGTCACTCCCTCTCGAGCGCGTCGAGGTCGATGGCGGAGAAGTCGGGATCGGCCGCGAGCGCGGCGCGCGTCGCCGCGCCGCCGCGCTTCAGCGCGTGCCGCAGCCAGCCGCGCGCCTCCTCTTCGCGACCCTCGCGCAACGACAGCCGTGCGAGCTCGACGCAGCCGGCCGCGTGGCCGGGATAGACCCGCACCAGCGCCTCGAAGCGGCGGCGTGCGACGGGGAGGTCGCCGTTGGCGAAGGTGGCCTTCGCGAGCAGGAACTGCGCCGGCTCCAGGCCCGGGGCGAGCGCCACGGCCTCTTCGAGGAACGCGAGCGCCTCGGCGGGCTTCCCTTCGTCGAGCAGGAGGCTGCCGAGATTGACGCGCGACTCGACGTGCCGCGGTTCCGCGGCCGCCACCCGTCGATAGCAGTCGAGCGCGCTCTGCCGGTCGCCCAGCCTCGAGAACACGGTGCCGAGGTTGTTGCGCGCGAAGGCGTGGTCGGGCGCGAGCTCGAGGACCCGCTCGTAGGCGGCGCGCGCCTCCGCCCAGCGCCCCTGCTGCATGCGCACGACGCCGAGGTCGTAGCGCGCGACGAGGTCGCGCGGGTCGAGCTCGAGCGCGTGCTCGAGCACGCTCGCGGCGTCGTCGTGCCGGCCCTGCCGTTCGAGGACGTCGCCGAGACCCACCCACGGTTCGGGCAGCCGGTCGTCGATGGCGAGCACCTGCCGGTACATCGCCTCGGCGTCGGCGAGCTCGCCGCGCTGCACGCGCAGTTCGGCGAGGCGCAGCAGCGATCGCGAGTGGCGCGGGTTCACCTGCAGCGCGCGGACGAAGGCCTCCTGCGCCCGCCCGCGCTCGCCGCGCGCGAGCTCGGCCTGACCGATCTCGGCCAGCGCCTCCGCGTCGGCGACACTCCCGTCGAGCGCCGCGCGGAACTCCTCGATCGCCCGATCGATCTCGCCGCGCCGCACCAGGAGGCGGCCCATGTTCACGTGCTGCTCGGGCGAGTTCGCGCCAGCGCCGCCGCCGCCGGCGGTCGCGTGCGTCGGCTCGACTTCGCGCGCGCGGTCGGTCGCCTCCGTCGTGTCGCTCCCGGCGACGTAGCCGAGCGCGCGCAGCTGCGCGTCCGCCGAAGCGTCGTCGAATTCCTGCGCGCCCGGGGCCTGCGCTGCCGTGCTCGGCGCCGTCCCGACCTCCCGCCGATCGGGCTCCCAGGTCGCGACCCAGGTCGGCGCGTGGTCCGCGGCGAACGGCGGCGGGAACGCCTCCGTCAGCACGCGCCCCTCCATGTCGCGGCCGACGGGCAGGCCGAGCGCGTGCAGCAGCGTGGGCGTGACGTCGAAGACCGTCGCGCCGGCGATCCGCTCGCCGCGGCGGAAGAGCGGGCCGCTCGCGAGGAAGATGCCGTCGCGATCGTGGTCGAGGTGGGCGCCGCGGAGGTCGACGGCCGCGTCGCTGCGCGGCCGCTGGTCGCCGGTCCGGAATCCGTGGTCCGAGACGAGCACCACGTTCGTGCCGGCGGGCGCCGCGTCGACGAGCAGCCCGATCTGCTCGTCCATGTACGCGTACCACGAGTCGACGACGTCGCGGCAGCGGGTGAAGTCCGCGTCGGAGACCCACGGAAGGCGCGGCGGCGCGTCCTTCATGAAGAGGTGGCAGAGGCTGTCGGTCGACTCGTAGTAGACGAGGAAGAGGTCGAACGCGGCGCCGTCCGGCGGCGACCGCAGCAGGCGGCGCGCGATCGCGGTGTAGCCCAGCGTCGTGCACGCGGCCTGCTGGAACAGGTGGATCGGATTGCCGGGCTCGATGGCGGGGCTGCGCGCCGGCGACCAGGCGGCCGCGTAGTACTCCTCCGCGCTCATGTGGAAGAAGCGCGTCGCGAAGGCGGCGTCGATCTGCTGCGGCGGCGGCATCAGCGCCGCGAGCTCGGCGGCGAGGCGCGGCGGGTGGACCTTCTGCGCCTCGGGCCATCCGGCATCGGCCCGGCCGAAGCCGTGGAAGCCCAGCGCGTCGGACGCGATGACGCCGTCGCCCGCGTCTTCCGCCGGCGCGGTCGCCCACCAGCCGACCACGCCGACCCGCCGCTGCTGCTCCGGGAGGATGTTCCAGAGGGCGCGCACGCGCCGGTCGCTGCTGCGCACCGGCACCCGTCCGCCGTCGGGCGTCCCGACCAGGAACCAGGTGACGCCGTGCGCCTCGGGGCCGCGCCCGGTCGCGAGCGTCGTCCAGATCACCGGGGAGAGCGGCAGCCTCTCGAGCGTGCGCAGGTCGCCGCGCACGCCCGACTCCTGCAGGCGCGCGACGCGCGGCATCCGTCCGGCCGCGATCAGCGGATCGAGGATGTCCCAGTCCGCGCCGTCGAGTCCGATCAGGAGGATGCGCGGGGCCGGGGAGGTGGCGCACGACGTCGCGCCGAGCGGGACGACGAGCAGAGCGAGCAGGGCGGTCGCGAACTGCCCTCTTCTCATGCTGCGAGGGTAGCATCGCCGCCTCACGCCGGAGGACGCGCCATGATCCGGACCGCGCGAGCCACGATGTTCCGGTCTCTCTTCGCCTGCACCGCGTTCGTCACCGCGGTCTCGTCCGACGAAGCGCGCGCCGGCGACTGGTACGTCGACGTCGGCGATCCCGGCTGCGCGGGCGGCGACGGCAGCCAGGGCGCGCCCTTCTGCGACATCGGCGACGCGCTCGCGGTCGCCGCGAACGGCGACGTGATCCACGTCGAGGCGGGGAACTACGTCGAGCTGCTGCTGATCGCGAAGAGCGTGACCATCTCCGGCGCCGGCATCGCGCTCACGATCGTGGACGGCAACTACCAGGGCACCGTATTGAGAGTCACCAGCGGGACGACCGCGCGTCTCGAGGACCTGACGCTCGCGCACGGCGACGCCAACCAGGGGCAGACCTACTACGGCGGCGGCGTCCACAACGCCGGCACGCTGACGCTGGAGCGGGTCGCCGTCACCGGCTGCCGGGCGACGAACGGCGGCGGCCTCTACAACCTCGCCAACCTCACGCTCAGCCACTGCGCGGTCTCGGACAACTCGGCCTACGGATACGACGGCGGCGGCATCAAGAACAAGTCGACCGGCACGCTCACGATGACGCACTGCGACGTGACCGGCAACTACGCCTACTACCAGGGCGGCGGCATCTCCAACTTCGGCGCCGTCGACGGCACGTACTGCACGATCTCCGGCAACTCCGGATACACGTACTACGGAGGCGGCGTCGACAACCACGGCACGATCGACTTCGACTACGTGCTGATCGTCGACAACCGCGCGGGCGGCATGGGCGGCGGGATCAACAACGACGGCGGGACGTTCGTGCTGACCAACGGCACGGTCGCCGGCAATTCGACCTGGTGCGTCGGCGGCGGCGTCCAGAACAGCGCGAGCTTCGTCACGCACCACTCGATCTTCGCCGGCAACACGGCGTCCTGCCTCGGCCCCGACTTCGCCGGCACGCTCGACTCCGCCGGCTTCAACCTGGTGGCCGACACCGGCGCCACGACGATCCTCGGCGATCCGACCGGCAATCAGCTCGGCGTCGATCCCGAATTCGTGGACGGCGCCGCCGGCGACTATTCGCTGGCCGCGACGTCGCCCGCGATCGACGCCGGCGACGCCACTCGCAGCGACGACCTGCTGCGCGACCTCGCCGGCACGCCGCGCATCCTCGACGGCGACCTCGACCGCACGCGCGTCGTCGACCTCGGCCCCTTCGAGTTCAGCCACATCCGCCTCGCCGTGACCGGGACGGCGACGCCGGGCGGCGCGCTGACCGTCACGGCGACCGGGACGGCCGGGATGACGGCGATCCTCTGCGTCGGCGCGGACGACGGCGCGCTGCTCCATCCCAAGTTCGGCGCCCTCTTCGTCGACCTTTCGACGCTGCTGCTCTTCCCGCTCGGCACGCTGCCCGTCGCGCCGTTGAACGGCACGATCCCGCCGTCGACGCCGCTCGGGACCACGATCGCGCTGCAGCTCCTCGCGCTCTCCGGCGGCGCGGGCAACTTCTCGAACCCGGTGATCCTCACGGTCGAGTAGGGGGGCGAGCGCCGACGACGCGTCCGCGAGAGTTCCAGCGTTCGTACGGTCCGTTCAGGCGCCGCGGCGTTCGAGGCGCGGCAATTCCGGCGCGGGGACGTCGCACCGCGCGACGACCTCTCCCTCCTTCTCGACGTCGATCGTCGCGCCGGGCCACGCGTGGACGACCAATTCCTGATCGGTGAGCTCGATCTCGAGCTGCCCCGCGTGGCTCGCCGAGTGAGCCGTGATCTGGACGCGTTCGCGCACGGCGAGCGGGATCTCTTCGCCCCAGGGTTCGAGACGAAGTGTGATCCGGCGCGCCTTCGAGTTCTCGAGGGCGAGGGAGTGACCGAAGCCGGTCCGGGTACGCGTTCTCGTCACGGCGGATCTCCGGTGAGCAACTCGATCACGCGCTCCATCAGATCCCTTCGTCCGGCGGCGCTCGGGTTCAGAGGATTCCGGCGATGCACCTCGTCGTAGAAGTTTCGCCATGCGATCGCGAGTCCGCGAGTCATTCCGATCTTCTTCAGGTGCTCTCGCGTGATCGTAGCCATCCGCTCGCGGGCCGACGCCGATCCGCTGCCCCATCCCATCGCGAGACCGAAGCTCGCCATGTCGCCGCCACGTGGCGTCTTCGGAGCGTTCACCACGACGTCGCACTCCTGCCCTGATTCGAATTCCGCAGGAGGGAGACGAACGTGCGCGTCCATGGGTGACACATCGGCGGCGTATCGAGCCGCAGCGACTCCAGCTCGATCGCTTCACTCCCGGAGGGCGGAGCTCGCGACACCGCACGGCACCGACTTCGAACTCGCCGGATCGAGGGAACGATGGTCAGTGACCCGTTCTTGCCGCTGATCTTCGCTGACCGACGGAGCGGTCCGGATCACTCGTCGGCGACGACGTCGTGCTCGATCGTCTCGCTCTCGCGGCCATCGTCGGACCAGGTCTCGGCGGTGACTTGCCGACTCGATCCGCCCACCGATTCGTAGGCGCTGAAGGCGTACGCCGGCGCGCGGGCGGCGACGACGCGGTAGCTGCCGTCGTTGCCGCTTCGAGCCAAGCTTCCCTCGACGCCGACGGCCCATTCGCCGTCGTCCTCGACGAACTTCGACTGGAAATAGATCGACGCATTCGCGACGGGGGCCCCGGACTTCCGCGCGATGCGTCCGGTGAAGACGCGGCGCTCCGTTCCCGACATCGCGGCGCCGCTGATCTGCGGAACGCGCAGCGTGATCTCACGGCCGCCGGGGGCGGCGGGCTGCGCCGGCCTGAACCAGCCGCTGCGCTGCCCGTCGTCCTCGGCGTCGCGGCGACGATCGCGCGACGGCGCGGCCACGCGGCGCACCGTCAGCACGCAGGTGACGGGTCGCAGGTTCTTCAGCACGAAGCGACCGTCCGCGTCGGCCCGCGCGGTGACCGTCTCTTCGCTGCCGGGCAGCGCGGCCTGCACGGCGGCATTCGCGAGCGGTGCACCGGTCGCGCGGTCGAGCACCCTGCCGCGGTAACCGATGTCATTGACCGGCAGCTCGACGACTCCGTCCGCGAGGACTTGCGGCGTGAGGTGGAGACTCCATGCGGTTCCATCCGGAACAGCGACGTTGAAGAACGTGAAGTTCACCGCGTCCGCACCGAGAACGCCATCGACCGTGAGTTCGCTCCACTCAAAGCCCACGTACGTCCCGTCGCGTGCCTTCCAGCCGGAGTAGTCGCTCGTTCCCTCGGCGTGGATGCGCAGGTGCACGGGCCCGGCCGGCGGCGCGGTGAGCTCGGTCGACACCACGGCGCCGTCGCTCACCTGCACGTTCTTCAGGTCCTGGGGGATCGCGACGTGCACCTCGCGCGTCCCGTTCAGGCTCACGACGTATTCGCCGGCGACGAGGGCTTCGAAGAGTGCGTGACCGCTGGCGTCGGTCAGCGTCATTTCCTGCTTCGAGTTGGGGCCGCGGATCGCGACCTTCGCGTCCGGGCGGGGAGCGCCGCGGGCGTCCCGGACCACGACATCGATGCGCCCACCGCTCTCGACGTCGAGCACGAACGAACCGGCCGTCGGGAGCGCGACGATGCGCATCAGCGGCCTCTCGCCGACCGGCACGAAGAGGACGAACCGTCCGGGCGGCCCACGCAGCGAGAACGCGCCGTCGTCGTCCGTCGACGTCTCGTCGATCTTGTGGAGCGACTGCTCGCTCCAGCCGAGCGGATAGAAGGCGTTCAGTGAGAGAGTAGTTCGCGCGATCGGAGCGCCGCCGCGCACCAGGCGGCCGGCGAGTTCGGGCGGCCGCCCCTTCGTGAGCTCGACCGTGACGTCGACGCGCTCGTTCGCGGGCTTCATCACGACGCGCGCCGGCACGTGGTCGTCGTTCCAGACGTCGATCCACGCGGCCTCCTGTGCCGGGTAGATGGCATTCCCCGAACGCGCCTGTGCCGCCTCGAACTGGACGCGACCGCCACGCGCGTGGAGGCGGCCGGCGTACACCGGGCTCCCGCTGTTCATCGAGGTCGAGAGGATCGAGAAGTCCTCGATCGGCCGCTGCGTCGCGGCATCGAGCACCGTGAGCACCGCCAGCCGCCGGACCTGGATGCGCAGCGATCTGTCGCCCGAAGCGTTCGCGTTGATTTCGACCACTTCGAATCCGGCCGTCGCCGACCGCGCCACGATGCTCGGTGCGCCCGCCTCAAGCTCGAACGTCCCGTCGGCCGCGACCGGCACGAGCCACGGTCCGATGGGCAGCGGCTGGCGCTCGCCCTTGACCCTTATGCGCGCGTCCCATGCCAAGAGGAGCAACTCGAGTCCTCCGACCGGCGCCCCGCCGCCGTCGACGACGACGCCGCGGATCGGGCGGGTCGGGAACAGGCGGATCGAGACCGAAGCGTCGGCAGCGACGACTGGCACGACCCGCGATTCGTAGCCCACGTGCGCGGCGAGCAGCACACCGCGCGGCAGCGTCGCGGCGAGTTCGAATGCGCCGTCGGACCCGCTCGTCGCCTTCGCGAGAGCCGCGACGCCCGACGCCGGCGGCGCGCAGAGCTCGACGTCCGTGGCGTCCCACCACGCCCCTTCAGGGAGCGGTTCGATCAAGCGCGGCCAGCCGCCGTCGAAGCGCGGTAATCCGTCCCGGGAGTCCGGGTGGGAATACGCGGCGAAGCGGCTCCTCACGTCGCTCAAGCGCATTCGCAGCGGCTCGAAGTAGTCGATCGTGGCCCCGGTGATCGGCAGGAGCGTGTTGCCGTCGACGACCGTGCCCTGGAGTGCGACGGCGGTCGGCGGTCGGGACGGCAGCGCCCCGAGCTCCTCGGCCTCCCTCACCGCGACGGGTGCCGACGACTCCCGTTCTGCCGTGCCGACGGACGCAGGGGACGGTGCCGTCGGCGCGGCGGCGGCCGTTGCGCGCGGTTCCGCGGGCTGCGACGCCGACCTCCTCGCATCGCGCTCCGGAATCGCTTGCCAGAGCACGGTCGCGGCGGCCACCGTGACGACGACAGCAGCGACGAGCTTCTTGGTCACGAGAAGGCTCCCGACGGTGACGAGCGCCGCGGCGGCAGCAGCCTGGGTTGCCGCGCTTTTCAGGACGACCGCGCGGATCGATGCGATGCCGCGTCCGAGACTTGCCGCGAAGAGCGCGGGCAGCGCCGCGCTTCGCGGCAATCGAGTCCGAAGCTGTTCGAGTGCCCGATGCAACTGCACGCGCACCGCACCCGGACTGCGGCCGAGAGCGATCGCGATCTGCGCGGGCGTCAGTTCATGGCGCAGCGTGAGGATCGCGACGGCGCGGTAGGGCTCGGCGAGCCGATCGAGCTCGCGGCCGACCCGCGCGTCGAGCTCGCGCCCCTGCGCGTGCGCCAGGGGCGTCGGCTCGGCACGCGGCAGCGGGTGCAGGACGCGCAGTTCGTGGGCGCGCGCGTCGGCTCGTTCGGCATCCCGCGTCTCCTTGCGTCGCGCGGCGCGGGCATGGTTCGCGAGGATGCCGAGCAGCCACGGCAGCAGCGGTCGCCGCTCGTCCCACGCTCCCGCCGACTCGATCGCCGTGACGAACGTCGTCTGGAGGAGGTCTTCCGCCGCAGCGAGATCTCCCGCGACGTGGCAGGCGACGCGGAGCAGCTCAGGCGCAGTGCGATCGAAGACCTCGGCGAGCGGCGCCGGCGCGCCGTCACGGCGGTACCGGGCAAAGAGCTCTTCGAGCGTGTATTGCGCCATCGCGGGCTCTACTTGTCGCGACCGGCGCGAACGTTACAGGCGTTCCGGATGGCGTTCGGCGGGCGGCACGCATCTCCGGACCCGCATTGGCACGCCCGCCAGGACTCGAACCTGGGACCTGTGGTTCAGAAAGTCGCGGGCGGAGAATACGAAGTCGCGCCGCGCTGGGGACTTTCGCGCGTCAGAGCAGCGGCGTGTCCCCGATTCTGTCGGACTTTTCGGTGAGCAGCGGGGCGTCGAAGCGTTCGCAGAGCGGCGACGACTCAGAGTCCGATGTCCGCGGCGCGCGACTGCTGCGCCTCGCGCACGACCTGCTCGCGGCGGCGCGCGCGCTCTTGGAGGACGTTCGTGTATCCCATGTCGAAGGGGCGCCCAGAGGGGCCACCTAGGGCGGGGACGTTCCCTTGTCTCGCTTCGTCCCCCGTCGTCGTCTCCTGCTCTTGGCAGTCGAGGAGCATGGCGCCGCTCCAGCCGCGTACGCTTCGCGGCGCCTGAATCACGTCGCAGCCGCTCCAGCCTCCCGCGGCTCACCCCGTGTGAACGGAAACTGCGACCGGCGCCGTTGTAGCTCCCGACTTGCGGAGCTGATCACATGAACGACGAACAGCATCCCGGTTACGGTAGGGCAGTCGGCACCATTGATTCGTAAGGAAGGTGACCGTCATGCGTCGCATGGCCCTGATCGCTTCGTGCCTGATCGCGCTCGCGCTCGCGCTCGTGTTCTTCCTCGATCGGGACCGGTTCGGCGGGGGCTCGTCGTCCACGCGCGTCGTGCCGAACGCCGCGCCCGCCGCGAAGAGTCCGCCGTCCGCGCCGCTCGCGACTCCTACGGAGACGTCGCCGATTCATCGGATCGAGGACGCGAAGCGGAATGTCGACGAGGCACCCGTCGCTGCCGCCGCTCCCATCGCTCCTGCGGATCCGGCCACGAAGTGTTTCGGCCGCGTGGTTGATGGCGCGAGCGTTCCGGTCCCGGAGTTCGTCGTCGAGGCGCGCGCGGTCGATCGCAGTCGACCCGAGTTCGGGCGCGACGACGCGGAAGTGACGAAGCTGGCGGGACGGGAAGGACGATTCGCGCTCGACACTCTCCCGAGGCGCGAATGGCAGTTCGTCGCGATCGCTCCTTCGGGCGCCCGTTCCGCACCGCTCTATGGCCGACTTCCCTGGAAGGGCGAGCCACCGACGTTGATCATCGCGGACCCGGTCCGCGTCGAGGGCGTCGTGACGGGTCGCAACGACGCGCCGGTCGACGGCGCCGAGGTCTTTTTCGCGTACGCCGGCGAGGACGTGCCGACGCCCCATTCGATGTCCGAGCACCCGACGGCGAGCGCGCGAACCGACGCGAACGGTCGCTTCTCGATCGCGTCGGTTCGGCCGGGCCGGATCGCGCTCGTCGCGGCCCACGACGACTACTGCAACAGCGACTACCTGCGCATCGACGTGGCGGCGACCGGCGCGGCAGAGATCCGGCTCGAGCTGCGCGACGGCGCGCACGTCGTCGGTAGCATCGACCCGTCGATGGGGGCCCTCGCCGATCGCGAGGTCGATCTCTTCAGCTTCCGCGGATTGATCGGCTGGCGGCAAACGAAGTCCGACGCGCAGGGCCGTTTCGACTTCGAGCACGTGATCCCGCAGGAGTACGTGATCGAGCTCAAGTCAGGCGAGGAGTTCACCTTCGACCGCGTCCGCGGCATCCACGCGAAGGAAACGCCGCCCGGCGCGCCGAAGAATCGCGGGCTGCGCAAGAATATCGAAGTGCGCGACGGCGAGACCACGCGTCTCGTCCTCGGCGAAGAGCAGCACCGCATTCGCGGGCGCGGCCGCGTCACGTGCCGCGGCGCGTCGATCGTTGGCGCGCAGATGGGAGCGATTTCGTCTGGCTCGAACGAAGACCTCGAGCAGGTGGTCCACACCGCCGAGGACGGCACGTTCTCGCTCGAGTTCGCCGGCCCTGGCTGGTACCAGTTGTCGGCCTTTTGGAAGTCGGCGCAGTACGAGCATGAGATCTACGTGCTGACTGACGGGAGCGTCGACCTCTCCTTCGAGGTCCCGTCGGGAGGAATCCTGGGCCGCCTCGTCGACGCCAGCGGGAAGCCGCTCGCGAACGTGCACGTCACGCTCACGGACGCCGGCCGCATCGCGAATGTCGAGGGCGGCGACCCGCACGGCCCGTCGCGGACCACGCGCACGAACCAGGACGGCTCCTTCGAGATGCGGATGGTCCCGCCCGGCACCTACACGCTCGCCGCGCCCGACGGCCTCCAGTTCTTCCAGTCGGCGCCCGTCGAACCTTACGGCCGCGTCTTCCGCCGCGAGCTCGCCGTCGACACGGAGCTCCTGACCGGCATCGAGCTGAAGCTCGAGCCCGAAGGGCGCATCGCCGGCAAGGTCGTCGACGAACTCGGCCGCCCCGCCGGCGGCGCCCATCTGCTCATCCTGGACGACGCCGGCCGTCCGTGCTCGACCTACTGGGAAACCACCGCCAACGAATCCGGCGCGTTCCTGATCCGCAGCGTCGCGCCAGGCACCTACCACGTGATCGCGAGCCGCGAGAAGCGAATGGGCGAGAGCGCGCCGGTGGATGTCGAGGCCGACACGACCGCGGAGACGACGGTCGAGTTGCCTGCGAAGTGAACGCGGCGACCGAGTCGATCGTTACCGAGTGGTGGAGCGTAGGGGACGAAATCGCGTCGTCGCGCACGGACGCGGATCTGGCGACGGAAACGACGACGTCGCTGGCACTTGCAGTGGCACGCCCGCCAGGACTCGAACCTGGGACCTGCGGTTTAGAAAACCGCTGCTCTAGCCGGCTGAGCTACGGGCGCGTCGAGCGACGGCTCGCACTCTCACGTCGCGGTCGAGCGCGGTCAAGTTCGGCGCGACGAGACTGCGGTGATGCCGCGACGGGCGCGCGCCCCGTTTCCTGGATGGCGCTTCCGGGGGGTGCTAACGTTTCGCGCCCTTCGTTCGATTGGCAATCCAGTTCGGGACGCGGCGCGGAGCAGCTTCATGAGGATCCTCCTGGTCGGCTCCGGCGGGCGCGAGCACGCGCTCGCGGAGGCGATCCGCCGCTCGCCGCGGACCACGGAGCTCTTCCTGGCTCCGGGGAGCGACGCGCTCGCGGCGCTCGGGACGTGCGTCGACCTCGCGGCCGACGACGTCGAGGGGATCACGCGCTTCGCGCGCGAGACGAAGATCGACCTCGCGGTGATCGGGCCGGAGATGCCGCTGGTGAAGGGGCTCGCCGACCTGCTCGAGGCGGCTGGCGTGAAGGTCTTCGGCCCGAAGAAGGCGGCGGCGCAGCTCGAGGGGAGCAAGGTCTTCACCAAGAACCTGCTGCGCAAGTACCACATCCCGACCGCCGAATTCCGCGTCTTCACCGAGCCGCACGTCGCCGAGATCTACGTCACCGAGCAGGTGACGAGCTACCCGATCGTCGTCAAGGCCGACGGGCTCGCCGCAGGCAAGGGCGTGGTCGTCGCGCAGGACGCGGCCGAGGCGAAGGACGCGGTCGACCGCATGATGCGGCGCCTCGAATTCGGCGAGGCGGGGCGGCGCGTGGTCGTCGAGGAGTGCCTGGTCGGCGAGGAGATCTCGGTCCTCGCGGTCACCGACGGCAAGACGTTCTGCACGCTCGAGCCGGCGCGCGACCACAAGCGCGTCTTCGACGGCGACGCGGGGCCGAACACGGGCGGCATGGGGGCGTTCTGCCCGTCGCCGCTCTGGACGCCGGCGCTCGAGCAGGAGATCGAATCGCGCGTGCTGGTGCCGACGCTGCACGCGCTCAACCGCGAGAAGCTCGAGTACCGCGGGCTCCTCTACGCCGGGATCATGCTCACGGGCGAGGGGCCGAAGGTCCTCGAATACAACTGCCGCTTCGGCGATCCCGAGACGCAGGTGATCCTGCCGCGCCTCACGACCGACTTCGTCGAGATCGCGCTGCGCACCGCGGAGGGGAAGCTCGAAGAGCTGCCGGCGCTGCAGTTCGCGCCCGAGGTGGCGCTCACGGTCGTGCTCGCGTCGGGCGGCTACCCCGGCCCCTTCAAGAAGGGGCTGCGCATCCGCGGACTCGAGGAGGCGGCGGCGGTGCCGGGGGTGCGGCTGCATCACGCCGGCACGCGGCGCGACGGCGACCAGTGGGTCACGAACGGCGGCCGTGTGCTGGGAGTGACCGCGCTCGGCGGGTCCCTCGAAGAGGCGCGCCATCGCGCCTACCAGGCGGCCGGCCGCATCGAGTGGGAGGGGCTGCACTACCAGCGCGACGTCGGCGTTCTGCGCACCGCCTAGCCGCCGGCACTTCGAATGTCACCGCTTGCAGTGCCCGTCCCATCCGACGTAGAACGGCGCCATCGGGTCACCCTCCGCTTGATTGGGACTCCACAAGGACGTTCCCGCGGCCCACCGTGAGCCATGAATCGCGGCGCGCTGGGTGGCCCGTCATTGTTTCTGCGAATGAATGAAGTCGCCGCGCGAGTTCCCTCGCTGCGAGCAGGTCGCCAGACCGCCGCTCCCGCCTCTACTATGGAAGGGTGGGGACACGCAGGGGGTTGGACGTGACCGATCCTTCGGATTCCGCGACGGGCAAGGCGACGCCGACGAGGAGCGCTCCCGCAAATGCGCGCCGCCTCGCGCAGGAGCCGACCTTCGAGCGCGTCGAGCTCGAATTCGAGGCGTTCATCCGCAAGAAGGGGCTGAAGCTCACGTCGCAGCGCCGCCGGATCCTGAAGCGCATCTTCGCGACCCACCGCCACTTCACCGCCGAGGAGGCGCACGACTGGTTCCGCAAGGGACGTGACGACGTCTCGCGCGCGACGGTCTACCGCACGCTCTCGCTGCTGGTGGAGGGCGGGCTGCTCGACCAGCTCGACCTCGGCGACGACAAGAAGCGCTACGAGCACCTGCTCGGCCGCGCCCACCACGACCACCTGCTCTGCACGAAGTGCGGCATGGTGATCGAGTTCCAGGAGCCGCGCATCGAGACGCTGCAGGACGAGGTCGCCGCGGCCAACGGCTTCAGCATCACCTCGCACTCGCTGCGGCTCTTCGGGATGTGCCGCAACTGCAGCGCGGCCGAGGCGTCCGCGGGCGCCACGGGCCGCTGAGCGGTCAGCGCCCCGCGCCGAAGCGCTGCGCCTCGGGCGCGAGCGCCGGCACGCGCAGGAGGAAGCGCAGCACCTGGAGCTGGCGCGGCGTCGCGCGCCGCCACGCCTCCGCGCCGCTCTCCGTCGCGAGCGCGGAAAGCCGCCGCGCGGCGTCCTCGATGCGATTGCGCTGCGCGTCGACGCACGCCTCGAGCAGCTCCTCGAGCGCGGCCGGCGCCGGCGCGTAGCGCCGCGCGATCCGCAGGTTCTCCCGCGCCTCCTCGCTGCGGCTCTCCGAGAGCGCCGTGACCGCGTAGGCGAGCTGCGCGCGCCGCTGCGCGCGCGCGAAGCCGTCGGAGTCGTCGAGCGCCTTCATGGCGAGCGCGAGCTCGCGCGCGAGCTCGCCGTCGTCGGGCGCCCGCTCGCTCAGGAGGTCGAGCACCTGCGCCGCGTCGCGCGTGCGCCCCGCGGCGAGGAGCTTCTGCGCGAGCTCGCGCAGCGGCGCGACCGCGGCGTCGCCCTCGACGTCGAGGCGCGCGCGCGCCGCGGCGTAGGGGCGGCCACTCGCGATCAGGAGCTGCGCGAGCGCCGGCGCGACCGGGCCGCGCCACGGCTCGAGGCGGTGCGCGCGCTCGAGCTCGGCGCGCGCGCCCTTCTCGTCGCCGCCGCGCACGCGCACCTCCGCCATCGAGAGACGCGCGGCGACGTGGTCGGGGAGCAGTGCGAGCGCGCGCCGCAGGCAGTCGCGCGCGCGCGCCAGGAACTCGTCGCCGCCGTCGGGCGAGAGGGCCGCCGCCTCGACCTCCTTGCGTGCGACCGAATAGTTGCGGTCGAAGTTGAGCGAGTCGGTCGCCGCGGCCTCCGCGATCGCCGCGAGGTCGGCGCGGTCGAGCGTGTTGTCGCGGGCCGCCGACCACTCGACGCGCTCGGCGCGCAGCGTCGCCTGCCCGTAGCCGATCCCCGCGACGACCAGCAGCGCCGTGACCGGGAGGCGCAGGAGGGTCCGCGGCACGCGCGGCTCCGTGCCGTCCTCGCCGGCGAGCGAGAGGCCGACCAGCAGCGCGCCGAGCAGCAGCGTCGCGGGGTCGTAGAGCGTCGACCAGAACAGCCCGCTCACGCCCCACGCGGCGAGCGCGCCGAGGAGCCCGGCGCGCAGGCGCCCGTCGTCGTCCCTTGCAGCCCCACGTGCGGCGAGCAGCGCGCGCCAGGTCGCGAGCAGCGCGAGCAGGAAGACGAGCAGGCCGGCCGCGCCCCCCTCGGCGAGCTGGCGCAGCGGCTCGCAGTGGGGGTGGTCGACGTCGGAGGCGTAGCCGCCGCGCGTCGGCGTCCGCGCCTCACGCTCCGGGCGGTGCTCGAAATAGGCGTCGCGGAAGCCGCCGGGCCCGACCCCGAGCAGGAGGTGGTGCGACGCGAGCGCCGCCGTCCCGCGCGCGACGTCGAGGCGGACGACGTTGGAGGTGCGCTCGAGGCCGAGCCCGAGCGGCTTCGAGGCGAGCTCGGGCGCGGTGGCGGCCGACTGCTGCGCGGCGAAGCCGAGCGCGAGGCCACCGACCAGTGCGACGATCGGGAGCAGGAGCGGGGCGCCGGCGCGGCGGCGCGCGACGACCACGACGGCGACGCCCGCCGCCGCCGCGATCCACCCGCCGCGCGCGCGCGCGACCAGAAGCGCGCCGCCGATCACCACGACGGTCGCCGCGGCGAGCCAGCGCCCCGCGCCGCCGCGCGCCGCCGTGCGCGCGAGCGCCAGCGAGAGGAACGGGGCGAGGAAGGCCGCGCACGCGTTGGTGTTGCCGAACGTCCCGACCGCCGCGCGCTTCGTCGCCGTCCCGTAGACGAGGTCGACGCCGAACGGCTGCGCGAGCGCGACCGCCGCCGCGGCGGCCGCGACGACCAGCAGCGCGGAGGCGATGCGCGGACCGAGCGGCCACGCGCTCTCCCGCACCGCCGCCGCCACCACGACGAAGAGGACCGCGAGCAGGAGCTCGCGCACCGTCGCGGCGCCGCGCGCGTCGAAGCCGGTCGAGAAGATCGCGACCGCCGCCGACGCGGCGAGCAGCGCGAGCCAGAGCGCCCACGCGCGCAGCGCCCCGCCGAGCGCGCGCTCGAGCGCGCGCTGCGCCTGCGGGAGGAGCAGCGTGAGGAAGCCGGCGACGAGCGCGACCGCGACCTTGAAGGCGTGGAGGTCGTAGGCGACCGGCTGCGTCGCGAAGGCGACGGCCGCCAGCGCGCCTGCGAACCAGAGCGCGCTCACGACGGCGTCGGCTCCGCGGGGCCCTCGAGCAGCGCGTCGAGGAAGCGCTCCGGGTCGAACGGCTCGAGGTCGTCCTGCTTTTCCCCGGTGCCGACGAAGCGGACCGGGATGCCGAGGCGGTCGCGGATCGAGACGACCGCGCCGCCGCGCGCCGTGCCGTCGAGCTTCGCCAGCACGACGCCGGTGAGCGGGACGACCTGCGTGAAGACCTCGGCCTGGCGGATCGCGTTCTGTCCGGTCGTCCCGTCGAGCACGAGCAGCGTCTCGTGCGGCGCGCCGGGGATCTTCTTGTCGAGGACGCGCCGCACCTTGCCGAGCTCGGCCATCAGGTCGTCGCGCGTGTGGAGGCGCCCGGCCGTGTCGACGATCAGCACGTCCACTTGCTGCGCGACCGCGAGCGCGGCAGCGTCGAAGGCGACGGCGGCCGGGTCGGCGCCCGCCTCCTTCTTCACGAGCGGCACGTCGATCCGCTTCGCCCAGGCCGCGAGCTGCTCCACGGCAGCAGCGCGGAACGTATCGCACGCCGCGACCAGCACGCTCCGGCCGCCCACCTTCAGGAGGCGCGCGAGCTTCGCGACCGAGGTCGTCTTGCCGGAGCCGTTCACGCCGACCACCAGCACGACGGTCGGGCCGCTCGCGGCGAGGCGCAGCTCCGGCTCGCCCGCGCCGAGCTTCGCGCGCAGCAGCGCGCGCAGCCGCCCGTGCACGTCGTCGGTCGTCTTGAGCTTGCGTTCGCGGTACTCGGCGCGCAGCGTCTCGAGCACCGCGAGCCCGGTCGGACCGAGGTCCCCGGAATAGAGGACCGCCTCGAGGTCGGCGAGGAACTTCTCGTCGAGCTCGCGCGCGACGCCGAACAGGCGGCCGAGGCCGTCGGCGAGCTTCGCCCGCGTGTTGCGCAGCGTCTCCCGGAGACGGGCGAAGATCACGGCGTCGCCGCTTCCGCGGGGGGACGCTCCTCTTCCTCCTCCTCGTGTTCGGCGGGCGGCTGCGCCGGCTCGGCGGCGAACGGACGCTGCGCCTTCACCTGGTCGAGGATGCCGTTCACGAACGCGCCCGATTGGGCGGTCGAGTAGCGCTTGCCGAGGTCGATCGCCTCGTTCAGCGCGACGCCGATCGGGATCTCGGGACAGTGCAGCAGCTCGAAGCTCGCGAGGCGCAGGATGTTGCGATCGACGGGGGGCATGCGGTCGAGCGACCAGTTCTGGGCGACGCGGGCGATGCCGGCGTCGAGCTCCGCCTGGTGCTTGACGACGCCGTGCACGAGCTCGGTGGCGAAGAGGCGCGCGATACGCGAGGCGCCCGATTCGCGCAGGAAGCCGTCGAGGTCGTCGAGGATCTCGGGGCCGCGCACGTCGAGGGTGTAGAGGAACTGGAGCGCGAGCTCGCGGGCGCGGGTGCGGCGGCGCATCGCTCAGCTCCCCGCGCCTTGCGCGGCGCGGCCGGAGAGGCGGCGCTTCAAGAGCGCCATCTCGAGCGCGGCGAGCGCGGCGTGGCCGCCGCGGTTCTCGCCGCCCTTGCCGCTGCGGGCGAGCGCCTGCTCGAGCTTCTCGCAGGTGAGGACGCCGAACGCGACCGGCACGCCGGTCTCCTCCGCCGCACGCGCGATCGTGTCGGCGGCCAGCCGGCAGACGTGGTCGTAGTGGTCGGTCTCGCCGCGGATCACCGCGCCGAGGCAGACGACCGCGTCGACGCCGAGCTTCTCCGCCGCCAGGCGCGCGGCGAAGGCGAGCTCGACCGCGCCCGGCACCTCGAGCACCGAGACGTCGCCGTCGGCGACGCCGCTCGCGCGCAGCGCCTCGAGCGCGCCCTCGAGGAGGCGCGCCGTGACCGCGTCGTTGAAGCGGCTGCGCACGACCGCGACCCGGAGGCCGTTGCCGTCGCCGCGTCCGTCGCACGGGGCGGGATGCGTGGTTGCCGTTACCATGGAAACCCGGAGATTCTTCAAAGCGTGGCCGGCCTTGCCAAGAGAATCATCGCGCGCACCGCGGCGTGGCTCCCGCTTTTCGCCGTCCTCGCGACCGCTACCGCGTGTCCCGCGCCGCCCGACGGCGACGCTCCCGCTCCCCGCGCCGCCCGCCCCGACGTCGTGGTCGTCGTGATCGACACGCTGCGGCGCGACCACCTGAACGCGTACGGCTACGGGAAGCCGACCAGCCCGCGCCTCGCCGAGCTCGCGAAGTCGTCGGTCGTCTTCGAGCGCGCGATGGCCGCGAGCTCCTGGACCGAGCCGTCGACGGCGAGCCTGCTCACCGGCCTCTACCCGCCGCGCCACGGCGCGCACGAGTATGCGCGCGTGCCGGCGTCGGCGACGCTGCTGGCCGAGGTGCTGCACGCGGCCGGCTGGCGCACCGGCGGCGTCTCGGGGAACCCCAACGCGTCGCCGCAGTTCGGCTTCGACCAGGGGTTCGACTCGTTCGACTTCTCCGGCAACGAGGAGGCGCGCGAGTACCCCGACGTCGCCGAGCTGGTCGCGAAGGCGCGCACGTTCCTGCAGGAAGCGCATGCGATGGAGCCGGCGGCGCCGCGCTTCTGCTACCTCCACGTGATGAACGTCCACGGACCCTACCGCGCGCCGCCGGAGCAGCGCGAGCGCTTCCTCGAGCAGCCGTTCGAGGAGTTCCCGTTCCAGAACGAGATCTGGAAGGAGATCCTGCGCAAGGGCCACATCGAGCGCCGCAAGGACGTGACGCCGGCGAAGCTGCACGATCTCACCGCGCGCTACGACGGCGCGATCGCCTGGACCGACGCGGTGGTCGGCGGCTTCCTCGACGAACTGCTCGCGGGCGACGGCGGGAAGAACACGCTGGTCGTCGTCACCGCCGACCACGGCGAGGAGCTCTTCGACCACGGCGGCTTCGGTCACGGCTTCACGCTCCATCGGGAGGTCGTCGACGTGCCGCTCCTGATCCGGCTTCCCGGCGGGGAGGGGGGCGGGGTGCGCGTCACCGAGCCGGTGAGCCTCGTCGACGTCGCGCCGACGCTGCTCGACCGCCTCGGGCTCCTCGCCGCGCAGCCGCAAGGGCGGTTCGGCGACGGCCTCTCGCTCGCGCCGCTCCTGCGCGGCGGGAAGATCGAGCGCGACGCGCCGATCGTCGCGCAGCTCGAGCGAGGCAAGCAGGGGAGGGCGTTCCTGCTCGAGCAGTGGCCGCTGCGCCTGATCCTCACCGAGCGCGACTACGCCGGGCGCGAGGACGTGCTCGAGCTCTTCGACCTCGAAAAGGATCCCGACGAGCGGAACAATCTGCTCGCCGGCGACGCGCCGCGCGCGGCCGAGCTGCGCCGCAAGCTCGCGGCGCGACGCTCCCAGCTCGAGACGGCCGCGCTCCCGACCACGACCGAGGAGCTCGACGAGGCGATGCGCCGCAAGATGGAGGCGCTCGGGTACGGCAGCGAGAAGGGCGGCGGACGCTGACGCCGCGACGAACCGCGCTCCGACGGATCGGGTCCTACCTTGACTCCCGGCGCCGTGCCCCGAAACTGTCGCGCTCGGCACGACGGGTCCGGCGAACTCCCGCCGCACCACCTTGGAGTACCGCCATGCGAACGATCTCCCGCGTCGCCGCGCTGGCCCTCGCGCACGGATTCGTCCTCGCCTCGCTCGCCACCGCGCAGACGCTGCGCTCCGAGCTCGGCCCCGACCTCTCGCCGACCCGGCACACCGGCCCGACCGTGCCGCCGAAGCGGACGCCGCCGACGCCTCCCGACGGGAACGACCAGAACGCGACCGGGGGGCTGCTCGGCCAGCAGAACGAGACGGCGGTCGCCGTCAATCCGCTCGACCCGCTCAACATCGTCGGCGTCTCCAACGACTACAGCAGCGGCAACGTCCTGACCGGCTTCTACACGACGCTCGACGGCGGGCAGACCTGGAGCTCGGGCG